>Ga0172375_10001057_pt1 | contig 44665 bp, 38 predicted proteins | sample LakKiv1m_FD_114537 | JGI IMG/M metagenome (GOLD analysis project Ga0172375, IMG submission 114537) | Freshwater microbial communities from Kabuno Bay, South-Kivu, Congo - kab_092012_11.1m | ecosystem: Environmental > Aquatic > Freshwater > Lake | place: Democratic Republic of the Congo... | reverse complement strand
GCTGCCGGGCGACGATCTCACGCAAAGGCGCAAAGGACGCAAAGAATCACTATCTTGGCGCTCTTTGCGTCTTGGCGTGAGCATTTGGGCCGTGCATCATGTCTCTGCCCAGTACAGTTTTGCGCGAATAGCTTCGCGATGTCACGCAGAGCGTGAGCGGGTGGACCCCAACTCTCTCGGGACGGCGAATATCCAGCGAAGAATCCGTTCTTTGTCGTTGGTGCACGTCGGATTCTTCGCTGATATCTTGCCGTAACGGGAGTTGAGCTGTTAACCCGCTCAGAATGACTAAGGATGTGCTGGACCCATACACGATATGCGCGCACCGATGCAAAACCTTGAACCACACCCATCACCTCATCGCCCCAGCAGAATTCCCGACGGATGCGCGAACACCCATTGACCATCCCGGAACGGGGTTCTATAATGACCTGAAACCAGGTCCTGTGACCGTGTAGGAGCTTTTGCGTTATGGATACTGCGATCCTCTGGCCTCTCCTGGGCGGCGTGCTGATCGTCCTTGCCAATGCTTTTTTCGTCACTGTCGAATTCGCCGTCGTGACCGTGCGCCGTGGGCAGATGGAGCATCTGGCCGAGGAGGGCGATACCGGCGCCAGGCGGGTGGTCAGGATGCTGCGCGACACCGATCGGGCCATCGCTGGCTCGCAGGTAGGCGTCACCATCGCTTCAGTGCTTCTGGGCATCGTGGCCGAAGAGCCGTTGCGCCATCTGATGTCGCCGGCCCTCGCGCAGTTGTTCGGCCAGGTGCCCTTTTTGAGGCCCCTTTCGGATGTCCTGGCTACCGTGCTCGTGTTTCTGCTACTTTCTTTCGTCCTCATGGTGCTGGGCGAGCAGACACCGAAGACCATTGCCCTGCGCTATCCCGTGCGGAGCGCGCTTATGATCGCCGCGCCGATGACGGTGTTCGCCCGCGTCGCCGCGCCCCTGGTCTGGCTGGTCGATCAATCCACGGCGCTCGTGTTGAAGCTGCTGGGGGTGGGGGGGCAAACCGGCGGCCACGGCATCCACACTGTCGAGGAACTCAAGGAGGTCGTCCGTGAAAGCCGGGAAGAGGGCGTCATCCCCTACGGCGACGAGAAGATGCTGCTGCGGGCCATGGAGTTCGGCGGCCGGTTCGTGCGCGAGGCGATGATCCCGCGCACCGATGTCGTCGCTGTGGAGAAGACCGACACTATCGGAACCCTGCTGCACATCTTCCGGGGGTCGCGGCATTCCCGTTTCCCGGTGTACGAGGACGATCTGGATCATATCTGCGGCATCGTGACGATGAAAGAAGTGCTGGCGCACGTGGTAGAAGATCCCTACATCGCTGACCGCACCCTGGCCGAGGTAGGCGTGATCCAGCCGGCGCTGGTCGTGCCGGAGAGCCGGCGCATCGGCCCGCTCTTCCACCAGATGCGCCGTGAGCGGGTACACATGGCGATCGTCATCGACGAATACGGAGGTACGGCCGGCCTGGTCACCTCGGAGGAGCTGGCCGAGGAGGTGGTCGGCCGGCTGACCGACGAATGGGTGAACGAGCCGCCGGACGTTGCGCCCCTGGCCGGCGGCGCGTACGAGATCGACGCGCAAAGCCGCGTGGACGAGGTCAACGAGGCGCTAAAGCTCGACCTGCCGACCTCGCCCGACTACGAAACCGTGGCCGGCTTTCTGCTGTTCCAGACGCGCCGCATCCCGAAACAGGGCGAAACGATCACCTACGTCAATCGCCTGGCGGACAAGGGACAAAGCCTCCGCTTCACTGTGACCAAGATGATCGGCCGCAAGATCGAGCGTGTCCGCGTCGAACGGTTGCCGACTACCCCTGGAGCATCGTGAAGTCGACTTCGAGTGTGATGTTATCCTCGATGCTCAGCACAAGCGGCACTCTCGGCGATGTCATGCCAAAATCGACAGTGTGACGGTCGGTTGTGACAGAGGAATGAGCGTGTGGTATACTGCGCCCTGATGGTTCTTCTATACCACAGGGCGCGCAAAAACGGAGTCCAAACTACGCAACACGGAGTACGCATGGCTGACATCACGCAAAACACCACGACGCCTGCCCGAATTGAACACATCGCCCGCTATGTCGGGCAGGCCGTCACCTTGCAAGGCTGGCTCCAGCTCAAGACCGGCAAGGGCAAGCTCCAGTTCTTGCGCGTCCGCGACGGCACAGGCGTCGTCCAGGCGGTCGTCTTCCGAGGCAACGTCTCGGAGGAGGACTTCGAGGCCGCCAAGCGCATGCCGTTGGAGTCGTCCCTCATCATCATGGGCACGGTCAAGGCTGACCCGCGTGCGCCCGGCATCCCCGGCGGCTTCGAGCTGGATGTGACCGGCCTGACGGTCGTCCAGGAATCGGGTGAATTCCCCATCGCGCCCAAGGAGCACGGCGTCGAGTTCCTGATGGACAACCGCCACCTGTGGCTGCGCTCCAACCGGCAGTGGGCGATCATACGCGTGCGCGCGACCATCGTCAAGGCGATGCGCGATTGGCTCGACGACAACGGCTTCACCCTGGTGGATACGCCGATCTTAACTCCCTCCGCGGCCGAAGGCACCACCACCCTGTTCAAGACCGATTTCCACGGCGAGGACGCGTACTTGGCGCAGACCGGTCAGCTTTACAACGAGGCGAACATCTTCGCGGTCGGCAAGACCTACTGCTTCGGCCCCACCTTCCGCGCCGAGAAGAGCAAGACCCGCCGCCACCTCCAGGAATTCTGGATGGTGGAGCCGGAGATTGCCTTCTGCAAGCTGGAGCAGTTGTTGGAGATCGAGGAGCAGTACATCAGCTACATCGTGCAGACGACGCTGCGCGAACGTGCGGCGGAGTTGAAGCTATTGGAGCGCGACACGTCGGCGCTCGAGAAAGTCATCGCGCCGTTCCCGCGCATCAGCTACGATGCGGCGGTCGAGATGATCAACGCGGCCGCGGCCAAGGGCGTCACGGTGCCGCCGAACGACGAGCCGCTGCCCGCGATCGAATGGGGCGGCGACTTCGGCGCGCCGCACGAGACGTTCGTCGCCAGCCAGTTCGACCGGCCGGTGTTCGTCCACCACTACCCCAGCGCGGTCAAGGCGTTCTACATGGAGCCGGAGCCGGGCCGGCCGAAGGTGTGCCGCTCGTCCGATCTGCTGGCGCCCGAAGGCTACGGCGAGATCATCGGCGGCTCGGAGCGCATGAGCGACCCCGACGTGCTCCTGGCTGCCATCGATAGGCATGGGCTGCCCCGCGACGCGTACGAATGGTACGTGGACTTGCGCCGCTACGGCTCGGTGCCGCACTCAGGGTTCGGATTGGGTGTCGAGCGCACGGTGGCGTGGATCTGCGGGTTGGATCACATCCGCGAGACCATCGCGTTCCCTAGAATGTTGAACCGGCTGAGGCCGTAGTGGGTGCTGCGTAGTGCGTAGTGCGTAGTGCGTAGTGCGTGGTACGTGATTGGCCTCTCTCCTTTTGTTCGCCGGATACGACAGCAAACGGATCACGGATCGCACAACACGGAATACGCGTCACGCAATACGCACCACGAAATACGCAATACGCACTACGAAACACGCTCATCACCGAGGATCGCGTTGTTCTGCCAGCACTTCCTTTCCTACCTTCTGATCTTTGCCATCAGCCTGATCATCAGCGCGGTATCGGCGCCGTTTGCCCGGCGGCTGGGCACGCGGCTGGATCTGGCGGACCGGCCCGGCGGCCGGCGTCAGCACCACGGCGTGATGCCGCGCTTGGGCGGGGTTGCCATGTATGCCGGCTTCACTGTCGCCGTGCTGGCGACGATCCTGCTGCCGCAAAGCTGGTTTCCGCCGCGACTCGACACCAAGGAGATGACCCGCCTTACGGGCCTGCTGATTGGCACAACGGGCGTCTTCATCTTCGGCCTGGTGGACGACCGCTACCAGTTTCCATCCTGGCCCCAGTATGTGGCCCAATTCCTTTCAGCGTTGATTGCCATCGCCTTCATCATCTTCATCGAGCGGGTCAACAACCCGTTCGGCCAGGGCCAGATCATCTTCCCCTGGCCGGTCGTCGGCGCGCTGACGATCTTCTGGTTCATGGGAATGATCAACACGGTGAACTGGCTGGATGGGCTGGACGGGCTGGCCGCGGGGGTATCGGCCATCGTGGCGCTCTTCCTGACGCTCCATATGATCCGCGAAGGGCAGTTCAGCGTGGCGCTGTTGCCGGTGGCGCTGCTGGGCGCGACCGTGGGCTTCCTGCCGTTCAACTTCAACCCGGCCAAGACCTTCATGGGCAGCAACGGGTCTTACTTCCTGGGATGGGCGCTGGCTGCGCTGGGTATCATGGGCGGGGCCAAGGTGGCGACGGTGCTGCTGGCAATGGGGTTGCCGATCCTGGATGTCGCGTGGCTGATCTATCATCGTTGGCGTCGCGGGGGCCAACCCGCCTTCAACGGCCGCGACCACCTGCACCATCGCCTGCTGGACATCGGGTTTACCCAGCGGCAAATCGTGTTGGGCTACTATGTCTTCTGCGCGGCGTTCGGCGCGCTGGCGCTGGGGTTGGGCAGCCGGGTTTTCAAGCTGATCGCCCTGGTTGTGCTGGCCGGCGCCGCGCTGGCCATGCTCTATTGGGCCAGCAAGCAGCCGGTGGGGCGATTCCGCAATGGAAAGTCGAATGGGAAGAACGGGTAGCGAGCGTCAGTTCAGCTCGTGCACCGTCCGCCGGATGATGTCATCCTGCGTCGCGCGATCCAGGGTGACGAACAAGGCGCTGTAGCCCGCCACGCGCACCACCAAATCGCGGTACTGCTCGGGATTGCGCTGCGCGGCGAGCAGCGTCTCAGTATCCACCGCGTTGAATTGCACGTGCCAGAGTTTGAGGTTGCGGAAGCCTTTCAGCAGGGTCACCAGGCGCTGCAGGCCGGCCTCGGTGGCAAGCGTGGCGGGCGAAAGGCGCAGGTTCAACAGTTGCGCGAGCATGTGGATGGTGGGCAGCTTGCTCACCGAGCGCATGAGCCTGGTGGGGCCGCCGGTGTCGGTGCCATGGACGGCTGAGATGCCCTCGGCGATCGGCTCGCCGGCGCAGCGGCCGTCGGGCGTGGCGCCGACCCTGGCGCCCAGGGGCACGTTGGCCGAGATATTGCTGGTGGAGCCGGCGTAACCGCCGCCGATGGGGCCGCGGCCGTAGCGCGAGGTGTGATACTTCGGCATCTCCTCCAGGTAGTCCTTGAGCACCCGGCAGGCCAGTGCATCCACCTCGTCCAGGTCATTGCCCCACTTGGGCGCACCCAGCAGGCGCCGACGGATGATTTCACCGCCTGGGTTGCCGAAATCGGCGACCAGCGCGTCCATTACTGTCTGCGGATCGAGCACCTTCTGCTCGAAGACCAACTGTTTGAGCGCCATCAGGGCGTTGGCGACGTTGCTGATGCCCGATTGCAACCCGCTGACGATGTCGTAGCGCGCGCCGCCCTCTTTGATCGTCAGGCCGCGGGCCAGGCAGTCGTCCACCAGCGCCGAGGCGAAGGCATCCGGCACAAGTTCCTCCAGGCAGACGTCGGCCACCGCGTCGAAGTGGAAGCTCTGGCGGGCGTAGAACATGTATTGCTCGTGGAACGCGCCGTAGAGCTCCTCGAAGCTGCGGAAATCCGCCAGGGTGCCTCGCCCCGGCAGCAAACACAGGCCGGTGCACGGGTCAACCCCGTTGTTGAGAGTGATCTCCAGCACCTTCAGGATGTTCAGGAAGGCCATGCCCGTCACCCGGTAGCCCCACTTGCCCGGCACGGCCACTTCCACGCAGCCCACGATGGCGTAATTGTAGGCATCCTCGGGCGTCACCCCCTTCTCCAGCAGTGCCGGGATGATCATCTCGTCGTTCTTCATCGCCGGCATGCCGAAGCCCAGCTTGATGGTGCGGCCGCACTCCATGAGAAAGCGGTCGGGCGTGCCGGTGTGGATGCGCGCCGAGACGTTGGGCTGGGTCAGGCGGATGTCCCGGATCGTCTCCAGCACCAGGTAGGACAGATCGTTGGTGGCGTCTGCGCCGTCCACGGTCTGCCCACCGATGGTCACGTTCTGGTAGGTGGGGTAGCCGATGCCGTAGCGGGTGTGATCCCACGGGCGGATCTTGATGATGGAGAAGAGCTTCAACCAGAGCAGCTCCAGGATCTCCTGGGCCTCTTCCCGTGTCAGCCGGCCCGCGGCCAGGTCGGCCCGGTAGAAGGGATAGAGGTATTGATCGAGCCGGCCCAGCGAGAAGGAGTGGCCGTTGCTCTCGATCTGGCTGCACAGATGCACAAAATAGGCCGTCTGTACGGCTTCGACGAAAGTGCGCGGCGGCCTGCCCGGCGCCCAACGACACGTCTCGGCGATGGTCAGGAACTCGACCCGGCGCTCCGGCGCTGTCTCGGGCAAAGCCGCCTGGCGTTCGGCTTCGTCAGCGTAGCGCGCCGCGAAGCGGATCACGGCCCGCAGGCTGATGATCGCCGCCTCCAGAAAGGGGCGTCTCTTGAATGAGACGGCTTCGCAAGGCGAAAGTGCGTTCAGCGCAGCCTGCGCCTCGGCGATCACGCCCTCCAGCCCCAGGCGTATGACCTTGGGGATGTCGAGGATGATGTGCCCATCGCCGGAGGTGACCATGCCCCGACCGGAGATGACACCCATCTTCTGCGCTGCGGCGACCTCGGGGGGCATGATGGCGTTGGTCCGGTCGTTCAGGGTCTTGCCACGCCAGGCGGGGACGATGGCCTCCAGGATCGGGGCGCGTGCCTCCTCGGGCACCTGGTAGCGGTCGGCAGGACGCTTGTCGAACTCATCGATCTCCGCGGCCAGAAAGTCCACCAGGTATTCGGGAAAGAGCGGCGCGGCGCGCGGCGCGCTGGCCTGGTTGCCCACCAATAGCTCGCCCTCGTCGATATAAATGGATATATGATCGAGGGTATGCGCAAACGCCTTGGACCGGCGCAACACCTGCGGATCGGCCGCGTACTGTTCGTAGGCTTCGGTCACCAGCAAGCCACGCTCCACGCACACGCTCGGCTCGGTATTCAATACCCGCTCGCGGAGCCGCTGCACGCGCGGCGTGCACCCTGCCGCCGGACGGTCGGATGTGTGGGTCGAGGCTTCCATCGAAATTGCTGTCATCAGTTCGATCCAATCCTATCTAAAAAGCACCGCAGACCATCAGAACAACGGTCATGCTGAATGTCGCCAAGCCGCCCGCGAGCGGCATGCGGGTAGTACACGAAGGTCCCGCTGGTCATTCTGAGCGGGCTGACGGCTCAACTCCTGTTGCGGCGAGGCGCCAGCGAAGAATCCGGGCGCTGTACTTCATGAGCAGCAGATGAACGAGACGGCCGTCATTACGGCAAGTGTCCAGCGGTCGCGTAGCATCCTTTGGGAAGCATCCGCTTCGGATTCTTCGCTAGTGCTATGTCGTCGCGAGTGACTCGGAATGGACCCGCTCAGAATGACAGTTGGAACGAATTGACCTATTCACCGATCGTCTGTCATGCTGAGGCCCCCATGCGGCGGGGCCCCCTGTTCTGACCAAGAAGCCCGCGCTGTCATCCTGAGGCCGAGTCCCTGACAGTGGTTAACGACTCAAGGTGTCAGGCCGAAGGATCCGTGCTGGCACTTTCCTGGCAGAAGCCGAGAAAGTGGCCCATCAAGCCTCTACAAACGCCGTTCGCGAGATGATCTCGTTTTGCAAATCATGATCCAGCTCCGTGAAATAGGCGCTGTAGCCGGCAACGCGCACCACCAGGCCACGATACTCCTCCGGATGAGCCTGGGCGCGGCGCAGCGTCTCGGCGGAGACCACGTTGAACTGCACGTGCGGGATCTTCAACCGGCAGAAGCCGCGCAGGAGCAGCACGAACTTGTCGAGCGCACCTTTGCTGCTGAAAAAGGCGGGCAGAAACTTCATGTTCAACAGCGTGCCGTTGGAAGCCAGATCCAGGCGGAGCTTGCTCACCGAGCGCAGCACCGCGGTAGCGCCGCGATAGTCGCGACCCGCCGAGGGAGACAACCCGCCATCGGCCAATGGCTCGCCGCGGCGGCGACCATCGGGCGTGGCGCCGACGTTGGCGCCCATCGGCACATGGGCTGAGACGGTGTAGAAGCCCGGTTGATAGACGCCCCCGCGCCAGGTGGTGTATTGCTCGACCAGCTCGCTGTAGCGATTGCCCCAGCGCCGGGCAAAACGATCCACCTGGTCGTCGTCGTTGCCGTACTTGGGGACCTGATGGATCAAGCGCTGGCGCAGCAGGTCATAGCCTTCCCAATCGGCCCGCAACGCAGCCAGCAACTCATCCGGCGAGACCCACTTCTCGGCGAAGACCGCCTGCTCCACCGCGGCCAGGCTGTCGGCGACGTTGGCGATCTGTACGCCTTGCACGCCCGAGAAGTTGTAGTGCGCGCCGCCTGCCGTCACATCCTGGCCGCGAGCGATGCAGTCTTCGATCACCAGTGAGAGGAAGGGCGAGGGCAGCATTTCGGCGTGGATGCGCTCCACTACACCGCAGCCCCGAATCATCAGGCTCACGAAATGCACCAACTGGGCGTCGTAAGCCTGCTCCAGCGCCTCCAAAGAGCCAAGCTGGTCCAGCGACGGCGTGGGCAGGCCGATCTGCTCGCCGGTCTGCGGGTCTTTGCCGCCGAAGAGGGTCAGCTCAAGCACGCGCACCATGTTGAACATGGCCGCGTCGCTCCACCCCAACGCCTTGCCCGGGATCGAAAGCTCGACGCACCCGACCACCGCGTAGTTCAGCGCATCCTCCCGGCCGATGCCCCGGCGGATTTGGCCTGGGATGATCACCTCGTCGTTGAAGATCTGCGGCATACCACTGCCCTTGCCGATGACAAAGGCCGCCGTGCGTAGGAATTCCTGCGGGCTGCTCGCGTGGATGCGTACCGACAGATTAGGCTGCGTCGGGCCGAGGGCTGCCTGGGCGCGCAGACACATGTAGCTGAGAACATTGGTAGCATCGCGCCTGCCCTGAGCATCGCCGAAGGGGCCGTCGGGCAATTGGCCGCCCAGCACGATGTTGAAGCCGATGGGGAACCCGGCGAAATAGCGGGCGCTGGCGCTGCTGCGCAGCAGCACGATCTCGTTGAACTTCAGCCAGAAGTGCTCCAACCAGGTCTGCGCCGCGGCCAGCGTCAGGCGGCCGGACGAAAGATCAGCGGCCAGGTAGGGCAGCAGGTATTGGTCGAGGCGGCCTGGCGAAAAGCTGCTGGCGTTCGATTCCATCTGGACCAGGACGAACAGGAACCAGGTCGCCTGCAACGCCTCGCGGAAGTCACGCGCCGGATGCTCCGCCAGCCACCGGCAGACGCCAGCAAGATCCAGCAGTTCGGCGCGGCGCGGCGGCGCGGCGTCGAGCGCCATCTGCTCGGCCAGGTCTGCATAGCGGCGGATGAGGGTTGCGGCCGCATCGAGCGCGATAAGCGCGGCATCGTAAAAGAGAACCTCTCCCTCGATCCCTTCTCCGACCTCTCCCCCAACCCCTCCCCTGCGAGGGAAGGGAGGGATAGCTCCCCCTTCCCTCGCAGAGCCTGCCCTGAGCCTGTCGAAGGGGAGGGGGGTCAGGGGGGTAGGTCCGTCCAGCCGAGCGCGCGCCGCCTCCACTCGCTCGCGCAACCCGCCGATACCCAGGCGCAGCCAGACCGGCACGTCGGGCAAGATGTGGCCCTGCGCGTGATCGGTCTGGTTGAGGCTGAAGGCCCGGCCTCGGACCGCCTGCGCCACGTCGGCCGGCACGCGGGCCGCGACGGCGTCTTCCAGCGTCTTGCCCCGCCAGTAAGGGAAGATCTCCTCGCGCAGCTCTCGAATTTGCTCCGGCGTGATGTCGAAGCGATCCTGCGGGCGGGTCGGCAGCCCTTCCAGCTCACGATCCACCCATTCGACCGCGCCCTCGGGTGCGATGACCCCCATGCGCGGCAGCAGCGAGCGGTTGCCCACGATCAGCTCGTCGGGATAGATGGCCAGGCTCATCTGCCGCGCCAGGTCAAGCAGCATGGTCGCTCGGCGGATCGGCATGGGCTGGCCTTCGGTGCGCTGGTAACTACGGGTAGTATAGCGCGCCCGCTCAAGGTCAATCTGCCGCGGCGTCTCACGCAGGCGGCGCCTTATCTCCGCGGTGCGCTCGTCAGGACGGACCTCGGACCAGCCTTCCGGCGGGAAAGCGAGGGTAGGGTTAGCCCGCAATTCATCCCATGGATTCATGGCAATCCGATCAATATCTCAGAGCACGCAGATATCGGATGTGTTGGTCGCATGTCATGCTGAACGGGTCGACCCCTCAAAGTGCGTCACGGCGAATGACCCGTTCAGCATCCGTATGCTTTGCCCGAGCTTATCGTGAGCTACAAGGGAATGGCTGTCCCTTCGTCGTACCAATCGGCAGCCAAGTCCTTCCACTCTGGGTTCATCGATTCGATCAAAGTGAGTTTCTTCGCCCGTAACCATCCCTTGATCTGCTTCTCTCGCGCAATCGCAGCACGCACGTCATTTGTGGCTTCGTAGTACACGAGCCACGTGAGGTTGTAGCGTTGGGTGAAACCTGGGATGCGTTTCTCTCGGTGCTCAAACACGCGCCGCTCCAGGTCGTTGGTCACGCCCGTGTATAGGGTCCGCGCAAGGTTGGCCATGATGTAGACGTAATACCGGCGCATGTCGGAACGTCCTTCGCCACCGCCTGTCACGCAGAGACTCCCATGCCGTGCGGCAGCATGTGTGTGGCAAGAAACCCCCACCGCCTGTCATGCTGAGCGGGTGTACGACACAACCAGCGTCACGGCGCGCTTCAAGCGAAGCATCCGTCGTCGGCAGGCGATACGGATTCTTCGCTGGTGTCACGCCGTCACGAATGACTCGAGATGAACTCGCTCACGCTCTGCGTGACAACCGGAGCGGGCTATCCTATCCCCCCACCGCCTGTCATGCTGAGCGGGTGTACGACACAACCAGCGTCACGGCACGCTTCAAGCGAAGCATCCGTCGTCGGCAGGCGATACGGATTCTTCGCTGGTGTCACGCCGTCACGAGTGACTCGGGATGAACTCGCTCACGCTCTGCGTGACAACCGGAGCGGGCTATCCTATCCCCCCACCGCCTGTCATGCTGAGCGGGTGTACGACACAACCAGCGTCACGGCGCGCTTCAAGCGAAGCATCCGTCGTCGGCAGGCGATACGGATTCTTCGCTGGTGTCACGCCGTCACGAGTGACTCGGGATGAACTCGCTCAGAATGACACGCTTGACAACCAGAGCGGGCTATCCTATCCCCCCACCGTCACCGTCAGCCCCATCCCTCGCAACTCACCGGCCAACGACTCGACCTCCTCATCCGCCAGGCGCGCGTGGCCGTCCCACGGATAAGGGCGGGCCAGCGCGGCGTATTTAGCGCGGCCGAGGGTGTGATAGGGCAGGAGGTCCACCTGTTGGATATGCCCCGGCAGCCCGACCACGAACCGGCCGATGGCGGCCAGGCTCTCGGCCGACGCGTTGAAGCCGGGGATAAGCGGCACGCGCACGATGACCGGTACGCCGCTGGCCGCCACATGGCGCAGGTTGGCCAGGATCAACTCGTTGCCCGCGCCGGTGAAAGCCCGATGCGTCGCGCTGTCCAGGTGCTTTACATCGAAAAGCACCATATCGAGGTAGGGTAGCAACCGCTCCAATTGGGACCAGGCGACCTGGCCGCACGTCTCGATGGCGGTGTTGATGCACTCCTCGTGCGCCAGCCGCAGCAGCGCCTCGGTAAACGCGGGTTGGAGCGCCGGCTCACCGCCGGTCAGCGTCATACCGCCGCCGCCCTCGTAGAAGGGCGCATCGCGGCGTACCTCTTCCATCACGCTGCCCGCGGTGCGCCGCTCACCGATCCAGCGCACACCACCGGCAGGACACAGCCTGGCGCGCGTTTCGTAGTCGGCCCGGAGATCCTCCTTCCAGGCGGTATCCTCCCGAACGCGCCAGCCGTCGGGGCAAGGCCCGGCGAACTGTCCGCAGCGAATGCAATTCATCGCGAAGACGGCCAACTCAGGCCGTGCCGCCTGTGACTCGGGATTGGCGCACCAGGCGCAGCGCAGTGGGCAGCCTTTAAAGAAGACGTTGGTGCGCAGCCCTGGCCCGTCGTGCAGGCTGTACCGCTGGATGTCGAAAATGATGCCTTCGACATCCTCTAGCTCCGCCCGGCTGGCGGAAGTGAGGACGCGACAAGGATCGGTTTTGGGACTGGGCATTGTGCTTCCCATCTGCGTGGTGCGTGATGCGTGGTGCGTGATACGTGGTGCGTGATACGTGGTGCGTGAACCCGGCACTGCTGAGTGTTCTTTCAGCCGAGCGAGAACGGAACACGCAATACGCACTACGCCATCCGACGAATCGCGATCACCCCGCTCTACTACGCGCTCGCCTCGAACACCTCAGCCGCGGCGCCGATGATGCCGATGTCGTCGCCCAGTTGCCACGACGCCAGGCGTACGGTGTCGCACAGCTCGGGCTGGATGTTCTCGCACATGCCCTGGTAAGCAGCATCCATCAGAAGCGGGCCGATGCGTGTCAGGCCGCCGCCGATGACGATCAGCTCCGGGTTGAAGAGCTGCACCAGGATCGCCATGCCCACGCCGAAATAATAACCGGCCTTCTGCAATACCTCGCGCGCCACGCGATCGCCCAGGGCCGCCGCTACCGCGACCTGCTCGCCCGTGATGCGCCGACCATCGCAGGGCAGCATCCTGGAGAGGATCGTCTCCTCGCCGGCCGCGATGCGCTCGCCGATCAAGCGAGCGATGCCGATGGCGCTGGCATAGGTCATCAAGCAGCCGCGCTTGCCGCAGGTGCACAGGGCGCCGCCTGGCTCGATCACCACGTGGCTCAGCTCGCCCGCCGACCCGGAATGCCCGGTAATCAGGCGATCTTCCACGATGGCGCCCAGGCCGAAGCCGGTGCTGAAGCAGACGTAGCACATATTGCGCACACCGCGGCCGGCGCCGAAGCGATGCTCACCCACCGCGCACATGTGGGCGTCGTTGTCGAACACCACGGGCAGGCCCACCCGCTCCGCCAGAATATCACGCAGCGGCACATGATCCCACGCGGGCAGATTGGAGCTGCGCAAAACGAAGCCGCGACGCAGATCGACAGTGCCGGCAAAACCGACCCCGGCCCCCGCCACGGCGCCCGGATCCACCAGCCCGCGGCCGAGCAGGACCCGGCACGCGTCCTCGATCGCGGCAATGACGTGCTCCGGCTCCTTCTCGGAGTGGGCGCGCGTCCCGTAGCTGCTGATCACCCTGCCGTCCTGATCGACAATGCCCGCGGCGATCTTTGTGCCGCCCACATCGATGCCGATGGCATACTGGCTCATACTGCCATTCTAACCCTTCACCGATCCTGCAAGCAAGCCGCGGATGAAATACCGGCCCAGGAAGATATAGATCAGCGCCGTTGGCAGTGCGGCCACCACCGCGCCAGCCATTACCACGTTCCAATCCACCGAGAAACTGCCCGACAGGTTATTGAGCGCCACTGTCACCGGCTGGGCCTTGGGGTTGGGCACCACCGTCACGCCGAACAGGAAATCGTTCCAGATGTTGGTGAACTGAAAGATGCACACCACCACGAAGGCCGGCGGCGAAAGCGGCATGATTACGCGCCAGAAGGTTTGCAGCACACCGGCGCCGTCCACGCGCGCGGCCTCGATGATCTCCGTCGGGATGCCGGCAAAGTAGTTGCGGAAGATCAGCGTAGTGACGGGCAGGCCGTAGATCACATGGACGAGTACGAGCCCCGGCACCTTGCCATACCAGCCAATGGCCTGCAGGAAACGGATCAGCGGGATCAGGATGCTCTGGTACGGGATGAAGAAACCGAACAACAGCAGGGTGAAAAGCAGATCGGAGCCTTTGAACTTCCACTTGGAGAAAAGATAGCCGTTGATAGCCCCGATGATGGCAGAGAAGACGGTGGCGGGAATCACCATCATCAAGCTGTTACCCATGTTGAGGCGCAGGCGTTGCCACGCTTCGACAAAACCGCCGCCGGTCAAGGCCGTCGGGGGTTGCCACATGGTTACCAGGCTGACGTTGCGGGCATCCTTGAGACCCGTGACCACCATGACATAGATCGGCATAAGATAGTAGAAAAATGCCAGAATCAGCATGGCCAGCACGAACCACTGGAGGGGTCGCTGCGGCAGTAACGAATGTCTGGCCTGGGGCCTGATCGTTTGGGTCATATCAATCCTCCCGCAGCGAACGCGCCAGATACGGCACGATGACGGCGCAGACCAGCACCAACATTACGAAGGAGGCCGCAGCGCCGAGATTGTAGCGCGTGGCCTTGAAAGTTTGCTCGAAAACGAAGATGCCCGGCACATCGGTGGCGAAGCCCGGCCCCACGCCCGACATCGCAAAGATCAGATCGAAGATCTTCAGCGAGACGTGGCCCAGGATGATCATCGTGCTGACCGTGATCGGGTTGAGCATAGGAATCACCACGTAGCGGTAGACCTGGGATTCACTTGCTCCGTCGATGCGGGCCGCCTCGCGCACTTCGGTAGGAATGGTGCCCAGCCCAGCCAGGTACATTGCCATGGCAAAACCCGACAACTGCCACGTCGCGGCGATAACCACCGGGATGATCGCCACCGGCACGCCGAGTTTCACTTGCAAGTTGGCGGCGCCTGGTAACAGCCGGGCCAGTAGCTCGTTAAGCGTCAGGGCTACGCTGGGATCGGTGAGCCAGCCGGGCTTGAACGGCGCGGCTCCAAGCAGGGCAAGCAGCTTGTTCAACCCGATGACGTTGAATAGCAGGTTGATGCCGGTTTCAGGGTTGAAAATCCAGCGCCAGGCGACGCCGGTGACGATGAACGACAGGGCATAGGGGAACAGGAACAGGTTGCGGAAAAAGATGGCCGCCTTTCCGCTGTTCTCCAGCACAATCGCCAGCAGCAGCCCCCCTCCAACCGAACATGTCAGGAATAGCACGGTAAAGACAAGCGTATTGCGCAGGTCAGCCTGGAAACGGGGCATACGGAACATGTCGAGATAGGTGGAAAACAACGGCTGGCGCACGGTGTAATCCACTTTCAGGGTAGCCCAGTTCGAGATGGAAATGACGAACGTAGCCACGATGAAGATGTAAACAAAGACGAAGCTGGCGATCAGCGTCGGGGAGAGGATCGCCGCCGGCAGGACGTGCTCCCATGAGAAGTGTCGCCGCCGGGTCGATGTTGCGCGCCCCACAACGGGTGTCGCGGGCGACTGGACGTGCTCCATCTAACACCTCGTTTTTTATCGTGGTGCGTGGTGCGTATCCGTTGAGTTGCATACATATCGCTCAACGGAACAACGGACCACGCAACACGCACCACGCACCACGCAACACGTATCACCTGGCTATTTCCGGTTACTTCCCGATCTTCGCGTCCTGGGCTGCGGTGACGAGGGCCTTGGCGAAGGCGTCGGTGTTCTTGTCGACGATGAAGGCTGTCACGGCGTCGTTGAGCGCCTGTTGGAACGCCGCCGGAGCCGCCGAACCATGCACCACGCTCGGCACCAGCTTGTCCTTGGCGAAGGAGTCCATCGACCAGTTGTGGTACGGCCCAAACTTGCTGCGATCCGCGTCTGTGCGCGCCGGGATCGAACCCTTCAGCGGGTTGAACGCCTCCTGCCCCGCCTTGCTGCCCAGGGCCCGCAGCCAGTTCTGGGTCTGCGCCTTGTGCGGCGCATTGTGCGCCAGCACAAACCCGTCCGCCACCACCATGAACGACCCCGCCGTCCCCGGATGGCTCACCCAGCCAAAGTCCACGTTGTCCTTCAGTTTGGCGTTGACAAACTCCCCATACGCCCAGTCCCCCATCGAGCTGAACGCACAACTGCCTTCCATCAGCTTCTTGATCGCCTGATCCCACGACAGCGCCGAATGATCCGCGTTCTGGTACTCCAGCATCTTGCCGTAGGTCGTCATGGCCTGCTTCACATCCGCCTCATCGAAGGCCGTCTGCCCGTTCCACAGCCCGGCGTACTTGTCCGGCCCGATCACGCCCAACAGCGTGTTCTCGAACAACTGCGCCGACGCCCACACCCCCGAGTCCCCCACGCACAACGGCGTCACGCCCGCCGCCTTCAGCTTCTCCGCCGCCGCCATGAACTCGTCCACGCTCATCGTCGCACCCACCGTGACCCCGGCCTTGTCCAACACCTTCTTGTTGTACCACAGCCCGTTGCCCCGGTGCACCCCCGCCAACACCCCGTAGACCTGGCCGTCCTTCGTCATCATCTCGACCAGACCCTTCGGCATCACGTCATTCCATTTCTCCGACGCATACAGATCCGTGATCGGATCCACGTAGCCCGGTTCCACGTACTGTCCCAGCAACTCGAACCCCGGATGCACCTGCCAGGTGTCCGGCGGATCACCGCCCGCCAGCCGCGTCTGCAAGACCGCCCGCGCATTCGAGCCACCACCACCCGCGATTGTCGCATTGATGATCTCGGTGCTCGCCGACAATCCCTTGAACGTCGTGAACAGGGAATCCAGGGCCGCTGCCTCGCCACCCGACGTCCACCACGAAAACACTTCCAGCTTGTCTTCCCCCGCAGCCGGCACAGCCGCGGCAACTTTCGTCGGTTCAACGGCAGTCGGCGCTGCCGGCTGCGTGGGTTGCGCCTGCGGAGCTGGCGTGGGCTGAGCGCAGCCGATCGCGATGAAAGTTATGACCAGCAGCAGGCTAAAGAGGGCGAGCCAATTCTTCCGGTGAGACATGTTACTCCTCCATGCATGTGGGTGAAAAAGCGGAACACACAAACTTCCCTGCGATCGTTTCTCCTGGACTAACACCTCCTTCCGGTGACGCGAGCCTTGCTCAAACGCAAAATCTCGCTCGCCGCGGCATCGTCTGTGCCAAGCACGTTCACCACCCCCGTGCGCAAGGCTCCAAGGATGGCTGTAGCCTTGGCAACACCAAGAGCCACGGCAATGACGGTCGGGATACGCCTCAATTCCTCAAGATTCAAGCCGATGATGCGATCGGTCAACTCGTGTTGGTGCAGGCGCCCGTCTTCGGTGAAGATCTGACCAACGATGTCACCCACGGCGCCGTCAGCAAATATCTCGGCACGCCGCTCGGCGCCCTGCGCAGCGGCCGCGATCAGCGGAGAATGAGCCGGATCAAGATTGCCGATCCCCAGCAAGGCGATGTCGGCCGCGCGGGCCGCGGCCATGGTGCGCTCGATGGCGGGCTGGCGACGCAACACGCCAGCCGCCTCGGCGCTGTCGGCGATCATAGGCGAAGGCAGATAAAGCACCTCACCGCCAAGCTTACTGGCAAGCTGCCGCGCCAGGGTACCACTGTCTACCTCCTGGGTGGCGAAAGGGATGCTGCCCAGCGCTTGGGCGATGCGCACATTGACGCGCAGGCCTGGCCGGATGGCGTGTACCACCTCGTAGGTGGTACGGCCCAGGCAAACGGCGATGGTCGAGTTATCCTTGAGCTGCCGCTCGATGTAGCGAGCCGTAATCTCGCCGATGCCCCGCCACACCTCCGCTTGTTCTAGCCCTCCGGTGTCGAGCACCAGCGCGTCGGACAGGTTGAAACGCTCGCACAGCTCCCGCTCCAGCCGCTCATTGCGGGCGCGGGAGCGATGGATGAGGATCTCCACCACGCCAGCGTCGCGCGCCTCCTTCAGCAGGCGATAGATCTTGACACGCGACAGCCCCAGCTTCTCGGCAATTTCACTTTGCGTCTTGTCTTGCAGGTAATACATGTCGGCGACGTCCGCCAGCATGTCACGATACGTCGAGTCCATCTTTATCCATCCGAATCGCAACCTTCATGGCCTGCCCCGACCGCATCAAGGCAATACCCTCCGGCAGTGCCGAGAGAGGCAGTCGGTGCGTGATCAAGGCGCCAGGATGTAGCCTGCCGCTTTCGAGCAACTGCAAAGTCTGCCCGAAGGGGTGCAGGCCGACGAAAACCCCGATCACCGTCAAGTCATAGCGGGTGATGGTGTACTGCGAAACTGCCGGCCGGTCCATCGGGCGCAATCCAAAAAGGATGATGTGCCCGGCGCGGCGGGTTAGCTCGATGGCCGTGGAGAATTGGTTGCCCACGGCATCCACCACCACATCACAACCGATGCCGGTGTGCACCAACACAGCGTCCTTGAGCGATTCATTTGCCGGGTTGACAACCACGTCGGCGCCCAGGCGACGGGCCTGCTCAAGGCGGGAGGACACGACATCGGCCACCAGCACCAGCCCGGCGCCCAGCGCCCGGTAGACCAGGGCAAAGAGCGCGCCCATCGGGCCGCCACCGATAATCGCCACCCGGTCACCCGGCCGCACGGGCACGCGGGCCAGCGCGCCCACCACGCACGAAAGCGGCTCGAAGAGCAGCGCGTCATCCTCGGCTACAGTGGGCGAAACCCGGTAGAGCGCGCGCTCAGGCACTCGCAGGTAGGGCGCCAGCGCGCCGTCGATGGAGGTGCCCACGCTCTGATAATCTTCGCATTGGTTAGCCAGGCCCCGGCTGCAGTAGGCGCAACGGCCGCAGGTGATGCGCGGCGCGATCACGACCCGATCGCCGGGACGCAACTCGCGCACCCCCGGTCCGATCTCGACCACCGTGCCCACTGCTTCATGACCGAGGATAATGCCGGGGTGGGCCTTATGGGCCGGCGGAGTAGCCAGGATATTCAGATCGGTACCGCAGATGCCGCAGGCGCTCACCGCCACCAACACATCATCCGCCGCGTCCGGGTGCGGCACCGGGCGGTCCACGTAGGCCAACTGCCCCGGACCGGCAAAGACCGGAACGTGCATCTGGTCGGGCAAAGCCCCTGTGAGTTGGGGTTGGGTAACAATCATCGGCTCGAATCCTGTTCGATGGGTCATGCAACGGATGCTTCGCTGATCATTCGCCGTCACGGACCTTGCGCGAAAGACCCGCTCACGGCGAAGCCGTGACAGGCGGTGGGTGGATGGGATAGCCCGTTTCGGCTATGCCGGTCATTCTGAGCGGGTCCGTCCCGAGTCACCGGTGACGGCGAGCCTCCAGCGAAGAATCCGTTCTCGTTCGCTGCTATCGACGGATGCTTCGCTTGAATCGCGCCGCGGCCTGGTTGTGTCGTATACCCGCTGCCTGGAAACTGTCAGCACGGATCCTTCGGCCTGACAACCTTGCGTCGCAAACCGCGGTCAGGGACTCGGCCTCAGGATGACAACGCCGGTTTCTTGCATGGAGACATGCCGCCTGCGCGGCATGGGTAACTCAGAATGACGAAATCACGATACCTTCCGCTCTACGTCCGCCCATCCGTTCTCGCGGGCTGATTTCTGCGCAGCTTCCATGATCTCCTGCACGCGCGCGCCGTCCCAAAAGCTGGGCCGTGGCGGCCGGTCTTCCCAGATGGCCTTCAAGAACTGGTACTGACACTCGGCGTGCGAACGCACGAAGCTCATCGGCTGTGTCCAGTCGGGCGCGAGCTGCCCGTCGAAGCGCTGAACGGTCTCCACGCGGGTGTAACCGCGGCGGCCGCCCCCCGGTTTGTCTGCCGCGCGCACGTCGTAGACATAAAGCCAGTCCGGGTCGATCAGGCTGAGACGGATGGCTCCAAGCTCACCGAAGACTTCCAGCTCCAGCTCGTTGGTAGCGCCGGTCGCCAGGCGCGAGACTTCGGCGGTGCCGGGCGTGCCGTCGGCCAGGCGCATCTGCAACAGCGCCAGGTCGTCCACCTCCACCTTGCCCATCTTCGACGGATCGCCGGCCAACGGCCGCTCGGGGATGCGCGTTTCCAGCATGGCGCGCACCTGCGCCACATCGCCCAGGAGGAAGCGCACCAGGTCCAACAGGTGCGAGCCCAGGTCGAAGAGTGCCCCGCCGCCCGAGACCTCCCGGCTGAAGCGCCAGGTGAGCGGCTTCTGTGGTGAGATGTAGCTCGAACGAAAGTACCAACCGCGGAAGGAGAAGACACGTCCGACCAGGCCCTCGTCGAGAAGTTGGCGGGCACGCAGCACCGCCGGGATGAAGCGGAAGTTGAACGTTACCTGTGCTTTGACGCCTGCCTGCTCGACCGCGTGCGCCATGCGTGCAGCCTGCGCAGCATCCAGCGCCAGCGGCTTCTCGCAATAGACGTGCTTGCCCGCCGCGGCCGCGGCCAGGACGATCTCCTCATGCCGGTCGTTGGGCACGCACACGTCGATGACCCCCACATCCTGGCGGGTCAGGAGCTCGCGGTAGTCGGCGGTCCAGACCGGGCAGCCGATCTCCCGGGCCGCCCGTTCGGCGGTCTGCGCCTGCGTGGTAGCGACGCCGACCAGCCGCACCGCATCAGCCGGCAGGCCGTAATGGAAGCCCAGGTCGCGATACCCCATGGCGTGCACCCGCCCGATACCGCCGTATCCGATCATCCCGATGCCAAGTGGCTGGAGGGTGTCAGTCATCTCCTCACCTGTTGGCCGCAGCCAGATCCAGCGCCGCGCGCACGCGGGCCACGCTGACGGCGATCTCGCCCGTGCCGGGGCGCAATTTGCCGTTCGGGCCTTTGAGCAACGGCGAGGAGAACTCCCCCACCGTCATGCCCGCGGCGACGAACGGTGCGACGTTGCCGGCGTTCAGGCCGCCGTCTTCCATCAGCTCGACCCGGTTCGCGACACCGCGCGCCACGAGCATGTTGTGCAGGGCGCCGATGCTTTCGACCACGATCGGGTCGATGGTGTGCGGACTTTGCCCGGGCTTCAACGGCGCCCAGAACGGCGCCCGGCTCTCGTACTCGATGATGTTCACAAACGACAGATAGGGTTCGAAGAAGACCAGCGGGCAGCCTTGCCAGGCCCAGACGCCGACCTTGAGGCCCAAAGTCTCCTTGATGTATGAAATGCTCTGGATGAGGGTCTCGCCGGTGGTCTCGATGGGAAGAGAGATCAGGTTGGCGCCCGCGCCGGCCAGTTGACGGAAAACCTCGTGCCCCGGACGCATCATCTGCAACTGGACCTCGATCTCCAGGTCGGTATGCGGACGAATGCCCTCCAGCACGTCAATCCCGCCGCGCGGCAGCTCGAAGTCCATGTACTTGCCGTCGCGCATCTCCAGGTGGATCCAGTCCACTCCGGCGGCCGTGAGATCCTCGACCTGGGCGCCCAGGCTCCCATAATCGGCCCAGAACAGGCCGGCCGCGATCTTGATCCTGCCATCGATCTTACCGATGGTCTCCTTCATGGCTACAGACCTCGCTCTTCATATGTGATCTGAACCTCCACCTATGCCTTCAATGCCTGGCGAATGATCCGGCCACAACCCAGGATGGGACCATCGTCAGGCAAGCTGCAGCCGACAATGCGCACACCACTCGCAACCGAACGAAAGGCGTGGCGTGGCACGGCCTGGCGGGCAGGTTCCAACAACAGGTCACCCGCCTTGGCAACGCTGCTCCCGATGACGTACAGGTCGATATTGAGAATCATCGCCAGCGAGCCGACAGCGGTGCCCAGTGCCTCGCCGGCTCGTGCCATCACGCCCAGCGCCAAAGGGTCACCGCCGGCTGCCCGGCGAGCAACCACCTCGCCCGTCACATCATCCGGGCAGGGCGCGTTCGAGGGCTGGACGGGGGTCTCCTGCAAAGCCCGGCAATAGGCGCGCGCCAGTCCGGGGCCGGCCAGGAAGGTCTCTACGCAGCCGATTGATCCACACGAGCAACGCTCGCCCCGCGGATCGATCGTGATATGCCCGATCTCTCCCGCCGAATTGTGTTCACCTCTGAAGAGTTGACCGTCTACAATGATCGCCGCACCGACACCCGTGCCGACGACGATGTAGACCATGCTGCGGGCGCCTTGCCCTGCGCCGAAATGGTACTCACCGAGCGCGGCCGCCTTGGCATCGTGCTCCAGACGGACCGGCAGGTTCAGGCGTTTCTCGATAAGTCGAGCAAGCGGGATGTGGTGCAAAGTGGGAACGTTCGGGGGATCGAGGATGACGCCGGCCTGGTGGTCGAGCGGGCCGGGACTGCAAACGCCGACACCAGCGAGACGCTGTCCTTCAGGCAGCGCAGCAGTCAGGTCGGTGATCGCCACAGTGATGCGTTCCACCACGGTGTTGGCCGAAGGGGCCTCGGCCATGGCGAAGCGCCGACGGGCCACGATCCGGTTTTCAGGATCAATCAGGCCCAGCGCCACCTTGGTAGCGCCCAGGTCAATACCCGCAACCCAGGGTTCCATCGAGGTGCCCTCATTGGCGAAATGCGGCCCATCGGCACAGAAGCCTATCGGGCGAGATGAATAAACGGAGAGAGGTGTGCAAATGCACATCTATTGAACACTTGCACAGTGTAACACGGACAGAGGGGAGTTGTCAAGAGGAAACTTTACTGAGTTTCGGACTTGGGTTCGGACGGGTGGTGATGAGTTACGTGGTTATAAGATTACTCGGTGCGGTCAAACCCCAACGCTTCCCGCACGATGTACAACGGCCTCCCCTTGACCTCGTCGTAGATGCGCCCCAGGTACTCGCCAATAATCCCCAAGGAGATCAACTGGACGCCGCCCAGGAAGAGCACACTGACCAGGGTGGTGGCCTGTCCGAAGAACGCGTGGCTGCCTGAAAGCCGCAGAATGATCGTGATAATAATGCCCACCACCGCGATCAGCGCCGAGGCAAACCCGACATAGGTGGCGAGCTGGAGCGGGAGGTACGAGAAGGATGTGATCCCATCCATCGCAAACTTGAGCATCTTCTTCAGCGGATATTTGGTCTCCCCGGCATAGCGTTCTGCCCGCACATATTTCACGCCGGTCTGCCGGAAGCCCACCCACACTGACATGCCGCGCATGAAGCGGTGTTTCTCTTTCATGGTCTTCAGCGCGTTCACTACCTTGCGATCCATCAACCGGAAATCGCCGGTGTCCATCGGGATATCGATGTCGGTGATCTTGTAGATGATCCGGTAGAATGCCTTGGCCGTGAACTCTTTGAACCACGTCTCGCCTTTGCGCTCCGCCCGGATCGCGTAGACCACCTCGTAGCCCTCACGCCACTTCGCCAGCATCTCCAGGATCAGCTCGGGCGGGTCTTGCAGGTCGGCGTCGATCAACACCACGGCATCACCCCGGGCGTAATCCATGCCCGCGGTGACGGCGATTTGATGGCCGAAGTTACGGGCAAAATCCACCACCTTGACGCGCGGATCAGCAGCGTGCAATTCGCGCATGATCTCCGGCGTGCGATCACGGCTGCCGTCATTGACCAGCACCAACTCCCACGCCTCACCTGCGCCGTCCAGCACGTGGCTGACGCGGCGATACAACTCGTGCAGTACGCCTTCTTCATTGAAGCACGGCGCCACGACGGATAGAGTCGGATGATCAGTAGCCATTCTCTAACCTCCGCCAGGTCCCAGGATCGGCCTGGTATGTTGGTGCGTTCTAACGTTCCAACGGCTCCGCGGCTTCTACGCGCCATTCATCGCCTTCGCGGCGCACCCGGCCGGCGGGCACGGCGAAATCATGCTGGAAGAAAAGCAAGACATCACGGCGCCACGCCCAATCCCTCAAAGAACGCTTGGTCTCCATGCTCACCAGCGGCTCAACATCGAACGCGGGCACCCAGGACAGCCGCTCGATGTTCACCGCATAGGCGGCTGCGTCACCCAGAAAGGCCCCGGTTTCGCCCTCGCTCTCCACAATGACGATCTGGTGCGCACGCGTGTGACCGGGCGTGATCTGCACGCGCACCTCCGGCGCGATTTGCGTGTCGCCGGTCAGCACGCGCACCGGCCCGTCCGCCCGACCATCGCAGAGATTGACCAGCGGCAGAAAGTTCTCGCAGAAATAGGCGTTGCGGGTGCGCTCGTTCGGAAAGGAGGCGTCGGCCAATTCCAGCCGCTGCATCAAGTACGTGGCGTTCGGAAAAGCTGGCTCCGGCCGGTTGTCTGCCCTGTAGATGGTGTTGCCCCCGCAGTGGTCAGCGTGCAGATGCGTGTTGATCACCAGGCGCACATCCTCGGGGCGAAAGCCAAGCTCAGGCAGCCGTCGATCTACCCGGTTGTCATCACGCAGGCCCAACTGCTCGCGCCGCTTGGGGGGCAGTTTGTGTCCATGCCCGGTGTCCACCAGCGCCAAACCCTCGCTTGACTCGATCACCAGCGAACGCAGCTCCATCGAGATGCGATTCAGGGGATCAGGCGGGACCACTTTTTCCCACAGTACTTTGGGCACCAGGCCGAAGGCGGCGCCTCCATCTGTCAGAAAAACGCCGTCGCTGATCAGATGCACACGCACACGGCCGATTCGGTAAGTCATCGCAGCCATCAGCTTTCCTCTGAGCCCGGAGAAGCGGGAGACGTGCGCCGCCCCCGCCGTTCCAACAAGGACAGCGCGCGCGCTGCATGGTCGCCTACGGTGCCTTTGAGAAGTACCTGCCGATCAGACTGCGCAGCGAGCAGCGCGGCGTGGACAGCCTCGTTTCCTACTTGCCCCAACGCCTCCGCCGCATAACCGCGTACCTGCGGATCGGGATCGGTGAGCGCTTGAAGCAAAGTTGGTTGAGCGTCGGGATGCGGCGCGCGGGCCAGTGCAGCCGCCAACGCGCGCCGCACCAACAAAGGTTGGCCAGGCCAGGCCAGAGCATCGGCTAACGCCGCGGCCGCCTTGGGATCGCCGATGCGGCCCAAAGCGTGTGCAGCGGCTCCGCGCACGTCTGCATTGGGATCGGACAGCAGAGGCAGCAAGACAGCGACCTTTGTCGGGTCACCGATCCGGCCGATTGCGGACACCACAGCCGCTCGCACCTCAGGCACCGGATCGTTAAGATATTGCACCAGCACCTGTGCAGCCGCTTCTCCGCCGACGATCCCAAGCGCCTCGGCTGCGCCGGCTCGTCGCAATGGCTCGGGATCGGCCAGCGCGGCTCTCAGCAAGGGGTACGTGTGACTGATTTCCTGCGCGGCCAAAGCTTCAGCAGCGTGCCAGCGCACAAAAGGCTCAGGATCGGCCAACGCCTCTAGCAGCGCTGCGAGCGCCTCGGAGCTGCGTTGGGGATTGCGGCCCAAACCTGCCGCGGCTTGCCAGCGACGGCTGGGCTCAGGTGCACGCAACCCGAGCAGGTAAGCTCTCTCACTGCCGGAATCCGCGCTCGCGCGCCAGGTCGCCCAACGTGCGCCGTAACGTTGCCGGAAGTCGCGCGAAAGTACCTTTATGCGTTGAAGAAGATGATCGAAAGTAGACGGCATGTCCAAACCTGATCTCTCAACAGGTGAACCAGGATGACGTGAGTACCCTGATCCGCCTCGCGGTACATTACCGGATCACGACCGTGGTCTGGCAAGGCGCCGGGAAGTTCCCGGAGACATCGACGACCACGATGCGGATGCTATAAGTGCCGGGTGGTAGCGCGCTTGCGTTCAGCGTGCCCAATTGGCCGCCCGTCACAGGTCTATCGCCACCATCAAAGTATGACCATACGGAGGGGTTGGCGCCGGCACCATACTCGAGCTTGTAGAACTGGAACTTCTCGTGCGTAGCTGTCCCGATAATCGGCACCATGCCGGACACTTGCGCGTTGATCCCCGGCGAAGTGATCACCGCGCGTGGGTCCGCGCAGCGCGGTCGGGCCGGGGTAGGCGTGGATGTCTCTTGCGGCGCGGGGGTTGGTTGGGGCCTCGCCGTCGGCTTGGGTCGTTTGGTCGCGGTGGCGGTCGGTGTTGTATCTGGCACAGGCAGGGTCGGAGTGATGGTGGGAGCGCCGATGAGCACTGTTTCCGTTGAAGTCGGGGTCGATCGGTCATCCTGCACGAGGGGTTGCACGGCGTCGGATACCACTGTGCTGAGCAGATACACGCCGCCCATCACCAGAATCAGCGAAATCGCAGCCGTCCACGCGCCGTAGACACGATTCAGGGCCGCTTCGCGCTCGAGCCTAAACATCGCATAATGTCGCTCGCGGCGGGCCAGAATCACCACGCGAAGATACCACAAGGCCACCAACGCACATGCGCCGTATACCCAGGGGGACAGGCGCCTGATGAAATCAACAACTATCGCCATCGTTCACTCGTTTAACAGGACTTACGCAGGATACCTGAAGCATCCTGAGCGGAGTCCCGCCACAGTACGGGACGCAGTCGAAGGATGCGCCTTGGCCTGAAAGATCGCTCCGCGCCCTTCGACTGCGGCGGGACTCTACGCCGGCTCCGCTCAGGGTGCTCCGCTTAGCGAATTGCGCAAGCCCCATCAATTTAAGACGTTAGCACGTTGCATGGTCGAAAAGCGCGCGCAACATGCGACGCATCACGCTCTAAGGCAATTCTGCCAGCACGCCGCGCAGCAGGGCCATGAGCCTGGGAATCATAACCTGACCGGCGGCCAGAACCTCGTTATGATTGGCCGCTTCGGCAGCATCGGGATCATCTGCGGCGACGTTGCTGATGCCGCTGATGCCAAGCACACGCAAGCCCATGTGCCTCGCCACGATCACTTCGGGCACCGTAGACATGCCGCATGCGTCTCCTCCGATCAGGCGCAGGAATCGCACTTCGGCGGGGGTCTCGAAAGTGGGGCCGCCCAATCCAACGTAAACTCCCTGACGCAACTCGATCCCCAGATTCGCGGCGATCCGACGGGTCAGGCGGCGCAATTCAGGATCATAAGCCTTGTTCATGGCCGGAAAACGCGGGCCTAACGTGTCATCGTTCGGCCCCCACAACGGATTGCCGCCCGTCATGGCCATCAGCCCGATATGATCGTTGATCAGCATCAGATCACCCGCACGAAAGCCGGGATTCAGTCCACCGGCCGCGTTGGTGACGATGAGCGTCCCGATGCCCAGCTCACCCATGACCCGAATCGGCAGGGTGATCTGCTGCAGCGAATAACCTTCGTAGGCATGGACGCGGCCTTGCATGATCAGCACGTCTTGCCCGGCGAGCTGGCCGATCACTAACTGTCCCGCGTGCCCCTCGACGCTCGGACAGGAGAAGTGCGGAATGTCGCCATAGGGAATGCGGTCTGCATTGACAACCTCGTCGGCCAAAGGATTCAGCCCTGAGCCCAAGATCAAGCTCACGCGCGGCGGATGGGTCGTGCGCGCCCGAATCGCGTCGGCGGCTTCCGCATAGTGGCCGCGAGTAAAAGATTCGTGGAGATTCATTATTTTGCTCTTGGATGCGCCTCGTCGTATACGTGGCGCAGGTGATCCTGCGAGATGTGGGTGTAGACCTGGGTAGTCGAAATGTTGGCATGGCCCAACAATCGCTGGACTTCCCGCAACCCGGCGCCGCCGTCGAGCATGTGTGTCGCAAAGGAATGGCGCAAGGTGTGCGGGGTGACTTTGTCCTCCAGGCCGAGTTGCCTGGCGTAGCCTTTGATGATCAGCCACAGCCCCTGGCGCGTGAGGTGATCGCCGCGTGGATTCAAGAACAACGTGCGCTCCTGGCTCTGATCGCCGAGCAATCTGGGACGGCCCTGCTCCAGGTACGTGCGCACGGCGTTAGTCGCCTCCGTGTAGAGCGGCATCACCCGTTCCTTGTTGCCCTTGCCGACGCAGCGCAAGGTGCCGGCCTCCAGATCCAGGTCGTCCAGGGACAGACTGGCGACCTCGCTCACGCGCATGCCGGTGGCATAAAGCACTTCCATCAGCGCCGTATCGCGCAGCGCCTTGGGAGTCGCCCCGAGCTGGGCGGGCAGGGCCAGCAGTCGATCCACCTCGTCGGGCGTTAAGGTCTGGGGCAACTGCTTCTTGACCTTAGGGGAGTCCAACTCCTCAGCAGGATTATCCTCGATCTCCGCGGTGCGCAGCAGAAACCCGCAGAATGATTTCATGGCAGCGACCTTGCGGGCGACGGTCGCGGACGCGTACTCACGTTCCTTCAGCCAGAGGATGTATTCGATCAGGTCATCGCGCGTAACGTCAGCCCATCCCGTCTCGCCACCAGCCTTGCCGTGCTGAACCATAAATTCGTGAAGCTGCGTCAGGTCATTACGATACGCGGCGACAGTGTTATCGGAGCTGCCTCGCTCTGCGACAAGATAGTCGAGGAACTCCTGGATATTCGCGTCCATAAATATCTCTCCCTTACGAACAGCAAATGGACGGTTCGATTATAGGGCGATTCTAACACACACTTTGCATAAGAACAAATACAGGTCTGGCGCGTCGTAGAGACGTTGCATGCAACGTCTCTACGACCGGTCGAAATAGATGCTCTTCCCCGTTGCCGATAACGGGATGCCCATGACAAAATCAGCGTCGATCAGCCCCATTTGTCGGGCCACAACGCCGGCACGGTACATGATCCGGTTATCGGCATTCAGAATCCCTGCCATCTTCGCTGCCGAACCCAGCGCAATGCCCATGTCCAGCAACCGGTAGGCACATTGCGGGCCGCGGAACTCTTCTTCGAATGAATTGATCGGCAGCAGCTCGCAGATGTCGACGCCACATGCGCCGCAGTTCAAGCCGGCTGATTCGCCATCCTTGATTCCGATCAAGATCACGCAATCCGATGCGGCGACATTCCTGCCGTCCCGATCGAAGTTTTTCTTCCCGCTGCTCTGGCCATACTCCAGCATTTTCTCGGCCAGCGCCTGCACGTCCGCCCCTTCGATGGTGCGGATGACCACGAAATCCTTGCCTGCTGTCTTGGGCGCCGTGCGCGCGGCGACCGCCATCAGGTCAGCGATGATGCGCAGCTCATTCATGCTCTTCCTCCAAAATATGATTGGTTTGGCATTTTCGTCTGATTCACAGTCTATCGACTGAGCGCCTCTCACTCCGCCCCGATCGCGTACAGGGGACCGTCGATCGTCGTCGCGTAGAGGCGACCAGGCACCAGCGCGCCTCCGTTGGGCTGACCGCCCTCCGACAACGCCACTTGCAAGACCGGTCGGTCATTGCCCGGAGCGACGCCCACAGAGGCGAAGGTCCGGTCGTCGCAGCCAGATAAGGGTTCTGGGAAGCTGCCCAGGCCGCGCAAGGTGCGCGTAGGCGAAGCCAAGGAAATTAGCGAGAACCAGCACCACGGGGATCAAAGCCAGGCGCCGGAGAGCGTAGCGATTCATGGCATTTCCTCACCGCGCAGAGCGCGCCAGGATGCCAAATCATCCCGGGCATCCCACCAGGGAGGCGTGTCGCCCCAACGATACCGCTGGAAATCGGGCTTTTCCTCTGGGATAGGCGCGACGCCGGGCGGGCGCGCGCGGTTGGCAATGAACGCCGCGAGGGGGTAATCGCCGCGCAGCGCCAACAACGCGCGGTACAACGGCTCCGGGTCATAGCGCACGGTGTGCAACGAGATCTGCCAGCCGGTCGGTGCCGACCAGTCGAGCAACACGTAATCAGCCCGGCCCGCGCCTGCGTTCGCACCGCGACCGTAGCTTAGCGCGCCTGGGTTAATGATTCGCACACTTCCATCCCCCACCCGTCGTGGCACCTGCCGTACCAGCGTCGTGTGGGTGTGACCACAAACCACAACATCAGCGTCCAGGCCGCCCAACAGTTCACTGGCTCGTTGGTCCGTCTGCACCCAGGGAGAACGATCTTCGGCGGGACGTGCCAGAAAAGGCAGAAACGGATTGCCCGGCACGCCGTGCACCACCACGAGATCCTCCAGCCGACCGCCCGAAAAAGCCACATGCTCAGGCAAAGAGCCCAGCCAGGCTACTCGACGTGATCCCAGCCGCTCGCGTTCCCACGCCACCACCTGTTGAGCCAGCGGCATGTCCCAATGAGCGGGCCACAACGCGGTGCCCCACAGGGCCAGGTAAACCTCAGAATTGCCCAGAATCACCTGTCCCGGCAGATCGCGCAGAAGATCGACCACCTCGGCGCCCCAGGGAAACTTGTAGACCAGATCGCCGGTGACTACCAGCCCGTCGGGCCGGTGCGCACGGAGATCAGCCAGCACGGCCTGGAGCGCAAAGACATTGCCGTGAATGTCGCCAAAGGCCGCAATACGCATCAATCGAGCCCAAACGATGCCTGTCCGCTTTCCAGTGCGAGCAACCGTGCTTTCATCAGCAGGCCACCGCCATAGCCATGCAGGCTGCCGTCGGAGGCGATCACGCGGTGGCAGGGGATGATCAGCGGGATCGGGTTAGCTCCCAGTGCGGCGCCCACCGCCTGGTAGATGCTCGGGCCGCTGCCCACCAGATCCGCGATCCAGCGGTACGTGCGCGTCTGACCGTACGGGATACGAACGTTGGTTGCCCAGACTGACAGCGCGAACGATGTATGCCCACGCAGATCGAGCGGGGTGGAGAATTCGCGCAGGTCGCCGGATAGATAGGCTTTAATCTGACGCGCGACCTCCAAAAGAAAGACATCGTCGGGAAGGGATGGCGCGTCGGGATACAGCTCCCGGACGGCTGCCCACGCAGTGCCCTCGGAGGATGACGGGAGTGTCAGCAAACGCAACCCGCGTTCCGAGGCAACCAGGCCGACCCAGCCCCAGTTTTTCACCTCAAAGACGAGCGCACGTAGGTCATCCGCCATCTTTTTCCCCTATCTGTCGGGCCATGGCTGTGCTGATAACCAGGGCGACGAGCAATACGACCGATGCCAGCCCCGCGGTGATCACCACGATCCGCAACACCGGAGAGGCTCCCACCCGTGCAGACAGCAATCGTAATCCCTCGATGATCGCAGCGACGGGTAGCACCCCGTTGAACGCCAGGAGCAAGGTCACTTCGACTGGCCGCGGCGCCGGCTTACGGTTCAGTCGTCCACTGAGCCAGAGTAGCATGACCAGCGGTGCAATCACACCTCCGATCAGAAGCACGATACCGGCGAGTACTTTCACACGCGCCTCACGAAGACAGGCCAGACGAACGATCAGTCAAATTTGCCGCGTATTCGTGCGCGCCAGATGCGCCACACCATTTTCAGGAAGAGGGCACTGTCGTGGATCGGCCGAAAATGGCTTTTCTTGTCGTTGTAGATCGTCTGGATAGGCACCCAGGCGAGACGAAAACCGGCCATTTGAGCTCTCAGCAAGATCTCTACCTCTGCTTCGAACCGGGTGCTGGTGGGACGGATCGCGGCCATCACCTTGCGGCTCAGCAGGCGATAACCGCTCTGGTTGTCGGGCACGGGCTGGCCCATGGCTTTCCCCAGCAGCCAGGTGCCCGCCCGGTTACCGAACTGGCTTTTGGCGGGCATTTCAGCGAAGGTGCGCTGCCCGATAATGATATCGCCCTTGCCGGCGCGGAACGCCTTGATGAAAAGGGGGATTTCATCCGGGTCGTGTTGGCCATCGGCATCCAGCGTAATGGCGGCATCCACCCCGCGTTGGCAGGCGTAGTCGAAGCCGGTGTTCAGCGCCTTGCCCTTGCCCTGATTGAGCTTATGTGCGATGACCTTGGCTCCCGCCAGCGCCGCGGCCGCGCCCGTGCCATCGCTCGACCCGTCATCGATCACCACCACAGGGACGTGCACGAGGGTCCGTGTCACCACGTCGGCGATGTAACGGGCCTCATTATAGGCCGGGATAAGTGCGATGATCTCGCCGCTCGTGTGCGCCATGCCTTCCTCCATCGTTTGGGCAGCCCCGGTTGAGCGTTCGCGCCTGTTTCTGTGGCGATGATAACCCACAAGGAAGCTCACTGTCCACCGATTTACCGTCTGTCCGAACCTTCGCTAAGTCCTGCCAGTTTACCGCGGGACGGGCGAAGCGTCAAACAGACTCATTACACGTCGGGGGTGATTAGCAACGCACTTGCTCATAGATGTCGTTGAGTTTGCACCGTTTCGGGAATATGGTATAAAGACTACGCCAGCTTTGCCAAGGAAGTGCTGGCCTATTTGGCAGCCAGGGATGGGGGTGATGCGGTGCTCGATCTGTTTGAGCAACGCGCCCAGGTGCGTATGCGCAAAGCCCGCGCCGAACTCGCCGGACATACCCTGGCGGAGCGTGTAGCCCAGTTCGCCGGTATTTTGAGCCGCGAAGGCTACCTGGCGGAATGGCAACAGGTGGATGCCAATACCTTCGTCATCTACGAGTACAACTGTCCCTTGTGCGAGGTGGCAGCCGACTTTCAGGCCGCATGCATGTCCGAGCTACGGCTCCTGCAGGCCGTGTTCTCGGATGCCGAGGTGACCCGAGATACACATAAGCTCACCGGCTGTCCGAGCTGCGCTTACCGCATCCGGGCGTCCGGAGGGACACCGGCATGAAGATCGAGGCCATCCCAACCGTGGTCTTTCTGGAGACCGATCTGCTTTTTGCGGTGCGAATCGAAAGCGCGGTGCGTGCTGCGGGCGCGCAGCCCCTGCACGTCGAGGATGAAGAGGCGCTCTGGGAGGCGATCGACCAGTGGCCGGAACTGGTGATCGTCGATCTGGCCGTGACGGGATGGGAGAAGCCGGTTCGGATGGCCAAGAACCTGCCGCACACCCGCCAGATCCCCATCGTGGCCTTTGGCAGCCACGTGAACACGGAGGCGCTTCGCGTTGCCCGGCAAGCTGGCTGTGATCATGCTTGGCCGCGCTCCCGCTTCGTCGCTGTGCTCCCTGACTTGCTGCAAGGCGTCCTTCATCGGCCTACGCGCTGGGTGGAGGGCTGGGATGCGGCGCCGCCAGTGGCCCTTTGTCGGGGCGTCAAGCAGTTCAACGCGGGCGAATACTGGGCGTGTCACGAGACCCTGGAGGCGCTATGGCTGGCCGAACCGCGACCGGTGCGCGATCTTTACCAGGGAATCCTCCAGGTTGGTGTCGGCTTCCACCACCTGCGAAACGGCAATTTTGCCGGAGCCGTCAAGACATTGCGCCGCGGTCTGCCTCGGCTGCGTGATCTTCCGGAGATTTGCCAGGGCGTCGCCATCGCCGAGCTCAGGCAGGCAGCACGCGCTGTCTACGACCGCCTCATAGAGCTCGGGCCTGAGCGTGTCCGCGAAGTTGAACCGTCCACCTTGCCACGGATCGCCGTGGTCGGTTGCGAGGCTTAACGTCCTTCTGTCTTTGCCCACCCGCGCCTACGATTCTCCTCGCGTTCCCCGTTGCCTTGCCTGCCCTGGTTGTTGTATAATTGCGCTGTATGGTTAGAACATTTGCGCGGAAAGCATTCCGCAGGACGTTTCGAAATGACCAAGCGGCACTCCCGAGCCAAGTCTAAATCGAAGCCCACCCCCGGCCTGAGCGAATTTCTCGGCAAGGAGCTGATCGGCAGCGTGTTGGTGCTGCTGGCAATCCTGATCCTGCTCAGCCTCTTCTCCCCGACGCGGGGCGAAGTGACTTCGTTGCTTATCGACGGGCTGCGCAACCTGTTCGGGATCGGTGTTTGGCTTCTGCCGGTGTTGCTGGGAATGCTGGGCGTCTGGTTAGCCCTTCGTGACGTTATCGAAGGCACCTTTACCGGCGGACGGATGGCCGGCGCGCTGTTCCTTTTCCTGGCTATTGAAGGCTTTGCCCACATATTCGGCGGCACGCCTGACCGCGCCGCCCTGGGTGGAAGTGGCGGCGGATTGCTCGGTTGGGCGATCGGCCAGGGGCTGATCATCGGCCTGGGCACGCCGATCGCGCTCGCCGTGCTGGTGATCGTCACCCTGGCTTCGCTGCTCGCACTGGGCGGAGTGAGGTTGGCAGATGTGAGCGAGAGAGTCGCCGAGGCATGGCGTTCGCTCCGCAGGACGCCGACCGGTCCCGAGGGGTTGCGCCTGAATCCGCCTTTACCGCTCGGGGCGGGTGAGCCGTTCTGGCGGCGCTGGTGGCGGCGGTTGACGGCTTCACGCCAGCGAAGCGCGCTGCTCCCGCTCCCGCCGCTGGTGTCTCAGGGCTGGCTGACCGGACGCACGGATTTACAGACCACGCGCGGTGCAAGTGGGCCGGGCAGCAGAGCTATCTCCCCCGCCGCAGCGACGCCGCCTCAGCCGCGGATCATCGGCGGTGACTCGAGAATCGCCGCTACCTCGGGGCAGACGTGGCGACTGCCGGCCCTGTCGGAGATCCTGGAAGACAGCAGCGAACAGGACATTCAGCAGGAGGATCTGCGCAAACGCGTCCAGACCATCGAGAACACGCTGGCGAGCTTCGGCGTGCCGGTATCGGTGGTGGAGGTAAACCAGGGGCCGGCGGTGACGCAATTCGGCCTGCGACCCGGCTCCATCGTCCGCCGCGACCGCAGAGGCGAAGAAAAAATCATCAAGGTGCGAGTGTCACAGATTCAGGCGCTCGCCAACGATCTATCGCTGGCCCTGGCCGCGTCGCCCATTCGCATTGAGGCGCCGGTGCCCGGCCGTGACTTCGTGGGCGTGGAAGTCCCCAACGTGCAAATCTCGCTGGTTTCGCTGCGCGGCGTCATGGAGTCGGAGGAATGGATGGCGTCCAAGGGTAGCCTCATGTTCGGCCTGGGCCGCGACGTATCCGGTCAGGCGGCCGTGGCCGATCTGTCGCGCATGCCCCACATGTTGATCGCTGGCGCCACGGGGTCGGGCAAGTCAGTCTGTGTCAACGCCATCATCACCTCGCTGTTGCTCACCCATACGCCCGACACCTTGCGTTTCCTGATGGTTGACCCCAAGCGCGTGGAGCTGACGGTGTACAACGGTATCCCACACCTGATCGCGCCGGTGGTGGTGGATGTCGAGCGGGCCATACCGGTGTTGCAATGGGCCACGCGAGAGATGGAACGTCGCTACAAACAGTTCGCCAGGCTCGGCGCGCGCAATGTTGAAAGCTACAACGAAAAGCTGGCATCTCGCGGGGAACCGGTATTGCCCTACATCGTCATTCTGATCGACGAGCTCGCTGACCTGATGCTTTCCGCGCCTGAAGATGTTGAACGTTACATCTGCCGCATCGCGCAGATGGCGCGCGCCACCGGCATCCACCTGGTCCTGGCGACCCAACGCCCCAGCGTGGATGTGGTCACGGGGCTGATCAAGGCCAACTTTCCGGCCCGGATCGCCTTTGCCGTCACCTCGCAGGTGGATAGCCGCGTGATCCTGGACACGCCTGGCGCCGAGCAATTGCTGGGCCGCGGCGACATGCTGTTCATGGCCCCCGATGCCAGCAAGCTTCAGCGCCTGCAAGGCTGCTTCGTCTCCGATCGCGAGACGCACCGGTTGGTGCAATACTGGAAGGGTATGCGGACCTTTGTCGCACCGGGGGATTTGGCGCTGCCCGGCGGGGAGGAGATCGACGGTGAGGCTGAACACGATGGCGAGCGGGTCACCGGCGAGCGTCTTGCTGGCCAGGAGCCGGTGGCCCAGGATGATGAAGGTCTCCAGCCGCCGTGGTTACCCGGTCAGGAGACGCTCCAGCAGCCGTTGTGGGAGGAAATCGCGGCTCAAGAGGCCGCCGCAAGTGACCGGGACGACATGTATCGGCAGGCAGTCGAGGAAGTGCGCAAGTCGGGCAAAGCCAGCATCTCGTTGCTCCAGCGTAAGCTGCGCATCGGCTACTCGCGCGCCGCGCGGATGATCGACCAGATGGAAGCCGAAGGTGTCATCGGCCCGGAGACAAGCGGCAGCCGTGGGCGCGAGGTATTGCCGCAGAGCCAGGGTACTGAGGCAAACCGGTAAGGAGAAAAGTATGCCGATTCATCTGAAGTCTCCATCGGACGAGATCTTACAGGAGATCGTCCGGCGCATTGCGGAGGTGGCACAGCCGGAAAAGATCATCCTTTTTGGTTCGGCAGCGCGCGGTGAAGCGGGACCGGACAGTGACCTGGATTTGCTGGTGGTGATAGATACGCCACATCGGCGCAGGCTGGCTCAGATGATCTACAAAAACCTCATCGGCTTGCGTCAATCTATAGATGTCGTGGTTGTCACTCCTGAAGACATCAGGCGCTACATGGATTCTCCTGCGCTCATTATTCAGCCGGCACTTCGTGAGGGGAGAATTGTCTATGCTGCCTGAACGTTTTCCGCCCGACGATCCACGTGAATGGCTCCAGCGAGCGCACAGCAATCTGATTCAGGCCGGGATAGAACGAGAAGGTATATATCTGGAAGACTTGTGCTTCCAGGCCCAACAGGCAGCAGAGAAGGCGCTCAAGGCGCTTCTTTTGCAGCGCGGGGTTCGCTTCCAGCGCACGCATAGCCTGGCCGTTCTGATCAGCCTCCTGGAGCAGGCCGGGGAATTCGTCCCAGACCGTGTTCGTGATGCCGTGCGACTCACTGAGTACGCCGTAGGGGCGCGTTATCCAGGCCTGGATGAGGTGATTGATCGTGAGGAATACCTGGAAGCGGTAGCGTTGGCGGAAGCAGTCGTTCAGTGGGTAGAAGAAAGCATCTCATGAGCACCAACCTCCCTCGCGCTCTTCTGGCACTCATCCTGCTGCTCTACCTGGCCCTCGGCACCCTGTTCGCCGTCAAAACGCCCGCCTGGCAGGCGCCCGACGAGCCGGCGCACTACAATTACGTGCGCTACCTGGCGACGAACGGTGACTTCCCGGTGCTGCACATGGGCGACTACCCCCACGACTATCTCGAAGAGATCAAGGCCGCGGGGTTTCCGCCCGGCATGAGCATCGATCCGATCCGCTACGAGTTCCATCAGCCGCCGCTCTACTACGCCCTGGTCGCGCCGCTCTATAGCCTGACCAACGGCAATCTCCTGGCGCTGCGCCTGTTCTCCGTGCTGTTAGGCGCGGGGATCGTGATCCTGGCATACGTGATCACCCGCCGCGTCTTCCCCGGACGCCCCGCGCTGGCCCTGGGCACGGCCGCCTTCGTCGCGTTCCTGCCGCAGCACCTGGCGACGATCTCGCAGGTCGGCAACGATGTCCTGGCCGAGCTACTGTTCGCCGCGGTGCTGTATGTCCTGGTGGGATGGGCGCTGGGAATAGGGGCCAGGGACCGGGGGTCAGGGGCTGGGGATCGGGGATCTGGGGACAGGGGACAGGGCAAAGGCGGGCGGGAGCAGGAATCATCCAGCTTCCAGTTTCCAGCTTCCAACCTCCAACCTCCAATCTCCAACCTCCAACTTCCGGCCTTCATATTTCTCGGCATCCTTGTGGGGCTGATCCTGATCACCAAGACAACGGCGTACATCGCCGTACCGTTGGCCGGCGGAGTGCTGGTGTGGCGCTGGTGGCGTAAGCAAGTCAGCTTCCGACACGTCCTGCGCGAGGGATTTGCGGTCGTCCTGCCGGCCGCGCTGCTCGCGCTGCCCTGGTACGGACGGGACATCTGGACCTACGGCTGGCCCGACTTCCTCGGCTTGATCCGCCACAATGCGATCGTGATCGGCCAGCCCCGCACGATTGACTGGCTGGCGCAGTACGGCTGGGGCGGCTATCTCCAACGGCTGATCGAATTCACCTTCAAGAGCTTCTGGGGCGTGTTCGGCTGGCTGGGCGTGTTCATGGATAGCCGGGTGTATTTTGCGCTGGCGGTGCTGAGCGGCATCGCGTTCGCCGGGCTGGTGATGCGTGGTGCGTGGTACGTGGTACGTAAATCCGGATCAGGGGCCACGAGCGATCAACACGCAACACGCAATACGCAATACGCAATCCAACTGCTCGCGATCACGGTCTTGCTCGCCCTCCTCGTCTACGCCTGGTATAACCTCCAGTTTGTCCAGCACCAGGGACGCTATCTGTTCACCGCGCTGATTCCCATTGCGATCTTTTTCAGCGTGGGCTGGAAGGTGGCGCTCCGGCCGCACGCCAGCCGTTGGCTGGCTGCGATCCTGGTTGTTTTCGGGGCGGCCCTGGTCGCCTGGAGCCTGCTGGCCGGCCACGGCCTGTCCAAGTGGCCGCTGGCGATTGCGGCCGCGTTCGCCGGCGCGTTGGTGGTAGCGTCCTATCTGCCTGACCGGCTCAGACGCCTGGCTTTTGCCGTCCCATTTGCCTTACTGCCGGTGTTGGCGCTCTATGCTCTATTCGGGGCCGTCGTGCCACAATTGGCAGGGTGAGTCATTATCCCTTTCACGTTCTATGCGTCCTACCCGTTTTCACACCCGATAGGAGACTGAACATGAGACGCGATGATCCTTTGGATGAGGTGGAGTGGACTCTCCTCGATCGGCTGATAGGCGAGATGAAGATCTCCCCCGAGCGGATCGCCGCGCTACGGGCCGCCGCGCGCGCGGTGCTCGACCGGATCACCGATTACCTTGACAATCCGCCGCAGCGTCGCAGTTGGTATGACATCCCCAGGTGGGAGCTGGGCGGCGGATTTGGACTGGCGGCCGAAGACGTGCCGCGCGCCCAGGTGCTCTGTGGTCGCGTGGCAGAAGCCGGTGGCACCGGCAGTCGAGACGTCCAGGAGACGTTGCTCAGCCTGATCAGCCAGACCGAAGATTCGGTTTCGATCCCGTTCTGGGTCGAGCTGCTCGACTATGTTCGGCCGCGCGATCAGTTCGCAGAACGCCGGCGAACTTACGCGCTGGCAGGCCTGGCCCGGCTGGTGATCAAACGCGGGGATGCATCCGCGCTGGCCGCGTTGCGTGGGGCGATGCATCATCGGCAGGAGGGAGTCCGTGCGCTGGCGGTGCACTACCTGGGCCGCGCCCTCCTGTTTGAAGAGCCCGAGGATCAGGATAAGGCGCAAGACGAAGAACGGCCGCCGCGGCCGATCGCGCCGGACGTCCTCGCCGAGCTGAACGAAATCGCCGTGAGCGACCCCGCTTTTGGTCCCCGCTTCCAGGCGCGAGCCGTATTGCGGGAGGCGGGACAGCCGGTTCCGATGGACAACCCGGATGGCGTCTACGCGTTCAAAGTGAGCCTCAAACGGGCCAAAGTCTCTCGCACCATCGAGCTGCGTTCGAAGCAAACCCTGGATGACCTCCACTTTGCCATCCAGAACGCGTTTCGCTGGGACAGCGATCACCTCTACTCCTTCTACATGTCGGGGGAAGAGGACGACCGGTACACGTTTGCCTGTCCCCACGAAGAGGATCGGCCGCCGTGGACTGATGAAGCCATCATCGGCGAGCTCGGCCTGGTCAAGGGACATCAATTCACCTACCTGTTCGACTACGGCGACAATCACGTATTCGGAATCAAGGTTGAGGATATCCGATCGCAAGCCGGACCCGGCAAGTATCCACGGGTCGTTGAAAAACAGGGCGATGCGCCCGAACAGTATAGGTGAATAACTGACTTGAATGCACTTCGAGCAATTTGAGGGAAGTGTCGCGCAGATGATGGGTTACGAGCTGCGTCAGCCGCCAAAGGTGTGAAGAAATGGCATCTCTGATCCTCGGCAGTGGGCGCGCGGCCGGCAAGGTGATCTTGTTCGGTGAACATGCCGTTGTCTACGGCCGGCCGGCGCTGGCGGTGCCGGTGACACAGGTGTGGGCCGAAGCGACTGTCGAGCCGGATGAGACGGGCGCCGGCCTGACGATCTGGGCGGCCGATCTGGAGGAACAGGTTGACCTGCACACCGCGCCGCCCGATCATCCTCTGGCCGCGGCCGCCCGGCTGGCGCTGGCCCATCTCGGCCTGGCTGAGCCTGACTGGCGTGTCACCATCCGTTCGACTATCCCGATCGCCAGCGGCATGGGCAGCGGCGCGGCGGTCTCGGCGGCGATCGTGCGTGCGCTGGCGGAGGCGGCGGACAGGAACCAGGGATCAGGAGTCGGCTTTCGACCGGCCGCGTCCAATATCCAATATCCAATATCCAATATCCAGCTTCCGCTCTCTTCCGCGGACATCTCCGCGCTGGTCTACGAGGTCGAGCGGCTGCACCACGGCACCCCCAGCGGCATCGACAATACTGTAATTGCCTACGGCCAGCCGGTGTACTTTGTGCGCGGGCGACCGCCGGAACCATTCGCCATCGGCCGGGCATTCACCCTCGCCATCGCGGATAGCGGAATCGCCAGCCCGACAAAAATCGCGGTGGGGGACGTACGACGGGCGTGGGGACAAGAGCCGGTGCGTTTCGAGGCGTTGTTCGACCGAGTCGCGGCTGTGGTGGAAGCTGCCCGGATGTCAATTGCCGCAGGCCAGCCGGAGAAGCTCGGCCCGCTGATGGATGAGAATCATGCCCTGTTACAGGAGATAGGCGTCTCGTGCCCGGAGTTAGATGCGCTGGTCACGGCTGCGCGTGCCGCGGGTGCGGCGGGCGCCAAGCTCTCCGGCGGCGGCCGCGGGGGGAATATCATCGCGCTGGTGGCGGATGAAGCCGCGCCGAAGTCTGTCGCTGCATTGCAGGCGGCGGGCGCGGCACGGGTGATCGTGACGACGGTCGGCGCGATTGACTGAAGGCGTATCACGTATTGCGTGGTGCGTGACATGTTGTGTAGTGCATAGCTCATGAGCTGCACAGATCGCAAAAACGCAATACGCACCACGCACCACGCAACACGGAGCACACATGGATCTGCACCAATTCATAGCCGCCGCTGACACCGCCGGCTATCTCATCACGATTGACCGGGAAGTGGACCCCTACCTGGAAGCTGCGCGGCTCGCCGCCGAGATAGACGGCCGGCCGGTGCTGTTTCGGCGCGTCAAGGGCAGTGCGCTCCCGGTCGTCGTCGGCGTCTGCTCGGACCGGCGCTATTTCGGCATGGCGTTGGACGTGCCGGCCGACCGGGTGATGTTCCGCCTGGCGGAGGCACTGGCCGCGCCGCAACCGTTACCGACCCCCGTACCCCTCCTTCGACAAGGTCAGGACAGGCTCTTCCCTGTGGAGGAAGAGAGGCTCCCCTCCCCTCTCAGGGGGGAGGTCGCACCCTGCCAGGAAATCGTCGAGCCGGAAGTGAACCTTGAGGCAATTCCCTTCCTGACGCACTATGCGGGGGACGCCGGGTCTTATGCCTCAGCCGCGGTCGCGTTCATCGATGATCCGGAGACCGGGCCGAACGCATCATATCACCGGCTGCTGCGGCTCGACCGGACGCGCGTTGCCGCCCGGCTGGTGGAGCGCCGCGGGACCGAGTCAGCCTGGCGCAAATCGGGGCCGGACGGGCTGCCGGTCGCCATCTGCATCGGGCTGCCGCTGCACGTGCTGCTGGCCGCGTCCATGGCGCCGCCGGCCGGCGTGGACGAGCTGACCATCGCCCAGGCGCTTGCGCCGACACCGATTGTGGCGTGTGCAAACGGGATTCGCGTCCCGGCCGAGGCGGAATTCGTGCTGGAGGGGCGCATCACGCACGAACTGGTGCCCGAAGGGCCGTTCGTGGACCTCACCGGCACGTATGATTTTCGGCGGATGCAGCCGGTGATCGAGATCGACCGGGTGACCCATCGCCGCGACGCGATCTACCAGGCGCTGCTGCCCGGCCGGTTGGAGCACCGCTTGCTGATGGGGATGCCGCGCGAGCCGACCATCTATGCTGAGGTGAACAAGGTCGTCCGCTGCCTGAACGTCCACATCACGCCCGGCGGTGCCTCGTGGCTCCACGCGGTGGTGCAGATCGCCAAACAGGCACCCGATGACGGGAAAAAGGCCATCGAAGCCGCGTTCCGCGGCCACGGCTCGCTCAAACACGTCTGGGTGGTAGACGATGACGTGAAGATCTTCGACCCGAACGACGTGGAATGGGCTGTCGCCACGCGTTTCCAAGCCGACCGCGATCTGGTGGTGCTGGCCGACCAGCCGTCCAGCTCGCTCGACCCGTCGGCGCACCATGTCCCCGGCCAGAAGAGCCGCACGGCCAAGATGGGCATCGACGCGACGATCTACTGGGATACTCCTGGCGGTCCCAGGGATCCGGAGGCGTACCGCAAGATGGCATAAAGGGAGACACGATGGCTCGCCCGGTTGCTTATTCTCCTAGCCACCTATTACATTATATCTGCGCTCCCTGCTATAATTGCGAAGCAGTTATGTGAGGATGGCGTCACGAGGCATTATGGGAGACAGATACCAGGATCGGTGGGAAAGACGCCGGGCCCGTTACGAGGCGCGGCGGGCCAAATGGGAAGCCCGCCGCGCCCGATATGAAGCCGATCAGGCGCGTTGGGAGGCCCGGCGGGCCGGCCGGGCAAGCAGTGGGTTATCGCAGGGGGATGGACCGGCCAACAAGGCATCATCGGCAATCGGCATGGCGGCACTGGGCGGGGTGCTCATTCTGATCGGCGTGTTCTCCATCCTCGCGTCAAGCGGTGCGGCGGCTTTTGCCAGCGCTGCGGTCTGCCTGGCACCGGGCGCAGTGCTCGTGATGCTCGGCTTGATACTGCGCGGACGTGCCCAAAGGCTGCTGCAGACATTGACGCGGGATTTCGATGAAGCGTCACGGACTGAACCCAAGGCGACAACCGTAAAGAACGATGCGCCTGAGGCGTCTGCCGACTCACTCTCCGCTGCTCCACAGGCTACGCCCCAAGCCCCGACCAGGACCGGCGAGGGTAAACGCGATCCATCCTACTATCGCCAGCGTGCCGTGGCCTATCGGCGTCGTATTCAAAGCAACATCCGCAATCGCAGACCTGGCCCGTTTGCCGATGTAATGGCCTCAGTGGTGACGGACCTTCAGCACTGGGAGGAACGGGTGGGAGAGCTCGCCGATCGCCTGGGGATCTTCGAGAGCGATACAATCATCCAGCGCGATATCAGAGAGGTGCCATCGAACATTGCCCGACTGCGCGGTCAGATCGAAACCGAGGCTGATCCCGATCTGCGCGCACAGATGGAGCGGACGTTGGCCGGCTACGAATCGCAGCAGGAGTTATTAACTACGTTGGTCCGGCTGATGCAGAGGACCCGGCTGCAACTGGACGACACGCTGTCCGCGATGGGTACCATATACTCTCAGGTGCAGGTGCTCGACGCGATGGACATCGACAACACCAAGACAAGACACATCGCCGAAGAAGTCGACGAACAAGTTAAACGCCTGAATGACCTGCTTTCGGCTGTGGGCGAGGCGTACCGTCCTCCCAGCCAATCCGACGAGCAGGTCGAAGATGCCTCACGAACCCGAACACAACACGGCACCGCTGAAAGATAAGTGCCAAGGAAGGCTCACCGTTACCTGACTTCAACCCGGATTCAGACATTTCACCACGGTTCCCAAGCGCGGTATACTATGCCCGCCCGAAACCACAGACAATCTTCGCCGTATAGATTTGATGAGCTCGGAAAGTCGCCCGAGGTCGTTTCGGCGGTGGCAGAGGGATGAGGTTACATATGTTTCCAAGATGGCCTCGCAACAATGAGCGTGGCCCATTTTCGGCGTTGATCGCCCTGATCGCTCTACTGGCGGTGCTTGGCAACTCAAGGCGAGCCAGGAGACAGGCGCGCCAGGCATCGCGAGGCCTGGCAAGAGGCGTCGGCGCCATGATGTTGGTCTGGCTTATCGGCGGCTTCCTGGCGTTTATGGCTTTGCTTGCGCTGCTCTCGGCCGTCGGCTCGGGCCTGGCAACGAATTTCGGCTACACATTTGTGTTCTGTCTTGCGCCGGGAGCGTTGTTGGTCTTCCTGGGCCTGGCGGCGGCCCGCGCTCGCGAGCGCCGGGGCGCTGAGATGCCGCAAGATCGGCCCCAGATCACGGATATCGAGATGACGCCGTCGCAGACGACGCAGCAGGCGCCGGTGGGCCTTCCCGCACCGGATACGACCCGCTCCATCGACCGGCCGATCTCCGTTCCACGGGTTGTGGCCGAGCCTCGGCCCGCCAAGACGGTCCGCAAACCGCTGTACGAGCCGGTGAAGAATCCGGCCGACTACCGCCAACGTGCCATCGGCTACCGCCGTCGCATCCAGAGCTTGATCAAGAGCCGGCGTCGCGGCCCGCTGTCAGACATGATGGCGGCCATTCTGCCCAAGCTCGAAGGCTGGGAGGAGCGTGTGGGGCAACTGGCCGATCGCCTGGCGAACTTCGAAACCGACAGACTGATCCAGCGGGACATCAAGGAAGTCCCGACCAATATCCAGCGCATGCAAGCCCTGTGGGAGGCCGAGATCGATCCTGCCATGCGGAAGCAGATCGAGCGCACGTTGACAGGCTATAAGGAACAGCAGGCGCAGTTGGACGCGCTGACCAAGCTGATGCGGCGCACGCGCTTCGTATTGGATGACACGCTGGCTGCCATTGGCACAGTGTACTCGCAGGTGCAGGTGTTGGATGCGATGGATATCGACAGCACCCGCGCGGCCCAGATCGGCGACGAGATCCAGGCGCAGGTGGATCGACTGAATGATGTGCTTTCCGCCTATGCCGAAGTGAATCAGCCAGCGCCTGATGAGGTCGGCGACGCTGCCCGCCGCATCCGGTTAGAGAAGAGAGCATCTTGAGGTTTGAGTCATGCCGGCCGAGATTCTGCGCACGTTCATCGCGATCGAACTGGAAGAGAGCCTTCGCAGCGCTATTTCTCGGGTGCAAGGGAAGTTCAAGCGCCTGGCGCCGCCGGGCAGCGTCAAGTGGGTCGCGCCGGAAGGCATCCACCTGACGTTGAAGTTCCTGGGCGATACTCCCGCCGATCGGCTGGGCGAAGTCGAAGCCGCGTTGAGGGCCGCGTGCGCAGGCTTCGCGCCCTTCGAGTTTCGCGTGGAAGGCCGGGGCTGCTTTCCCAACTTCCGCCGGCCGCGCGTGGTGTGGGTTGCGGTGCGGGATCAAGGGCAAACGCTGGCCCGTCTCCAGGGGGCCGTCGAAAAGCATCTCGCGCCGCTCGGCTGGCCCACCGAAGAGCGTGGCTTCTCACCACACCTCACGCTTGGCCGCGTGGCACGCGATGCCACCGGTGCTGAGGAATCGGCCATCGGCCAGATGGTGGAAAAATCGGTTGTGGAGCAGATCGGCACGCAGCGCGTGAGCACAGTCAAGCTGATCCAGAGCGAACTGCGTCCGGGCGGCGC
>Ga0172375_10001053_pt1 | contig 44728 bp, 48 predicted proteins | sample LakKiv1m_FD_114537 | JGI IMG/M metagenome (GOLD analysis project Ga0172375, IMG submission 114537) | Freshwater microbial communities from Kabuno Bay, South-Kivu, Congo - kab_092012_11.1m | ecosystem: Environmental > Aquatic > Freshwater > Lake | place: Democratic Republic of the Congo... | reverse complement strand
GTTTCAATCCTTGTTTTAGTGGATGTGCCTCTTGAATATTGTTACCGATAAGGAACAACTGTCAGAAATTTAGTTTCAATCCTTGTTTTAGTGGATGTGCCTCTTGAATTTTTTTTGTTGTTATATCTTCATTATTAGATATTGCGTTTCAATCCTTGTTTTAGTGGATGTGCCTCTTGAATCAGATTATTTTTTTATTGGCTATAAATATGTCTTTCGTTTCAATCCTTGTTTTAGTGGATGTGCCTCTTGAATATGGTTCTTCCGTAGCAGAGACTTCGGAACAGCTTGGTTTCAATCCTTGTTTTAGTGGATGTGCCTCTTGAATGAAGAAAGTCTTTTACCAACAGAAGGTTCTGGCGGAGGTTTCAATCCTTGTTTTAGTGGATGTGCCTCTTGAATACTTGAAAATGGTCGAATTATGTTTTCCAGTACATAGTTTCAATCCTTGTTTTAGTGGATGTGCCTCTTGAATAACTGTCTGAAATCTGCAAACTTTGTCGAGAACGTAGTTTCAATCCTTGTTTTAGTGGATGTGCCTCTTGAATCTGATTGTGTTGCGCCGGATGGAAAATTATACTTGTTTCAATCCTTGTTTTAGTGGATGTGCCTCTTGAATTGCTTGATGTATTTCCCATCGAAGCTTTATTGCTTTGTTTCAATCCTTGTTTTAGTGGATGTGCCTCTTGAATTAATATCAAATATTCCATCTTTAAATGGATGTAATATGTTTCATTCCTTGTTTTAGTGGATGTGCCTCTTGAATAAAAATTGGCTTTATACTTCATAGAAAATTGTCGAAGTTTCAATCCTTGTTTTAGTGGATGTGCCTCTTGAATATCATAATGGTCCTGAATTGTTCCATCAAAAACAAGATGTTTCAATCCTTGTTTTAGTGGATGTGCCTCTTGAATTTTATTATGGATGGATTCATAATAAGCTCGCTTAAGTTTCAATCCTTGTTTTAGTGGATGTGCCTCTTGAATAGCCATTATGCACACGATCAAGAACACGCTTTTTATGTTTCAATCCTTGTTTTAGTGGATGTGCCTCTTGAATTAAAATGAGAATAAATTCAACCAAAGCTATAATAATGTTTCAATCCTTGTTTTAGTGGATGTGCCTCTTGAATAACAAAACACACAACTTTTTATTATGGATGGATTCAGTTTCAATCCTTGTTTTAGTGGATGTGCCTCTTGAATTTTTTGATACCATAACATCTTTTTGGTTTCTTAATCGTTTCAATCCTTGTTTTAGTGGATGTGCCTCTTGAATACTATCAGAATATTGATACATACTAAGAATTACATGTTTCAATCCTTGTTTTAGTGGATGTGCCTCTTGAATCACTATCAGAATATTGATACATACTAAGAATTACATGTTTCAATCCTTGTTTTAGTGGATGTGCCTCTTGAATACATATCAATATGTTTATCAAGATAGTGTTATTTCGGGGTTTCAATCCTTGTTTTAGTGGATGTGCCTCTTGAATTATCTAAGAAAACTGTGGATACTGTGTTAAGCAGTTGTTTCAATCCTTGTTTTAGTGGATGTGCCTCTTGAATAAGAGCCTGGTATCTTCATTGCAGGTGCCTACGGGTTTCAATCCTTGTTTTAGTGGATGTGCCTCTTGAATTGTTCACAATATCTCTTTTTCAATGGTAGAATAGGAGTTTCAATCCTTGTTTTAGTGGATGTGCCTCTTGAATACCACAGATTTTCACCTGTTTAGGGCAAAATAAGCGTTAATATGGCTTAGTTTTTGCGGTTGGATTTCTTGCTGCAAAATTATAGATTGGTATATAAAGACAAGAAAATCACACACAGATGTTACTGTAACAGCAATCGATGCACTTATTCTTATATTTGGACTTTCCCGGATAAAAGCCTTTATCAATAATTTCGAGGATTTCATCAATGATCTCGATGCCTTTCTTGAAGTCTTTTTCTGTAAAAACGATCTCTTCAATATGATTGTTGCTTCTTGTGAAACATATGAAGCCTTTTTTCACATCGATATTATAGTTCTCTTTTATCATTAGCGCATGAAGCACAAGCTGGAATTTATATGTCTGGAATATCGTATCCTTGAACTCAGCATACTTATATTCAAAAGGCGCCGCAGTTCCATCATCCAGGAAAAGGATCTCGTCTACGATCCCTTTGATATGGTGGTTCTTCGAGGCTATGAAAACATTTATTTCTTTTTTCAGTACGCCAAGCTTCTTTCTCATGTATTCGGTGTTAGTGATCCGCTTTTCATCATGCACTTCCCTGCCTTTTATGACCTTGAACCTTGACTCCTCATATTGCGGGATGTCAAGACAATGCATAAAATAAATGAAACGTGGGCAGAAAAGATATTCAAGCACATCCGAAATAGTTATTATCGTATCTCCTGCCGGCATAGCCCTCAAAAGAATTTTGTCAAAACATCATCGCTCACAAGCTTCTTGTCAAAAGCCTGGCCAAGAAGCTTGACCTTCCTGAAAGATTCATCATCCATAGGGAAAACATAGACTGAATCCACATCAGGGTCGATCTCATCTTCACATTCAAGAGCAAGGGAATCTCTTTCATTCGCATTAAGGGTGCCAAGAAAAACACTTTTTTGCACCCTGTAAAGCCCTTTATCAAGACAAATACGCGCTACATTCTTGCGCGTGGTATTATCCGTGATATCATAAACCACCCAGACCATTGTCATCTCATATACTCCTTTTATTTTATCAGGCTATTCGCTATGCTGTGGCATTCCATCTGTATAGTGTTCCTTATCTTGACATTGCGCCCGTTATAATCAATATCCCTATCAAGCGTTTCATTGATCGCAGTTATTAAAACCGCCTTACCATCCTTATTCATGTAAAGGCCGCCGGGAATTTTATCAAAAAGCCCTTCATGCACCTGTTTTTTTGAAAAGAGGTTCATAACCGTCCTATCGATATGTATCCTGAATATCTCAATAAGGTCAAAAACAAAGCTTTTCTTGTTGTAATTATCCGTATGCAAAAAGCCCATATAGGGATCAAGTCCTGCTATTATGCATCCTTTCTCAACCTGCGAATACAGGACGCCGTAGCCGTAATTAAGAAGGCAGTTAAAAGCATCCTGCGCCGGATCACGGCTTCTGCCATTGAATTTCCACGCATCGGGCATGATATTGCTAAGAGCATTGAAATAATTAAGTGATGCCATCCCTTCAGTCCCCATGATCGAGCCTCGCTTTTCATCAAGCGAGCCTTTCATGCCAACGAGATTTTCTCTCAATTCAGCGATTTTCGCTATGTTTGGTTCAATCAGCTCTTTATCATCCGGCCTGTTCTTTTTCAGGTCTTTCAGGAAATCAAGCTGGTTATCGATTTTTTGCACTATCCAGCCGCGCGCCAGGTTAAATCCCAGAACGGACGCTTCAGCTTCAAGCTGGCGGCGCCGGATAAGGGTCGTGCTGCCAAGTTTTGAGTGCCATACCCTGCCGAAAGGGTTACCATGGAAATCCAGGAAAACAATATCGATATTATTCTCGACAGCGAACTCAATCGCGTCTGTGCTTATGGTTGCTGATGTTGTTATGAGGATGCTGTCAACCTTGTCTGCTGAAACTTCAAAGGTTTTATCGTCATTTTTTATAAGGAAGCAGTTCTTCTCTTTTTTCAGATACGCACCGCGCGTGTTTATTACGAGTTGCATCAATAATCAGCCACTTTCAAAGTGATCGCTTTGAGGTCGTTTATCTTGGATAGCGCTTCATTTACGATGTTCATATTAACCTGATTATACCTGTGAACAATGAAGTTCCTGACGCCATTTATCTCTTTTAGGAAATCAGCTTCTCCCTGTGTAATTATTCCATGGTCTTCGATCTTTTCAATATTTGTTGCGTCATCATCTACCTTTAAACCCATGTCCCGTAATTTCATTGCGACTATATCCATCGAAATTTCGATAGAAACCTGAAGTGAATATAGCAAAGCACGCTCGGTTACATCATTATCGATAGTATGGGACATAATAAATTCTTCTTCTTTAATGAATCTCTCAATTTTTGTAAGATACCTGTCGTCTTGTTTCAAGCCATTTCCTCCTTGTCGTGGTCATATCTGTTACCGTTTTGAACCTGTTGCTGGTTATCCTGTGACTCATATCTTCCCAATTTTTCCTGAAATGATAAAGATAATAAGAAATAGAGGGCTCATCGCCATATATTATCCTGTAATTTTCTATTACGTCCATTTTAACATACAGGGGCAGGTCTTCAAAGATCTTTATATCATACCTGCCGCCGACTTTTTGAAAGATCCGGTTCAAAATTCCGGTAGTTCGAGGTTTGATGAGGCAGATATCGATATCTGAACGTTCATTTGCAGTGTTCATGGCGCAGGAACCATAAAGTAAAATGCCTTGTGCATCATCTTTTATGAATTCGAATTCTTTCTTCAGCCTTAATATGAGTTCTTCAGCATTCATATTGGTTGGTTATTGATATTTTTGTTTTCATTTATCATGTTGTTTCATTTTGTCATGAGTTATCATATTTGTCAGCTTTGGTATATATTATTAAAGTTCATTTCAGGATCCTTTTTCAGGACAACTGCGCCAAAACCTCTTGAAACCGATTTTCCCACACCGAGATAAGTCTGGTATGATGAAGTTAGCCTGGAATCTTCCGATAAAGGTCATTACATTAATATCTTTCAACCTGCGTTTCCTGATATTTACCTGGACATCGCATTTTATTTTATCCGAAACCTGGTAATCCAGTGATTTCGACATGGACAGCAGGTTTCCAGTAAGTGTTTTTCTCAGGAACTCAAGTCTTTCCCCGCCATCCTTCAAACCGTAATATTTCATATAATTCTCCTGGTTAAGAGCAAGCCATGGAGTTGCGAACTCGTATGAATATATCTTATCCGAGAGCCCGAATTCCTGGTTCTTTACGGAAATACCCCTCTCTACGATCTCATAAACCTCTTCACCAAGCTTTATCTCATCGTATTTATCATAAACCTGTTTTAAAACCTCGGCGCCGTCATTGATGCCGATTACCATGGGTGCGCCGTTTAACATTTTGTATTGCACCAATGGATAGCTGTAAATAAATTTGTCGGCGTTGTGCTGGTGGAGAAGAGCGTATTCGTTGAATTTCGTGGCAAAGAATCCGCGTAAAAGCGAGGCTGAGCCATGGATAGGGCGGGTGGATGCGAGGGTGAGGGTAAAGGTTTTGAGGTTCATATCTTTTTACATTTTGATGAACTATGTTTCTTACTTTTTATCAGGTACGGCGCTGGGGTTGCGACCCCAGACCCCGGTGAGGCGCCGCCGATGGCGGTTTTCTCTTGTAATCGATGGTTGTTTGTAACTTTGGGGTATAAGATCAGGTGAGAAATCGAACGATAGAACACGGATTGCGCGGATGACGCTGATTCACGCGGATCCGTGAAAATCCGCGTCATCCGTGTTCTATTCGAACTGAGGAGGTCGGCGCTAAATTCCACAAATCCTCCCATTGTTTATTTCAATGAATTTATGATTTAACTGTGTTAAAAATCTGGCGCTATCGCTTGCAGGCGCGGGTTTCATCAAGAACAGAGGCTGCAAAATATAGTCTAGAACAAACCGCAGATGAACGCAGATGAACGCAGATTTGTTAAATCGTTGGCAAGTTTGCCTGATCATATTGTTTCTCCGTATGCTCTTTGCGCCGCCTGTCTGCATGTACCGCGCCTGGGGGAAGCGAGGAGAGGGGGCGGGGGAGTGGTTGAGAGGGGCGGCGGGGGTGAATGTTGGCAGGTTCATATTTCCTTTATTTCACCACACTTTTTTATCGTGCCAAAACCACGAGAAACGGATTTACCTATACCAAAGTAATCTGGTATATTGAAATTAGTTTGAAACTCTCCCTCAAAACCGATAAGAGGTATTCCTTTTGAGTAGACTTTCTTAGGTTGCAGTTTTGTTTTAACCTGAATTTGTTCTACTACAACATATTCGAGGTACTTTGAGATCGATAGAATGTTTCCAATGATAATTTTGTGTAACCGTAAGATCTGTTCTTTTGGATGTAAGTTGTTGAAATCCAAATAATTTTTTTCATTTAATGCAAGCCAAGGTGTTAGGAAAACATATTGCTGAGATGATTTTGTTATACCAAATTCCTGACGTTTTTCTATTATCTGCTTTTCATCGATAGAATATTTTTTATCTCCAAGTTCTAGCTCATTAATTTCTCCTGAAATTAATCTTAAAACCTCAGCCCCCTCTTCTATTCCAATAATAATAGGAGTTCCTCCAATTATCTTATATTGAACTTTTGGATAAGAGAAGATGTTGTTTTGACCATCTGAATGGTGGTGTAGAATTGGGTAATCAATGAATTTATTACCGATGTAACCACGAAGTTTCTGAGGTGTATCAATCACTGGTATTTTAGTTTTTAGCACTAATACAATGGTTGCGATATCCATAATTTTTCCAAATATTTTTAGAAAATCACCATGCCTTTGGATGCCGATATTTTTTCTAATGTCGGAATAACATAGTTCTCAGGCAAACCGATATAAATTTTTTTACCATGATCATAACCTTCAAGACAGTAATCACAAAATGCATTATCTACAATAGGGTATGGTAGCATATTTACAAATCTTCCTCTTCTGGGAGAAGTAATCAATGGATCTACTGGATGATCGACATATCCAGCGATTTTCTTATCACTCAGCTTGAGTTCATTAGATAAAGTCAGTTCGGCTTTTCCCCTAAAACTACCAAGTCTTATAAGCTTTGGCATTAAAATTTCTTCTTTGAAGATAAGCACATATCCTTCAAAAATCGACTCTGGAGGAATCGAAAATATTTTTGAAGCTTTCAAAGCCTCTTTTCTTGATATAGGTACTCCATTGAGTTTTATAGCACCATAGCCAAGTTGTATGTATTTATCTCCGTCACCTTTAACTATTTCACCAAGATAATTCAAATTTCCGATTAGCCTTGCAGGAGTAAAGTAAAATGAATCTGTAGCTTTTGAATTCTCATATCTTGGAATATCTCTTCCACCATTACTGTCAGTTATTATATATGGCTGATTGATAGGATCAATATTTAAACTGAAAGCTACGGTGTGATTTATTGCAGTTGCATGGAGGTAAGGTGGAGTAAAAGCGCCCGCTAAGCCCTCACGAGAATAAAACATCGGGTCTAGTAATTTTAAATGGAACTTATGTATTTTCACCTACTTCCTCCTCAGTCTCAGTTTTTTCTTCTACTAATACTGCTTGCTCTTTTCCCTTTTTGGCTTTTTTATCTTTAGCTTTAGCCGGCACCAAATTGGTTAAAAGTGTTTTAATTTTTGGTGTGAGAGATTGGTAAGCTTCGTCCAAGTTAGGTAACTTAAGGGAAGATATATCTTGCAGTCCATTTTTGATACCATCCAAATTCGTTGTGCTTGCGAGATTATACGCACTCAAATCTTCCCTATCTGAAAGCTTATAACCCAAAATAGTAGTCTCAATTCTGCCCCATTCTACGCTTCTTGCACCAATTCTTGCTAGCCTCGGCAAATTATTAACTACAATCGATGCCATTTCTATGGTTGGGTCTTTTAATGTTAATACACCTATGAATTCGGTTTCGGCAGGTACTTTAAGAATACTCATTAAAGCCTGACCAGTCGATAGGGTTTTTTCATCAACCGCATTTTGAGTATATGGTTCTATTTCCCCAACGGGATTTATAGAAATGAATGTTTCTCCCATAACCCTCGATAGGATATTATATGGGACTTTTGCTGTACTGGTTTCACCTGTTCCACCGAAAATAAAGCAGTTTGGGCATTCCATACATAAATTGTCCTTTAAAGAACAGTCTGGTTGAATATTCAAACCCCTCTGCTTTTCCATTACAATCCTTCTAAATTTCCCTTTTATTTTACGCCATGGAATTATGAATCTGTTATTTAAAGGTGCGCCGTAAGAAAAAGTCAATACTTCCTCTGCATCATTGCTTCGTATGATGGCATCGTCAAGAAACTTGAGTTTTACCACCATTTGCATATAGACTCCTTGTGCCAATACCGTTGGCTCCTTCAAAAAGTCAATTTGTTTTATTGTCTGACCTGTTTCTGTCATTTGTTTACTACCTCCGGTAAATTTTCATATCGTTTAAAAACATAAATTGCAGACATCAATGCATTTTTTGCACGAATAAATTCTGTAATATTATCCTTTTTCAACTGTGCATATAACATCAAAATGGATTTCGACTCATTTACAAACTCAGCAAGCTCATTTACATCAGTTTTAGCTCCTTCTTTGTCTTCTGATTTTTCTTTAGCTATATTATCTCGTATGTGAGATAGATATCTTGCAAAAGCATCGTCAAAATCTTTGCCTTGTAGAATATCATTCATTGCTTTTGAAACGGGTTTGGAGATAAGATGTTTTGAACTGCTTGATATCCATTTACTCCAATCTTCTCCAGTCCAGCAGAATTTTGGTATTCCTTCCGAAAAGAAGGCCGCATGTTTTAACAAATCTTTCATAGTGTATACACCTCTTTCTGTTTCGAATAATTTTATCTTAGATTTATAAATAAAGTCAAAAAATCTGTAAACTTGATCCTTTTTGATTTTTCCCCCTTCTACAGCAGACCCTACGAAATTGATTGCAACACTTGGACTTTTTTCAAGCAATTCAGAAGCAAAAATAAATTTTTTATCTTTTTTACCTGTAAAATTCGCCAAAATGATAACCGCCAAGGACTTATAATAATCCCCCTCTATTGTGATTATTTTTTTCCCGAACAAACCATTTTGTTCTTCCGTACCAATGCTTGTTTGGAAACCAAGAAGATTCGTAACATGGTATAAAGGTTCATATTTCGATTTCAAATCTTTTGGACTGTAATTAACACCAGTTCTGCCAATTTCAAACAAAAGTCCCCGTTCGTTTTTAATTGGATCTGAAATTTGGTCATCTTTAATAGTATTTGGTAAAGGAATTCTAACCTTTTTAGCAAAAGGAATATTGTTGAATTCTTCTCTGTCCTGAAGCTTGACTATTGAATAGGGATATTCTATTCCTTGCTTAATTCCTGCGATGAATTTTTTTAAGGGGGGATATAAATTAAATAAATCGGGGATTTTTGAATCAATCCGAAGATAAATCTTGCTATCACTTTCTCTAATATCTCTTCTTAAATACATCACATCATACGCACAAAAATGGCAAGTTGCTCTGTCGCCATCTGGCCTGGTTCGAACTTGTGAAAAACCATAACGATCTATAAAACCAAGTGATTTTTTAGCACCAATTGTTACAGGGCAACAGCACCTCTCACATATTCCCTTCTCCGCATTATAATCTGTTTTATATTCCTTATATCTTTCAAAGATTCTTAGTGCTAGCGTCCTAAAATTTATTTCTTCTTCAAGAGATATTATGTAACTGATATACTCTTTTAACTGTTTATCTTCCTCAGCATCAGTTATCTCAAACTTTCTAGCAACAGTATAAAGAATATTAAGTAAAACATCAGGTTTTAGTTTATTTAATTCTGTATTTTTTAATGTTTCATCTGACGAAAACTCATTCGGAATGACATCTTTTATTTTAGACAAATTAAACATTTCTTTTAGCATATCGTTTAATTTATCTGGAATTGTTCCACCTTTAACTTCACTCCATTTTTTTCTGGCATTGGGGACTCCACGGGTGCCTGATGCTGCTTTAAGAACATCAAAAACAGGATATTTTTCTCTAACATCACCTGAGATATAACCTGCATTATCAAATACCTCAATCAGGAACTTAAAGAAAAATGATGATGCTTTATCCACATTCCCAAGTGCTTCCAAAATAATATCTTTATGTGCATCTAAAAATAATGATGGCTTGGTTTTTGAAGCTCCTGCTAACATTACATTCGTAAAATTCGTTGGATTAGGCTTTTGAAATTCGAGAGATTTTTTAACAAAATTGCTATATATATCCTCAATCAACAAAGCTTTCTCAGGGTATTCAGTTCCTTTGTTTCCAATAAATATGGCGCCAGTATCAAAAACCATTAAAACTGTCCAGCCTAATTCTATGTATTTTTTTATTGTAATATCCAAAATCAGATTTGTTGTTGGAGATGCCGACCTTGATATTTCTATATAAACCAAATCAAATAACTTATCAGTATAATTTTTAATTTTTATTAAAGTATTCGGAGATATGTTATCAAAAGATGCCAGCCAGTCTGAATAGCGAAGAATTTCTGTAAATATTCCGGCTGAAGAAGTTGTAATATTTTCAATATCACTATCCGAAACACTATGGTGGGTTAGAATAATGTCACAAATGAATTTCTTATCTTCTTGAGATAAAGGATTCGGAAGAAAATCTTTGATCGCATCTATATGTTCCGTGAGATCCTCTATTTTAGGTTTATGAACAAGTTTGCCGCTTTTTTCCCCTAATAATATGTCCTGATTTTCACTCTTCTCTTTTCCTAAATCATGGAATAGACAGGACAATTCCAAAAGATATTTTTCTTTATCATCAAGAGAAGGGTAATACTTCGACATTTTTACAAAGATATTCCAAACAGTAAAATGATGCGCCCAGAGTTGTTCACCAGTCGATTTAGCCAGATAGCCAAATTGAGGTTCTAATATTTTTTTTATTGCTTTTAACTCCATCAAAATGACCTCTCATAATCATAGAATGTATATTCATTATTCTCAGAATCTGAAATAATTAACTCATTATCATTTTCTGAATAAATAGCACTTACTCTTGTATATTTATTTTTAAGTTTGCCTTTAACAATACCCCAGAATGGAAAAATTTTATCCTGTAACAAATATTTATTTTGGTTGTTATTGATACCTATATATTCAAGTGCTTCTCGTTTTTCTTCAAAAGTTTTTTCTCTCCAATCATCAATCCTTTCAGTTATTGTAAACATTGCAAATATAGCTTCAGAATAGCTATGAACTTGTTTGGTATCTTCATCTAATATTAGGAAATTATAACTATCCCCTCTAAACATCTCTCCTGCAATCATTTTATCAGATGGATCCTTAAGGGCCTCTTTTAATACCTTATTTTCGAAATCATCTCTCTCAAAATCTTTTTTATCTAAATATGGAGCAAAATTCTTATTTGTGAAAATTATGACTTTGCCATCACATTTTCTCCCAACTCGTCCAATTCTTTGAATTGCTGATGTCCAATAGGAAACTTCGGTGATTAATGTTTTAAAATACATATCAATACCGACCTCAATCGATGATGTTCCAAGAACGATTGTTTTATCATCAATTAATGCATCATCTTTTCTAAAACCACTCCATTCAATTATCTTAAATTTATCATTAAATTTCTCTTCCAGTTTTTTCTTAAGTCTTTGCAGCCTGAAAACTGAGTCAAAAATTATTGCCATTGGCTTTTCAGATTTAGGGATTAACTCAATTAATTTATCCAAATTTTGATTTAAATCAGTGTAATTAAATGAACATATTTCAATTTCCAAAGGATAATTAAAAATCGTCCCCTTATTATCAGCCTTAGAATTTTTAAAATGGACAAATTCAGTCGGATTTTTTTCTATTATTTGCTGCAATTCTTCATTCTTGTAAGGTGTTGCAGAAAGGAATACAATTTTTGTAGCCATACCGTCCAAGAGATTTTGTATTAATATTGGAAAATTTTTCAAATTTGAATAAAGATGAAACTCGTCAAAGAAAACGTAAGCACCATTTAACAAATTCTGAATCCTTTTTGAACCTTTGTATGCTTTCCTGTTTACTAACAGATGAAGAACATCAGGAGAAGTAACAATCATTGATTTGTTGCTTAAAAATCCAAACTCTCTTAACGTCTCATTTATCAATTCACTTTTTTGAAGTTTAAAATCAACACCTTGCTTAAGTAAATAGGAAACTAATGAAGAACTTGAATAGTAAAATACGTTTGTTGCATTTGCAGATGGCATACTTTCGGGCCATATAGAAATATTATGAAGCTCTTTGCTCAAGGCACCTATCTGAGCATCCATCAATATCTTGGTAGGATACGTAAGAATTATTGGTTTTCTTTTAAAAAAATCAGGGTCTTGCATCAAATTTCTTATAATATAGCTTTTTCCTGAACCAACTGGAGCTTCAACAATAATAATTCTTGAATTGGGATTTTTGATTGCATCGATAGTTTCTTTTTGGAATGGTCTAATTCCATTTTCAACTCTTACATATCGCGGTTTTATTTTAATTTCGGAATTAGTTTGAATCGATGGCAGTTAGTTCACCCTCATAAATATATATCCGCACCCTCATTTCCATAATCCCATTCCATTTTCACCCTTCCATCCTCTGACCGCCATTCCACAAACGCCTCGCGCCCTTTCGCAGCGTCCATCTGCAGCCTGATACTTTCTAAACAACTTATCTCTTTATATAGCTTGTTGGAGCGGTGTGAAAGTGTTCTTGTGCCTTTGCAGTTGTATTAATTTCCACAAAATGCTTCAAAGCATCTTGATTTGCAGATTCAAATTAGTAAAAATAGTCGCATCATCTGTAAATTTTTTTCGCAACAACAGAAATCATATGCCTAATATAAAATTTCCCCTTGAAACACTTCTCTTTACGTATCTCTACTATTCTGCAGGAAAAATCACTCAACGACCCTTCGAGCTCATCTTTATCAAAATAATGATAAACTATCCCGTTCTCCCTTGAAAAAGTATCCGGTTCAACCTCGATGCCGCCGTATCGCATATCATCCTTCCCGAATACTTCTAAGAACAGGAACCCTTCTGTTCTTAATATGCGCTTGAATTCACATATCGCCGATTCCCTCTCCTCAGATAAAAGATGCTGCAATACGCCATAACACCAGACAATATCAAAAGAACCATCAGTAAAAGGCAACTGGAAAACATTTCCCGCCAGGATGTCAATATCAATATCACGGGATTTGCTGCTTTCGCTTAACATTCGCAAAGCAGCAAGTGAAACATCCATCCCCACAACATCAAAACCCCGCATCTTTAAAGGGATCGAATATTTCCCGCTTCCGCAGCCTGCATCCAGCAGCCTTCCTTTTTTTAGGGATGCATCGGGCATTTCAATTGAATAATGGCCTTTCCAGATACTTTTTTTGTACTCATCTTCCCATGCTTTGATATGTCTTACCATAAAAGTTTAGACTCATGGTCAAAAGCATTAACTGAACTCATTGACATCGGTCAAAAGTCAAATCCTGAGATGGAAGGCGGATTACACAGATTACACGGGTGCTCCCGGATACGATTATCCGCGAAGATCCGCGTCATCCGTGTTCTATTCAAACAAAACCCGGAAAACATTGATAATAAAAACCTCATTGAATAATTGTACAGAACAAGCACGTTAAAATCCTTAACCGTATGTAGCTTAACTAATCTCATCATATGAATACTATAACTGGAACTATTATAATGTATGCCACCAATCTTTACATGATGAAAACAGCAATGACGATCGCAGGAGTGGACTCAGGCGGAGGGGCTGGTATAGCTGCTGACTTAAAGACATTTGCAGCGCTCGGTGTACACGGCACATGCGTAATTACATCACTAACAGCCCAGAATACAAAAGGCGTATTGAATTTATTAGATACCCCTGTGGATTTCATCAAGGAACAGTTCGATGCCGTTACAGGTGATATTAAGATAGATTGCGCCAAGACCGGCATGCTCTCATCCCCGGATATTGTAAGAATGGTAGCCGGACTCATAAAAAGGGAAAGATTATCACTTGTAATAGATCCTGTCATATCAGCGGAGGCAGGTGGAACGCTGCTTGCTGATGAGGCAGTTTCAGTCTTGATCGAGGAATTAATACCTCTTTCGGATGTAATTACACCTAATATATATGAGGCACAGAGGCTGTCCGGTATAAGGATAAAAGATATCGGGGATGCACAAAAAGCCGCGCGCAAAATATATGAACTGGGAGCAAAAGCTGTAATTGTAACTGGCGGGCATCTCAAAGGAACGGATATTCTTTATTCTAACGAAGAATTCTCCCTTATTGAGGGGAAATTGGTAAAAGGCGGCACCCACGGCTCAGGATGTACGCACTCAGCCGCGATCACGGCGCAACTGGCAAAAGGAACTCCCCTTAAAGAGGCTGCCCGTTATGCAAAGGATTTCGTCGAACAGGCAATATTAAGAAGCATTGTGATCGGAAAAGGTGCAGCGCCTGTAAACCAGCTTGGGTCAATACTGGACGAAGCGGGAAAGTACCAGGTTTTGAAAAATGTGGGCGAGGCTCTTGAACTGATCGAAAACTGCAGGGAATTCCCTGATCTTATCCCTGAGGTGGGCTGCAATATTGCAATGGGGATCCGGAATGCCTCTTCTGTCTCGGATGTCGCTGCTGTCTCCGGGAGGATAGTCAGATTAAAAAGAAAGCCTCATGCTGTAGGATGCGTCGCATTCGGCGCAAGCAGCCATATAGCGAGGATCGTTTTGACCACTATGCATTATAATACTTTTATGAAGGCAGCGATCAACATCAGGTATTCAGAAGAAGCGATACTGGCCTGTGAGAAACTTGGTTTTAGTGTTGAGTCGTTCAATAGGGAGGATGAACCTGAGGGAGTTTCCACCATGGAATGGGGGATATCAGATGCTATAAGAAGAGCAGGGAAGATACCGGATGTTATTTACGATAAAGGGGGATTCGGGAAAGAAGCGATGATCCGGGTTATCGGACGTGATGCAGTCGAGGTTGCTGGCAGAGCTATACGAATTGCCGGCATGATAATGACAAAATAATTTGTCAAATTACACGATCAATTAGTAACATTTATTAATGGGCTGGGATATATTGGGATTTAGTGAAGCATTTGGTTCGTAAACTCCACTCAAAAATAATCGGAATTGATTTTTACAGTAGCTCTTAGTAAATAATATATTCTAAAATAGTTATGATAATTTTTAAAAATAAATTGGAGGTTAAATCTTGAAGTATTGTGTAGATTGCAAATACTTCTCAACAAAAGTAAAAGGCAGCAACAGGGAACAATATGATGGTTCCTGCAGCCTTATTAAGAAAAATGTATATGAAACCAATATTGGATGCAAAGAATTCAATGAAGAACGACTTTAGACGCAATTGAATCAGATCCTGGCGATTGGTGTTTTCTTATTAACGTATGCACTGATAGTTGTAAAGCCAGGAAAGATCAATGAAGCGCATGCTGCCCTAATTGGTGCAATACTCGCATCAGTTTTTTTGCTTGAACCACATCAGATCCTGGAGGCGCTTGGGATTTCCACAAGCGAAATGCCGCAGCCTCTTGTTACTACGTGGAATGTTGTCATAATTCTTGCAACACTTATGGTGATCTCAAGTCTCCTTGACGATTATGGTTTCTTCGGGTATTGCGCGAAAAAAGCGATAAATGCTTCTAAGAACAGCGGTCACAGGCTTTTTTTATATACCTATCTCGTTGTATCGGTCATTGCACTTTTCGCGGGGAATGATGTTGTTATCCTGACTACAACTCCTATCATCCTGATATTTTGCAGGAATGCCAGGATCGATCCCAAGCCCTATATGTATGCCTCTTTTTTTGCTGCAAATACATTTTCAATGCCGCTCTATATCGGTAATCTGACAAATATCCTCATCGGCGATAGTTTCGGTCTTGATTATTTTGCTTTCACAAAATACATGTTTCTCCCCACATTGGCAGCAGCGTTTGTAAATTATCAATTATTGAAATACATTTTCAGGAAGCAGATACCTGACAGTTTCAATTCGAAAGATGATGTTAAAAATGTCATAAAAAATAGTAATCTTGTAACACTTGGACTTGCAGTGCTGCTTGGAGTCATTATTTTTGGAGGCATCGCAAATTATTACAGGATACCCATCTCTTTTGTGACCCTCGCAGGGGCTTTGATCCTCCTGTTATCCGAAAGACGCATAGCCCACAGGCTAAAAAGGGTTTCATGGAATGTTGTAATATTTGTAATCGGGCTTTTTATCGTGGTGAAGAGCCTGGATGTAAGCGGCGTAAATGCAGGAATAGGTGAAATTGTTTTTTCAGGGTTGAGCGATAACATTTTCGTTGCAACTTATTTTATATCGCTTCTATCTGCTCTTATGTGCAATCTCGTGAATAATATTCCTATGACAGCCATGATGCTATCAATAATCCAGCAGGCAGGTCTTTCCTCTGATATGAATATAGCACTGGGATATTCACTTGTCATAGGCTCTAATCTTGGCGCCAATTTTACCACATTCGGGGCGCTTGCAGGGATACTCTGGCTTGAAAGCGCCCGCAGGTATGGCTGGAATACCACGATGACAGACCTGCTGAAGATCGGGCTGTTCGTTACGCCCATTGCCATACTGGGGGCGAGCGTAGTGCTTGCGATCGAGCTTTCAATCTGAGATTTATCATGGAGAGGTTATTTTCAGGAATACAGTAATTATATATCTCTTTAAGTTGTACTCAAACCCCACTTAAGGTGATAATATGAATTTTATAGTGAAAGGAACTTTCAAAGCAGGACAAAAATACGAACCCTTTACAAAAAAGATAACAACATTGAATAAGAACCTTGCATCGGAAAAGGTATTTTCACTTATTGGAAGTGAACACAGGTTAAGGCGCGGTCTTATCAATATAGTTTCAGTAGAAGAGGCAAAATAATGAGTGGCGCATTGACTCAGCAGCAGCTTGAGGAATTATCCGAAAAGCACCAGGTTTATAAATACCAGGCTGAATCAATATCCCAGCAGATCAATGTGGTCGGCATCACTATAAAAGATGTGGAAACAGCATTAACAACGATCACGACCTTAAAAGACGAACCTTCTGGGATTGAAACGCTTGTACCTATCGGTTTTGGTTCCTTTGTAAAGGCTAATCTCATAGATACAGATACTATTGTTGTTGGGATCGGGGCCGGGGTAAGTGTCGAAAAAAAGATCGATGATGCAAAATCACTCTTGGAAAAAAGAAAAGACGAACTTGTAAAATACCAGGAACAATTGAATAATACAATAGCAAAACTTGCCCAGGAACTTCAAAACATCGAAAAACTGGTTCATAAACACCAGCAGTCACAGCAGCCCATGCGCGCCGAATAGATCATTCGATCATGTTTGAAAAACTTAAAGAAAAGCTTGGCGGTTTTAAGAAAGCACTTGGCAGTGTTTTAGAGAGTAAAGAGAAAGAAGCCATAAAAACGCCGGTGGAGACCCCCAAAGTGGAACCTGCCAGGGTTAAGGCAGAAGTTCCCGGGAAACCTGAGATAATCCAGAAAATTCCGGAACCGACAATACCTGAAAAAGCTCATGAGATTGTAAAGGAAAAAGTCCCTGAAAAGATAGGCATCCTTGACAGGATAAAAGCAGCGGTTTTTGAACAGGAGTTCATAATCGGCGAGAGCGGCCTGAAAGACCATTTATGGGAACTTGAAATGGCCCTTCTTGAAAGCGATGTGGCGTTGCCTGTTGCTGAAAGAATAGTTGAATCCGTAAAGACGGAGCTTGTCGGAAGCCGAAGGAAGATCGGCTCTGACACGGGAAAAATAGTGGAAGAAGCCCTCAAGAAGGCAATACTTAAAGTGATTTCTGTAGATTCTTTTGATTTTGATGAGTTCGTCAAGAAAGCCGTTAAACCTGTGAGTATTGTTTTTGTAGGTGTGAACGGGACAGGCAAGACCACGACAGTCGCAAAAATGGCAGAACGTTTTAAAGCCCAGGGCTATTCAGTCGTCATTGCAGCAGGAGATACTTTCCGTGCCGGAGCTATCGAACAAATAGACCGTCATGCAGAGGCGCTTGGAATAAAGATCATCAAGCATCAGGAAGGCGCCGACCCTGCAGCCATCATTTATGATGCGATCCAGTTCGCAAAAGCAAAACATAAAGACGTCGTGCTTGCAGATACGGCAGGGAGGCTGCATACAAACATCAACCTGATGGACCAGCTAAAGAAGGTTTGCAGGGTTAACAATCCTAACCTGATTATTTTCGTGGATGAGGCGATCGCCGGGAACGACGCTGTTGAGCGGGCAAAGATGTTCAATGATGCCGTTCCGTTCCATGGAAGCGTCCTGACAAAAGCGGACGCAGATTCAAAAGGAGGCGCCGCAATTTCGATATCATATACGACAGGAAAGCCAATCCTGTTCCTGGGGGTCGGGCAGACCTATAAAGATCTCGTGAAGTTCGAACCTCAATGGCTAATTGACAGATTATTTGAATAAGCTTCATGCGTCATCTTTCAGAAAAAATCCTGAGATGATCACGGATTGGATGCACATAGATCTTCCAAATTCATTCAATCAATAATACTTCAACTTCTTCACTTGCATTCAAACCTTCAACATTTTCAGGTAATATCACGAAACCATCAGCTTTTGACACTGAACTTAAAATCCCTGCGCCAGAAGTTGCAAGAGGGATGGCTTTACCATTATCCAATTTGACACGGGCAAATGTTTTATATCCGGTCCTTCCTGAGAGCTTTTCAGAAAGCACAGCCCGAATGATCCTATCTGGCTCTTCCGGGATATTCCCAAGCTTCCTTGCCACTGATCGTGCAAAATAGAACAGCGCAACGATACCTGCGACCGGGTAACCAGGCATGCACACAACAGGCTTTCCTTGAATCAAACCAAGTGCTGTGGGTTTGCCGGGACTTATCCCCACACCATGTACCACCAGTTTTCCTATCGAATCCACAACGGCAGGAACATAGTCGCGTTTTCCCACGGAAGTCCCCCCGCTTGTTATGACCATATCAACATCAAGATTTGATAAAATCGCTTCTTTTATTAGATCAGGAGAATCAGTCACGATATTGAGCAATCGTACGTCACAGCCCCATTTTTTCATATACATAGAAGCCATCAAACCATTTGTCTCATAAACTTCCCCGGCCTTCAGGTCTTTTTCATTCCTGGGGATAAGTTCTTCTCCAGTGGGAATTATTGCAACGAGAGGCTTTCTGAAAACCTTTAAACTTCTAATACCAAGAGATGCAAGAACAGCTATATCGCATGGGCGAAGCCTGCGCCCCCGATCTTGAATACGTTCTCCTTTCCTGACATCTTCACCAATTTCCCCGACGTTCTTGAAGGGATGTATCTGAGTACAAATCTGTACCATATCTGCGCATAATTCCGTGTCTTCCATCATAACGACTGCATCCGCCCCTTCAGGCATCGGCGAGCCGGTATGAACCCTCATGCATGTTCCTTTTTCTATTGATGAGGCCAATTTTAGCATAACAGGAGAACCTGCGCCCGCGCCGAGTGTTTCCGAAGCGATGACGGCAAAACCATCCATGGCTGCCCGCCTATAATGGGGGACATCCATGCTCGCAGTGATATTCTCTGAAATTATCCTTCCATCGCAGTCTTCTATGGGCAAAACCTCCACTTCCATAAGAGGAAGAAATGAATTTAGAAATAATTCCCTTGCATTATCTGCATTGATCCTTTTCCTGAACATCAACCACCCGATACCGGAGGAAAAATAGCGATCTCATCTCCCAGTTTAAGAGAAGCTTTCAGTCCGCCTGATTCAAGAATATTTTCCCCGTTTAAGAAGATATTGACATAAGGCAGTATATTCCCGGAATTGAATAAAATTTTTTCAAGGCCAGGATATTTGTCGCAGATTCTATCAAGTACACCCCTTACCGTATTTCCTTCGATCTCAAGCTCACCTGTTTTTGTGAATTCCCTGAAATTCGCGAACAGCTTCACCTTGATTTTTGGCATACCCTGAGAATGTTTTTCCAGAACCATAAATGCTATGAATAAGTTTAGACTATCATGAACAGGATGAATAAAAAAAACTTTGCTTTTTACTCTGGTTTTTTTATCATAATAGCGATTGCATTTTTTCTGCGATTCTACAGGCTTGATGAAAGGGTATTCCATCATGATGAGGCTGCTGTAGGCCATTTTACGTATATATTATTCATTGATAATATCTATACTTACGACCCTGCCTTCCATGGGCCCTTTATGTATTTTGCGACTACGGAAATATTCAAAAGATTAGGGGACTCCGTTTACTCTGCGCGTATTCTTCCCGCGATACTTGGGTCTGCCATGTTATTCTTTTTGCTTCCACTTCGAAAATATCTGGGTGAAAAAGGAATACTCATTGCAGCTTTTTTCCTTGCTTTCTCACCGTCGTTCCTGTATTATTCCCGTTTCTACAGAGAGGATATTTTCATATCTTTTTTTTCCCTGTTAATATTTGTTTGCGCTATAAAATTCGCGGAGAATTATTCAAATGAGATATTTATCCAAAAAAGATCATATTTATTTGCAGTGATTTTCATAATTTTATTGATCACTGCTTCATGGGTTATACCGGCAGTTTATCCTAAGCTTTCAATATTATTAACTTTTAGAGGATTAACTTATTTTTCATTTACATTGGTGATCTTATGCTTTATTTTATTATTCCTTTGCGGTTACCCTGTCCGGAGAGTTATATATCTTGTCATCGGTGAGTTGGCGCTTGCATCTCTTGCTGCGCTAAAAGAGAACGCATATGTTTCAATGGTATTGATAGGCTTTTTCCTGTTTCTTGTATTCATAAAGGAAAAATACTACAAAGGATTAATTGAAAAAATAAAGGCGCTTGATAATGGGGTGCTGGTCATATTTACCGAAGGTTTGTTTTTCATTTTTCTTTTTATAATATTTTTTTCAATGTATTATACCGGAAATTTCCTGGATCTTCATGGTATAAAAGAAGCATTCATGAAAGCAGTCTCCCACTGGTATGAAATGCATAAGATAGAACGAATGGCTGGACCGTTCTTTTTCTATTTGCCAATAATTGCCCTGTATGAACTTCCAATATTTATATTTGGTATTCTGGGGATTGCTCATTACGGAGGCATACAAAAAAAGAATGAGAAGATCCTGATAGGGATTCTAAGTTATTGGATCGTCCTGGATATAATGTTTTATCTAAAAGATATTTACCCGCCTTCTGGCAGGTTCTTGCCAATCTCTTATATTCCCGATTCGATCATAATTTATTTGCCTTTATTGATATATGCGATCATAACTGTTGTCAAATCAGGTAATACATTTCTCAGTTTCCTTATCTATTGGGCTCTTACTAATTTCATTGTATATTCATATATTCAGGAAAAAGTCCCGTGGCTTGTTCTTAATCCTCTTCTTCCACTTTCGATAATTGCTGCCATCTACTTGTATGAAATGCTTCAGGGTATGAATTTAAAGTCACGTAACGGAATTATAGGACTATGCCTTGTCATTATCACTGCATCTTTCTTCATTTATTCAAGTGTCGGAGTGAACTTTTATCGCTATACAGACCCTGCCGAACCTCTTATCCAGGCGGCTCAGCCTCCACAGAAATTTTCCATACTGATTGAGAAAATAAATGAAGTCTCATTGCAATACCATGGTAATTCTACTGATATACAGATTACCGATGACGAGGTTGAGACACAGTTCCTCTGGTATCTGCGGCATTTTGACAGGGTCCACTGGAGAGTGAATGTCAATTCAACGCTTGATGCGCCTTTAATAGTAGCGCATGATGGTGATGGAAATGATTCTGATGCTATTATTGTGAAGCGCAATCTGCACTCAGATTATGACCGGCTTGACAGCGCTAAGATGTCATGGTACTGGTTTAAGCCGTCTGATATTACATTGGATTATATTTTCTTCAGGAAGATGGACCGTGCACCTTCAGAATACAGGGTAGTGTTATTTTCTAAGCCGAAATCGTGAATTGATGGCGAAGATGTACGCGAATCCGTGAAAATCCGATAAAAAATTAAAAGAAGTTCATATGGTGAAGTATGACCTATATAAACTGAGGTTTCACTTTATTCACTTCTTCCGCGATTCAAACTAAATTTTAATATTTTGGATCAGGATCCATCCTTGTCAAAGATCTCAGGAACTATCCTTCTTGCCACCTCACGGTAAGCCGCAACGAGGTCGCCTTTATCGAACCTGAAAACATCCTTATCAAGTGATTCCCCGGTTTTTTTATCCCAGAACCTGCATGTATCGCAGGATATCTCATCTGCAAGCAGGATCCTGCCCTTTTTTCTTCCGAATTCCAGCTTAAAATCAGGAAGCAGAAGGTCCTTATCTGCCAGATAGCCAAGCAGGATAGAGTTTATGGAAAGTGCAAGTTTTCGTATTTTTGAAAGTTCATCCTTTGTTGCAAGCCCAAGCGCAAGTGCGATATCATCATTGATCATCGGGTCGCCGCGCTCATCACTCTTGTAATCAAAAACCATAATCGGGGGATCAAGTTTCTGGCCTGTCGTGAAGGGATATTTTTTAACGAGTGAACCTGCCGCAAGATTTCTTACAATTACTTCGATCTTAATGATCTCGACAGCATCAACGAGCATCTCGGTATCTGATATCATGCTGTCAAAATGGGTTTTAATTCCATTATCCTCAAGAAGCCTTAGGAGTTTGGCTGCGATCTGTGCATTATAATATCCCTTTTTTGGCGCTTCGCTTTTCTTTTTACCGTCAAATGCCGTGAGACTGTTCCTGAATTCCATTATAAGCTTTTCAGGTTCATCTGTCATGTAAACGGTTTTTGCCTTACCCGAATAGAGTTCCGAGAGCTTGATCATATGGTCTTTAGTGGTAACTCTATAGATATAAAGAAGACGCTGCGATGTTATTAAGTGTTAAAAAAATTTCGGAAAATATATGTAGGTGCATAGTATTTAATGCTTAAAAAAAAGGGAGACCACAAGAATGATAGAGGATAATGTTGTTTTTATCGGAAATAAGCCTGTGATGAACTACGTCCTTGCTGTAGTTACTCAATTTAATAACGGAGCTGCGGAAGTTACAGTAAAAGCCAGGGGAAAAGCAATATCAAGAGCAGTGGATGCTGTTGAAGTATCAAGGAACAGGTTTTTGCTTGAAATTATTATAAAGGATATAAAGATCGGGACTGAAAAGATCGTCACTGATAGAGGCGACTCCAACGTATCGACTATTGAGATCATGATGGGAAAATAAATTAAAAAATATTCTAAATCATTTTTTAACTCAATGATCCAGGCCTGGTAATCTTGTCTTTCTTCTCCAGGCTCCTGATATTGAAGAATGGGACATTACCCATCCATTATACTTTAATTTCGAGTTTGATTTAATAGGAGGATTTGGAACACCGATCAAAACTTCTTCAATCTTTGTCTCGAAATCATCGCCCAGCTGTAATTCAAATGTGACGCCCTTGGTATATGATATGAACTCATATGTCCATAAATCATAATCGGATACAATCCCTTTTACTTCAAAGAACAGTTCGATAAACTCCTTTGGCGGGATTTTGACATTGAAATATGCATTCAATTTCAAGAGCCTGTTTCCATCGCTCTGGCTTATTATCTCATAAACCGCATATAATTCTGGCCTGAATTCCTTATTGTTGCTGGAACCTGTGGGTCTGCAATTTTCAATATCAAAATCTTTTCTATTTATGAAAATAGGTTCAAGAGGCATCAGATTTTTATTGCACGTATAACCACTTATTTCGAAAGAAGTGGAAAATTTAAAGGAAATATCCAGATATTTGTGGATATTCTCCAATATCTCAACTTCTGTCTCATTTACCAATTGAGGTATTGGGGCATCGAAAAATGCAGCAAGGCCATCCCTGTTGATCATTTTTGAATTTCCACCTTCCTGTGCTTCATTTGTTGCCCTGTAATCATATGTCCGGTTGAGAATTATCTTCTCTTTTTCACCTTCCGCTTCACCTTCTTTCTTGAATATTATTGAGACATTAGACCTTTGCGGCTCATCCGTCAATTCAAGTAATCCATACTTTTCATATAAAGTATATATTTCATCATCAATACTTTCATATTTATTCAAATTTTTTATACTTTTTAAAATGAACCCTATCAATTCGTTCCTCGTAAAATGCCTGTCAATTATCTCATCAATTATGGATTTTGACACATCTTTCACCATCAAAGCAAGAGGATGCTCTTCGAGGACATAAACCACAAATCCTGATAGAATGAAGGCTTCACCCACTTTTCCGAGCATTTCAATAATTATATTTAATATAATTGATATCCCGGTTGGCTGCCTGATGGGGTATATTTCATTTGCGAGTAATGAAACCAGTAACAGGATCACTCCGATAAGACCCACTTTCACCGCCAGACTCCTGCGTTTTTCAAACAAATCTTTAAGAATTGATCTTTTATGGGGCATTAAGAGGATGTTGGATGATGTGATATAAATCTTTTTTGTTCATTTATTGTCGATTCAATATAGATTAAAAATTAAAGTTAAGTCTAACTACATGCTTTTAGAAACATGATTGTTTCAATAGCGGAAAGCTTGTTTGGATTTATTCGACCTTCTTGAGGCACTGTATGCCTGAGGAGTGAATAAGCTGTAAATTTGCAAAATAATTCTGGCTTTCATGCGCCAAATGACAATGCGCCGGGAGGGATGGGATTGTGCGATCGCCCAGGTTTGCATTATTTGCAGGGTTTGCAGCTTTATTAGAAGCGGGCACCTCAAAGAATGCAAAAGGTGCAAAGATTTGAGGGATGCGCCAACCTCATTTTAGGCTGCGCGGGGTATGCAGGATGCGCAGGCATGCAAATCCAGAAAGTATTGACCCAACTGTCAAGATAAGCGTGTATTCTAAATGTTCATCAATTAGTTCTCACCTCACCTTTCCTGCAAATGTTGATCGTTGCCATCAGTACTCATAGGGCTCATCACAATTCAGCCTTAATTATTCTCATCATCGGCATTTTTCTATTTCTTTTACGATCTTTTCAGCTTCCATTCCAGGAGTCTTAGACCCATAAATGCTCCTTCCTACTATAACATAATCCGCCCCCGCCTTGATCGCATCGGCTGCATTTGCTCCCCGTGCGCCCACGCCAGGTGATATAATTGTCAGATCGCCAACGATATCCCTGATATAACTCACCCTTTCAGGGCGTGTCGCCGGCGCAACAACACCCGAAGCATTGCAGATTACCGCAAGAGAAGCAAGTTCAAGTGTTTTGGGCTGCATGAACTCGACCGCGCCGGGATGGCTCATCTCGGTTACCACATATATTTCACCATGAAATTCTTTTGCTGTACTTACGCATTCTGAAACGCTGTCATGTCCTGTAAAACCGTGTACGATGACTGCGCCAGCGCCAGCTTCAAATGCCTGGCTGCAAATAAGCCTGTCAGTATTGGGGATGTCGGCGACCTTGAAATCCGCTATAACAGGTGCATATTCGCAGATCGTATCGATTATCCCAAGACCTGCGCCAAGAACCAGCGGATATCCTATTTTGACAGCATCCACGTATTGCGCCGTTTCTTTTGCTATCCTGACCGCGTTTTTGCTGTCCGTGACATCAAGAGCAATGATCAATTGTGTATTCCTGCGTATCGACTTCATCTATTTCCTAACGGCTTTCAATACCCTTTAATATTATCATGCATCTGGAGAAAACATTTTAAGCAATAGGATAATGTTTGACCCGGAAATATGGACGAAGTCAAAAGGATACAACAGTTAAAAAAAGAAAAAAATGCAATAATACTTGCACATAATTACCAGCGCGGTGATGTGCAGGATATCGCAGATTTTGTGGGCGATTCATTTGGCTTGAGCCAGAACGCAGTCTCAAGCGGCGCAGGAACAATAGTCTTTTGCGGCGTGGATTTTATGGCCGAAAGTGCGGCAATACTAAATCCCGATAAGACGGTCCTGATGCCGGAAACAAATGCTCAGTGCCCCATGGCAGCAATGATAACGCCAGAATCATTAAAGCTTGAAAAAGAAAAATACCCACATGCAGCCGTCGTGTGTTATGTGAACACGCCTGCATCGGTCAAAGCGCAAAGCGATATCTGCTGTACTTCCGCAAATGCTGTCAAGGTTGTAAATGCGCTACCACAGGATGAAATAATCTTTGTTCCCGACATGAATCTTGCCCTTTTTGTTGCAGCTCATACAGAAAAGAAAATTATACCATGGAATGGCTATTGCCCCACGCATCATCTAATATTGCCTGGCGATGTCCTTCTTGAAATAGAAGAGCATCCTGGAGCCCAGGTTCTTGTTCATCCCGAATGCAGGCCAGAAGTTGTCGCGCTTGCCAATCAGGTCCTGAGTACTGCAGGAATGTTAAAATATGCAAAACAATCCAGCTCAAGTGAGTTTATCATAGCGACCGAACTTGGGCTTTTGCACAGGTTGCGCAAGGAAAATCCTGGAAAAACTTTCATTCCGGCAACGAGTTTTGCGGTCTGCCCGAACATGAAAATGAATACCCTTGGAAGCATAATCAGGGCTCTTGAAAATAATGAACATATAATAAGGATCCCTGAAGATATCAGGATAAAAGCAAAAATGGCGCTTGACAGGATGCTGGAAGTGGGACGCGGGGATTGATGAAAGTCATTCTGGAACTGATCCGTTACAAGAACTGCGCAATGGCAGGGCTTGCTGCTGTAATTGGCGCTGCCATCGCATACAGCGCAGCGCCGGGTGATCTTGTGTGGATGGGGCTTATTTTCATAACAGTTTTTATCATCACCGGCGCCGGGAATGCTATTAATGATTATTTTGATGCGAATATCGATGCCATCAACCGCCCCGACCGCCCAATTCCTTCGGGAAGGATATCAAAAGAATCTGCCTATAATTTTTCAATTTCATTGTTCTTAATTGGTTGGATAATCTCCTTTTTCATAGGCTCTAATCGTATTCCTTCCTTGATCGCGATTTTCAACGCATTACTCCTGCTTCTCTATGCTAAAACTTTAAAAAGAAAGGTTATTGTCGGGAACTTGAGCGTAAGTTATCTCACAGGTTCCACATTCCTTTTCGGGGGAGCCGCTTACGGAGGAAAAGGCATCCAGGTGACATTGATACTTTTTTTCTTTTCGATGCTTGCGACATTTGCGCGAGAGATCGTGAAGACCATCGAGGATATTGAAGGAGACAGGAAAGATGGAGCATCCACACTTCCCATAATGATCGGGGAAACGCGGGCGGCATATGTTGCGTGCGCTTTCGGGCTTCTTGCAGTTTTCCTGAGCCCGTTGCCATATTTTATGGGGCTTTTCAATGAATATTACCTTGTCGTTGTGGGGATTGCGGATATCGTTTTTCTTTATGCTATGATGCAGATATTAAGAAAAAATCCAACCGGTTCTTCAAAATATTTTAAAGTTGCAATGTTCCTGGCCATGCTGGCTTTTGTCGCAGGGAGCTTACTGAACAGGATTCCATTGGGTATTCATGGATAATTAAATCCGCGCGCATTATTCAAAGAGTTATTATTGTGTCCCTGCTAAACATATCCATAAAAAAAAACGCACTTGGACGAACTCTGAGTTCGTTTCAGTTCGTTTCGTTCGTTGTTTGGAAATTGCCTTTGTGATGCGAAAAGATTATTTTAGTTAGTTTGAATCGAACACGGATTTCACGGATCAGACGGATTTTCACTGATACGTGCGCATCCACCTTATATCATAATCAGGGGAGTGCCTTAAGTCTGAATATATTCAATAAGGATGTTAATTATGAGAAAAGAGAGTATTGAACAGGGGCAAAATGATGAAGTTGAACAAATCGAGATGAAAATTGTTAAGCTCTCAAGAATCGGCTCAAATCCAGTGCTCCATGGTGAAAACAACAAGCAGATAGTGGCAACCATGCGCAGTACAAAAGATTTTGTGGACAAAAGGGATTTTCGCCCGGCAGAACTGAATAACTTCTTTGAAGGCAGGATTAATTCAATAACTCCGATACAACCTTTCGTCGCTTATCCGATAATAAATAAAACTACTGGTTTATGCTATTTAATAACATTTGAAAGATTAATCCCGACAACCCCTGAGTTCATTGATGCACAGGTCTATGGAAGACCTTACGCCATACCTCCCGTGATAAGGTTCAGCCTGGGAACGTATAAGATAAAAACAAAAAACGACCTACCAATTTCGGTTGATCTTGGTAATTTTACTAAAAATAGTGCGATCAGGTTCAAAGGAATAAAAATTGATCGAAACTTCAGTCACTCAGCAAAACCGATACATAACCTCATAAAAATACTCAGGGACATCGTAGAACTTGATGCTCAAAATGATTTCAAAACAGTAGAAGATCTTTTGGAGTTTTTGAGTCATAGAATTTAATCCCGTATTCCTCACCCTCACATGAAGTAAATAATAACCTTATTTCAGAACCAGACTTGTCCAATCAAGATTGATATCGGTGTGCTCGAAATTATAAGTCTGAAATATCCTGGATATCTGAAATTATTCCTTCTCTGTTTTTGCCTATGGTTTCGATGTTCGAGTTGCACATCCAATAAAACAAGGATTGAAACATATAGAAATGTGGAAATGTGTTTTATCTGAAAAATCCCCCGCCAATATTAATATGTTCGCGAACCTATTGTGTATCAATGAAAGACGCAGTCAGGCAAGTTGAAGATGGTGTCATCCTTGAACTTGATATCTCCGCCGGATCAAAAGAGACGGCGATCAAGGGATACAATCCCTGGCGAAAGCGCATCGAAATAAGACTTTCTGAAAGAGCGCAAAAAGGAAAAGCCAATGCTGAACTCATGTCTTTTCTATCTGACCTTTTCAAAGTCCATTCCAGGAACGTGGAGCTAATTTCAGGTTCAACGAACAGCAAAAAATCAGTGAAGATCATCCAGGCCCAGGCTGAAGATATTTTGAAAATACTCACAAATGAGAACAAGTGAAATCGAAGATAGGGAACGACTTTTGAAACTGGAAGAACTTATCCTGCAACTGCAGGAGCTTTCAGATAGCGGGGCAATTATCGTCGTAGAAGGACGAAAAGACATGGGATCCCTGCGCCTTCTCGGTATAAATGGAGAAATAAGATTAGCTTCGCAACAGCCATTGCTTGAATTCACCGATATGCTATCCAAAAGCAAAAATGAGATAATCCTGCTCACAGATTGGGATAATAAAGGGAGTTTAATGGCGCGAAAAATTATACAGCATTTATCAAATTATGGGATTTTGCCAAATACCTCTATAAGATCAAAGCTAAGGTCGCTTTCGAAAAAAAGCATAAAAGACATTGAAAGCCTCAATAATTATATCAGCAAGCTGCGGTATGAAATTAGTGGGATATCGGAATTTTAGACTATTTTTGATGATAGCCCGGATCTTTAAAAAATATGCTTTCAGAAAATTATATACACCTTAAAAAGTAAATTTAGAATGTTCGCTGAAGTAGGATGTTAAGGATTATAAAAAAATCTATTATGAGAATATATATCGCATATAGCGGCAAATTCGGAGAACGCGTAATAGGGAACCTGTTGAATTACAGGAATTTCTGTATATCCTGTGATAAATTATGTATCTTTTGCCGGGACGATAGATCGCTAAATTTTGCTGATAATATTACAGGAATATATACCCAACCACCGGATCTGCCAGTGTATATTGAAGACACGGAGAAATACCTGCCGTCAAGCTTGCCGGAAAACGATGTATTGTTAGCCATAAACCTTCATCCTGATATTATTGCCGAATTTCCGGCTCTCGCAAAAAAGGCTGGCACGCGTTTGATCATAGCTCCAATTGAAGAACCGAATTGGCTGTCTGCTGGATTAAGGAACCAGATCAAAGAGAAATGCGAAAAAGCTGCCATTGTATTTGCTGCCCCAAAACCATTCTGCTCTCTTAAAAAAGGCGAAGATCCATTAATAGACCGGTTTATTGACACATTTAAGATCGGCTTCCCTAAATTCAAGATCGGTATCCAGAACAACAATATCGTAACATTACAAATACTCACCAGCCAGCCGTGTGGGTGTGCTTATTATGTGGCGCAGAAACTTAAGAATGTGTCTCTCGATAGCAGACTGGATGAAGTCATATCAAGCGCACATCATGCTTATCCATGCACCGCAAGTATGGATAGGGATACCGAACTCAAAGATACCATACTTCACAGGGCGGGATATATTATCAGGGAAGCGGTTCATGAGGCTATATTTACGTAAGGAATGACACATTGCAAATTAAAAAGGATGCAATAATTAAAAAAAGGTCCGCAAAGTCAGGTCTTCCTCCCGGAACTCTTATTCATATAGGCGATAAGAAAATGGAGACGACAAGGATAACATTAATTGATTATGATGAATCGCATTTTATTGAAAAAGAAGTAAAACTTGTCGAAGAATCTTTTCCATTCAAGGATAAACCAACCGTCACGTGGATAAATATTGAAGGTATCCACGAAATAGAGATAATTGATAAGATCGGCCAATATTTTGGTGTACATCCTCTCATACTTGAAGATATTTTAAATACGGAAAAGCGTCCAAAAATGGAAGATTTTGAAACTTATATATATGTAACATTAAAAATACTTAAACAAATAAACAATAATGATAAAATATTGTCTGAACAAATAAGTTTGATCATAGGTACAAATTTCGTTATTTCACTTCTTGAGAGCAAAGATGACATTTTTGATCCTATAAAAGAAAGGATCAGAAATGGAAAAGGCCACATAAGGAAAATGGGGCCTGATTATCTTGCATACAGTATAATCGATGCTATCGTGGACAATTATTTCGTAATAATGGAAAAATTTGGAGAGAAAATCGAAGTTATGACTGAAGGGCTTGTGAAAAATCCAACACCAGGAACTTTGAAGTCACTACATGATACCCAGAGGGAATTGATGCTTTTGCGAAAATCAGTCTGGCCATTAAGGGAAGTAGTAAATAACATGCTTCGGGGAGAATCAACTCTTATTGATGATTCCACGCTTATTTATTTGAGGGATGTCTATGATCACACAATCGAGATCATTGATGTGATCGAGGGGTTGAGGGATATGGTTTCAAGAATGTTTGATATTTATCTTTCAAGTACCAGCAATAAATTGAATGAGATCATGAAGGTTTTGACAATTATTGCAACGATATTTATTCCTTTGACTTTTATTGTTGGTGTTTATGGCATGAATTTTGAATATATGCCTGAACTTAAATGGCGATGGAGTTATCCATTTATCTGGGTAATTATAATATCTGTAAGCATTTTAATGTTGAATTATTTCAGGAAAAATAAATGGATTTAAAATCCAGAATCAGCCTATCTGGAAACACCTCATTGATATCGAACCATTTTGAAATCCTTCATACGTGAATTTTAATGTTTCATCCTTTCCCTGCAATGCGATAGTATATATCATCGGCAAATAATGGTCAAGCGTTGGCACTGCCAGGGAAGCATATTTACCCATTTCTTTAAAATTGATAAGCTCTTTATGATTTTTGTTAATTAAATCATATTTTATTTTTTCATCAAACTCAACGGCCCATTCATAGGGTTGCGCATCAATATTTCGAAAATCGATCAATCCCAGGTTGTGCACTATATTTCCACTGCCTATTATCAAGACTCCCTTAGTCCTTAAATCAGCAAGCTCTGAGGCAATATCATAATGATACTGTAATGGTTTTGGATTCCACTCATTAAAAGAATAATCAAGACTCATTTCAATAACAGGAATACCCGCGTCCGGGAACATGTGTTTAAGGACAGCCCATGAAGCATGGTCTAATCCCCAATCATAATTGCATTTAACCTGGGTTTTTTTCACATTTTCGGTCACATACCTGGCATTATCCGGGGAACCGGGACATGGATATTTTATTTCATATAATTCACGCGGAAATCCAAAAAAATCATAGATCATTTCCGGTTTTTCCGAACAGGTAACATAAGTCCCTCCTGCAAGCCAGTGTGCAGATATGACAAGTATCGCCTCTGGCTTTGGCAAATTCTTCCCGAGTTTTTCCAGGGATGTGGTAAAGTTATTTTTCAGGATCAGGTTCAAAGGTGAACCATGACCTATGAATAAAACTGGCATTTTCACATTATCTTTCTTTCCTGAAGCGTCTCTTTCCATTTTCATAAGCTTAATTATCCATTGGCCGGATTATATTTATATCCCCCGTCGGAATTATAAAAATGATTCCAATTATAAATGAATTTTATTATATTTAACTAAAGGAATAAATCATCATTTTCCTATCCAGCCTCTTATCCTCAGGCGCATCTTCCTCGTCAAAGTGCACAACCCCGTATTCTTCATTCATCTTAGCAATTATAGTTTCAACATCCGAACCGGCCATAAGTTCATTTATCAGCGCTATCAGCGGCGCTATCTTCCTGTAATCACAGAACCATTTATGGAGGATAAGGTCCACGCTCCCGCCGACATACTCACGAAAAACGTCCCTGTAATATATCTCGCTTTTACAGCAATCAAGATAGAATAACTGGTATTGTTTTCGATCGGGATGATCAAACCTTTCTTTTAAGGCATCCGTAAAATAACTCACATCATCGCTCAGACTCAGGTGCTTTCCGTATCCTGCATGGGTTTTCAAGTATATGAGATCCTCATGCGCAAGAGCATCGCGCCAGAGTTCCTGCAGGTTCTTCCCGTAATTTCGGCCATGCACAAGACGAAAGCGTGCTTTTACCTTTGCGCCCTGGAAATTAAAATCTCTTGCATATTCCTCGATCCCGCGTTTACTGTTAGTCATACGCATGCCGGTAAGTTTCAACCTTCGCCTGGCTTCCATGAATACCCCGTAATCAAATGTTTTATTAAGTGGGTCAGGTCCGATAAGCAGGGTCCCGTTAAAGGTTCCTTTGCCGAATAGCAGATCATACCGGGGGGCAGTTCGGGTTTGTGGAGGCATGAATTATGAATCTGTTTTTCTGGAATCATATTTAAGACTTATGCGAAACTACTTGAATTGTTGGTATATCTACGAATATATGGGACGAGAAAAGAAAACAATAGTAAAAAATGAAATGTGTATAAATGATACAGTTAAAGGCTGGCTGGAAAAGTTATTGGTTTTTATATTCGGTCACGACGACAATTAAGTATGATTCTGGACATTTCATCTAAACTCTTGACTAAAAAGTTGCAATCAAGCATTGCTGGAAATGCAAAGCTTGATGATCACCTTATCATGCAATTACTTAACTCAATATATATATATGTATATATTATGTACTATATATAATATTACAGCCCAAGCTCAGCCCGTTTCAGATCGCTCTTCTTCTTCTCAAGGAATGAATAAACAGGTCCGTGAGCGGAACCTTCAAGGAGCATATTTATACCCGTTCTTGCCACCGTATTCTGCTCAGGATACCCTATTATGCTAATGGTCTTGCCATAAACAGAAATATATGCGTTTGTGAGGGTCTCAAATATTTCCCGTGTCTTTCCATCTTTTCCAATAATTCTGCCTCTTATCCTCTGGAGGTCTTTCTCAGTCCTGGCAATATTTGAAAGATCTATTGTCTCAAACATAAGAAGGTCATGGTCAAACAATTTCAAGGCTTTCTCAGGGCTAAAACCACGTGCTATTGCCTGCACAACTTCTTTAGCCCGCATTCCCATGAGCGCATCCTTCGGATTCAATATTTCTACATTTCCGCTCTCACTGTCAATGTTCAGGGTTGCAGTTGATTTTTCTTCGATCAATTCTTTGGTCTGGCCTTTCGGACCAACAAGAACCGCTATCCTCTCATGCGGGATTTTAATAAGCTCTGTCATTTTTCTTCCTCGTCTTTACTTTTGATGATTGAAATCATTTCTTCCTCATTTACCGGGATATTTAATTTCCCGAAATATCGTGCAATATTGGTAACATCTCGTTGCAGGTAAGTCTGCGCATTGAAATGATCGGTCAGGACAGACTGTCCCATATCTATGATCACTGGTTCCATGGTATCCATATCAACCAATATATTATATTCGCTAAGATCTGCATGGACAAGTTTTGCCTTCGTATATAAGAGGTTCATATATCCAATTATCCTGTCAAGAATATGTGAGGCTTCCTCCTCGGAAAGTTTTACATCTTTCAGCTGGGGCATCGGTATGCCGTCTTTTCCGATGAATTCCATCAGTAATATGTTCCTCTGTGTAACATAGGGTTTTGGCACCCGGACTCCAGCTTCTTCTGCCCGCATCAGGTTCTTGTATTCTTTTTTTGTCCAGGCAAGGATTATATCTTTTCTTGCATGCTTGATGCCCTGGAAACGCGGATCTCCCAGAATATAGTCTTTCATGGAATTGAAATTTGCAGTGGATATCATGTATATTTTTACTGCAACCTCAAGCATATCGTCTTTTTTCGATATGGCATGGAAAAGATTTGCTTCTTTGCCAGTGCTGAAACAGCCCCCCAATGCATCTATATAACCTTTTTTTGAAAGGTCATAAAGGGCCATCAATGTGGCATTATCAAAAACATCGTCATAAGCTTGCCTATTGTCAGAATCCTTTATCCGCGTACGGAATTCATCTACTTTCTCATCCATGCGGGAAAGCTTCTTATCACTTGCCATACACTAATTCAACTTTTCAAAAATCCTTTTCTCTCAAGCCAGTTTACCTGGGGCCCGCTGTATTTCCAGATGATATCCGCTTTTTCTGTCTGGAAAGACCATGGCACAACTATAACTACATCTCCTTCCCGGATCCATGTACTTTTTTTCATTTTTCCAGGAATGCGAGTAAGCCTTACCACGCCGTCCATGCACCTGACACGCAGCTTGTTCGCTCCAAGCAGGCTTTCAACAGTGCCAAGCACTTCTCCTGCTTTCTTCTGCGGCAGGCGAACTCTTGTAAATTCTTCCGGCTGCTGGTTGCTATTATCTCGCTTATACAGTATAACACCTCTATTAATAGCTTAATAGTCCCGATTATATGTAAAGGTTACTGATAATTATTAATAAACAATAAAAAAATTAATACAATTATCCGATACTTATTTTAGAAACCAATTTAATGAAGGCATCAAACTAATGTCTGGAATTTCGATCCTTGGTATTGAAGGGACAGCCTGGAACCTGAGCGCAGCAATTGTTGATGAAAATGATGTAATAGCCGAAACAACCGCCACATACCGCCCCGTTTCGGGAGGCATCCACCCGCGTGAGGCCGCGCAGCATCATGCCAATCACATTACAGAAGTTGTAAGCGAGACCTTAAAAAAAGGAGGACGAAATATCAATGCTGTGGCATTTTCACAGGGACCCGGGCTGGGCCCATGTCTTCGAACTGTTGCAACAGCTGCCAGGGCCCTTTCATTATCACTTGCGGTTCCACTTATCGGTGTGAACCATTGCATAGCGCATATCGAAGTAGGAAGATGGAAAACGCCCGCAAAAGATCCCGTAACCCTGTATGTGAGCGGAGCGAACTCGCAGGTACTTGCATACAGGAAAGGCTCATACAGGGTATTCGGAGAAACTCTTGATATAGGCATAGGGAATGCGCTTGATAAGTTCGCGCGGTCTGTCGGCCTGGCGCATCCCGGTGGACCAAAAGTTGAAGAACTTGCAAAGCAGGCGGCGCAGTATATTTCACTTCCATATACCGTAAAAGGCATGGATTTTTCATTTTCAGGCTTAACAACAGCAGCGCAGGAATCTGCAAAAAAATTCCCTTTGCCGGACGTCTGCCATTCATTTCAGGAAACAGCTTTTTCAATGCTTGTAGAAGTCACAGAACGCGCCATAGCGCATACGGGAAAACGTGAAGTCCTGCTTGCAGGGGGGGTTGGCGCCAATTCGAGATTGCGGGAAATGCTTACGATAATGTGCGAAGACAGGGGGATTGATTTTTATGTCCCGGAAAAGCGGTTCATGGGCGATAACGGCGCAATGATAGCATATCTGGGCCTGCTGATGTATAAATCAGGATACAGGACTTCGATCACGGAGTCAAAGGTCAATCCCAGCTTCAGACCCGATCAAGAAAAAGTCAGGTGGATACCCAAAGAATTCGATATGTTCCGGGAAGAAGAGAATAAAGATCAGGGGAAGATCGCAAGCGGTGCCGAAGCCGTGATCACTCTTGAAGGAAATACGATCACAAAGACAAGGGTATCGAAACGCTACCGCGTAAAGGAAATTGATGATACCATACGCAGGGAAAGGACACGTTCTGAGACCAGGTTGATCTCTGAGGCGCGGCAGTGCGGTGTCCCAACGCCGATAATCAAGGATGTAAGTGATTTTGATTTCAAAATGGAATATATCGAAGGAACTGCTCTCAAGAAGATAATTTCATCTGATCTGGCTGAAAAAACCGGGGAACTGATAGGGCGGCTGCATTCGTGCGGAATAATACACGGCGACCTGACCACTTCGAATATTTTATCCAGAGAAGGCAAACTCTATCTCATTGATTTCGGGCTTTCGTATCTTGATAAGACAGTGGAAGCACGAGGTGTGGATGTGCATGTGCTTTTCCAGACATTTGAGAGCACACATGAGAACCATGAGAAGCTTATTGAGGCGTTCAAAAAAGGATACGCATTGATATTTGAGGGTGCGAATGAGGTTTTCGATCGGGAAAAAGAGATAGGGTCAAGAGGGAGATATGCATGATGCTGGAATTGGTCTTAATAGAACACGGATGACGCGGATACGCACGGGTCCGTGCTGTCCTAGATCTTCTTCGAATGCCTCAACTCCACAGCCATCCCCTTCCCGCATTCCTTCATTTCCCATCCGCTCATATTGGATCGCCCAACTCCTATGAATTTCTCGCCTTCAACTATCACTTCATCGCCCGGGCGGATCTGGGGGTCTGCTTCAAGCACTCCCGGCGCAAGGATGCTGCTGTGGGGAATGAAATCCCCTACTTTTACTTTATAATATCGATGATCCCGAAGTCTTATTGCGCCATCAACAGTAAGGGCAAGAGCTCCATATTGGGGGATCAATGTTGCAAGCTGCTGCCTTCCTGCAAATAATTGGAATTTGGGGAATGGCGCCTTTATCATTGCATCTTCGGGAACAAGTATTTCTCCTGCGCCTTTACCGAACTGGTAATCTGCAATTGCCCGCACCATATCAAGTTTTCCTTGCTCAGATAATCGTTTTCTTGTACTTTCAAATCCTGAAACAGTATTCCTGAGCAGATCAAGAGATTCATATGATGTAACCCCCTTATCTGCGGTATAAATAAAATTAAGTCCAAGTTCACTTGCTACTGATTCGCATATTTCCCTGTATGCACCGTGGACATGCGCAATAATATTCGAATAACTGTTTCTTTGAAGATACTGGCGCAGGCATCCGCCCACCCAGGCTTTTTCTTCAAGGTCCCAGTGACCTGTTACCGGGGTATCGTAATGCGCGGCAGGATAAGTTAATTCAAATTCGCGCGGGACAACACCCATCGGAGAGGTAATGATCACTTCATGGACAAATCTTCGGTATTTTCCAAGAGCGTTGATGAATTTCTGGTGTGACAGTGATATCGAATATGGTTTTTTCGCAGAACATGGCAAAAGTACAAGCGTATCTAGTTCAGGCGCAGTATAACGATCCAGTATGCGCTGTTGGAATCTTCGGATCTCCACCCTGTTAAGCGATTCCGAGGTATTCGCATACAGCGTATTTGACCTTAAGATCGGAGTTCTTTTTTCAAGAAAATCAAACTGTACATCCATCAGGCGAAGCGCAGCCGTGAGCCAGGGGCGCGCCCTGCACTGGCGCTCAACATACTCGCGAAGGCTGCTCATCCTTATTTGCTCACGGACTGCACGTAATTCCTCGCCAAGTTTGCTAGAATTATGCTGTGCAAGCCGCTGTGCGCGCTCTTTTTTGGGCAATTTGAGCAAATCCGGGGGTGTTATCGAGATGCAAACCGGACACACACAGGGGAATTCATGCAGCCTGTCAAGGTGGAATTCACCGGAATTTGTCAGGTAAATATCCTGGTATCCTTTGATCACAGGCAGGGTATCATCGACCAGATCCACACCAAGATACAGAAGCATCGCAAGATTCTCAGGCGTTGCTATGGCGGGTGCGAAAAGAAGTGCATCCGCGCGGGTATTTTCCTTTAGCCGAATAATTGAATCCACAACGTCCCTCGCCCGGTTCTCAAGCTGTTTTGCGGCGCCCAGGACATAGAGTTCCGATTCCGGATATTCGTTAGTGAAAGGATGAACAACAAGACCCGTATGCTCCCATTCCGTGTGCATATTTGATCCTTCGAGGTCTTTTATAATTTCTATTCCTGTTTGAAGCGGCAGAGATATATGAGGTAAAATTATTATTTTTTTTGTATCAGGATCGATAGGCTCAGGATTCCAGGGAGAGCCTGAATCAACTATCTGGCAATCAATATCGCTAAGATCGATGATAGCCGGTGTTGAAAGTTCCTTTTCGATGGCGAGCTTGCCGATCCTTGCTGCTGCATCGCGATGTGTGATCTCGAATATTTTGCTCATGTTGTTCTTTTTTAAGCTGTTTACGTGAGGGCTTTATTTAAATATGAGCTTAATTCCATGTGTTTGTTTTTCATTTCTCTATTTCTTTCGTAAATTGTAACCAAATCTCCGGAATATTATTCGCCAGAACTTCCAAATGAGCCTGCTCGAGTGGACTGCACCCCAAAATCTGGACAAGTAGTTAAGCAACATTCTTAACAAAAGAAAACAGATAAGGTGCAAACATGAAATCAAGGAAAAAATCGAGAATTTAAAATTTCAGTTCTCCGTGAACTTGAAAATGGGAAAAATGCTGCTCAGGTTTGTCGCGAACATGACATCCATCCCACAATGATGTCAAAATGGAAGGGAGAATATAAAGAGAATCCCGAAACTGCATTTTCCGGAAAAGGAATTATCAGCAAACCAGAAGCAAAGCTGGCTGAATCTGAACGATTAGTTGGGCAACTGTATGCTGAAAATGCATTTTTAAAAAAAGTCTTGACAAGATTAGAAATGAAACTGAAAGAACATCAAATACAGAAAGAAGGGATATCTTTCTGTTGTTAATTTCATTTCCTATGAATTGATTGCCGCTATCTTATGGAAGATCGAGAAATTCAATCTCGGAAATAGGTTATGAAAGTTTGATGGAAAAAGCCTCAAAGATATTTGAGGTTGAATTTTCTTCAAAAGATTCAAAATTGTATCGGTGGACTCATATTTCGAAGGAAGATGAGAAACTTTTCAAACATTTTAATATTTTGTCAGTGCGCTGCTAATTGATTTTCGGGATTTTTGTTTTTTGAGAATGATTTGAATTTTATCGATAGGCAATGCCGTGTTTTTAAAAATCTTCACAGCAAATTGGAGGAAATTGATTTTTGATCCGTTCTACAGCATGCGAATTTCAAAAAACAAAAACATAGTTACCAAAATTGTCGATATTCAGGTATTAGTAAAGATGTAAGTTCAGGAATCTCCTCTAATATAATAGCAAGACTTGCGCTAAAAAACTCCTCCTCCCGTTGATTTCCGCGTTTCAGAGTTTTAAAAATATTCATGCCATTTATCACATATAATTAATTTGTGCATTAAACTTTTTGTAATTCATCGATTGGACTGAACCCCTGGCGTTTTACAGTTAGCCTATTCACAACGTTTCCATGAAAACCACTAAAAAAATATCATCGGCACCCCCCACACCGCTGATCCTACCTCAAAAATCCCCAAACACCTTTAACTCTTCCTCTCTCTCGCCCCTTTCAGCAACAACTGCAGCTCCGTCCTTGCAACCATATCCCTGACAGCCTCCACAGCATCAATATTCGCTGAAATGCTCGTAATTCCAAGTTCTACAAGCCTCTTTGCTACCTTCGGATTGCTGCCAGCCTGGCCGCAGATACTGGTTTTCACGCCCACCTTATTGCATTCGATGATTACATGCTCGATAAGCTTCATGATCGCAGGATGTAATTCATTATACAGATGTGCCACATGCTCATTGTTCCTGTCCACGGCAAGCGTATACTGCGTCAGGTCGTTGGTGCCGAAGCTCACAAAATCAAGACCTTCGGCTAAGAACTGGTCGATTATAAGCGCTGCTGCGGGGATCTCAACCATTATACCGATGTCGGTCTTGCCAAAATCGATCCCTCTTTCGTGCATGAACTCCTTTGCCCGCCTTAGTTCCGAAGGATGCTGCACAAGAGGTATCATTATGCCCATATTATTGTAGCCGCGCTTGATCAATTCCTTAAAAGCCTTCACTTCGAGCTCGAAATGTTCAGTATCTATCAGGTCACGCCTGATTCCACGGAATCCGAGCATAGGATTTGGTTCAACGGGTTCACCCTCGCCGCCTTCCATTGCCCTGAACTCATCTGTGGGCGCATCAAGTGTCCTTACCCACACTGGTTTTGGATAGAAAGCATCAACGACTGTCTGGATGCGGGACACAAGCTCTGCGACATACTCATCAGCCTTTCCTTCTTTTATGTACTGCTTGGGATGCTTCGGAAGACCAAGAATCATGTGTTCGATCCTGAGAAGACCCACACCATCAGCCTGGGTTTCAAGAGCCCGCGCAGTAGCTTCTGGGATTGATACGTTAACCTTCACTTCGGTTGCAGTTACAGGTTTTGATCTTGCAAATGTCACGGATGTCTTTTCAGGATGGGCTGTGGCGGGCGCAGCAACCTCTTTCTTGCCTTCAAATACAAGCCCCTTTTCTCCATCTATTGTTATTTTCATACCATCCGTCAGTACCACTGTTGCCTTTCTTGTCCCGACAACAGCCGGGCAGCCAAGTTCCCGTGAAACGATTGCGGCATGGCAGGTAAGCCCGCCCTCATCCGTAACGATAGCAGCAGCGCGCTTCATAGCTGGCACCATATCTGGCGTGGTCATGACTGCCACAAGGATATCGCCGTCTTTGACTTTACCCAGTTCGCTTGCATCCGAAACAAGTTTTGCCTCGCCGTATGCAATGCCCGGAGATGCTCCAAGCCCTTCAAGGATAGCCGTCGTCGCTACTTTTTCATTAAGCTCCTTTTTCTTCTTAATGGTCGTTATGGGTCGTGACTGGAGAATGAATATATCTTTCTCCTTTATTGCCCACTCAATATCCTGGGGTATCCCGTACATGTCTTCAAGAACATCCCCGAAATCAACAAGTTTTAAGATTTCATCATCGTCAAGGACTTTTGCATTTTTCTTGTCTGCCGGGACCGGAACATCCATTGTCTTGCCTGTTTTTGGATCTTTCGTATGCATGACGTTCTTGGTGGCGATCCTTCGCTCTTTAATGGTCTTTGTATTCTTATCAACCAGATAATAATCCGGAGAAACAGAACCTGATACCACGGTTTCACCGAGCCCCCATGAGCCTTCAATGATCGTGAGCGGTTCTCCGGTAGAAGGATGGGAAGAGAACATGACGCCTGCTTTTTCAGCGTCTACCATCATCTGGACTACAGCACAAAGATTCACCTTGCTGTGATCAAAGCCCTGTTTCACACGATAATAGATGGCCCGCGCCCCGTAAAGGGATGCCCAGCATTTCTTCACAGCTTCAATTACGGCTTGCTCACCCCTCATATTAAGGAAAGTATCCTGCTGTCCTGCAAAGCTAGCATCGGGCAGGTCTTCAGCGGTCGCGCTGGAACGAACTGCAACAAAAACTTCATACCCTTCTTTTTTGCATAGGTCTTTATATTTTGATCGTATGCTTTTTTCGATATCCTGGGGGATCTTTGCATCCATTATGATCTGTTTGGCTTTTTTCTCAGCACTCCTCAAAATATCGGCATTATCAACATCAACATCAAGCGAACTGAAAAGCTCATCACTTATCCCGTTTTCATCAATAAATCTGCGAAAAGCTTGCGCTGTCACCGCAAAACCAGTGGGAACGGGAAGTTCCGCCCGGAGCATCTCGCCCAGGCTCGCACCTTTTCCGCCAACGATCGCAATATCTTCTTTTCCGACCTCTTCAAGCCATACAACCGAATCCTCTGTCATGTTTTTTTCTCCTTTAATGATTTTTGAATTTTCGTCAGTTTTTTATCATAACTTTCTACAGCTACCTTAAGCATCGATTCAAGGTCTTGTCGATTGAATCCCAGTTCTTTCGCAAGATTTTCGAGAAAATGAACATCAATTTCCTTATGCTGCGCTCTCTCCACACGGATCGCCTCTATCAAGGCTGCAGCATTAATGAATTTCCTTGCAAAATCAAATGTGGGTGTGACATTTCCGTTTTCTATGCGCGATATGGACTCTCGGCGAAGCCCCATCAATTCGCCAAATTGTTGTTGTGACATATCGTATCTCTTTCTATAGTCACATATCACATCCCCGGTATCCTGCGTTAATAATATTGCCCCGGCTAGTTCTTTTTGGAAGGATACAAGCCAATCAGGGATATATAACATAGGTTTCGAAATCATTTCAATGTACCTCTCCTAAATCGGTGTTAGCTTAGATGTCACAATTATTAGCGTATAATGATATTTTATAAATATTAAAGCTTTTCTGATATTATAATTAAAATAACATGATTTATCATGTCACATTGAACTGTTTTTGATAATATTTATTAAAGATACAACAAAAGTCTCTGCAAAATGCTCTTTTCACACTTTTGACCTTGAACGAGAAAATGAACCTGATAACGGGTCACAGAATCGGGAATAGGATTATATTTAATCCATGCGTGTTTGTTCTTCAAATGATCCAGTTGTTATACGATATTGCACTTAGGCTCGGGCTTGGTCTTATTCTTGGTGTATTGCTTATGATATTGATAACAATAATTGAAACAGCTTTCTTTAATTACCATAAGCAGATACATTTACTTATAGTTTCAATTCTTATCGCCCTTATAATTTATGCTTTAGGGGATATAGGAATAGATATCTTTGGGATTTGATCTTATGGATTCGGCTTTTTTTTTCTTATTTTTCCGATCAATATTTTTAGCCGGTTCTTGCTGGCGTTCTTGATTTTTATCCGAAGATAACCCCGCTTTGAATTGATCACCATCTTAAATACCGAATCCGCAGGACAGGAATCAAGAAAATTCTTTAGCTCTCCCACAGCAGTCTCTTTATTAATTCCTGTGTATTCTATGCTCATACACTATCTGCTACAATCGGAATTATTATATATCTATCCTTTTAATCATGCAAACATAAACCGGGATTAAATCAGAGATGAAAAATGAGACGAAATTATGGTACTAGATAAACTGGGAGGCTCACTTCAGGATGCCCTCAAGAAACTTGTAGGGGCGGGAAGGATCGATGAAAAGATTGTGGACGAGGTAGTCAGGGATATACAGCGTGCCATGCTGCAGGCGGACGTCAATGTAAAGCATGTGATGGCATTGTCCCAGAAAATAAAACAGCGCGCCCTGAAAGAAGACCCGCCAAGCGGTATGAATCCCAGGGAACATGTCATACGTATCGTTTATCAGGAACTTATCAATATACTGGGGAAAAGCGCAAATGTAAAACTTGCTTCACAGACCATAATGATGGTAGGACTCCAGGGAAGTGGTAAAACGACGACGACAGCAAAGCTTGCGCGTTATTTCCAGAGAAAAGGTTTAAAAACAGCTGTAATTTGTGCAGATACTTTCAGGCTGGGAGCTTATGACCAGCTGAAAACCCTTTGCGAGAGAAGTAGTGTTTTTTTCTATGGTGAGAAGGATGTGAAGGATGCTGTTGCTATTGTGCAGCGTGGTCTTAAGGTTATTGAGAAATTTGATGTTAAGATCATTGATACTGCGGGAAGGCATGCTCTTGAGAAAGACCTGATAAAAGAAATGGAAGATATACATCAGGTTGTCAAGCCGGATCACAAGTTCCTTGTTCTTGATGCGGCCATGGGTCAGCTTGCAAGCGACCAGGCAAAGGCTTTCAATGCGTCAATAGGGATCACGGGTGTTGTTATAACAAAGCTTGACGGGACAGCCAAAGGTGGCGGGGCTTTATCTGCAGTTTCGGATACTGATTCTGCGATTGCTTTCATAGGAGTTGGCGAGACTCCTGACGATCTTGAGAAATTCGAAGCTGACAGGTTCATATCGCGTCTTCTTGGAATGGGAGACATTAAATCCCTTCTTGAAAAAGCCCAGGAGACGATCGATGTAGAGGATTTCGATATGGAAAGCATGCTCAGTGGAAAATTTACACTGAAGGACATGTATAAACAGATGGAGGCTGTGAATAAAATGGGTCCTCTCAAACAGGTCATGTCCATGATACCGCTTGGTAAATTCGGTATGAAAGTGTCGGATGATATGTTCGCAGTTACGCAGGATAAAATGAAAAAATACAAATACATTATGGATTCGATGACAGATAATGAACTTGAAGATCCAAAACATATTAACAGCCCCAGGATAACCAGGATCGCACGGGGATCAGGTGTTAAATATGAAGAGGTGCGTGAACTTCTGAAATACCATAAAACGATGCAGAAGACCATGAAAGGTCTTAGCGGCGGCGGAAAGTTCAACATCCAAAAAATGATGAAAAAATTTGGAATGTAAACTGTTATATACGATGGAGTAGTAGCTGGGGAAGCCCGGCAATTAACATGTCAGGCCTTATATAACACAAAATAATCCGAAATCTGAACTATTTTGATTTATGGGTTGACTAAAAACTGTGATCTTTCACACTGGAATAATGTGGAAGGGAAAGTGTTATATATAGAAAAAAACATATAAGAAGCTTCCTGCGTGTGAAAACACAAAGGACTGTTGTGTTTAGAAAATACAACATTATTGATTAGCGTTTAAAATCGTGGTTAAAATTTGGCGTCGGCTCTGATAGAAGGACGTACCTGAATGTGAT
>Ga0172375_10001052_pt1 | contig 44754 bp, 34 predicted proteins | sample LakKiv1m_FD_114537 | JGI IMG/M metagenome (GOLD analysis project Ga0172375, IMG submission 114537) | Freshwater microbial communities from Kabuno Bay, South-Kivu, Congo - kab_092012_11.1m | ecosystem: Environmental > Aquatic > Freshwater > Lake | place: Democratic Republic of the Congo... | reverse complement strand
TTACGCGTTTTTATGAAACACTTGAAATACTAGTTTTTTCGCTTGATGAGAACCAAACGACCTATGTTTTCGAGGAAGAAAGACTTCAAGTTTGAAAAAACCTCCGAAAATCAACAGGCCCTAAGTAGTAAATGCTATTCCCGATAATATTGAAAAATCGCCTACATTAGCACTCAATACTTGACAGTGCTAAACTATATGGTATAATAGTACATGACAAGACAAGGAGGAATATCATGAAAGAAAAAATGGAATTCAAGACAGAATCCAAGCGGTTGCTAAACCTGATGGTCCACTCCATCTACACCAACAAGGAAATCTTCCTTCGGGAACTGATTTCCAATGCTTCGGATGCGATCGACAGATATCATCTGCAAAGCCTTACCGACGACAAGCTCGAGAAGACAAACGATTACGAGATCCATATCGATCTCGACAAGAAACGCCGCAGGTTGACGATCTCCGACAACGGCATCGGCATGACCTACCAGGAACTGATGGACAATCTGGGAACGATCGCCCGAAGCGGAACGCTCGAGTTCTTGAAGAATGTCAAGGACAAGGAAATGAAGGATATCGATCTGATCGGACAATTCGGGGTCGGTTTCTATTCAGCCTTCATGGTGTCCAAAAAGGTCGAGGTCGTGACCAAATCGCCTTTCAGCGACAAGGCCTACAAATGGACCTCAACCGGTGAAGAGGACTATACGATCGAAGAAGCCGACAAAACCAAACGGGGGACCGAAGTCACCCTGTTCATCCGCAAGAACGAAGACGGCGAGGAATACGACGAATTCCTCGAGGAATACAAGCTCAGATCCCTAGTCAAGAAATATTCGGACTATGTCAGATATCCGATCACGATGGAACATGAGAAAAGCGTTCCCAAGCTGGATGACGAAGGCAAGGAGATCGAAGGCGAATACGACAAGGTGATCGAGAACGAGACCCTGAACCAGATGACGCCGATCTGGAACAAGAACAAATCCGAAGTCACGGATCAGGAACTGCAGGAGTTCTACAAGTCGCAATATTTCGACTACAGCGACTTCCTGCTCCACCTCTGGACCGATGTCGAGGGGGCACTTACCTACAAGGCACTCGTCTTCATTCCTGAAAAGGCACCTTACAACCTCTATTCGGAAAAATACGAGAAGGGCCTGCAACTGTATGCCAAGGGCGTCTTCGTCATGGACAAATGCAAGGAACTGGTCCCCGATTATCTTCGTTTCATCAAGGGACTGGTGGTATCCCCCGATTTCTCGCTCAACATCTCCCGCGAAATCCTCCAGCACAACCGCCAACTGCAGAAGATCGGCCAGAATCTGGAAAAGAAGATTCTTTCGGAACTGGAAAAGACCCTGAAAAACGACCGGGAGAAATACCTGAAGTTCTGGAAGGAATTCGGTGTCAACCTCAAATACGGCATCTATGACAACTTCGGCGAAAAAAAGGATCTGTTGAAGGATTTGATCGTCTTCGAAACGGTGAACAAGGACGAGATGGTCACCTTCAAGGAATATGTCGAAGCGATGAAAACGGGCCAGGAATTCATCTATTACGGCTCCGCTGCCTCGAAAGACGCGATCAGGGTCTCGCCGCAGATGGACATCCTCAAGCAGAAAGGCTATGATGTTCTCGTCCTCAAGGACGATGTCGACGAATTCATGATGCAGATTCTGCACGAATACGAGAAAAAGGAATTCAAGTCGATCAACCAGGGCGATTTGAACGTCCTCGACGAAGAGGAACTCTCCAACCTCAAGGATCTGGAAACCAAGAACAAGACTCTGCTGGAAGCCCTGAAGGAAGTCCTGAAGGACGAGGTCAAGGACGTCAAGCTCTCGACGAGGCTTTCCGAATCACCGGTATGTCTCGTGAGCGGCGAAGGCTTGTCCTTCGAGATGGAAAAGGTGATCAGCCAACTTCCTGGTGAAAAGGAAGTCAAGGCGGACAAGATCTTGGAGATCAATCCCAAACATGACCTGTTCCAGGCCATCGAGAATGTCTATGGCGAAGATGAAAGTCAATTGGCTGACTACGCCTGGGTCCTCTTTAACCAAGCCCTGCTGATCGAAGGACTGCCGATCAAGGATCCGGTAGGATTCTCGGAAAAGATGGTGCGGCTGATGATCAAGGCGGCCAGCCACAAATAATGGAAACGGCGCTCCAAGCGATCAAGGCGAGCCTGAAATGGCTCAAAAAACGCTATCCGACCAGGATCGTCCACAAGCCGAACAAGTTCGCCGATACCCTGACATTCATCCAGGAATTGCAGAAGGGCAAGCTCTATCTGAAGTTCGAGTTCATGCATATGCATGCCGAAAGTGCCCTTTCCGCCAGTTATACAGTCTCCTTCAAGCAGGGAAAGAAGAACCCCGAACAGGAGACATACTCCCTGCTTGACCATCCCGATAATAAAGCTTTGCCTGGAATCGACCCTTCCGATCTGGAGCGGCTTAAGCCGGTTTCGGATTATCATCTGGAAAAGGACCGGATCCTGGCCGATAGCGCCCCTGAAGCCAGGGCCCAGGCTTTCGCCGATCTTTTCATCAAGAATTATGACACGATCGTCGAATATGCCAAAACCAAAACAAAAGGGAAGTGAACCTTCCCTTTTTTTGCTAGAGATAGTGTTTGTCGATCACCCATAGGTAATCGAGCCTTTTGACATAAGCTTCCTTGAGTTCGTGGCCGAACTCCTCGAATTCCGTCAATGTGATCGACTTTTTCCCGGCTTCCGAACGGGCGTAGAAACGCTCGACATGTTCGGAGTCGAGGAAGAAGGAGCGTCCGAGGAGGGAAAAGTGGACGATGATGAAGGCGATGCCCCCGTGACGCTTCACGTTGGCCAGATGGACGACCTGGTGCTCGTGGATGTTCTTCAGGGGAAAAGAAGTCTTCGACCTTGTCTCCTTGGCTTCGAAATCGACGTATTTGCCGCGATAGATTCCGTTATAGTCGGTCGTGGAAGGAATCTTGTAGTAGGCTTCCGAGATCTTTGCGGCGCTGCGCCTGGCATAGTCGACCTTCACGATCTGGATCGGAATCGGTTTCTTGTAGATGTAGGCGAGGTCGTTGTCGATGTAGTACTGGTTGGTGTCGTTGATGGCTTTTTCGAGATCCATGCCGCGGTTCGCAGCAGAAGCCGACACCTTGGCCGTCGCCTTTTTCTTGATTGGATAGTTCATGTTCTCACCAGGTTATATTTTATCATAAAATTAGGCATAACGACGTAAAATGGGTTGAAAAATAACGCATTTTTCCTGTGATTTGGCGATATCTCGCAAAATGGTTTCAAAATAAGCGGAATTTATGTATAATATTACTGATATATATCAGGAGGATTGCCAATGAGCAAGATTCGCTTCTTCGCCCTGGGAGGGCTGGGAGAAAACGGCAAGAACATGTATTGTGTCGAGGTCGACAACAAGATCATCGTCCTGGATGCGGGCATCAAGCATCCCTCGGGGGAAATGCTTGGGGTCGACGCCGTCGTTCCCGACATCAGTTATCTCGAATCCCGCCGGGAAGATGTTCTCGGTATTTTCCTCTCCCATGCCCATGACAAGAACATCGGCGCTTTGCCGATGCTTTTGAGCCAGATCCGGATTCCGGTCTACGGAACCAATTACACCATAGCCGTGGCCAAGGATCTCCTCAAGGAAAACAAACTCGATCCCGCGAGTTTTGATTTCCAGATCGTCGACAGGGATGGCAAAATCAGTTTTGACAATTTCGCGATCGAACTGTATTCGACCACGCATTCCGTTCCGGAATCATCCGGATTCGGGATCCTGACCGAAGACGGCGCGATCGTTTACGCCACCGACTTCACCTTCGACCAGAACAGCGGTTCCTTCTACCAGACCGATTTTCCGAAACTTGCTGAATTCCACAATTACGGGGTGCTGGCGCTGTTGTCGGAGTCATCGGGAGCGCTCGCGCTCGGACACTCGTCAACGGACTACAATCTCACCCATCTGATCCGCGACACTTTCCAGAAAGCCAAACACCGGATCATCGTGGCCATGTATTCGACGGAGCTGTCGAATATCCAAAAGATCATCAACGAGGCCCTGATGCTGGGGAAGAAGATCTCCATCATCGGCCGCAAGGCCCAAAGGCTGGTCGATATCGGCGAATCCATGGGCTACATCCAAATTCCGCCGGACAGATTGGTCAATCTGAAATTCATCGATGAGGAAAACCAGAACGACTTCGATGATGTCGTCTTCCTGGTGACCGGTGAAAAGCATGAGCCCTTCTTCATGTTGCAACGGATGGCCAAGGGCTTCGACCGGCTGTTGCACCTGAAAAAGGAAGATACCGTCCTCATGATGTGTCCGCCGATCATCGGCACGGAGAAGATCGCTGCGAAGACTTATGACACGTTGTACAAGATGGAATTGAACCTTGTCCGCGTGAACAAGAAATATCTGTCTTTCTTCCACGCCTCAACCGAGGACATCAAGCTCCTCTACACCCTGTTGAAACCAAAATACATCATTCCGATCAACGGTGAATACCGTTACCAGCTGGCCCAGCAACGTCTGGCCCTGGAATACGGTTACGCCCCCGACCAGGTCGTCACCATCGACAACGGTGAAGTGATCACTTTCGAGAACGGGGTTCTTTCCCGACAACACGATATGGTGATGAACGGTTCGCTGTTGCTTGACGGCACCTTCGAGACCGATATCAACGATACGGTGCTGAAGGAAAGAGAGATGCTTAGCGAAGACGGCTTCTTGCTCGTGATCGCGAATATCGATGCGAGGGAGAGGCTGATGCTGAATTCCCCCGAAATCGTCAGCCGCGGATTCATGTACATGAAAGACAACGAGGAAGTAGTCAAAAAGATCGAGTCCATCTATCGGGAGATAACCCAGAAGCAGTTCGATCAGAAATACATCGATTGGAAGGTATACAAGGAATCGGTACGCTATGAGGTCCAGAAATACCTCTATCAGGAGACAAAACGCAAACCGATCATCATCCCGGTGATCATCGACACCCAAAGCGACAAGATCTGCAAGGTCCTATAAAAAAGACGGTTCAGCGACCGTCTTTTTCCTGCTTTTTGGCGAGTTTTTTCAGAATCTCAGCATATTGTTCCGCGAACAACTGCTCGATCTTGGTATGGGTTTGTGGTTCATAATACCTGGTGCCCTTGAGTTCTGTCGGCAGGTACTGCTGACTGACAATGTGGCCAGGGAACTCGTGGGGGTAGACATAGGGCATCTGGTTGTCGTAGGTGGGATTGTTGATGAGATGGCTCGGAACCTTGTAGGTCTTTCCGGCCTCGACATCGGCCACGGCTTTGTTTACGGCGATATGGGCGCTGTTGGATTTGGGGGACAGACACATCTCGATGGTGATCGCTCCGAGACCATTGATCGCTTCGGGGAAGCCGATATGCCTGGCGATATCACACATCGCCGCCACTTTCGGTCCCATGCCGGGGTTCGCAAGTCCGATGTCCTCATAAACGATTGCGCTGATGCGTCTCAGCAATGATTCCAGGTCGCCGGCCACAATCAATCTGGCGAGATAATGCAGGGCGGCGTTACAGTCGCTGCCGCGGACGGATTTGTGGAAGGCGCTCAGGATGTCATAGTAGTTGTCGCCCTGATAGTCGGTGGAAATCGAAGCTTTTCCCAAAACTTGACGGGCATATTCCTCGGTCAATTCCAGTTTGGGTTCGGCTTGGATCACGAGCATTTCCAGCATGTTGATCGCCACCCTGACCTCGCCATTGGCGCCAACCGCGATCAATCGGTAGATCTGATCGCTTATGGATAGATCCTTGCCATACTCCGTGAGATCGATTTTCTTCAGAAACGTGAAGATATCAGCTTCGGAGGGCCTTTCCAGCCGGAAAATCGAAGTCCGGCTCCGAATCGCCGGATTACAGGCGATATAGGGATTCTCGGTCGTGAGGCCGACCATGATGATCTTTCCGGTCTCCACATAGGGTAACAGGTAATCCTGGATATCCTTGTTCATCCGGTGGATCTCATCGACGATCAACAGGGTGTTGCCATATAGTTTCGCCGCGTCGACGATCTGCTTAAGGATTGACTTCGAATCGGTCGATGCGTTGAATTTGAAATGATTCAAGGGGAAATGTTCAGCTATCAAAAGCGCGAGTGTCGTCTTGCCGACGCCGGTAGGTCCATAGAGAATAATGGATACCATCCGCTTTTCAGCGAGCATTTTCTGGATGATCCTGACGATTCTGTCCTGGCCGATTACTTCGGCGAAGGATTTGGGTCTCAGGCGGTTTGCGAGCGGTTCGTACAAACTGATCACTTCCTTCGGCGTTCAATCAAATTATATCACAAACTTGGCAAACTGAGTAAAAAAGCATATAATAATAACAGATAAGTAGAAATGGACTGATATCGATGCTTAAGGAAAAAATTCAGGAACTAAAGACAGAAAAAAACGCAATCATACTCGCACACTACTATCAGGACAAAGACGTTCAAGACGTCGCCGACCATGTCGGGGATTCTTTGGATCTCAGTCGGATCGCAGCTTCGACAACTGCGGACATAATCGTTTTTTGTGGTGTGAATTTCATGGCCGAGACCGCCAAGATCCTTTCTCCCGACAAGAAAGTGTTGCTGCCGGTCGAAAGAGCAGGATGTCCGATGGCGATGATGATCGACGCCAAAAAGCTCCGTACCTACAAGGAAAGCAATCCCGACCGGATCATCATCTGTTATGTGAATTCCTACGCCGAAGTCAAGGCGCTTTCCGATGTCTGCGTAACCAGTTCTAATGCCGAAAAAATCGTCAGACAGTTCGCCGACAAGAAACTCCTCTATATTCCGGATAAGAATCTGGGCCTGCATCTCAAGGACAAATTCGATCTCGATATGGATATCTGGCCCGGATACTGCTCCGTGCATGACCGCTTGAAACCGGAAGATGTCACCAGGGCGAGAAAGGACCATCCCGAGGCGCTTGTACTTGTACACCCGGAAGCCCCTCTGGCCGTGCTGAAACTGGCTGACTATGTTGGTAGCACCAGGGGCATCATTGATTTCGCGACCAAGTCCGAGAACAACGAATTCGTGATCGGCACCGAACGGGGAATCCTCTATCCGCTCCAGAAAGCCAATCCTGACAAGAAATTCTTCCTGTTGTCGGAGAATCTCACCTGTCGCAACATGAAACTAACGACGCTAGAAGACGTATACAACGCTTTGGAAAACGAAGAATTCGAAATCAAGCTCGATCCCGAATTGATCAGACAGGCCAGGAAACCTTTGGATCTGATGCTGGAGATGAGCTGATATGGAAAAAAACTATGATGTGCTGGTCATCGGCACTGGTCTGGCCGGCTTATACACCGCTTTGTCCATAGCTCCCCAATACACCGTCTGTCTGATTGCGAAGGAAGCCTTGGTGAATTCCAATTCCATGTTGGCTCAGGGCGGAATCGCAGCCGAACTTCATGATGATCCTTTTTCTTTGGACAGTCATTTCGAGGACACTCTCAAAGCCGGATCATATCTGAACGACCGCACCGCGGTCGAATATCTTGTCACACACGCCAAGGAGGCCATCGAATCGTTGGTATCCTTGGGAATCCATTTTGACAAGGATGAGAACAACAATTATCTGTTGACAAAAGAAGGCGGACATTCCCGCAATCGCATCCTCCATAGCGGCGGTGACGCCTCCGGATACTATACGACCAAAGGGTTGTCATCCCTGCTTCAGGACTACAAGAATATCGATGTGTTGGAATACACGATCGCTTTGGATCTGATCCAGGGAAAAGATGGTGAAGCCTGTGGCGCCACCGTCTTGGAAAAGGACGCCTACTATTATCCTATCTATGCCAAAGCCACCGTCCTCGCGACCGGTGGCATCGGTTCGATCTACGGATCCACGACCAACGACCTTTCCGCAACCGGCGATGGCATCGGCATGGCCCACAGGATTGGAGCCGTGATCGAAAACATGGAATTCGTCCAGTTCCATCCCACCGCCCTGCATCCGGACAAGGTCGAAAGCAGAAGACGCTTCCTGATCTCGGAAGCGGTCCGGGGAGAAGGAGCGACCCTCATCAATGTAAAACATGAGCGTTTCATGAAGAAATACAATCAGAAAATGATGGAACTCGCTCCCAGGGACATCGTGTCCCAAGCCATCTATCGGGAAATGTACGATACGTGGACCGACCATGTGTTTTTGGACACCAGGAACCTTGATGGGGCCTTTCTCAAAAAGCGATTCCCGACCATCTATGAGAAATGCCGCGAGGAAGGCTATGTCATGGGCAAGGACCTGATTCCTGTCGCACCTTGTGAACATTTCAGCTGCGGCGGCATCAAGACCGGACTGGACGGGGAAACAAACATCAAAAACCTGTACGCTGTTGGCGAAGCCGCATGTACGGGAGTGCATGGAGCCAACCGGTTGGCTTCGAACTCCTTGCTCGAATGCATCGTCTTCGGCAAGGCCGCAGCCAACCGGATCAATGAAAGTATCGATGCTGTATCGATCACGCCTTGCTTCAAAGAAGTAGAGATGCCCAATTACAACTACAATTACAAACCGCTGAAGAAGAAGATCGGCGATTACATGGATGAACATGTCGGAATTGTCAGAACCTTAAACGGACTCACCCTGACGAAGAAGACATTCGACAGGATGTATGAAAGTCTGAAAAAATCACCCAATCTCACCAGGCATTACTACGAAGCCTTGAACATGGTCACAACCGCCCTCATCGTCACCGAACAGGCGCTTCAGAGAAAGGACAGCATCGGATGCCACTACCGAATCGATTGATGAAGAACAACTACCATACCCACATGTATCTCTGCCGTCATGCCGTCGGCGATGTCGAGGACTATGTCAAGGAAGCCATCGAACTGGGCTTTGACAGTTTAGGGATGTCGGACCATGCTCCCTTCGCGGAACTAGAAGACAGAAGCGTCAGGATGCATCCCTCGGATTTCAAAACCTATCTGGCGCAATGCAATGCGTGCATCAGGAAATATGGTACAAAATTAAAAATATACAAGGCTTTGGAAATTGAGTATTTTCCTCAGTACAAAACCATGTATGAACAGTATCTCAAAGATCTCGACTACCTGGCATTGGGACAGCATTATATCAAGGATGAGGATTCGAGCGGAGGATTACGAAGCACTTACAGGCTTCAGACACAAGATCATGTGAGGACATACGTAAATACCTTGATCGAAGCGATCGGCACGAAATATTTCAAATTCATCTGTCATCCTGATCTCATGCTCTATGGGATCGCAAATTTCGACAGCTTCGTCGAGTCAGAATCAAAGCGACTGATCGAGGCGGCGATTGAAAACGATATTCCGTTGGAAATCAACGTGAATGGGATTCGCAAGGGTCTCAGGGAAATGGAAGCAGGCTTGAGGTATCTCTATCCCAGACTGGAATTTTGGAGACTGGTCAAAGACATGGGAGCCAGAGTCATCATTTCATCCGATGCTCATCAGCCATCGCATCTATATAATCATGAAGTTGAGATTGCTTACGAATTTGCGAGGCAACTGGGAATAGAAGTAGAAGAAGCTATATAAAAGAAGAAAATCACCGTCATCCATCCGGTGATTTTTTTATTTTCCGGATTTCGCGAATGACGAATTTTTGCCATATAACGGTCCCTATATATAGGGTTGGTCAAAAAAACGATGAAATTTGGCGAATTTTTGAAGCAAAAAACGAGAGAAGCGAAAAAACGGAAGAATACGAAAATTATCGTGTTCATCGGTCGTCAAAGAATATATTTAGATGAAAAGAAACAGTATATAAGCCCGGGACAATCAAATCATCATTTCGGAATAGGTATATTTTGTGGAGAAATCCACATTATATTTTATACTCATTTATGTTCCTATAATATATATTATGTTAACTTATGTTCTACCGCTGACTTTGGAGATAATCGGGGCCTTTGTTGATAATGTGTATATTTGGTATGATGCTTATTCTGCGAAACTGTGCCATTAAAATGGATCCTCTCGGAAAACCATCTGAAAATGCTTGGACAAACACCCTCAAATTTGCATTCATGATAGTCATTTTTTGGTTGCATATGATATAATACTTTCTGGATGTGAAAGTGAGGATGATTCTATGGGTAGAGTTTGTTTGATTTTTACTGGCGGAACGATCACTATGAAGATAGATGATGTCAATCATTCTGTCATTCCCGCTTTTTCTGCGAATGAGATTATGGCTAGTCTTTTGAACTCGGATATGTACAATGATTTGGAGACCATAGAATTTTCCAAGGTGCCTTCCCCATCAATTACTCCTCAGATGATGCTTGATATTTCTACCGTCATTCAAAAGCAATTGTCTCGTCCCGAGGTTTCAGGAGCTGTTGTGGTTCATGGAACCGATACCCTGGAAGAGACTGCATTTTTCCTCGATGTTGTTCTTTATTCCGAAAAACCAGTCATTGTGACCGGTTCGATGAAGTCTAGTTCCGAACTAGGCTTTGATGGCATAAATAACCTTGTTTCTTCTATTTTGGTCGCTAAATCGCCTCAGGCAGCCGATAAGGGCGTACTTGTCGTGATGAACGATCAAATCAACGCTGCTAGCGAGGTAACCAAGACAAATACCCTTTCCCTTGATACTTTTAAGTCTTTGGACTATGGTCCCTTGGGTGTTGTCGACAGCAAACAGGTTATCTTCCACAGGAGTGTTTCTTATCAGAGAGTCCATATTCCAGCCGATAGGATCATTGATGGAGTATACCTATTGAAAGCATATTCCGGCTTTGATTCCTATCTTCTCAATTACCTCGCCAATAATGAACATACTTCCGGAATTGTCATCGACGCCCTGGGAAGAGGCAATCTTCCTCCCGCTGCCCTTGAAGGAGTTCAAGCCCTTCTAAAAAGGAATATTCCGGTTGTCATCACTTCCAGATGTCCTTCAGGCAGGGTATTGGATACATATGGATATCTAGGCGGTGGAAAGAATCTGACCGACATGGGTTGCATTCTTGCTCCGAATCTCAATGGACAGAAAGCCAGGATCCTTTTGATGCTAGCCTTGACAAAGACCAATGACCGTAATGATTTGAAAAAGATTTTTGATATTCAATAACAATAAAGGACTCCACCGGAATGGAGTCCTTTTTTCTTCTGCTATTTATCTGGGTCCTTTATGAATCTATTGTGAAAAGACGTAGATGTATGTAGGATCAAACATACTTCTTGCTCGACGATATATTTATATATAGAAAGATGATTTGAATTGTTATTTCAGCATTAGTTTCAAAGCGTCCTTGACAAGCTCATTGATTGGCTTGCTGGCATCAAGCTTCAGCAAAACTTTCTTGATTTCTTTGGCGTTGTATCCGAGCGCTTGCAAGGCCTCATCCACTTCCACCAGGGCATTAGGCGTCGAGGCGCCCGAATCTAGTTCGATTCTCCCTTGCAGGTCGAGAATGATCTGTTGACTGGCTTTAGGCCCGATTCCGGGAAACTTCTGCAGGTATTTCGCATTCCCGGATTCGATGGCGCTGGAGATCGATGCGACATTACCGGCCGCCAGAATGGCCTTGGCACTCTTGGGACCGATACCGTTGACGCTGATCAATTTCAAGAACAGATCGCGTTCGTCGGCGCTCCCGAAGCCATACAAAGAAATCTCATCTTCTGCGACCTTCTGGTACGTATATAAAGTCGTCTCTTCTCCCATATGGAACTGATAGGGATTAGGCGTTATAAGCTTATACCCTACGCCACCAGCCTCGATGGTGATATAGTCCGCTTTGATCTCGGTAACCAAGCCCTTAATGTAGCTATACATCATATTCTCCTTCGGCCAAAACCAGCCCTTGTAAAAAGCGATTGATATTTTCAATTAACACGCAACACAATTAAATCATATTTCCATCACTTGCAAAAAACGATTTATATTTTTCAAAAAATTTGACACACATTAACATCAATTAAAATATATATTATTTTCTTATAAAGAATTTTTTATAAACAATTTATCATCACATAAATATCATTTAAATTTTTGAATTATTTTTTGCATTCGTCATGTCTTCCTAGACTTGTCATTAGTCAACGAACTCGAATTCAAAATCCAGAATCTTCACTGTATCGCCATTTTTGGCCCCGGACTCACGTAACTTGTCTTCAACTCCGAGTTTTCGTAATTGGTGCAAGAACCGGCTTACTTGTTCGTCTGCCTGGAAATTGGAGCGCCGATACAGCGCTTCGACATCCTTTCCAGAGACCACAAACGTATTCTGATCAAGCTTTTCAATGACGATATCCGCTTCTTCTTTTTCATATTTATAGACGATATCCTTATCGATCAGCAGTTCGTCTGTCATCGGGAAAAGTGGTGTTTTATTAAGGATTTCAACCGTTTTTTGCATCAATTCCTTGATTCCGGTCCGATTTTTGGCCGAGATCGGGAGGATGATAGCTGCTTCGGGCATTTTCGCTTTGAAACTAGCCAATCTTTCTTCCGAACCCGGCAGATCCATTTTGCTTGGAACAATGATCTGGGGTCTTTCCGATAGACGATACTTGTAGGACTTCAGTTCGTTGTTGATGATCTTGTAGTCTTCATATGGGTCGCGCCCTGATGAAACCGACATGTCGATCATATGGAGCAAGACCCTGGTCCTTTCGATATGTTTCAGAAACTGCAGTCCGAGTCCCGCGCCCTTGGATGCGCCTTCGATGATGCCAGGCATATCGGCAAGGACAAATGGAGGGATGGAAGCGATATCGACAACCCCCAGGTTGGGGATGATCGTCGTGAAAGGATATTCGGCGATTTTCGGCTTTGATCCCGAGACGACGCTGATCAGGGTGGATTTGCCGACACTCGGGAAACCGATGATGCCGACGTCTGCCAAAAGTTTCAATTCGACTCTAAGCGTCTTGATTTCCCCTGGTTCTCCATTTTCTTGGATTCTGGGCACTTTGTTCCTTGCCGAGGCGAAGGCGGAGTTGCCCCTGCCGCCCTTGCCACCCTTGCAGATTATCTCCTGCTGACGGTGTTTGGTCAGGTCGGCCAGGACCAGGTTGGTTTCCTCTTCGTAGATGATCGTGCCCACGGGAACGTTCACGATGACATCTTCCGCATCCTTGCCGTGCATGTTCTTGATTTTTCCGTTTTCGCCGGCCTTGGCGCGGATATGCTTTCTGAAATGCAATTCGTAGAGCGTGGAAAGGCCTTCATCGGCTTCGAAGATGATACTGCCGCCCTTGCCGCCATCCCCGCCTGAGGGACCGCCGTAAGGTACATGCTTCTCACGCCTAAAAGCGATGATTCCATCACCGCCTTTTCCGGATTGGACTTCCAGTTTCACTTCGTCGATGAACATTGTTTCCTCCAGCGTGGTTTATGTCTTAAGAATCAATTCGTAGCCGATCCGGTTCATGCCCCTGATGTAGCCGATTTCGGTGAACCCGAGCGACAAGATCAGGGATTGCATCCGGTAATTGTCCGGATGCGTGTCGACTTTGACCGAATCTGCGAAACGGGTGCGGGCGATTTCAAGTGCGTATTGAAACAGCTGCCTGCCGATCTGTTTTCTTCTTGAACCAGGTTCCACCATCAGACGATGGACCACATGGGCGTTTTTTCCGGTCCAGACAAGTTCCTTGTAGAACGGGTCGTTTTCCGGAAGGATGGTGATCGAACCGATCAGTATGCCGTCTTCTTCATAGATGAAAAGACCATCTTTGTCGAGATCAAAGCGGAAATTCGCCAAGGCCGGATATGTGTTGGACCATTGGTCGATTCCACTGGCATGCAGTTCGTTGGCTACGATCCTGGCCAGGGCCGTGATCTTCTCGAGATCACTGATATTGGCTTTTCTGATCATATGGGGACCTAATCGGTGGTTTCCCTGGTTCCGTCCGCGGTGTCGCAGTGAATGATGTCACAGATAACGCCGTATTTTTTCTGATAGGCGTTTTGGACATTATTCTTGAACGACGCGAAGTCGGTATATTTGACGATATTGACCGTCGAACCGCCAAAGCCGGCTCCGGTCATGCGGGAACCGATGCTGCCGTTGTTCATGGCCAGCTCGACAAGCGTGTCCAGTTCAGGGCAAGACACTTCGTAATCCTCTTTCAGAGAATAGTGCGATTCCAGCATCGTTTTTCCGAATTTGGCCAGATTGTCTGCGTGCAGCAGGTCATAGGCGGAAATGGTTCTCAGATTCTCCGTGATCACATGCTTCACGCGCTTGCGGAGGGTCTTATCCGGCAACTTGTCCTCGAGTTCGACAAACTCAGGATACGATATCTCGCAGAGATTGCGGGCGCTTGTGTACTCATTCAGAATCGTCAGCGCTTGTTCACACTCTGCTCTTCTTTCGTTGTAACGCGATTCGACAAGCTCCCGCTTTTTCATCGAATTGCAGATGACGATCTCATATTGACCGAGATGGAGCGGTACTTCCTTGTAGTCCAGGGTCTCCGTGTCAAGCAACAAGGCATGGCCCTTTCTGCCGCAGGCGATCACGAACTGATCCATGATCCCGCAATTGACATGCATGTATTCGTTTTCGACGGCCTTGGCCAGCAAAGCCAGATCGGGTCGCGGAATGTTCAAATCGAACAATTCGTTCATCATCACCACGATCAATACCTCGGTCGCGGCGCTGCTCGAGAGACCCGAGCCGATCGGCAGATCGCCGGTGATCGCGATATCGAAGCCTTCGTCGATGATGCAACCTCTTTTCAGCAGTTCCCTGATGATTCCCTTGGCATAATTCGCCCAACCGTGATCCGAGCGATAGTCAAGGTGCGTGAGATCGGTATGGACGATTCCTGTTTGCGGATAGTTGTCTGAATAGAGTCGGATTGACTTATCGTTGTTTTTGGCGATCGCACCGTATGTTCCCAGGCTTATCGCCGTAGGGAACACGAAGCCGCCATTATAATCGATATGCTCTCCGATCAGATTGACCCTTCCGGGAGAGAAAAACGATCTTATCCTGTTGTGGCCCGGATAGATATCCTTATGGATCTGTAAGATTCTCTCTTTCATCTTGCCACCTCTGCTTGGTATTGATTATATCTTAATTTACCGCTTTTTTCAAGTTGATTCTCGGGCTTGAAGGCTAGATAAAAAGAAAAAAACAGGCTCAGCCTGTCTTTATACTTGCGGATATACGGAAGCTTGCTTTCTGTCCTTGCCGAGACGTTCAAACTTGACAACGCCGTCGATAAGTGCGAAAAGGGTGTCATCCTTGCCCAGAGCCACATTTTCGCCCGGGTGTACTTTGGTACCCCTTTGACGGTAAATGATGGATCCTGCGGTGCAGAATTGGCCGTCGGCGAGCTTGGCGCCAAGGCGGCGACCAGCGGAATCACGACCGTTTTTGGTCGAGCCGACTCCCTTTTTCGAAGCCATGCATTCCATTATATTCAGATGTAGAATCATCCAAAACACCTCCAGAAATTTGATTGAAATTAATTACAGAACGATTTCGGTGATCGTCAGTTTCGTATAAGGCTGACGGTGACCGTTTTTGCGGTGATAATGCTTTTTGGGTTCGTACTTGAACACGATGATTTTCGAACCTTTTCCATGCTTCTCGACTTTGGCGTTGACACTGGCACCCTTGACATAAGGTTTGCCGATCTTGCTCTTTTCGCCGCCAACCATCAGCACCTTGTCGAACGTGTAGGTACTTTCGACTTCGGCTTCCAGTTTTTCGACGTAGATCGTTTGACCCACTTCGACGCGAAGCTGTTTTCCACCTGTTTCAATCACTGCGTACATAATTGCACCTCCTCGTGAAATATTAAGACACGCCATCACGGTACCCAGGATTGGGATTTAAAACCGGTTCTGTGCGGTATGCGTTTTTACATACGAAAGTATTATATATTATCGTGACCAAGAAGTCAACTAAAATCTACTCGGATTCATCGGGATAGACGAGATTCCATGAAGCCCTGATTTCGTCCATCTGCTGCAGAATTTCGATTGTGTCGTTCCAGGTCATGAGCGGGCTTTCCAGACGGTTTTCTCCGATGCAGGAAATTACTTCCCGGATCTCGTATTCGAGACCGTTCACATCATGGGGAGTTGCGATGGTATTGATGATTTCCGAATTTTCGTCGTAGATGAAAGCCTCTTCCGCTCCATGGAAGAAAGGAATCAGCGCCTTGTATTTCGTGCCGTAGATCCAGGCGTAGGAGCCAAGATTTTCCTCGAAGGTGGCAAGCAGGGTGCATTCCACGTCGTCATAGAGATAAGTGATGGTTTCGGTAGCGTCGACACCGGTATCGAAGAATTCCACTTTGGACCGGATACCCTTGGGCTTGCCCAGGAACAGGTTGGCGAGCGTGATTGGGTAGATGCCGATATCCAGCAAGGCGCCTCCGCCCAGCTCCGGTTCCTTGAGACGCGGTCTCGACAAGGGCGAAACATCGAATCCGAATCCGGACTCGAGCTTGGTTATCTGCCCCAATTCACCACTGGCGACGAATTCCTGCATTTCCCTGATCACCGGGAGGAACCTGGTCCACATCGCTTCCATGACGAACAGGCCTTTCGTCTTCGCAAGTGCGAACACGGATTCTGCCTGTCTGGCGTTCAGGGTGAAGCTCTTTTCACACAGCACATGCTTGCCGTTTTCCAGGCAGGAGATAATCTGTCCGTAGTGGAACGAATGGGGTGTGGCGATATAGACACAATCCACGTCTTCATCCTTCATCAGGGCTTCATAGTCGTCGTATGCCGAAACAAAGCCATATTCTTCGACGAAAGCGTTGGCTCTTTCGATACTGGATGAGGCTACCGCCTGTAGAATCCCGTCCGTAGCCGATATGGCCTTGCAAAAGGCATGTGCGATGCTCCCGGCACCGAGGACACCAAATCTCACCATAATAACACCTCTAGTTAATATTATAGCCGAAACCCCTGTCAGGAGTAAAGCAATTCAGCAAACGTTTCCGCCGAAGATGTTGGAATCTCACCCGGGATATGATAAAATAGACATTCGGAAGGTGATGTTATGGACGACTGGATCATTGCCCTGATTGTCATCGCGGTCGTGTTTGCCGGTTACATTTCAATTTCATATGCTTTGTACAGACGTATTTTCCTGGTGAAGACTTTCAAGGAAATCCAGTTCGTCGACCATGAGGATCCGTTTTTCAAGCCCAGTCGCGAATGGTATGACAAGGCGCCCAAGGAGGAAGTCAGGATCCATGCCTACGACGGCACCGTCCTTCATGCCACCTATCTGCCGAGTTACGATGAAACTTCCGAACAGGTCGCGATTGTCATGCACGGATACAAATCCCGCTCCACCGACATGATCGTTATCGGCAAGATGTACAATGACATGGGTTTCAAGGTCCTTTTGGTCGATATGCGCGGACATGGCAAAAGCAAAGGCGATTTCACCAGCTTCGGACATTACGAAAAAATGGATCTGAAAAAATGGGTCCTGTACGCCCTGAGGACATTCGGTGCCAACGACCGGATCCTGATCCACGGCGCCTCGATGGGAGCCGCGACGGCGATTCTTGGCACCGACATCAATCTGCCGGACAACGTCAAGCTGATCGTCGCGGATTCCGGCTTCACGACCTTATGGCGGTTGTTCTTACATTTCATGCGTCCGAAAGCGTTGCTCTTCTTTTTCCCGGGCATCAGTCTTGTCACCTGGAACTTCCACCGCTTCTTCCTTCATCAGATTTCTCCGCTTCGGGCCGTCCGTCGCGGAAGGATACCGCTTTTCATCCTCCATGGCAAAAAGGACGAGAGTGTGCCTTATCATATGGGCGAAGAGTTGCTAAAGGCTTCGAAATCCCCGTTCAAGGAACTCTATTCCGTCGACGAGGCGCTGCATACCCAATCCTATGTGGTTGACAAGGCCGGTGTGGAAAAACGTTTGTTTGCGATCATCAGGAAATTCTTCACAATCAACAAGATCGTCGATAAAGAAATGAAATGAGCTCGGCTGAGCTCATTTCTTTTCATAATAGACTCTCGCCTCGAAAGGTTCGAGAGTTGAGGAGTGATTGTCAGGCCAATTCGTCAACAAGAGCTTCTTACCTTTCAACTCCTGAAGCAAGGGGTGATGAAGCGGTTGCTTCGAGAAATTGCAGACGACATGGAGGGTTTGTGCTTCCATGGTCCGTCTGTAGGCATAAAGCCTTTTGTTCCTGAAGTCGATGTCGGCGTAGTCGCCGTAGACGATCACCGGGTATTGTTTGCGTAAACGGATGATCTCCTTGTAGTAGTTCAGGATCGAATCGGGCTGTTCTTCGTTTTTTTTCACGTTGACGAGGTCGTGGTTGGGATTGACCTTGATCCAGGGCATCATTACGGAAAAGCCGGCATACTGGCTTTCATCCCATTGCATCGGGGTCCTGGCGTTGTCCCGGGACATCATCTTGATTTTCGTCATCATCCGACGATGGCTGAGATGCAATCTTCTTCCCAGCTTGTAGATGTTTTTGGTTTCGATGTCGCGGTAATCCTCGAGGTTATCGAAGGCGACGTTCGTCATGCCGATTTCCTCACCTTGGTAGATGAATGGCGTCCCCTGCTGGAAAAAGATCATCGTTGCGAGCATTTTGGCCGATTCTTGATAGAACCTTCCGCCATCCCCGAAACGGGAAATGCTTCTTGGCTGGTCATGGTTTTCCAGATACAGGGTGTTCCAGCCCTTGCCCTGGAGGGCCAGCTGCCATTTCGACAACGGTTTTTTCAGATTGAGCGGACGGAATTTCTTCATGAACCATTTGACCAAATGGTTGTCTGCGCCCATATGGTCGAACTGGAAGACCATATCGAGTTCGCGCTTGCCCTCGGCGATATAATCCAAAGCCTTGTCGGGAGTAATTAGCACGGTTTCACCGACGGTGAAGCAGTCGTAGCGGGAAAACACCTCATCTCTGATTTCACCGAGATATTCGTGGATCTTGGGAACATCTAGATAATGTTCCCTACCGGTGAGGGCGATCCGTTTCCTTCCGTTAGGCAGACCGTCGGTCTTGGCGATGATGTTGATGACGTCGCAGCGGAAACCGTCGATGCCGCGATCGAGCCAGAAGCTGATCAGCGCCTTGACTTCTTTCCTGACCTCGGGATTGTCCCAGTTGAGGTCGGGCTGTTTCTTGGAAAAGAGATGGAGATAATATTCCTTGCGCACCGGATGGTACGTCCAGGCTTCGCCACCGAAAAACGATGACCAGTTGCCCTTTTCCGGCTTCCAGTGGTAGTAGTCCTTGTATAAGGGATCGTTTTGTGCCGATTTGACGAACCAGGGATGTTCATCCGAAGTGTGGTTGACAACCAGGTCCATGACGATCCGGATGCCTTGTTCATGGAGCTTGCCGATCAGTTCATCCATATCGGCCATGGTGCCGAATTCGGGTTGGATGTCCCGATAGTCGGAGATATCGTACCCGTTGTCATCGTTCGGGGATTTGTAGACGGGGCTCAGCCAGACGATCGAGACGCCTAGGGACTGCAAATAGGGAATCTGTTGGATGATGCCTCTGAGATCGCCGATCCCGTCGCCGTTGGCATCATGAAAACTGCGGGGATAGATCTGGTAGACCACACCTTCCCGATACCAGGACTTTTTCATGCTTGCTTACCCCGGAAACGTCTGATGGCTTTCCGAAAATGGTTGTTGGTCAACTCGATGATGCCTTCCATGGTCGGAAAACTGATCATGCCGTTGCTGAAGACGACGATGCTTCTGAGTGTCGTTTCATTGACGGTCCTTTTCAGTTGGGCCAGATTGAACTCCGATTTCTCCTTCATGGTCTTTTTCATGATCCGGAAGACGATAAAGCGGAAGATCCGACCGATCAAGGTATGGGAAATATCATCCAGGCTGTCATCCATGTTATAAGGCCGTTTTCTCACCAGATGTGGCTGGTTGGGCATCACGCCAGTAAGCAGGTGAAAATCCTGATCGGAAAACGTCAACTTGTTCTGCTTGTAGTATGAATGGACCCGAAGATACTTCTCCGCCGGGGCATACTCGTTTTGAGATACGACTTCCAACACGCTTTCAAGCAACCCGGAAGCGGCGTTTTTCCGGATTTCGATCCGGTACTGTCCGCTCGGGACGAGGAAATCCGTTTGCCCTTCATCATAGTAGGAGAAGGCATTTTTGTCCAATTCGAATTCCACAACGGTTTCTTCTCCCGGATTCAGGAAGACTTTCTTGAAAGCACGTAGTTCCCGGTCGGGACGGTAGACTCCATCCGTGGGATTGGCGACATAAAGCTGGATTACTTCCTTACCGGGGATTTGGCCGCTGTTTTTGACTTTGACCGCAACCCGCAAAATCTCCGGCAGTCGCAATGTGTCGGTTGACAGAACCAGATCCGAGTATGTGAAATCGGTATAGGAAAGACCATATCCGAACGGGAACAACACCGGTAAGCCTGCGGTTTCGAAATAGCGGTAGCCGACATAGATGCTCTCCAGGTAATAAACCTGGTTGTTTCCCTGGGCGAAGGTTTTCGTGCTGGGGATGTCGGATAGTGAGAGGGCGAAAGTCTCGGCCAGTCTTCCCGAGGGATTGAGCTTCCCGTACAGGGCATCGATGACGGCTCTCGCTCCGGCTTCTCCGCCCAGATAGGAATTGAGTACTGCCCGGCACTTGTCGAGCCAGGGCATCACGATCGGCGAACCGATCTGCAGGATGACCACAATCCTGGGATTGACTTCGGCGATGGCTTCCAGCAAGAGTTGGTGTCCTTTGGGGATCTCCAGGTGGACACGATCGTAGCCTTCCGATTCATATTCGTCGGTGAGGCCGATCACCAGGACCACCGTATCCTTGGTCCGGGCCAGATTTTTGGCTGTTTCTACCAATGCGGCCTGATAGCCGTCGCCTTCAAGTCTGTATCCGGGAGCATATTCCCACACCACGGCTTCTGGCATGAAATCGGTCAACAGGTCGACCTTGAAGGGATTGATATGGCTGGAGCCGCCGCCCTGGAAGCGCGGCTGTTTCGCCAAAGCGCCGATCAGGGCCACGGACTGCGTTTCCGCAAGCGGTAGGATCTGGTTTTCGTTTTTGAGCAATACCAGCGATTCACCCGCGATTTCTTTCGCCAGATCATGGTTTGCGGCCAGGGAGACTTCCAGGGGCTGATTCTCTTTTTTGCTGGCGACAAGTTTCAAAATCCTTGCCACCGACTGATCGATTTCCGCCATCGTCACTAAGCCTTTGCCGAAAGCCTCAATCAACTCATCGACGCTATGTCTGGTGCCGGGCATTTCCAGATCCAGGGTCGCCTTCAGGGCTTTGGCACGGTCTTTCACAGCACCCCAGTCGGAAACGATGACCTTCTCGAAACCGAAATGCTTTCTCAGGGTTTCATCCAGAAGCTTCCGGTTTTCCGAGGCATAGATGTCATCGACCCGGTTATAGGAGCACATCACCATGTCCGGATCGGCAACGAGCGTGTCCCGAAATGCTTTGAAATAGAGTTCGTGTTTCGCGCGTTCATCGGCGATCGACGAAGACACCAGCCGGTAGGTTTCCTGCGAATTGAGGGCATAATGTTTCAGACACGCTCCGACGTTTTGCGACTGGAGACCGGAAACGAAGCCCTTGGCCATTTCCGCGGCCAACAGGGGATCTTCCGAATAATATTCGAAATTGCGTCCGCACAGGGGATTGCGTTTGATATTGACACCCGGGCCCAAAAGCATGTCGACTTTCTGCGCCCGGCATTCCCTGCCGATCGCCTCGCCCATTTTCCTGGCGACCTCAGGATCGAAGGAACTGGCGATTGTCACCGCCGGGGGATAACAGACGGCGGGAAGGGTCTTGCGGTCGATTCCCTTTTCACTAGCCTCTTTCCTGAGACCGTGCGGACCGTCCGCCATCATGATCCTGGGTAGCAGTAGTCTCTCGATCGGGGTGATATGCCAGTTGTCCTCGCCGACCAGAAGTGAGCATTTTTCCTCCAGTGTCAGTTTTGCTATTATTTCATCGATGTTCATTGTCCGCCTCCAACAAAGTGATAGGGATTCTTGGTTTTCATTATATCATTTTCCGGTGAAAAAAACCGACAAATGAAAAAAGAAACCATTCCTAAGAATGGTTTTTTTGTTCTGGCGACCCGAAAGGGATTCGAACCCCCGACCGACGGCTCCGGAAGCCGCTGCTCTGTCCAGCTGAGCTATCGGGCCAAAACTAATGTGGTTGGAAAAAACGCAGCCATGCCTCATACAAATAGGGAATGAGGATCACGGCCAGGAGCGGGAAAAACAACAAATCCCCCAAATCGATCAGGATTTTCCCGGCGAAAAGCGATAGAAGCACGAATAGCGAATAGACATGGAACCAACGAGGATTGTTCCGACTGGCGATAATCGCCAATACCAAAGTAACGACCATCAGAACCAGCGGGATGGAGACCAGCCAGAAGTCGATACGGTAGGTTCCCGGCGGCCGGTTGCCGCCAAAGGCGGTATAAACGATGAAAAACGTATAGAAGCATGACAACAGGAGGGAACTGACAAAAACGACGATCTGACGGATTCTGTTGCGATAATAGGCCATCATCAACATCACCTCGTAAAAGTCAGTAATCCTTCTTTAAAGTCCAAGCGAACATCGATGGCGACCCGGAAGGGATTCGAACCCCCGACCGACGGCTTAGGAAGCCGCTGCTCTGTCCCGCTGAGCTACCGGGTCCATTTATCATTATATCATTTTTTCCGGAAAACAAAAGCAAAATTTGCTGCAAAATCCATGCACAGGCGGCAAAGAAAAAGAAAAAGCCAGCTGCTTCTGGCTCGAATGCGGATGGCGACTCGGAGGCGATTCGAACGCCTGACCGACGGCTTAGAAGGCCGTTGCTCTATCCAGCTGAGCTACCGAGTCGTGACGCATTAATTATTATAATACCTGGGTCCGTTTTTGTAAAGGAAAATCGACCTCCGAAACCATTGATTCATGACGGAAAAACACTGTCTATGTCACTGCTTGAAGCCGACCCGGTTCATCTGTCCCCAGGCGTTGGTCTCCCTCAGTGAGGATAGATAGCCTTTGACCCGGTACAAACTGATAAGCTGACGCCAACCGAAATTCTCGATCACCGCATATAAAATCAGTTTCGCGATGTCGCCGACCCGGAAACTGGGTCCATCCTGTTCGTTGATGAACAATGACAGAATTGAGAGGAATACCCCCATCACAACCGTAACCAGCAACAACAAGAGCACGATCTCGATGTTGAGGATTCCCAGCGCCAGGCCGACGAATATCGCCAGATAGGCCTGGACCTCGAACAACGGACCGATCATTTCGAACACAAAGAAATAGGGCATGCCGATGAAACCGGCCTGCTTGAATTTCGGATTCAGGATCATCCTCCGGTGATAGGAAAGGATGTCGACGAGGCCCCGCTGCCAGCGGTTCCGCTGCCGGAAGAAGGATTTTCTTTCCTCGGGAACCTCGGTGTAACACTTGGCTTGGGAAATGTAGTCGACCCGGAAATCGAGTCCCGTCTCATAGGCTCTCCTGGTGATCCTGACCACCAGTTCCATGTCTTCGCCCACGGTGTCCTTGTTCAGGGAACTGACGGTCAGATAGCCACCGACCTCGGTCAGGATCCGTTTTTCGAACAGACCGAAGGCACCGGAGACGATGAGGAGCGATTTCAGCGTTGCGAATCCGGTCCGGCTGATGTTGAAGGCCCGCAGGTATTCGATTGTCTGCAGACGCGCCAGATGCGAAGACGCGAGATGTTTGGCTTCGATCTGCCCACGATCGACGATGCAGCCGTTCACCGGAACGATCGATCCGCCCAGCGCCAGGGTGATCTGGTCATGGTCGAGCATCGAGGACATCAGTTTTAAAAGCGAATCCTTCTCCAGGATCGAATCGGCGTCGATCCCGCAGATGTATTCCGAACTGGCATGGTTGATGCCGACATTGAGGGCATCGGCCTTTCCGCCATTCGTCTTGTCGATGACGGTTAAGGACGGCAGATACTTGTTGCGATAGATCGCCTTGACCGGTTTGGTGGCGATCTGTCCGCTTTTGCCGAGGTTTTTCCGTTCCAGGTCGAAGTGTTCGATCAACCTTGCAAGAGTGGCATCCTTGGACCCGTCGTTGACGACGATGACTTCGATCTTCGGATAGTTGAGGTTGAGGAGCGAATGCACGCTTTCCACGATCGAGAGTTCCTCGTTGTAGGCCGGGGCGATGATCGAGATCGATGGCAGCATGTCCTTGGCGAAAAGCAGGCCGTTGTTTTTGATCAGATAGTTCCTTCTCCGGTTCGATGAGCCCAGAAGCGAAAGCAGGGCGATCGTGAAATAGACCAGGTTGACAGTCAGGTAATAGACGATGAACCCCTTGTTGATGGCGATGACATAGCCGGTGATGAAGTCTTTCAGCGTCATCGAGGCGATGGTGCCTAGATTCGCAAGGACGAAGACGATGGGAATCGATACCAGACTGAAAATCAGCCAGAGGATCAGCCATCTGGTCTTGTGGATTTCGGGCGCGGGATTTTTTCTGGTGGCTTCCGCTTTCGGTTTCTTCAACCCGAAAAGATCCCGAAGGTCTTCGCGAAGATATTCGGCCATTTCCTGCCGGAAAGCGTGATATTCCGCCACCAGCGGCGCGAGGATGCCATAGAGCCGCTTCTCGACGTCTTTTTGCTGGTTCCGGTTCAAAAAGTCGATCAGGTCGGCGGTGAAGCCTTTTTCGATCATCAGCTGCATGAGCAGGGCCAGATAGTCGTTGTCCTTGTGCACAAGCTTCAGCATCAGGTATTCGATCTTGTGCGACAGCACATGGGCGAGCAGCGTCTTCTGGTCGGGATCGACAGTCGTCTTCACCAGTTCCAGAGTGTCGGAGAACAGATTGAGGTTGCCTTCGAGGATCCTGATGATCGTATGGGCGCGGATTTCATCGGCCGGGGAGCCGTCCGCATACCGGAGCAGTTGCTTAACAGCCTGGAAATCGGTCTGGTTCGCGAACGACTCCGTGGCGATCTTCACGACTTCGATATCCAAGTTGTCCAGATATTTGTCGTAGGCGAGAGGCGTATCATAAACATTGGCCAGGGCCCTCAGGATCTGATAATATAGCCTCAGCACCCGCTGCTTCCGCAACGGTAAGAAGGTCTTGTTCTCCTCGCCCTCAAGAAAGGCCTCGATTGCGTTCAGTTCATCCAGAAGGATGCCTTTGAATTCCTTGCGATAATAGATGTTCGTCAGATCGACGAAGGTTTCCTTGATCTCCATTTCCGGACGGCGGAAGATATTCTGCAGGTGCGCCTCGACCCTGAGCAGATGTTCCTGGAGGATGCCGATGACTCTTTGTTGGTAGAAACGGCGACTGCCGACCAGACTGTCGATGATCGATTGCAGGACATACTGGTCGATCTTGTTCTTGAGCGAGTTCAGGATATAGATCTTCACATGTTCGAGCTTCTCCTGCCTGAGAAGGTCCAAAAGCTCCTTTTTGATCTCCGCCGAATCGAAGACGCCAAGATAAAAGACCGCTTCTTTCCGGAAGTAGACGTTTTTGGATTTCAGATGCCGCAAAAGCCGGTCGATGAGACCGGAAGCCTGGAAATCCATCAGGATCCGCAATTTCATTTCCTCGGTGAAGACGACTTGTTCGGACATGGCGACATAGGCCTTCAGAAGCCACATGTCGGAGACTTTTTTCTTCCCGGGGGATAGTAGTTCGACATATTTTTTGATCAGATAATCCTCGGCTTTTCGCTTCCGCCTGGCCTGCAGACGGTAGCAGACCACATTCAACAGAATGAAAGCGGCCAAAATGACAGAAGCGATTCCGAGAGCGATCATGGCGATGATGATGTCTCTTACGGTCATGTCAGGCACTCCGCTTCTGTTTGAAACGCTTGATGATGCCAAGCATCTCATCGTATATCAACGGCTTCTGCATCACGTAGTCGATGCCGAGACGGTTGCTTCTGGCGATGGTGTCGGGAGTCTTGTTGTAGGTGAGGAGGATGAAGGGCGTATTCATCGTGAATGTCGAATCGTTGAGCAGGTTCTTGAGCGTCAGTCCGTCGATCTTGGGGATGTTCTTCGATACGACAAACGCATCCATCGGTACGCTTTTGGCGATCTCCAGAGCTGCTTTGCCGTCTCTTGCCGGATAGACTTCGAAATTTGCCTTGCGGAAAAAGGCCCCGATCAGTTTCAACTGGATCTCCTCGTCATCGGCTACCAGGATGCTGCCCTTGACCAGGTTCTCGGTTTTCACATTGCGATCGACGAGCGAATTCGCCCCTTTGAGATGGACGAGTTTGATCCGGTTCTGCCCGGTTGCGAGCATGTTATCGACGATCTCTTCGTTGGTCTGCAGTCCGAGAAACTCGGACATCTGCACGATCGCCAGGCTGACGGTGATCGGTTCGATGAAGATGTCGGCCTTGGCGATCGTCGACTGGATCTTGGAGGCGACATCATAGATGTCCCTGTCCATGGCGTCGCCGAGAAACAGGATGAATCCGGGCCCGTTGCGCTTGAAGATCAGATCGTGTTCCATCTTGATCTCTCCGAGGAGATAGGCGACGTTTATGAGGGTTTCATCACCGACCTCCTTGGAATATTTGGCATTGATCCCGAGGATGTTGTCGACGCTCAGATAAATCAGGCTGATCTCCTTGAGATTGGCATGATCGGAGCCGAACTTTCCGATCTCACCCATCAGGAATTCTTTGAGGAAGGTTTCGTTGTAATTACCGGTCAGACTGTCTTTCAACAGCTTTTCCGTCGTCTTGTCGAGATTGACCTTCAAGGATGCGAGTTCGGATTCAAGTTGCTGCTTTTCCTTTCCGAGCATGACGATCTCCTGCTCGGAATTCATCACGAGCGACCCGTAGATGTTCGGTTTCGGGATCCCCTGGAGCTCCTGGATGCGGTTGACGAAAGGTTCCAGGGCGGACAACCACTTGGCACCCTTGCGCAAGTAGATCATCTCGAAGGCCAAGTGCCAGAGCTTGACCGCCTTCACCGTCTGGTCGGCATCGAAGGTCATGGTTTCCGGATTGAAAGGCAAGGAGGAATTGACGAATGAAGCCTTGATCTCCTCATCGGGGAAAAGGGCTCTCAGTTTCCCGATGGCCTGGTTCAGGAGCGTGACATACTGCTGATCCTCCATACTGGTTCCATCGGTGTCGAGGGAGCGGTAGCTGTTATGGAATTCGAGCCTGTCCAGGGCGGATATGGCATCGGTCAGCTCCTGGCCGAGATAGGACTGCCCGGTCCTGGAAAGCGCCTGCCTGAGGTCGAGAGCCTGGAGTTGGCCAAGCACCGGGGTCAGAAAATTGCTGGAGGGAATCTTCCGGCGCTGATAGCCGATCATTTCCTGCTTTGGATCCGTTGAGGCTGGCGAATTGATGCCTTTGTCGAAGAGGTAGTTGGCGAACAGGATGCCTTCTGTAGGATCGAAAACCATGAACGAGTCGTCATGGATGATGAATGGAGCCGGCATAAAGCGAAACACGTTCTTGTTTGACAGCACCAGATGATAATTGATATCGGCTAGCGACTGGAAATTGAGATTCGGAAAGACATCGGTTTTGAAATTAAGATTTGGCTGATTCCAGATCACTTTCAGTGCTTGACCGACCTCGTTGAGGTCGGACAGAGCGGCCAAGGCTTCCTGGTTCATTTCGAAGGTGACGACAGTCGAAAGCAGGCGATGGTCCTTATACCGGTCAAGGATCCGGAACACTTCGTTTTGGGAAAAAGCCGGCTGGACGCCGATCTGGATGATCTCCTCACCCTGGAGGGAAAAATAGAGGCACGAGACTTCGGGCCATCGGTTTTCGGAGATAACCTGTATGGTGTTGGCGGCGACTTCTCTTGCCACGAGATCACCGAATTGAATGCGTTTGTCCATGAAATCACCTTCTATATCCAATTATATAAAAAAACCGACAGAAAATGAATCCTGCCGGTAAAAATAATCGTACTTCAGTTCAAAAACATCACTTTCTGCCCGCCTGTTTTCGGCGTTCCTCCACTTTTCTGTCGATTGCCAGTTTGACGACGTCCGGAACGAACGGCGTCACATCGCCACCGAATTCAGCGAGTTCACGGACGGATGAGGAGGACAGATAGGAGTAGGCCCCTTCGGTCATGAGAAACACGGTATCGATATCGTCAGCGATCTTTCGGTTGAAGTTCGTCAGCTGGAATTCATAATCGTAGTCCGTGACCGCCCTCAGGCCCCTCAGGATATGGCTGGCCCCGAGTTCCTTGCAGTGTTCGACGGTAAGTTTGTCGGAAATGACGACTTCGACGTTCTTGCAGTCCCTGAGGACGGCCTTCACCAGATTATAGCGCTCCTCGGCTGTGAACATCGTTACTTTGTTGGGATTGTACGAAACGGCGACAAAGAGCTTGTCGAACAACTTGGAACCACGCTCTGCGATGTCGATGTGACCATAGGTGATGGGATCGAAACTGCCGGGATAATAGCCTATCTTCATTGTTGTTCCTCCTTGGTGGTATAGAAAGTGAATTTGGTGATGCCGGACACGTATTCGCGGGTTTTGACCAGATTCGGGAAATGGTCCTCGAGAAAAGTGTCTTTTCCGGTTTCGATGACAAGATCACCCTCGTCTTCGAGCAGTTTTTTCCGGGCTATCAGTTCCAACAACCGGTTGTGGTCGTCGAGCCTGTAGGGCGGATCGATCAGGATCAGACAGAAGCCGGGACCGGAATACTGGTCGATAAAGGCGAAAACATCCTGATGCAAGACTTGGGCCGCATCGCCCAACGCGAAGCGGGCGAGATTCTTTCTGGCCGTCTGGATCGCCAAAGGCGAGTTGTCGACGAATATGCACTTCTCGACGCCCCGGCTCAAAGCTTCGATGCCGAGGGCTCCGCTGCCGGAGAAAAGATCAAGCGCCATTCCCCCGGGGAAATACTGGCCCAGGATGTTGAACAGGGTTTCTTTGTTGCGATCGGTTGTGGGTCTGGTTTGGTCGCGGTCAACTTCCTGAAGCTTGGCGCCACGCCACTTTCCGGATACGACTCTAAGCACGGATATCACCGATTAGATTATAGCACTTGCCGGCCAATAAAGCAACAAAACCCAAAGAAAAAGGTCTTCCGACCTTTTTAATTGAATGTGATTTCGCGGACTGTCTTGCTGTCGAGTCTCTTGACCAGTTCCGTTACGAGACGGACGGCATTCATATAGTCGTCCGCATGGATGATCGAGGTGTGGGAATGGATGTATCTGGCTGCCAGGCAAATGGCGATCGAGGGACAACCATTGCGGGTGAGATGCATCTTGCCGGCATCGGTTCCGCCCCGTTTCAGATAGCTGAGCTGATAGGGAATGTTCTGTTCCTCGGCCACTTTTTGCACATATTCCCGCAATCCTACATGACCGACCATGGAACTGTCGAAGACCATGAGGCATGGGCCTTTGCCCAGTTCGGTCTCTTTCGATCCGCCCGGATAGTCGCTGGCGATCGTCACGTCAAGGGCGATGCCGATGTCGGGTTCGATCTTGTAGGCGGCCGTAGTGGCTCCCCTCAGGCCGACTTCCTCCTGCACCGAGCCGACTCCGTAATAGGTGTTCGGATGCAAGGCATGTTGCAGATTGTCCAATACTTCCAGCGCCAAAGCAACACCGATCCGGTTGTCGAAAGCCTTGGCGAGCAGATATTTCGGGTTGGCGAGTTCCACCGATTCGATGAATGGTGTCACCATGTCTCCGATCGCGACGCCAAGATCGACGGCTTCTTGCCTGTTTGCAACTCCCAGATCGAGATACATGTCCGAAAGTTCGACGACCTTCTTCTTTTCCTCGGCGTCGAGGATGTGGGGCGGCTTGGAACCGACGACGGCCCTGACTTCCCGGCCGTTTTTGCAGGTGATCGTGAATTGCTGGCTCAGCACCACGTGTCCCCACCAACCTCCGGCGGGGATGAATTTGACATAGCCTTCCTTGGTGATCTCCGTGACGATGAAGCCGATTTCGTCCATATGTCCGGCCACCATGATCCTTGGTTCCGGTTTCGAGCCTTGTTTGCATAGAATCACCGAACCAAGATTGTCATGATCGATCTTCGCTTTGCCTTCGGCGTATTTCTCCATGAAGACACGGACCTGTTTTTCATTGGCGGGAATGCCGTTCAACATCGTCAGCTGTTTCAAAAGCGTACTCATTGCAAACCTCCTGTTTATCGCATCAAAAAAGCACCCGGACAGTTGGAAATCACTCGAGCAGACAAACATCTACCCCAAGGTGGGTGTCTCTTGTCTTGCCTTTAGGATTCCTATCGAGTAGGCTTTCAACACCGGCAGGACCTTGACTCCCTTTCAAAACACTGTAGGTCGCGGGTGAGTGATTTCCAACTATTCAGGTACGGTTTCATTATATATAATGAAATCGGCTTTGTCAACCGACGGCCAAAAAAAAGACAGGCAATTTTTGTGCCTGTCCTTTGAACACTATTTGCGGGGGTTCTTGATGTTCGCGTGTGCCGCAGCCAGTCTGGCGATCGGTACGCGGAACGGTGAGCATGAAACATAGGTGAGCCCGATGGCGTGGCAGAACTCCACCGAAGCGGGATCGCCTCCATGTTCGCCGCAGATACCGAGTTTCAGGTCCGGACGGACTTGTTTTCCGAGTTCGACGGCCATTTTCATCAACTTGCCGACACCCTTGGTGTCCACGTGGGCGAAAGGATCGCTTTCGAAGATCTTCTTCTGGTAGTAATCGGCGAGGAACTTGCCGGCGTCGTCGCGGCTGAAACCGAAGGTCATCTGGGTGAGGTCGTTGGTGCCGAAACTGAAGAATTCAGCTTCCACGGCGATTTCGTCGGCGAGCAGGGCGGCTCTCGGGATTTCGATCATCGTACCGACATGGTACTTGAGTTCGACTCCGGATTTCTTGATGATTTCATCCGCGGTTTTCACGACGATATCCTTGATGTATTTGAGTTCCTTGAGTTCGCCTACGAGCGGGATCATGATTTCGGGAACCACTTTTCCGCCGCGCTTGTTCACTTCGATCGCAGCTTCGATAACGGCTGTCGTCTGCATGACGGCGATTTCGGGATAGGTGATCGAGAGACGGACACCTCTGTGGCCCAACATCGGATTGGTTTCGTGCAAGCCATCGACAGTCGCCTTGAGTTCTTCATAGGTGATGTGCATGTCTTTGGCCAAAGCTTCGATGTCTTCCTGTTCTGTCGGCAGGAATTCATGCAATGGTGGATCCAGGTAGCGGATGGTGACAGGATAGCCGTTCATGGCTTCGTAAAGACCGATGAAGTCCTGTTTTTGCATCGGCAGCAGTTTGGCAAGTGCCGCTTGTCTTTCCTCGAGCGTCTTGGACACGATCATCTCGCGCATGGCGGAGATCCTGTCGGCATCGAAGAACATGTGTTCCGTACGGCACAGTCCGATTCCTTCGGCGCCGAAGTTGTAGGCGACCTTGGCGTCTCTCGGAGTATCGGCGTTGGTTCTGACACCAAGCGCCCTGTACTTGTCGGCCCAGGACATCAGTTTCGCGAAATCGCCGGATACGGTGGCGTCAACGGTCTTGACCTGTTCACCGTAGATCTTTCCGGTCGATCCATCGAGGGAGATGAAGTCGCCTTCATGGTATTTCTTGCCGTCGACTTCAAAATACTTCTTCTGTTCGTAGACTTTGACACTGCCGGCACCGGCTACGCAGCAGGTGCCCATGCCTCTGGCGACGACTGCAGCATGGGAAGTCATGCCGCCGCGGCTGGTGAGCACGCCTTTGGCTACGGCCATGCCTTCGATGTCCTCGGGAGAGGTTTCCTGACGGACCAGGATGACCGGCTTGTGCTCCTTGACCATTTCCTGGGCTCTTTCCGCCGTAAAGGCGACACGTCCAGTGGCGGCGCCGGGTGAGGCGTTGAGACCAGTGGCGATCACGGTGGCCTTTTTCAGCGATTCGGGATCGAATTGCGGATGGAGCAGGGCGTCAAGCTGTTTGGGTTCGACCTTGAGCAGGGCTTCCTGTTCTGTCAGCAACCCTTCTTCGACCAGCGAAATGGCGATCTTCAGAGCGGCCTGGGCCGTTCTTTTGCCGTTTCTGGTCTGAAGCATGTAGAGTTTGCCTTTTTCGATCGTGAACTCCATGTCCTGCATGTCACGATAGTGGGCTTCGAGTTTGGATGAGATATCCAGGAATTGTTTGTATAGGGCAGAGTTGTCCTTCTCGAGTTCGGAAATCGGCTTCGGGGTTCTGATGCCGGCGACGACGTCTTCACCCTGGGCGTTGAACAAGTACTCGCCATAGAGCTTCTTTTCACCCGTGGACGGGTCTCTGGTGAAGGCGACTCCGGTTCCGGAATCATCGCCCATGTTGCCGAAGACCATCGACTGGACGTTGACAGCGGTACCCCATTCATATGGGATATTGTTCAAACGGCGATAGGTGTTGGCGCGGGGATTGTCCCAGGAACGGAAAACGGCTTTGACAGCTTCGATCAACTGTTCCCTGGGATTCTGCGGGAAGGCTTCGCCTTTCAACTCGCGATATCTTTTCTTGTATTTTTCGACGATGGCTTTGAGGTCATCGGCATCGAGCTCGGTATCCTGTTCGACGTGTTTCGCTTCTTTTCTTTCATCAAGGATCGCTTCGAAGTTGCTCTTGGGGATCTCCATGACGACATCGGCGAACATTTGGATGAAACGTCTGTAGGAGTCATAGGCGAAACGGGGATTGCTGGTGAGTCTGGCCAGGCCTTCGACCGCCTGGTCGTTGATCCCGAGGTTCAGGATCGTGTCCATCATTCCCGGCATGGAAACCCTCGCGCCGGAGCGTACGGAAACGAGGAACGGATTGTTGACGTCTCCGAATTTCTTGCCGGCCACTTTTTCGGTTTCCTGGAGGGCCTTCTCGATCTGAGCGAGGATCTCGTCATTGATCATTCTGCCATCCTGATAGTATTTGGTGCAGGCTTCGGTTGTTACGGTGAAACCTTGGGGAACAGGCATTCCGAGGTTTGTCATCTCGGCGAGATTGGCGCCTTTTCCACCAAGAAGGTTACGCATTTGGGCGTTGCCCTCTTTAAACAGATACACGTATTTTGACATAGATTTTTTCCTTTCTTGATCAGATTTACACATCAGGTGAATTATAACATTTTTTTAATGATTTTACAAATAAAATACTGGGCATGTAAGCATTTTTATCCGGCCAACTTGACAAAAATCTTGTCTGAAGTCCGGTTCAGAACCAGGAACAGGATCTGGAAAACCACAAGATCGAAAACCGAGATGATTACGAGCGCGAGTTCCCAGGAAATCAGCTTTTGTAAAAAGAAGACACCGACACCGTCGATGACGATAATCCCGAAGCCAGAAAGCACACCGATCATGGCTCCGATACTTTGCTTAACAACCTCGATGTCATTGATGAAATCGAATTTGGGAAAATGGAGATTGATGATGGAACCGATAACGGAAGTAAGCAACGCAAACGCGGCGGAAAATAAGACCAGCACGAAAAAATCAAGCAGCGGGAACGATAGACCGACCGAGAGCAGGATCAAGGCGAAGAATGCAAATGGCAACCCCAGGAAGAGATTGAAAACCAGTTTAGCATTCATGATCAGGGACGGTTTGATCGGAGCACTCTTGATAATCCAAAAATTCTTGCCTTCGAGTGAAAGCGTGATTGCCGTGGTGTAGACTGTGGAAAGGCAGAATGCAACAAAGACCAATACGACAATCTGGGCATTGATTCCAATTCCAGATGCCTCAATATATCCAAAGAGTCCGGGAAGCTTGTTTTTGAAAATCAAACCCAGGACGCCGGCAAGAAAGAGAAAGACGGGACCGAAGCCGGCGTTTACGGCATAGGAAGGCACATTGATGAATTTGCGGAATTCCTTGATGACAAGCGTTTCAAACAAAGGCCTTGACTGACTTTTGACGGCCTTGGTGTTCTTTCTGGTGACGACACTCAAACCCATCTGGTTGGTCTTGGTGGTCAGTTTCTGAACGACGATCAGGAAAAGATAGAAAGGCACGACATTGACGAGCGCCAGGAACAATAACGAAAGCAGATCGTGGTTGTGGATTGCGTCCATGAACCACGCCATCGGCAGGTAGACACCTTTGATCTGGTCCACCAATTCCCGGATGCTCATCAGCGGATTCAGATCGCCGCCATAATTGATCGAAAGCGACAACGCCATGATGCCCATGAAAACGACAAACAGCAAGATGATGGTGAGGATGTTGCTTTTTCGGAAACGGGCCGTGATCCTGGCGATCAATAGCGAAATAAACGAGAAGACGATCATCGGCAACAACGGTATCAGCAAAAAGGCGACCACAAACAGCAGGAATGTGACAATCGCGAAGCCGTTGAAATAGAAATAGGAAAATGCGATCGGGGCGATGAAGATGCATAGTCCGGCATAATTCATGATCATCATCACGGTCGCCTTCGCAAACAACACCGTTCTGGTCTTGATCGGCAACGGTTGCAAAATCTCGAAATCCTTGTAGCGGAATAGATATCCGTTGGCGCGGAACAACACCAAAATCAGGCTTACGGCCATCGTGAACAGAAAGATGTATAGCAGGAGGATATCGATGGCTCCCAAAGGGGCCAGCAGTTTCCCGAAGTCGAAAAACATATATCCGAACGTGAACAGGAATGCTCCAAGCGCATAAAGAATCACTAATCCCAGCAGGATCGCTTTACCCTTGTTCTTTCTGAGATCCGTGCCCAGAAGCCGTCTCAGGGAGAAATTCTCCTTGAGAAAGATCTTCATCAGTCTGGCATACATCATGATTCCTTGATCAACTCCATGAAGATGTCCTCAAGCGAATGATCCTTGACGATGTCCAAAGTGTTGCCGTTGGCCACGATCTTGCCCTGCTTGATGATCGCCACCTTGTTGCAGAGCTTCTCCGCTACTTCAAGCACGTGGGTGGAGAAAAAGATCAAGGTGCCTTTGGAACACATATCCTTGAAGACTTCTTTCAAAAGGTAACTGGCTTTCGGATCGAGCCCCACAAAAGGCTCGTCTAGCAACATCACCTTGGGCTCATGGATCAGGGCTCCGATCAAAACGATCTTCTGCTTCATTCCATGCGAATAGGATGAAATCGGATTGTTGAGGACCGCCGCGATTTCAAACATCTGGGCATATTTGTCGACCAGATGTTGGCGCTTGTCCAAAGCGATAGCGAAGACATCGCCCATGAAATCAAGGTACTGGATTCCGGTCAGCGATTCGTAGACGTTCGGGTTGTCGGGAACATAGGCGATGACTTTCTTCGCTTCCAAAGGTTCCGTCCGGATCGAGTGTCCGTTGATCAGGACATCGCCCGCGTCGAAGTCGATGATTCCGGCGATTGACTTCAGAAGCGTCGTCTTTCCGGCGCCGTTGTGGCCGATGAATCCGTAGATGTCGCCTTCCTTGATTTCCAGGTCGATCTTGTTGCAGGCCAGATGTTTTCCGTCGTAGCTTTTTGAGACTCCTTTGATTTGCAGCATATAGGTATCCCCTCCTGTATCTATTGTATATCTTAACATGATAAATGTCAATAATCTAAAATAATTAATAATAATTGAAAATAATAATATGGTAAATTGTCCTCTTTGGGACTTGAAGCAGAATCGGCAACAATTTTCTTGATTTTTCCGGAAATCTTGATTATAATATGAAAAGCAGCCGCTCCCATAGTTTAATGGCAAAACACAGCAATGGTAATGCTGAAATTCAAGTTCGATTCTTGGTGGGAGCACCATCAGACAAAAAGCACCGGAAACGGTGTTTTATTTTTATTGTGATATAATAGATTTGAAAGGGAAAGGAGTCCTCTTTATGGATCTGAAAGAACTTAGCGGGCGCGTCGGTTTCGGCGCCTGGCAACTAGGAAACAAAGCTTTTTGGGGCGATATGAACGAAGCGGACGGGATCGAACTTGTCCGGCACGCTTTTACCCAAGGTATCCGCTTCTTTGATACGGCTCCTGGATATGCAAATGGAACCAGCGAGATTATTCTCGGAAAAGCCCTGTCCGGTCTCAGGGACCAGGCCTTCATCAGTTCCAAATTCGGCCACAACGCCGACGGAACGACTGATTTCCGTCCCGAAGCGATAAAGCCATCGATCCACTCGTCCCTATCAAGACTTAAGACCGATCATCTCGATTCTATCCTGCTGCACAATCCCGATTTCGCGATTCTCGAGGGCAAGACGGATCATTTTCGCGTTCTCGGAGAACTGAGAAAGTCCGGATTGATCAACTATTACGGCGTTTCGATCGATACCGCAGCCGAACTGGAGGCGGTGCTTGACAACACGGATGTCCAGATTGTGGAATTGCTTTTCAACGTCTTTTTCCAGAGTGCCATCCCCCTGTTTCGGAAAGCCAGGGAGAAAAACGTGTTCCTGGTCGCCAAAGTCCCCTTGGATTCGGGGTGGTTGAGCGGAAAGTACGATGAGTCGACCATCTTTTCCGGCATCCGATCGCGTTGGGACCAGCCAACGAAAACCCGGCGGGACGCTTTGGTCAGCCAAATGAAAGCCATCTGCGAGACCGACGACCTGGCCAAATATGCCCTGGCCTACATTCTCTCCTATCCTGAGATCGGCATGATCATACCCGGAATCAGAAGAAAACCCGACATAGATCGGAATCTGGAAGCTGCTTCCTTCCCGATCGCTCCCGATCTCCAAAAAAAGCTCAGGGAACTGTATGAGACACAGATAGCCCCTAATCCCCTGAATTGGTAAAAAAAAGCCGCGATTGCATTTCGATCGCGGCTTAATTTATCTCATTGTGGTTCCCGAACGGACGATCTTTTCTTCGAGTCGGGAGAAATCGGCGGTGCGGAAGATCCGGCAATTGCGCCCGATGACCGTATTTTTCGGAACGATGATCCGTTTGCCGAGGACGGTGATGCCCGTTGTCAGCAACTCCGGGTTTTCCTGGTTCGGGGTCATGTCGGTTCCGAAGCCGACCATGGCGTTCTCTTCGATCACGGTGTTCTTGTCGATGATGCAGTTGTCGACGATCGCTCCGGGACGGACCTCGACATTGTTGAGGAGAACCGAATTCGTGACTTTGGCGAGCGGATGGATGATCACGCCCGGACTGAGGACGCTTCTTTCGACGTGTCCGGCAACGATTGAGCCATTGGACAAGAGCGCCTGGTGGATAGTGGCCTTGGAGCCGATCTTGACAGCCGGAAGCTCTTCCGATTTCGTATAGATCTTCCAGTTGGGGTCATACATGTCAAGCGGAATCTTGTCGACTGTCTCGATCAGTTCGAGATTGGCGTTTAAATAGGATTCGTAGGTACCGACATCCTTCCAATAATCCGAAAAACGATAGGCATAGACCGGATGGGTGTCGATCATCGAGGGAATGATGTGCTTGCCGAAGTCCAGATCGGGAATCGTATTGTTCTTGAGCATTTCCAGAAGGACCGGAGTGTTGAAGACATAGATGCCCATCGAAGCAAGATCCGAAGTCGTATGCTTGGGCTTTTCCTGGAATTTGTAGATCCGGTTCGATTTGTCGGCTTCGAGCATTCCGAAGCGTGAGGCGTCTTTCGGATCGATGATTTTGCAGCCGATCGTCAGGGCGGCCCCGGTGTCCTGATGCTGTTTCAGCATCTTCCGGTAGTCCATCTTGTAAATATGGTCGCCGGAAAGGATAAGCACGTATTTGGGCATGCTCTGCTCGATATAGTGGATGTTTTTCCTGACTGCATCGGCCGTGCCGTTGTACCAGTCGCTGTGTGGCTGCAACAAAGTCACTTTTGAATCACGCCGGTCGAGATCCCAGGGCTTGCCGGAACCGATGTGGTCATTAAGCGAAAACGGAAGGTACTGCGTCAGGATCGCGATGTTGTAGATTCCTGAATTCGAACAATTGGACAAGGTGAAATCGATGATCCGGTATTTGCCGGCGAAAGGCACGCTCGGCTTGACCCGGTTTTCCGAAAGGATATCCAGGCGGGAGCCTCTGCCACCGGCCAGGATCAATGCCAATACTTCCATCTAGTCTGCTTCCTCCTTTTTCTGGTTCAACAATTTTCGATAGGCTTGTTTGTACAACTTGGCGGAACGGGTCCAACTGAAATCCGCATTCATCGCCTCGGACACGAGAAAGTCCCAGGCCTGGGGCAATTTATGGATATCCAGGGCATAACGGATGACATGCATCATGTCATGGGCGTTGAAATGGGTGAAACTGAATCCGTTCCCCGAAGGGACATATTCGTTGAACGGGATGACTGTATCGGACAGTCCGCCAGTCTCCCGCACGATCGGGATGGTTCCGTATTTGAGGGCGATCAACTGACCGAGACCGCATGGTTCGAACTTGGACGGCATCAGATACATGTCGGAAGCGCTGTAGATCAGATGGGCCAGAAGGTTGTCATAACCTACGAAGACCTTGACCTTGTCCGGAAATCTATCCTCGAGGCCCTGGAAATAGTTGACATATTCGGCTTCGCCGTCCCCGAGGACGACGAATTGGAAATCATCCACTTCCAGCATTTCGTCAAAGACCCGCTTGATGAGGTCGATACCTTTCTGACTGACCAGCCTAGAGACCATGCCTAGCAAAGGCTTTTCGCTACTAAAAGGATGTTTGATGAGTTTCGCCAGGGCTTCCCGGTTCTTGTGCTTGCCTTCACGATAGTTTTCCAGTTTGTATTTGAACTTGATCAATTTGTCTGTAGCCGGATTGAACTCCTTGTAGCTGATGCCGTTCAGGATTCCCTGCAGATCTTCCTGTCTGGCTCTGAGCAGCCGCTGCATTCCATAGCCGTAGTAATCGGTCAGGATTTCCTTGGCGTAGGTATCGGATACGGTTGTGATAAAATCGGCAGTGACGATGCCTGACTTGAGGAAATTGAGGAAGCCCTCGTATTCGAACCGATAATCATATTTCAGGGGAAACAGTTCGTAATCCTGGAGCGGGAACACACCCTGATAGGCGAGATTATGGATCGTGAGCACGGTTTTGGCCGGAAGTTTCTTCCGGTATACGGTCTTGACCAAAAGCGGCACCATGGCCGTATGCCAGTCATGGACATGGATGATGTCGGGTAAGTAGTCGATTTTCAGGGCCGCTTCCAAAGCGGCGATCTGGAAGTACGCGAAGCGTTCCGACTCATCACCGTAATTGTAGATCTGGTCCCTCGAACCGAAATAGAACAGGTTGTCGATGAAATAGTAGGTGACCTCATCAAGCGTCAGCGTCTGGACGCCGACGTACACATTCCGTTTCGTAGCGAAGTCGATCGTGAATTCCGTTACCGGCTGCATCTTTTCCACATATGTCTTTGGGATAGCCTTGTACTTGGGCATGATGACGATGGCTTCGAGGTTCCGAAGTCGTTTCAATTCACCGGGCAGGGAGCCGACCACATCAGCGAGACCGCCCACTTTTGCGAAGGGATAGCATTCGGCACTGATATGCAATACTTTCATACTCTACCTCCTTTTTGAATCGATTCCAAATCAATTATACCACTTCTGGAAAACAGGATAAAGGCACTTTATGGAAATCAGGCCCAGAACTTGACAAGTTCGTGTTTGGACACCGACATGATGATATACGTGGTTTCCATGAGCAGGAACAACAGGATCAGACTCGGGACTGAAAGAGGAACCAGTTTGAAAAATCTGCCGCCCAGGACCACAAAACAGAAGGCCGAGGAAATCGCCGCGAAGACCACGATGATCGAGCGGAACCGGTTGAGCGGGGTGACCACGTTCACGAGGACAAGGAGATAGGCGAAGGTGGCGGCGATGATCCCGACGGTCGAGATTTCGCCGGTGGTGATCGTCGGCCAGAAGCCGGCGAAAAGATAGACCGCCAAAAGGTTCAAGACGACAAGCAGGGCGCCGGGTATGACGTTTCTGAACACGTTGACCAGGAATTTTCCCTTGAACATCTTCTTGTTCGGCTCGAGGGCGATGAAAAACGAAGGGATGCCGATGATGAAAGTCTCGATGACGAACATCTGGACCGGTTCGAAAGGATAGATGTTCGAGGTCACGAGCAAGACCACGGTCAGCAGGATCGTATAGAGGGTCTTGACCAGATACAACACGGAAGCCCGTTCCATGTTGTTCACGATCTGTCTGCCTTCCCGGACGACCGCCGGCATCGAGGAGAAATCATTGTCGAGCAATACGAGGTGGCTGATGTTTCTGGCCGCTTCCGAACCACCAGCCATGGCGACGGAACATTCGGCCTGTTTGAGGGCCAGGATGTCGTTCACGCCATCACCGACCATCGCGACCTTGTGCCCGCTTTTTTGCATCAAATCAACCAGCAGTTTCTTCTGTTCGGGACTGACACGGCCAAACACGGTGTATGTGTTGGCATATTCGCTCAGTTTGTCATCCGGGATCCCGGCGAGCGATATGGCTTTTTTGGCATCGGGAACGCCGGCACGGAAAGCGACATCGGCGACGGTAAGGTGATTGTCACCGCTGATGATCTTGATCTCCACACCGTCCTGGGAGAACTGATCCAGAGTTAACTGGACGTTTTCCCGGATGTGGTCATCGAGCATCACCAAGGCCAAGGGTTCGACTTTTCCGGTCAGTTTCTCTTCATTGAAACCATCGGCTTTGGCGAAAAGCAATACCCGTTTACCGGAGCGGGCATGTTTCTCCACCTGCTTCTTGATCGTCATGTATTTGCCTTTGAACACCAATTCGGGAGCACCGATCACGAAAGATCCGAAATCGAAGTTCATGGCGCTGTATTTGTTCTGGGAGGAAAAGGGCAGGATCGCCTTCGCGCGATATTTGCGTTTGCGTCCGAAATAATCCGTCAGCGCCCGTCCGGTGGGATTGTTTTCGTTCAGGGCGTAGTTCATCGAACCGATGATATTCCTGATCTCGGCATCCGGGTAATCGACCCTGTCGGCTTCGATCGCTTCGACTTGTTCCACCAACGTCACTTTCATCGATCCGTCGGTCAGGGTTCCGGTCTTGTCGAGACAAATGGTGTCGATCCGGGCCAAAGATTCGATCGAGTAGAGGTCCTGAACCAAGGTGTTGCGCCGCGCCAGTTTGATGACGCTTGAGGCGAAGGTGATCGTCGTTAGCAGGAACAATCCCGACGGGACCATGGCGACCATGGCGCCGGCCATCTTCTTGAGCGCATCCTGGTAGTAGGCGGGTATGTGCATGAAATCGCTGAGATAATCCAAACCGGAATTGAGAAAGACGTTGTAAAACGTCAGCAATCCCAGGGGAATGATGATGATTCCAATCAGTTTCAACAACTTCCGGAGTGATTCCAGGATTACCGATTTCGGCTTGGAAAGCGTCTTGACGCGGCTGGATAGCGTCTCGATGTAGTTGTCCTTTCCAATCGCGTCGACCCGGATATATGCGTTACCGGATACGACAAAACTGCCCGAAAAGACTTTGCTTCCGGGCTTCTTCAACACCGGCTCCGCTTCACCGGTGATATTGGCTTCATTGACGGTGAGCACACCGTCCAGGACGGTTCCGTCGGTGACGATTTCCCGGCCTGAAGCCAGCACATAGATGTCATCCAGGACGATCCTGTCGATTTCGATCTCGATTTGGAAACCCTGCCGCATGACGACGGCATGGGGCTCAGAAAGCAAAGAAAGCTTGATGATCGTGCTTCTCGCCTTCAATTCCTGGATGATTCCGATCGTGGTGTTAAGGACGGCGATGATGACGAAAAACAGATTCTCGTAACTTCCGATCGAGATCAGGAGCACCGCCAGGAGGGCGAGGATCATGTTGAAATAAGAAAAAAGATTATCGCTGATAATCTTCCAAACCGATTTCAGATTTGATTTCTGGCGAAGATTATACTTGCCTTCAAGATAACGATGATTTACCGCCTCGACCGAGAGACCGGCCAAAAGTCCGCTGTTACCTTCCAATATCGACCACATCCGAATCTTTCTTTCATTATAGCAGAATCTGGCTCTTTTGACAATGTTTTGGCAAATGCCGAAAAAAAAGAACACTTTTCAGTGTTCGAAGACGCTTTTGCCGATGAATTCGCGCAGCAATGAATTGCAGGGAACCAGATACTGGTCGATCTCCTTGAAATACTTCAGGAACTTGATCAGCCGGTTGGCCTGGACGAAATACTCGGATTCGTTGGGAATCTGTCTCAAGGCATCGAGGGCGTAGCGCTTAAGGACCGAAAACTCATATGTGAGTTCGGAATTGTAGATATAGTTGGCGCTTTCGATGAAAGGATAGATCCACTTGTATTCCCCGCGTCTCACCGACGGCCACATGCTGAGGGTCTTTTCCGGCGAGGTGTTGCGGAACTGCAGGTCGCGCACGATTCTTCTCAGGAGTCTCAGGTCGGTGAGGTTGATCGGATTGTTGTAATCGATATTGACCTGCGAGAAAGGCGAAATGTAGATTTTGAACTTCTTGCTGGCGGGAATGAATTCCGTCAACAGGTCGTTCAAGGCGTGGATGCCTTCGATGATGATCGGGGTATGGGCGCCGATCTGGACTTCGGGTAGGTAGATCCGTTGGCGGAGCATGAAGTCGAAGACGGGCAACTTGACGCTTTCACCGTTGATGAGGGCCGTGATGTTCTGGTTGAACAAGTCGAGATCCAGAGCCTTGACATGCTCAAGGTCGGCCTGACCGAATTCATCGATCGGCGCCTTTTCCACCGGAAGATAGTAGTTGTCGATCGAAATCATGAGCGGTTTGATGCCTCGCGTGAGCAGTTCGATTTCCAGACGCCTGGAGAAGGTTGTCTTTCCGGAGGATGATGGTCCCGCGATGGCGATCAGCCTGATGTTGTCGATGTCGCGGGAGATGATCTCCCCGAGCTCGCAGAGCTGATTGTTGTGCTTGGTCTCGCACATGTTGACGAACTCGACCTGCTTGTGGTCCTCGATCTTCTTGTTCAACTTGTAGATCATTTCCGCGTCGCAGTTGATCGCCCACTGTTCGGCCCGATTCAGAACCCGCAGGAAACTGGGCGAATCCGAAAACTCGGGAATCTGCCCTTTTTCTTCGATGCGCGGATAGCGGACCAGAAATCCGGGACTGTAATAGAACAGTTCGAATTCGGTAAGGTACCCGGTAGAGGGAACCATATAACCGTACATGTAGTTCTTGTAGCCGTCGCATTCGTAGATGTTGACGATTTCTTTCCGGTATTTGAGGGTTTCCACCTTGTCGATGTAACCCTGGCTCTGATAATATTTCTTCGCGTTCGCGATTGTCTCCTTCTTACGAATGATCGGATAGTCCTTCGCAATCAGGGCATGCATCTCCTCGATGACTTTTTGCACCATTTCCTGGGTGATGATGCCGTTGATGGCGCGGCCGTAGATTCCCATCGAGATGCTGTTCGAGAACTTGATCTGCAGTTTCGGATAGACCCTTTGGAAGGCCATGCAGATCAGATAGCGCATGCTGGTCGCATAGATGCGGGCGGAATCCTGGTAAGTATAGTCAAGAAACTCGACCTTGGCGTCGTAGTCGACCTCGTATGACAGTTCGCGGAGACGGTTGTTCACTTTCCCCGCATAGAATGTGCCTTCGTATTTTTGGGCCAGAGTCTCCAGTCGGACTTTGTCCTCGAAATGGAATTCATCGCCTTTGATCCTGATTGTGAACATCCGGATACCTCCTGTGAAAACGCTTGTATAAATATTCTACTACTTTTTACTGAATTTGCAACAATTTTTAAAATTCGCAGGATTGACTGGAAAAAGAAAGCAAGATTAGTATATAATGTCTCATGAGGAAACGTGTTCAGGAGGTAAAAGATGTTTTTGAGTGATTTCTTTACCAGCTCCGGCATGGATGAAAATCCCACCGCCTATCTCTTCAAATGGCAACATATCACCTATATCCTCGCCTCCGTTTTCATGTTCTTCCTGCTGATGCGGATTTTCGTCCACAGGAGCGAGAAAACCCGCCGGATCTTCGTTCTGGTCTGCGGGACATTGATGCTTTTGCTCAAGTACGGAGGCGAAGCCCTGTTCATCCACGAGTGGAATCTCTATGGCGACCAGTTGTCGACCTATTCACATCCCTTCTGGGACTTCCGCACCTTCATCTCGTTTCAGATCTGCGGAATCAACAATGTGCTCCTTCCTCTTGTCATCTGGTTCAATCTGAAACCGATGAAGGATTTCGTTTTTACTTCTTCGATCATCGGCGGCTTCGCGGCGATCATCTATCCGGTCGGGGTACTATATGGAGATCCTTTCGTCATCACCTTTCCGATGATAAGAACCCTGATCGTCCATTTCCTGCTCGTTTTCCTGCCTTGTTTCCTGATGGCGACCGGAGAGTTCCGTCTGGAAAGGGAAAACTGGAAGAACACTTTTGCCGGTGTCCTCATCGTCATTGCCTTCGCGATGTTTGGGAACCTGTTCGTCGACACTGACGCCAACAACATGTATCTGATGGTTAATCCCTTCTATGGCGGACCGATCCCCTTGCTCAACATCCTTCCGAACGGAGTCCACACCCTGGTGTTGTTCACACTGGTATTCATAGCCTATCTGATCCTCTACAAGCTGGCAGATATCTACAACCGGAAAAGAGACAGGAAAATGGCTCATTGACCTGGAAACGTCAACTGATAAAGCAAAAGGAACTGTAATGAAATGAGGAATTGAATTTCTTCATGGACTTGACAGTCCCTTTTTTCTATACTCATGGATGATTTGGTGGAAAACCATGAAAAAAAGCGCTTTTT
>Ga0172375_10001051_pt1 | contig 44769 bp, 44 predicted proteins | sample LakKiv1m_FD_114537 | JGI IMG/M metagenome (GOLD analysis project Ga0172375, IMG submission 114537) | Freshwater microbial communities from Kabuno Bay, South-Kivu, Congo - kab_092012_11.1m | ecosystem: Environmental > Aquatic > Freshwater > Lake | place: Democratic Republic of the Congo... | reverse complement strand
CGAACTCACTTACAATCGCATAAATAATTTCTTTCGAGAGGGCGGCCATCCTGTCAAATAGCCATCTCGGCGCCTTTCCATAATGAAGGGGTAATGTTGCTATACCTGTCTTTTGCATTTAATTCTCTTTTTAACCTGTGAGTATAACCCATGGAGCATTGAGTATAACCCATGGAGCATTCTCAATTCCCAATGAGTGAGACCCGATCTTCCAATGAGATGCTTGAGGTTTCTTATTGTCCTCTCCTCGGGTTTCCTGTTTCCTGAATCCCATGTTTTTCATCGCCCGCGCAGATGCACTGACATTACCTGGCTCTTTTGGTTCCACGAGTATGAAGGATATATTGTCTTCCCAGTTTCCCATGAATATCACAAGATGTTTTACTGAATAAATATGTTACCATTTATTCCCGTTAATCTTAACCCTCGAACATCTCCTTCTTTTTAACAATTTAGATATATATCATGTCAAGACCTGACACTAAGTTTCTAAGTTTCTATTCTTGATTCTGCCATTAATTCGGCGCTGAAACAGGTTCCGGGAAAGGCAGTAAAAGCAGAACTTGAAAATGAGGACGGCTACTTCGCCTATGGGGTCAAGCATTTCGAAAGGGTAATAATGAGGTTGCTTGCTGAGGAAAAATGAAAATGGGGGTGATTAAAATCCGGCTGATACAAAGAGCCAATGAGGTTGTGAATTTAGCATGTTGTAGCGCCCATAATTTCCATGAAAAGCTGTTTTCATATCTGGTATAATGCCATATAGACAGTTAGAGGAGGCCCGGCATATGAATTGGAGAGAATATATTGAAAGCACTCCTGATGTGCTTCGAGGGAAACCACGGATTAAGGGCACAAGAATTCCGGTTAGTTTGATTCTCGGATATTTTGCTGCCGGTAATACCGTCGAAAAGATTATTGAGGAATTCCCTGATTTGAACAGGGAGCAGATTTCTGCATGTCTCGATTTTGCCCGTGATTTATCAGAATTTGAAGCTGTAGCTGTATGAGTTTGCGTTTTTTCGCAGACCAGTGCATCTCAAATTTCATCATTGATACCCTTCAAGCTGCAGGTCATAAGGTTTTTCGATTAAAGGAGCATATCTCTCCGGATTCACCTGATTCCACAGTTATCCAAAAAGCCAGAGAATTGGATTCAATTTTAATTTCCCTGAACGGAGATTTTGCGGATATCGTAATGTATCCTCCATCTCACTATAAAGGGATTTTTTCATTACAGGTAAGAAACCACCCCGAGATAATTCCACAACTTATGCAAAGATTGCTGAATTATTTAACTGCCAACACTGGCATGGATTATTACAGCGGAAAATTGTTCCTTATAGAAGTCCATCGAATCAGAATCAAGCAATAGAGAAAATTTAAGAACCTCTTAACATAGAAGCCGAGTATCCTGAGACACAAAAAACCCGATACTGAAAAGAAGCAATATAGAATTACCTATAGTGTCCCCAGAATTAGAATTTTATCCCAGCCCGCCTGCATCGTCAATATCTTCAGCATCGTGAATTGCCGATTGCAGCCGCAAGTGTCAAAATAAATTCGGCAGCCTCACGCAGTCGATCAATCCTTTTTGACAAAGCTCGCCATTCGCTCATCCATTTCAATTCATATTCTCCTTAATCAATTTGAGAAGTGTCTCCTGCATTCTGTAACACTCTCCTATAAATAACGGAAATGGGTCGCCCATAAGGTCTGGTCTTCCAAGAGTCTCTTTTATACCCAGCCCGTCTGTATAGTGATAAATTATATCGTCATTTTCCATATTATCCTTTGCGCAAATATTTGATGGAAGAACTTAGTCCTCGATGATCATGCCACATATCTGCTTGCTTCAAGCAGATGGCTTTCCTTCTGGATTAATATCGCCTTGTATCTGCCCTGAAATATATGACCAACCTATTATGCCTCTTGTTGAATAGCTGGGTATAGACCCCATTTAGTTGCCTCATTCTATGAGAAAGATTTCCATCAGGTGTCTCTATGCTTTTTTACCTCTTGCTTTTTTCCTGAGCCCCTATGCTCTGACCCTTATAACTATCAAGACTCGATGAGATGATCAGTGGCTCGAAGAGATATTGAGAGCAGCGTCTAAACATCTATTAATTTCTTCTGGTTTTTTTATAACTGTATAACTCCATTTCCCAAATCTTCCATCAGCATTAACCGCCGAAACCCAGCGATAAGCTGCAGCTGTCTTTACAGATTCAAGTTCGTCAAACCCTTTAGTTTCCAAAATAAGATAGCGCTCAACATTGTCTTTGAAATTTAATTTAATTAAGAAGTCAGGAAGATAATCGTGATTTTGTCCATTGTAAAAATATGGGATGGCGAAACCCAATCCTTGGTTTTTTGCAAAAGCAAATGTTACAGGATGTCTATCTATATAATATGCAGCGGACTGTTCCCATCTTTTTGTATCTGCAACCATATAATTCAAATGCGAATGAATAACTTCCCTCACTTCTTTACTGGTCCAGAAATCCACTTCTGCTGTTGAGCCGGGTCCACGACTTGCCTCATAAATAGCTACTTCAGGCGCTTCACCCTGTAAGGTGTCGGGTCGTATGACTTGCATAAGATTTTCGATAACCCATCCATAATATGGGGAGAGAAAAACGTCTATGATATTTGCAGGAGAAACAGGGGTAACATATTCTTTCAGGTAATGCTTAACTAGCCTGATAATCTGCGAGAATAATACATGCGATGGCGCTTCACAGTCCGGTTGCGTCATATATGTTCGGGTTAAATCCCGCGCAATCTCAAACACAAGTTCCTGAAAACGACGCCCGGAACGATAAGGATTGAGATCGACGCTTATCAGTTTGCCAGGTCCCAGCAGTGAAGGCCTCCCCTGGTTACTGGGCAAGCCTGCTTTCATTTGAACTTCTGGAGGGATATCGGCGGGATTGAGGATGAGCCTTGGCGCCTCATTCCAGTCTACCTTTATTTTATTGTGTATTGCCTGAGTATACCCTTCAATGCGTGGGAATCTAATTTCATATAGAGACTTCTCGGGTACTGCATAAACGTGATGGCGTTTTAGTGGAGGTTCTTTCGGTCCATTTCCTGTTTCCTTAAAGGGAATCACTTCAAATGGCACACCAAAGACCTTTGCAACCTCTTCTGTCAATTTCCCGTCTTCCTTTACTTCATAGCTTGACCGTCTGAGCCCCCGTCCGACAACCTGTTCACATAAAAGCTGGGACATAAAAGGCCGCAGTCCTATGATATGGGTAACCGTATTGCAGTCCCATCCTTCTGTCAGCATTCCTACGCTAACGATACAGCGAATGTCACGGCCGGGCGGATGGATCTGTCTGTTCATTTTTTTTGCAAGCTCTTCAAACCCTTCAGGATAGAGCGGCTTCCCATGCCTGTCTCTTGGCCAATCCAGCTTGCCGACTGTATCCAATGTAAATCTCATCCATCGGGATTCGTCGCTTTTTGCCTCTCCGGTATCGGTTTCATGAACGACTTTAGAGTCAACACGAATGGTATAAATTGATCCATTACTGTTAAGGAAGCCTTCAATATTTGCTGATGGTATCCCTGCCGGAGGCATGTTCTCCGCAAGCCAGTCATATATAACCTTTGCGATTTTGGTATTCTTGCATACAAGGATAAAAACGGGTGGTCTCGGATCTTCCCCGTTCTCTTCCCATTCTCGACGAAGTTCTTCCCAAAGTCCGGCAAGCATGACAATAGGGGTGTTCGCCCATTTCAGAATCGCTTCCGATTTTGGGCTTTCTTTGCGGCCACCTTTTTCGGAAGAAGTTAGGTGCGGCAAAATCCAGCGCCAGATATTGAAATAACCGGGAATTTCCTTCCCGGTCGTATCCCGCACGGCAAGCTGAGGGATTTTTGTGAGGCCGGATTCAATGGCATCGGTAAGTCCGAATTCGCTCACAACCCATGGGAATATGCGATTGCTGTCCGGACCCATTCTCCCCAGGAAATATGGAGTCGCAGAAAGGTCAACACAAAAATTTATGCCCCGATATTTGTGGACACGGTCAAGCCCTTCTATCCAGACAGTAGCTTCTTTAAAGAATTCTTTGATCTCCTCTTCTTCTCCAAAAAGGTCTTCTTCGTATTCTTCGGGTTCAGGTCTCCGAATCCGGTAAGCATGATGGGCTTCATCATTGATAACAAGGATGTTCTGCTTGCTTCCTATCTCCCGTCCTAATACACGATTCAGCAACGCGGTATCACTCTCCACATATTTCACAGATTCAACACGCACCTTCCTGAGATTCCCCTGCCGGTCCCGGTCCTCATCAATGATGGTGAGTATCCCTGCATCCACCTGTCGGGCGAGATCGTGTGGAGTAAGATAGCGTATGCCCCGTGCTGTAGTTGTTTTATTACTAATTGTTATTGATTCAACTGTCCGAACAGGAACGCCTGTTTTTGCAACGCGAGCACTGACACCGCCGGTCTGCATTATCTGGGGTTCAAAGATATGCCAATTTGTAATAAAGACTTTTCCTTTAATAAGGTCCGACATAAGATGAGGAGGTACAAGATCGCGTGTCCGATAGATGCTGCCCTCTCCCCGTTCAGGATACAGCTCTTGAAGCCGGCTTCTTATCGTCACATTTGGACAAACCACTAACACAGCATCTGAAAACCGGCCGTCGTTACGATTATTTATCTTGTTTAATATGCTCCAGGCTAGGATCATACCCATTACAGTCGTCTTGCCTGTACCTGTTGCCATTTTGTTTGCATATCGCCGGAAGGCCCTAAACCTTTCGGCCTTCCGGTCTTCGCTCGGTTCATCAAGCGGGATCGTTATGCCTTGAAGAAAATCAGCACGGGCTTCATTCAGAAAAATTATTGTTTCAGCAGCTTCGAGCTGGGCAAAGAAAAGGCGGTTAGGTTCCCTTCCTTCGCGGCGCCAGTAATTGAGTAGCTCAAAAGTTACGCCGGAGACGCCGCCTTGACCTTTCAGGGCCAGAGGCAGCCATTCTTTCAACCTCTCACGAATCCGATTGACGATTTTTAACTCAATTTCAGTTCCTATGCCTTCAGGGGCTTCACCCATTGCCTTTACAGGTGGGCGGTAATAATATCTGGCCGGTCTTCGCCCCTTGATTTTCTTCGGCAACTCGCCTTCGACAATATGCCAAAACTCGGAGGGCTCAAGGTAAGGTGAATTCAGGATTGGTTCAGGAACTTCGTACTGCTTCATAGCGGAATTCTAAATGCCTTGCATATGGAATCAAGTTTTTCCCTGATCTCCGGATGAATTTCTTCAGGCTGCATAAGCGCTGCGATTTCATGGTATCTTGTATAAGGAAAACTATGGAGTCCGGCTGCATCAAGAATGGGTGGAAGAAGACGCGTTCGCGCTTTTGTAGTGTTCAGGAATTCATGATCCCCAAGGGGTTCTTTGATTACAGCAGGTGGAAAATTGTCATTCAGGTAACTTCGTAGCCCTTCTAAATGTGTCGGAGCAGCGCCTTCACCTACCTGATGAATAATAAACCTTTCTAAGGCAGCAGGATGGATGAGATAACTTTCAATTTCGTAGCGTCTCCATCTCACTCTTTGGAGTCCATTTCCTGTAATATCAGTTCCCTGTACAGTGGGGTGATCATCACCGTCGAGCAAAACGAGTGCCGGTATATTTGGGCGTACAAGGGTCAACGCCTTATAATGATCTTCGGCTTTGATCCCCGGAGCACCCTCGCGCGGTTCCCACACACTCGGTTTCCAGAAAAGCTGCCTTGTCAAAATATCGTAAGCTGGATGGTCCAGGATTCGTGCCCATTCTTTCAGAATTGCAATGTCGGTATATCCTTCAGTATATAAAATCCCGGGCACGACCATTGCCATCATAATATCTGTGTTAGAGAGGATAGAAAGTGACCTTATGAGATTTGTTCGCTCCTGGGTATCAGAGATACGTCGTGGTCCGTCAAAAAGGACAAACAGCTCGCGGGGCTCTACGGAATTTATTATCACCTCAGAATGGGTTGCAATAATCAACTGTGAGTGCTTCTCCATGGCTACATGACGCAGTTCGCCATATATGGCATCCTGAAGAATAACATGAAGATGCGCGTCAGGTTCGTCTATGAGAAGCACCGAGGCAGGACGAGTGTGGAGAAATGTCAGCAGCATAAGAACCTGCTGAAACCCGCTCCCTGCGCTTGCAATGTCGTATTTTGGACCTCCAGAAACAGCTTTGTATTCTGCAATAATATGTGCTCCGCTTTCATCCGGCGGTAAGAGCTCATAACCGAATAACCTGTGAATTGAGTTTTGCAAGGCCCGCCAGGCCTCTTCACTCTGCTTAGCTTGCACAAGCAAATTTCTGAGCACTTCGCCGGGTTTGCCTTGACCGATCGTAGCATCTAGATACTCCTGTCTTGCATACAATGGCTCCTGTGTGCTTAAACCGGTCATAGGCGGCACAAAAACAGTTGGCAATCTCAAGCCACTGAGCCTGAAAGGCTCTACATCCCGTCTCGGTCTGACCTTAACCTGCTCGGTGGTATCGTGATGTATTTCCATAGCGATACACCAGCCTTTTGTATGACTTATTTCGATCTCAATATTGCTATGAGTTTTTCTCTGGTTCCAAAGCAGATCGAACTGTCGAAGCGGCACTGCCGCGAATGTCTGGCGGGCAATAGGTGCAAATGTGTATGAACCGCCATGTCTTTGAAAATCATTCAGCTCGCTCCACTTTCGAAAGGCAAGATCCCAGGCTGCAATTGCCTGAAGCAAAGTTGTCTTGCCTGTATTATTCGGACCTGCAAGCACAATATGTCCGGGGATATCGAATGTAACCTCATCGAATCGTTTGAATCTGCGGATTACAACTTTGGAGATCATTTCTCTGCCTCTGAAATACTCTTCACAACTAATAATTCATTGCCGCGGTCATCAATCACCTTGACAGCGATTTGACCCTGTTCGCCTCCCTCAAAGAGTGCGCTCACGGTTCCTGCGAGGTGATCCCATACGCTTTCTTCATGCGTAGCACGAAGGGCACGTTTCAGGTTATCCCATGCGCTTGTACGAGGGAAGAATGCCTGGCAGACATGGAAACACAGTCCGTTGTAATCGGTATCGAGGAACCATGCAGGAACATCGTCTCCCCTGTGATGATCGACCTCCATTGTCACCGGGTCAAATACGTCAAGGCCAACAAGTTCTACTTGATAATGTATCTTTTGATCTGAAAATCCCCCCTTGCCCCCCTTTTCCAAAGTGGGGATTTTTGTTATTTTTATCTCCGGCAGACCGCAGACACTGAATATCTGGCTGGACCGCATATTTTTCAAGAGATCGCCCATCATTAGATCAGGCGTTGCCTGAACATAAGTTGCAGGTACTCCTGCAACAGCTTCTGCATTTTCTATGAAATTCCGGGCGCCAGGCTGGACAGCAAAGCCGATGACATAGAGATGTGCATAATTTTTTGCATGGGCTTCCCGCGCTGCCTCGAAAACAAGTTTTTCGCTGATTGATCCGTTTTCCGGTCCGAAGACGATTGCAACAGGCTTTTCGTCTCCATTGGCAACCAATGCCTCGGCTGAGAGGGATAAAGTCTTTGCAGGTTTTCTGATCCCTCTGAGTTCGACTGTTTTGTTCCCGCCGACATGCAGCACTGGTGACCTCCTGAGCACCTCAAGCATGCGGTCTATGAAAGAACTGTAATCCGCCGCTTCCGGAGCGCCGGAATCTTCGATACCGTCCCCTTCCCAGTCAACCGGCGTTGGAATCGTTGCCTCAACACAAAATGGACCGGTGACTCGGGTAATCTTATTCTCTACTTCAGGACGGTCAACCAATACTTCTTCTTGTGGTGGTTCATTGTTTGCGATGGATTTTAAAGTTATATGAGGCACGATACCGCCAACCTCTTCTCCTTTGCTGTTCTGTTTGCGTTTATAAACGAAACCGCCTGCCGGTCCCATCTCCGGATTCTTGAGTTCATAATAAGGGAACGTTGCCGTTAACAGCCGCTGTTTTGCTAAAGCCAATGGAACCCGGCTCGTGTCAATAGTGATCCACCGCCTGCCCCATTGTTCGGCAACATAAGCAGTAGTTCCGCTGCCGCAGGTAGGGTCGACCACAAGATCGCCAGGGTCGGTGGTCATTAATACACAACGCTGGATGACCTTTATGGAAGTTTGAACAACGTAACTTGGATTATAAGCACCTTCAGTATCGTTCCAAATATTTGTGATCCTAGATACAGGAAAGTCTTCATGATACAATACATATGTCAAAGCAGTACGAGTTTCGTAAAGCCGATTCTTAGATGCTAAATTCTCCATGCCTTGAGGATTTGTTTTCCAGCTTTTACCAGCTCCTGGGTGGTATGATTTGCCATTATATTTAAATATAAAATCTCCGCTTTTGTTGAAACCGCTAGGACGTAAATCGAGAGGAATAAAAACTTTACTTCCTGCAGGTATTAGTGTAAAGTTTTCTCTTTCTTCTGGCGTCATTGTTCGACGCTCCCCATTGGGGCGCTCAATATAGCGCCAATGCGGATCTTCACGCCAGTCTTTTTCTATAAATAGAGGTCGAAATTTCATCTGTTCACGAGATCGAGCATAAAAAAGAATATAATCTCCAATTGACTCTAAGCGTTCAGTGCCAAATGTCATTTTCTTAGTTTTGAAAGTTATTACCGCAATAAAATTCTCCGCCCCAAAGATTTCATCCATCACTTCTCTCACATGATGCAGATTCTCATCACTGATTTGTACGAATATGCTTCCCGAAGAATGTAAAAGGTCACGTGCGAGCAATAAACGATCACGCATGTACGTAAGATATGAATGCAGACCAAGTTCCCATGTATCTCGATAAGCCTTCACCATTTCGGGCTCGCGAGTCATGTCTTCGTCCTCATTGTGTTTAACATCACGCCTACGGACGAAAGGCTGGAAGTTAGAGCCGAACTTAACGCCGTAGGGCGGGTCCATGTAGATCATCTGCACCTGCCCGCCGAGGCCCTCGTAATGCAGGAGCGAGTTCATTACAACAAGCGAATCACCTAGGACAAGGCGGTTTACCCATTTGTCCTTGTATTCATATGCTTTTAATATCTGATCGGTGATCGAATGCCGCGGATCTCCGAACAGGTCAAGTTCGATCTGTTTATTCTTCTGATGGCTGACAAGCGTTTCGACAATCGCCTTAGTCGAAAGCCTCTCATGAACAAAGAGCGGAAGTGTCGGCACATCGAAAGACAACCGTTCAGCCTTGCCTGTCCAGTTTAAGAATGGTTTACTTATCCGCTTGAGTTGTTCTATAGCATCATTAAGGTTGCTTACTGCTAGTATTATGCGGCTATCAGAGCTCTTAAATTCCTGTGGTTTTTTAAATTCCTGTGGAGAGGGAAGTGTAAATGCTTTTTCAATCATACTGAGAAGCCATTCGCCCAACTCCCTGACCGAATTTTGTCCATCCCATTCGAGGGAGGGGGATAGAGATGAATCATAGCGATAGGTTACCAGAGGTTTCTTCTTTTTAAACTGTGCCTGTATACCGACCTCTGGCCGCATAAGACTTTCAGAAGTTGGATGGCGATAGGTCTCTGTTACAGCCTGCCTTGTCTCAACAGTTTTTCCTCTGTTTCCCGATTTCTTTATGGTGGTCTGTTTCTTAGCTTTTGCCATAATATCCGTTAAGATTTGACGTTAATTTTTCTCTAAATATTATATGGTTTCAGCAATATTTGCAATATTATGTATGCTTTGCAAATCAGACAGTAGAAAAAAGAAATGGTCGGAACAATTTCCGCCGTTGCCAATTTTTAAAAAATTTTACGGCGGGATTATAGCGTGTTAAACCACCATGATTAAGTGCATATACTTTTGCCTAAGGGTGGGCATATTTAGGTTGATTTACATGGAAATATGCAACTTAGAGGAAAGAAATTAGTGTCAGGTCTATTTAAGGAAAGATATTGAAAAAATCGAGAAACTTCTTTTTGACAATTTAGATATATATCATGTCAAGACCTGACACTAAATTTTTTCTATTTGGAGTGGTTGGTATTTATAAATACTCCTCTATCCCTGTCTTTACCTTCAATCTCTGATAGATAATATCAGCTATCTTAAAGAGGTTGACAGTATCTTCCTTGTTATATATTGTCAGCAAATTCAGCGCCTCGCTGCTTCCCCTCCTTGCATTCTTCCAAAGCTTTACAGCATCATAACCATTCATTCCCTTAACAGCCTCGTGCCTCTCGATTCCGAAATCCGTCTCGAGTCTTTTAAGACCACTTTTAAATCCGAGTTTTTTGGAACCGAAACAGATGTCAAAGTGGGGGACATTAAATTTCAAATCAGGCATTGATCTTTTTAGAAAAGGGATGTCGAAAGCTGACCCATAAAATGTTATAAGGTATTTATATCTAGAAAGTTCTCTTTCTAGATTTTCACGAGTGAGATTCATATCTTTCAAAAAACATTTGTAGTTGTGGCCGTCGTATATGCCGACCATAGTTGTATAGCCTCCGCTTTCAGGCATAAAACCGTTTGTCTCTATGTCTAAGCAGGCTGCCTCTTCTTTGAAGATATCAAAGAGCCTCCAGTGCTCTTTTTTCTTAATCGTGCCTGCAAAAAATGCGGCATTGCCGTCAGACAACTCTTTCAAAGCAAGAGAGAGGTGCGCATCAAAGAGGCTTTTCTTGTTAGGGCTTATGAAATTCAAATCCGGAGCATTTATGAAATCAGACCATGTTAGTATTCCATTTCTCCAGAGTCTTTTTTCAAGTTTTTCGCCGATGCCGTTTAAGATGCTGAATGTATTTCTTATCATTTTTCTATTATACGCATATCTTTGAATAAAAATTCAAACAATCCCATTCACGCTTTCCCCTTATTAATAGACATTGATGTCTCCCAAAGCCACATTATTAATCCCTCGTAAAGATTTTACGATATTATCCTTTGTGGGTTTGTATAAACATTCAAGCGGTCTCTTCTCACAAAACCTATAAGTGTAATTCCTGAACGCTCGGATATCTCGACCGCGCGATCTGTTGGTGCGCCCCGGGTTGCAACAATCGGGATGCCCCATCTTAAACATTTTGACACAATCTCTGAAGAGACGCGGCAACTTACAAGCATTAATTTTTCTGTAAAAGGTATATCCTCGAGAATGGAACGACCTATCACCTTATCAATAGTATTATGTCTGCCTATGTCTTCTGCAAATACAAGAATTTTTTCCCTGTCTGAAATAGCTGCACTATGAAAACAACCTGTCAGTCTGAAGGATTCCGATTTCTCCTGAAATTCATTAAAAATGGTTTTAAGGGCTTCAAAACTAATAGAGAAATTATGTTTAACTTTTTCGAATTCCCTTTTTTTATTAAAGGTAAACCCACCCAGGCATCGAGAGGTTACCATACCTTCTGTCAGGATATCTCCAGCAACAGGGATGTCAACTGTGATTTCCTCTCCATACTCTATTCTCATTTCCTCAGGGGAAATTTTATTCGATAAGATTCCCTCCGTAAGAAAAAGGCCGATTACCAGTTCCTTTATCATAGAAGGTGTACAGTATAGACTTATAACCTCTTTCCTGTTAACGAAAACATTAATTTTTTTCTCTACTGCAATATAATCCTCTATTTCTTTAAAAGATGTACCCTGTTTCTTTATTATTTTTTTCTTTATGTACAGGTTCATCTATTTATAACTGTTAATTGTGTCAATAAGGCTTCGCAGCCTTCCGCAGTTCTTGCAGTTAAAATCTACTACATCGCAAGAAAACGGAGGCTTGACTTTATATGCTGCTGATTTTTATTATTCTTAAACGGGGCGTAGCGCAGCCTGGTAGCGCACACGGTTCGGGACCGTGGAGTCGAAGGTTCAAATCCTTTCGCCCCGACCAGAAACCTTATATCTTAACCACCGATCCATGACATCGGTCTTCTGTGATCTTCTTTATAATTAAACAGTCTTTTGAGGTGAGCATCCTGGATCCTGATATTATGGCCTTCAGGCTTTACTTCTATGGAGAGCTTAATGAGGCGTTCAATTTCATCATCAGGCGCGCCACCCCGAAGGGCAGGTTTTAAATCTATTTCGGTTTCCGAGAAAAGACACGGCCTCAGTTTCCCGTCAGCAGTTAAACGGAGGCGGTTGCATTCTCCACAGAAATGGTTGCTGAGGGGGCTTATGAAACCAATCACACCAATGGCCCCGTCAAAACTGAAATATCTTGCAGGACCAGATTTTCTTATCTTAACAGGTGTGAGATGACCTATACCTTCGACAATAGATTTTATTTCGTCTACAGAGATATACTTTTCATGCCACTTTATATCTTTTACACCAAAGGGCATGAATTCTATAAACCTTACCTGGTAAGGAAACTTCAGGGTTATTTTTGCAAATTCCCCTATCTCGTCATCATTGAGCCCGCGGATTGGAACCATATTTATCTTTATCGGTACAAGACCTGCCTTTTCAGCTGCTTTAAGACCATTCAGAACAAGATCAATATCCCCACCTCTTGTTATTTCCCTGTATCTATCAGGTTTGAATGAATCAAGACTTACATTAATCCTGCTAAGGCCAGCTTTTGTCAGTTCTTCTGCATGTTGTTCAAGAAGGACGCCATTTGTTGTCAGGCTAAGGTCTTTTATGCCCGCGATGTTTTTTATCAATGCAATAAGATGGGCAACATCCCTCCTCATAAGGGGTTCTCCGCCTGTTATGCGTATCGTTTTAACACCAATATTAACAGCAATTTTTAAAATTCTTACTAGCTCTTCATAACTGAGAATTTCTTTATGCTCTACCGGTTTAATACCCTCAGATGGCATGCAATATATGCAACGCAGATTGCACCTGTCAGTGATGGATATCCGCAGGTAATCTATAGCGCGTTGAAAGCCGTCTTTAAGACTACTCACCGTTTCTTCGTTTTTTTCTTGTTTATATTTTCTATTGTTTTCTTTGCAAGCTCTGCCTCTTTTGAATCAGGGTAACGTTCTAACAGTTGCTCGAGGATTATCTTCCCGGTTTTTTTATCTCCCATCTCAATAAATGAAAGTCCCTGTTTTAGAAGGGCAGAAGAGGCTTTTTGGCTTTTTGGATATTTCTTTAATAATATCTCATATTCAAAAATCGCGCCCTCAAAGTCTTTCTCGTGGTAGTATGTCTCTGCAATCCAGAATTGTGCATTGTCAGAAAGTTCATCATTGGGGAACTCCTTTAAGAAGGACCCAAACATTTGTCTTGCTTCTTTATATTTCTCCGCCTTGAACATATTATATGCTGCCTTATATTTTGATGTCTTATCAGCTGAGGCTACAGGTTTTGCAGGTTGCTTTTCTTCGTGTGTCTCCTTTCCATGTTTTTCAAATTTATTTTCGGTTCCCTCTTGTTGCTTTTCGAAAAGTTCTTTCTTCTGTTTTACCTGGCTTTCTAGGGCATCCAATTTGTTCCTAATATCTTTTATCTGATCTTCTAGGCTTGTTATCTGTGCCTTTATGAGGTCCATCTCTGCGGCAGAATTTTTCAGCGCCTTTTCTGTGAAGTATTTGTTCTCATCGAACCTGCCGCTCAGGATCTGAAGGTCTCTTGATACATTCGCCAGCAGAGATTGTGTTTCTGCCTGGCTCTGCCTTACAACATTAAATGATTCTTCCTTGGCAGCTCCCGAGGTTTTTTCTTTTAAGGTGTTTAGCTCGTTCTTTACTATAAGGGACTCCTTCTGGAGTTGAGTTATGTCCCGTCTGAGAAAAGCAAAGTCTTCGGTGGTTGCGCAGGCTGATAATAAACAGTAAGCAGTAAACAGTAAGCAGTAAAAACTGATTTTGTACTCTGAACATTTATTTATAAACCTTTTGCGCATTATTTACCTGCCCCTTTTTTAAGGATAACAAAGTGCGCTCTTCTGTTTTTTGCCCAGCATTCCTCTGTTCCCTCTGTGCAAAGTGGTTTCTCTTCACCATAACTTAACATTTCAATCCTGTTTGCTGCTACACCAAGGGCGATAAGATGATCCCGCGCTGCTTTTGCCCTTCTGTCTCCAAGTGCAAGATTATATTCATTCGTTCCCCTTTCATCACAATGGCCTTCAATCAGAATCATCCGAGAAGCATCTTTTAGTAACAGCGAGGCAATTCTCTGTAAAATAGGCTTTGCATCTGGGCGAATATCATACTTATCGTAGTCAAAGTTGATATCTTCCAGAAATCCCTTTTCTTCGATATACTTTGGCGGTTCCTCTTTTGTCTCTATTTTTGCGAACTGCGGTTCTATTACCTTTTCTTCAGGTTTAATCTCAGCAGCCTTCTGGGTAGTTTCCTGAGGAGTAAATTTTGGTTGCTGTAACTCTGGCGGTACTACTTTTCTCTGAGAACAACTAACAAGTGTAAGCCCTAGCGCTAATAATATCAATATAAAAGCCTTTTTCATAAACTATCCTCCTTTTTAGCAACTTGTAGTTAGAGCTAGTTCTGCTTTCTCTTAACTATTAACTACTTATTGCCAACTACGTTTAGATTTGGTGACCATCTTGGTCCAGATGCCTTCAATCCCTTAGGGGTAATCCTTTTTTGGGATTCCCCATTCGCAGTCATGGTATATATGCTTTTGACACCATTCCTGTCTGAAGAAAAGGTTATAAACCTTCCATCAGGAGAAAATGATGGATCTTCGTTATCACCATCGGTTGTAAGTTGTATAAGCTCTGTGCAGTCAGGTCTGATTGTGAATATCTGGTTTTTTCCCCGTCTTCCTACAAAAACAATTCTGTCACCGTTTGGAGACCATGACGGAGAAGTATTATAAGAGCCTTCAAAGGTTAACCGCCTCACATCTGAGCCATTTCTGCGCATTATGTAAATCTGCGGACTACCACCCCTATCTGAAACGAACGCAATATAATTGCCGTCAGGAGAAACAGCAGGGGATACCTCGATACTGTAAGACGATGTCAATTTTATTGTCTGATTGTCTTTTAGATTTAAAGTATAGAGGTCTGATGTTCCTTCTTTTGAAGAAGAAAAGACAAAACCATTTCCTTCAGGCAAAAAATCTCCAGCTAGGTTTGTCCCTTTTGCTAGAAATACTTTCTTCTCGCGCATGCTTATGAAGTCTAACAAATAAATCCCCCACTGTCTATTCCTTTCAGTTGAATAGACAAGTTTCTGGCCATCTTTTGACCAACGAGGAGGGAGGACGATGTTGCCTTTCAATCCCAACCTTGTGATTCTATTTCCATCCCAGTCCATAATACAAATTCCCATTCCATCTTTATCTTCTGCAATAAATGATATTTTCGACCTGAAAATGCCTGTTTCACCAGTAAGTGTGTAATAGATATCGTTTGCGATGGTGTGGGAAAGCGGCCTTATAAATTCCCTCTCTGCAGCATATTTTTTTTTAAATATTTCTTTTCCTTCAAAGACATCATAAAGAGATACGGTTACAGCTAAGTTTTTGCCCTCTTGAACAGAGCCTTTTACAACCGCCTCTACTCCAAGAGGGGTCCAGTTTTTCGGATTAAATGACTGGGAAGGATTTTCTATATAGGCAGTTCTGTCTACATAGAAAAAAAGCCCTGTAAATGTAAGGTCATCCCTTATAATATCTGATATCTCTCTGCCTGAATTACCAGAAAACTCCTGTATAGCGATAGGGAGCTTTTTAAAGGCTGGGGAGGATATGTCTATATAAACCTTGGCCTCAACGACAGCAAACAGCGAACAGTGAACAGTGAACAGTAATAAAATAAAGATTGAAACTTTGAACTTTGAACTTTGAACTTTGAACTTTTCTATCATGGATAGAACCTCACTCCTAGCTCTATCTCATAGGGAGGCGGTGGTAGGGGGTTTGCTTTTGCGAGCGCTTTGATAGCTGATCTGTCAAAAAGTGTATTGCCTGAACTTTTCTCTATCCTCTGCACTGTTGTTGTACCATCTTTCAATATTCTTACTGAAATGATCGCCTCAATGTCCTTTTGCCCTGTGTCCGGGAAGACCCACTGCTGCCATATCTCTTTCGTTATCTTAGAATAATAATCATCAAACACAGTGCCTTTCACTGAATAAGCAAAGGTTGGTTGTGAACTACCAGTTCTTTTATCACCAGTGGATTTAAGAGAGATGATGGAGCGAAGTTTGACTATTTTTTCTACCTTTTTTTTGGCTACAATGGCAGATATTTTTTCCTCTGCCAGTTCTTTTCTTTTGGAAATTTCTTTTATGTTTTTCTCAGGAATATCTGCCAGAGCAGTAGATTCTTTTGAAGTATCAGAGTCATCTATACTTTTCCCTTTATTAATTCCGGTTAAATCATCAGGGCTGACAAGGCTGACAGTATAAGGAGGAGGAATGATCATATTACCGGGTTGTTTTAAAATGAGAAAGGTTAAAAAGAATGCTGTCAGATGGATGGCGAATGATAATGCAGTTGTTTTCTGGAGGCTGGGTTCACTCATTTCAAGCTTATCTGCGGCTCGGTAATCATCCCGAGCTTTTCTATGCCTGCTTCTTTTATCTCACCCATGACCTTAACGACAAAACCATATGGCACATCCTTATCAGCTTTTAAAAACACATTTGGATTCAGCTTGCTTATTGCTTTTAGTTTTTGACCCAGCTGCGGGATGGAAACAGGATTTTCGTTCATATAAATAGTACCCCCTTTTTTTATAACCAGTGTTATCCTTTCTTCAGGCGGGAGATCTCTGCCCCTAGCTTTTGGGAGATTCACATCTAGCCCTTGTTGTAAAAGGGGGGCTGTTATCATGAAGATGACGAGAAGGACAAGCATTACATCAACAAACGGTGTCACATTTATTTCTGAAAGGACTTTCCTGTCTCTAGTTCTCATGTATTTTCGTAAAGAAATCGAGAAGCTCTTCTGAAAAATCCTCCATCTCGATAATCATCCTTCTTGCCTTGCTGAGGTAGTAGTTGTATGCGATTACTGCGGGAATGGCAGCAACAAGTCCTGCAGCAGTAGCGATCAGCGACTCTGCTATGCCAGGCGCCACAACTGCGAGCGATGCGGCACCAGCGCTTCCGATGCCCATGAATGCAGTCATAATTCCCCAGACAGTTCCAAATAGGCCGATAAATGGAGTCGTTGAACCTGTTGTAGCGAGGAAATTAAGGTACTTCTCGAGTTTTGCGGATTCTAGCGCTTCATATCTCCGTAAAAGCCTTTTAGTCTCACTCTTTTCTTTGCGTGCTTCATCTGTATAAACAGCCTTGAAGACATTTACGAGAGGACTAAGGGTTAAACTCCTCATTCCCTGATAAAGTTCCTTAGGGGCTCTACCAGACCGGTATGCCCGCAAGAATTGTTCGGATTCTTTATCCGCCCTCGAAAAATATCTGTTTTTGAATAATATTATTGCCCACGACACTATCGAAAAAAACAAAAGGATGACTAAAACACCTTTAACAACATATCCTGCCTGCAGGATTAACTGAAGAACTGAATCTTTCATGATCGCTCCATAATTTTTTATAAAATTTAAAAGAATTCAGACTAAAAAGTCAAATAATGTTTCTGTTATAATAATGTATTTTCGGAGGGGTTGCCGAGTGGTTTAAGGCGACGGTCTTGAAAATCGTTGTAGGGGAAACTCTACCGTGAGTTCGAATCTCACCCCCTCCGCCATTTTTACAGATTGAGTCCGTGGAGCAGTTCCCGGGATTTTGTACAAGCCTAAAGTCTGATAATAGTATTCATCCGGATATGCTTTGTATCCAAACCCGCTAAAACGATGCTCCCGATGGGGGCTGCGTCAAAAAAGTAAGCAGGAACCTGTTCCCGTAATCATTTTAGTCTGTTAAAATAACAAAATGTCTGAGGCAAAACAGAAAGAAATCCTTGACTTTTTACTATCATATCCAGCAGGGCAGGTTTATACTCTTGCACCAAAACAGTATGTTGTAAGAGGATTCGATTATTACAGAAGGGGCAATCTTCGGGAATTAGAATGGAATGAAGATTTTTCCGTGCTTACTGCAAAAGTCAGGGGCACCAGATTTTATTCTGTTGATTTTTCTCTGAACAGAAGCGGTCTTAACCACTCCTGCAACTGCCCTGCATGGTCTCCGTATTCGAACTGCAAGCATGTAATCTGCAGCCTTTTCACTCTAAAAAATCTGCTTCAGCCTGAGGTATTCAGGATCCATAATCAGGATGAGGAATACAGAACGTTTCTCTTGAAATGCCTGCATAACAAACCTGTTACTTCAATAAAAAAAGATGAAGCACCTCAGAAAGAGGAAATAGCCGGATATTCCATTGTAATAGAAAAGACCAAACATATTTCTGATATATATCTGCAGAGAGATGGTGAAAAAATATCCGAAATCAATTTTAAAATACCTTACGAACTCAAACATTTAGTTTTGCGGTCTTATTTTACAGGTTATGGAAAGTTGAGGGACTTTACCCAATATCTGCAAAAATATGGTAATAAATATCCTGTTATCTTCAAAACAAAGGAAGGAGAGACCTCATTTACGTTTGATGAAAGAGGTGTATATTCCTGCAAGACCGAGCTGGATGCACATAGTGATTTTGTAAAGATCAGCAAGGTATGTTTGTGTAATGATAAGGTGATAGACAAAACAATATTTTCAGAGGACCTTGTATTTGATACCGGCACAAAAAGCTTTGGCATCATAAAGAGCAAAATTGGCTGGATGTTCTGGAATGATCTCCTTGAGAATTTTTATGAAGATCCCTCGATGGGTGAAATACCGGACTTCGACCTCTTATCGTTTAAAATGCCTGTGGAAAGCTTTCAAAATTCTTTTATTACATACCCTTCTTCTGAAGGTGATAAGCCGGAACATCTGATACTTAAAGTTGGGGGGATAGAAGTAAAGCCTCCTAAAACTGATACAGCATACCGTTTAACTATAGCGTCTTCAGGCGGCGATTATTTCCTTATAAAGGCAGAATGTATACTCGATTCCTTAAAGTCATCAACTTCGTTTCTTCTCTTCAGATATTTTTCATTGCTCAACAAGGGTGTAAATCCACAGTTGAGGGCAAACAAGAGAAAGGTATTATTATATAAGGCTTTTTTTGATATGCTTTCGGCAGATACAAAAACAAAGGCAGAGGATATTATTAAACAGGCTCTGGCTGATAACGATTTTCGTAAATATAAAACCAAGTATGCTGCCCGCACCTTGCTGAAAGACCATCTTTTGATCTTTTTGAGGGATGAAAATGATTTGATATTTCATAATGCACAATGGCTTTCTGTTTATGTGGATAAGAAGAAACAACTTTTGCTTTATAAAATCCCATATGAGATATTCGGCTGGACAATCTTTCAGGATACTCCTGCATACAATCAGATGATTGTTAACTCCAAAGACTTTTATGAGAAACTTCCGCTCCTTTATGAAAAGTTAAAAGAAGAGGGTATCGAGCTATTTTTCGATGATAAACCTGTGAAAACTTCTCAATGGGAATTTGCCTTTGATGCACGCAGGCCATCCGGCATTGACTGGTTCGAGATTAAACCTGAAATAAGGTGCAATGGCGAACTTATTGATGATACATCATTCCTAGATATGCTTTACAGGAAAGGCGCTATCGAAAAGGACGGCTGCATCCGGATAATGGATTCAAACTCAAAGAAAATACTAGACATCATTTCAACAATATATAAGACAGGAGGCATTTCTGAAGACCGCAAGAAGGAGATAGTTAAAGTCCCGAGGCTCCAGATACTCGACTGGATAATGCTTCGTAACAGCGGGGTAAGGGTGAAACTTACCCCGCAGGATGAGGAGCTTGTGGAACGGCTGATGTCATTTGAAAGAATCGAGCCGAGACCACTGCCGGAATATTTAAAGACGAAATTGCGGCAGTATCAGAAAGACGGCTATTCCTGGCTTTCGTTCCTCTATGAAAACAGGTTCGGAGCATGTCTTGCAGATGACATGGGCCTTGGCAAGACTATCCAAGCAATAAGCCTCCTTGGAGGCATCAAGGAAAAGAAGATTGTATATCCTTCAATGGAAAAAGGGCTGCCTCACCTGATTGTCCTTCCGCCAAGCCTGTTGTTCAACTGGGAAAATGAGATTAAAAGGTTCTACCCTGGCCTTAAGATAATATTTTATACAGGCAAAGAACGGAGTACATCTTTTGACGGAATCGATGCAGTTCTGACGACCTACGGCTTAGTTAGAAGAGATATTGATAAACTCAAGGACATCCAGTTTGATGTGATAATTTTTGATGAGGCACAGGCAATAAAAAATATCTATGCGGACACGACAGGGGCCGTCAGACAACTGAAGGCGAATTTTAAACTTGCTATGACAGGCACTCCCCTTGAAAACCATGTAGGTGAATATTATTCGATCATTGACCTGACAACGCCCGGACTGCTTGGTGACTTTGACAGATTCAAGCCTCTGATAAAACAGGATGCTTCCCCGCCCTTGGACATGATTATCAAAAGGACAAGGCCATTTGTCCTTAGGAGGACCAAGGACAAGATACTCAGGGAACTGCCTCCAAAAGTCGAAACCGACATTTATCTTGATCTTACGGAAAAACAGAAGGCGCTATATAAGAAGACTGTTGAACAGGTTAAATCCACAATAGATACTGCTTATCGTACAAAAACACGTGCACAGGCTCAGATTATAGCCCTTACTGCCCTTCTGAAACTCAGGCAACTCTGCGTCTCACCTCAACTAATGGCGCCTGAAATAAAAGAACCTTCGCCAAAAATTGATTTTCTGATAGAAAGCCTGAAGGAACTTTTACAGGGAAATCACAGCGCCCTTGTGTTTTCACAGTTCACCTCTTTCCTTGATATACTGCAGGAAGACTTAAAGAAGCACGGGATAGACTTTTTAAGACTTGATGGTTCAACACAGGTTAAAAACAGGAAAAAACTTATTGAGTGTTTTCAGACCGGCAATGGACCGTCTATTTTTCTCTTAAGCCTTAAGGCAGGCGGACAGGGCCTCAATCTGACAAAAGCATCATATGTCTTTCACCTTGATCCATGGTGGAACCCCGCAGTCGAAAACCAGGCATCGGATAGGGCTCACAGGATAGGACAGAAGAACAAGGTGACAATTACAAGGATACTGATGCGTCACACGATTGAGGAAAAAATGATGTACCTCAAGAAAAAGAAGCTTGAGCTGTATAAGGCAGTGATGGAGGATTCCTTGAGCAGCAGGAGGGGATTGTCAATAACCAGATCCGATTTCAATTTCCTGCTGAGTTATTAATATTCTCAAAATTGAGGCTTGTGCAAAAGTCCTAAAACAGGCCAATTTGTCATTTCGAGTGAAACGAGAAATCTTTTATAACCAATGAGGCATAAGATTCCTCACCTTCGTTCGGAATGACAATCTGTGACTTTTGCAAGAGCCTCAAATAAATATATTGAAATTACTTTTCAGTGGTTTTCTGGATTCTCCGGTCAAGCCGGAGAATGACAAGTAAGACTGAATAAAAGGGGGCAGGGATCTTATGCCTGATGATTACGAAGCAAATGTGCCCTTGCAAGTCGCGCCTCTTCATAGCTTACTGTGCCGTTGAAATGTTCCACGACAGGATTAAGGCCCCATCCCTCGATAGACAGGAAAAATTCCTCGATCTTCAGGCGCTTTCCGGGACCGACAAGACGGTCCATATCAATATCACGACCGTCCAGGATCAGACGTTCCATGTGGGATGCTATGGTGGAGGGCGCGAGACTACGCAGTTTGGCGATGTCATCAAGGGACATCCCCCCTTTGAAAAACTCATAGGTCTCTTCGACTGTTTCACCCTTTTTCTTCTTTTGCGTAAGAACCTCATGGCCGGAATTCCCGGATTCCCCTCCTGGAATCGATATCCCGGGGTTTTCATCAAGATAGCGTTTTATCTCCCGGATAAAATCCTCGCCATACTGTTCAAGCTTGGCGTCACCAACGCCGGTGATCCTTCTCATGCCGGATAATGTCGAAGGAAAGCGCCTGCACATTTCGTGCAGGGTCCTGTCTGAAAATATGATATAGGGAGGGACGTTTTGCCCTTCCGCAATCCTTTTTCTGACATTGCGGAGCCTCTCGAAAAGTGTCCCGTCGTATCCCCCAACTTCGTCCCTTTCCCTCGCGGCCTTTGCCTTTACCTCCTCTTTCTTCAACGCCATGATCCTTTCGCTGCCGAACAGGATATCCGAACCCTTTTGTGTAATCTTCAGCACAGGGTAAGGATCACCTTCCTGCATGACGGCCTCCTGCGCAATGAGTTCATCAACAACAGACCGCCAGTATTTTTTATCCCTCCCTTTGCCCGTGCCGTAGGTCTTGATCCCGTTATGTCCAAGCTCACGGATACGCTTTGTATTAGCGCCGGTCACGATATCAGTAATATGGCCTATCCCGAACCTCTGCCCCGTTCTTGATATGGCCGACATTATTATCTGCGCGTCGGTGGTGATGTCTATCTGTTCGACTGTTCCGGAACAGATATCACATGCGCCGCAATTATCACGGCGATATCCCTCTCCGAAAAATCCGAGGAGTTGTCTTCTTCTGCAGACGTTGTGCGACGCATATCCCACGGTCTGATTTAGCTTCTCGATCGCTATAAAACGTTCCCGGTCGTCTGTCATCTCGTTGATGAAATAGCGGATCTTGGGGATGTCACCCCTGCCGAAAAAGAAGAGGCAATGGGCAGGCTCTCCGTCCCGGCCGGCTCGCCCTGTCTCCTGGTAATAGCTTTCGATATTTTTCGGGAGGTCAGCATGGATAACAAAGCGCACATTTGATTTATCTATGCCCATGCCGAAGGCGATGGTTGCTACTATAACTTGCGATTCATCCCTGTTGAAAGCCTCTTGGTTCTTGGTCCGTTCATCAGCGGATAAGCCAGCATGGTAGGGCAGCGCGGCGATTCCCTTTGATTTCAGGAAATCGGCTGTTTCCATTACCGAATCGCGGGTTGTCCGGTAGATAATCCCTGATTCGCGTGGACGATCCCTGAGAAACTCAAGTATTTGCAATTCTACCCTCGATTTTGCCTTAACCTCATAGAAGAGGTTCGGACGGTTAAAGGATGCGCGTACTATATGCGGTTTTCTGAGGCCGATCTTATGAATGACATCCTCTTGAACCCTTTGGGTCGCAGTTGCGGTAAAGGCCGCAATCGGCACCTCGGGAAACATCTCAGGAATAAGAGAAAGACCGAGATAATCCGGGCGGAAATCATGTCCCCATTCAGATATGCAATGGGCCTCATCGATGGCAAAGAAGGAGATGGCTGCGGTCTTCAGCCTTTCGAGGAAATGCGGCATCGCAAATCTCTCGGGCGCGATATAGAGCAGCCTTATCTTGTTGTATTTCAACATGCGATAGACATTGGACACCTCATCGGCATCCATCGAACTGTTCATAAACGCGGCCTTTATCCCATTTTCAACTGCCGCGTCCACCTGATCTTTCATCAGCGAGATGAGCGGACTGATGACGATCGCTGTGCCGTGCATTATCGTTGCAGGCAACTGGTAGCATAAGGACTTCCCGCCGCCTGTGGGCATCACGGCAAAGACATCCCTGCCATCGAGGATGTTCCTGATGATGGATTCCTGGTTCGGACGGAATGTCTGAAAACCGAAGACGGTCTTTAGGGTGTTGTGGATAGAGGATTCTTGATCTTTACTGGTCTGGATCATCGGCTGTTATTTTAACATAAGGATTACAAGAAAATATTTTGTTAAACCCTATCACAAGAGCGGTGGGATATTTGTTCGCACGTTTTCTCATCTATCTCATTAACGTATTCATCCAGAGTAAATTTTTTATTGCATTCCATGCAATATAGGGTAACAGACCTTCAACTAAAGACGAGCTTTATTTTACCACCACATATTTTGCAATTCATGTTTTTATTATGCCTTAAAAAGTCTTAAAAATCCAACTTTATATGCAAATGATATGCAAATGAAACGTGTATCGAGGGCTTTATCTCTTCGTTCTTGAGACAAAACAGAATCTTCTTTGCTTGTCGGGCTCGGGGTTGGCGCCAAGCCCGTTAAACAAAATTATGCCCGCTTGTTAACGGATTGATTTTAATGCTATATTTGGACATTGAGGAGGTGATATAGATGGCAGGAATTAAACAGCAGGTCATTCAAATGATTCAATCCCTACCAGAGGATGTCACGGTTGATGACATTGTGGCAGAACTGTATTTTAAGCTGCAGGTCGATGCTGGCTTGAAAGAACTAGACGATGGAAAGGGAATCCCGCATGAAGAAATTGAAAAGCGGATGTCCAAATGGCTTACAGCATAAAATGGTCTCCAATGGCTGCTTCACACTTTGAAGAAATCTGTGGTTACATCGCGAAAGATTCAAGGCATTATGCTGTTCTTTTTGCCAAGAAAATCGTCTCGATTGTTAAAACCATTCCTCAGTTTCCAAAAGCAGGTCGCATTGTTCCAGAATATAACGATGAAAATTTGAGAGAGAAGATTTATGAGAATTATAGAATTGTCTACCGTATTAAGGATGAAATTATTGAAATTGTTGCAATCTGTCATGGAGCAAGGCAATTAGAAAATATTTTGTAAGCGGGCATAACTTCTTTTAACAACAGGCTTTGCGACGCTCCAATATTTGGACTAAGATTTGAGGTCGCTCCATGTTGCCCGCTTTATTATTGAGATTAAAATGGAAGGGAGACGGGCAACACGGCGTAAAGCCTTGAACTCGTTAAATGAAATTGCGCCCATGGAAGGCATGGTTGCCATCCATAGCAATCAATAAATATACAATAATGATAAAATATCAATAAGGTGAAACAAAAGGAGGCGCTAAAAATGGAAACATTAAAGCAAGAGGCAATCAAAGCCATCTCCAAATTGCCTGAATCGGCAAATATTGACGACATAATGTATGAACTTTATGTTGTTGACAAAGTCAAGAAGGGCAGAGAAGCGGTTGAATGTGGAGAGTCAATTTCCATTGAAGACTTAAAAAGAGAAATGCAATCGTGGTAAAGTGGTCAAAACCTGCTAAACTCGACTTAAAACAAATTCACAATTACATTGCAAGGGATTCAAAATTCTATATGCTATTGAGTTAACTCACCATGATGCCATATGCCATACTCCCGCTAAACATGACCTTATCAATGTGCGGGAGATTTCGTTGATGGTTCAAAGAGAACCGATATCTCAGATTTTGAGAAGGCCAGCTTTTTAACCGCTGGCTGTTTGCACAGCACTGCACCAACAACAAATGGTGAGTTAACTCAATAGTCATTTTTTTAAATGGCGATGGGGGGCAATTGTATTTTACGATCTACAACCCAAAGGCTTAATGGAAACAAAATTGTGCCCATAATGTAAAATAAAGAAAAACCCCTAAAAGTTGTGGAGGTGTTATATGAGATATAAAGTAAATCTCAAAAAAACAGAGGAAGGTTATTCTGTTTGGGCGCCCGGCTTGCCTGGTTGCTGGTCTCAAGGAAAAACAGAAAAAGAGGCATTGGAAAACATTAAAGATGCCATACAGTCATACTTAGAGACTGTTGAGGAACTAAGCAAAGACAAAGAGTCTCGTTATGTAGAAGTAACCTATGCCTAAATTGCCAGGGATAAACCATCAACGAGCAGTGAAGGCATTTAAAAAGGCAGGTTTCTGGATAGCAAAGGAAAGTAAGCATATCACGATGACAAACGGCGAAAGGATTGTCACAATTCCGAGAGCAAATCCTGTTGATGCTTTTACAATGGCAGGTATCGTAAAAGATGCTGGATTTACCATCGAGGAATTCAAGAAACTTCTATAAAACCTGCCCGCACCGGACAGCTAGGCGGGATATCCGCATTGCGTCTACCCCGCCAAATTGGGAGTATAGACGCAGTTAAAGTTCATATACTTGCATTTGTGAACGAGACAAGCAAAATGTCGCTTCGCTCCATTTTGCTTGTCGGGCTCGGGGCTAGCGCCCCGTGACAGTCTTCGTGGCGAAGCGCCACTTCGCCTGTCACGGGGTAAACGAAATGTCGTCCGTGAACTTCGTTCACGTCCGCCACTTCGTTTACCCCGAGCCCGTTATACGCCATTGTGATCTTCATAAAACTTTTTAAATAAAATTAGAGGGGTTAAAAATGGGTTTTTTAGCATTGTTAATTATCATTGCCATAATTTTTGTTATTTATAAGTTATTTAAAAGTAAAAGTGCTGCTGAAAAAGAAGCAAGATGGAGAGAAAAAATTGACATAGAGTTTGAGGATTCTAATAAAACAGAAGGTCACTATATTGTTATCGACACCGAGACTACTGGACTTCCCAAAAACAGATATGATATACCTGAAAATTTTGAAAATTGGCCTTATATTGTTCAATTAGCATGGATACTATTCGATGATGAGGGAAAAGCGATAGAGCTTAAGGAATACATTTTAAAGCAAAAAGTGAGGATACCGCCAAGCGCTACTGAAAAACATGGAATTACCAATACAATTATGGAAGAAAAGGGAGTCGATCCTAAAACTGTTTTGACTGAATTTATTGAAGCAATTAAAAGAGCAAAAATTATAGTGGCGCATAATATTGACTACGACGTGCCAATTATAGAAGCTGAATTCTTAAGAAATGGATTTGAAAAACAATTGAAAAAAATAAATAAAATCTGCACCATGAATGTAGGGAAAAAATTCTGCAAACTTCCAGGCGCCTATGATGACTATAAATATCCCACTCTAATGGAACTTTTTAAAAAATGTTTTTATGATTATGCGACCTCCTTTAACCCTCTATACTACAAACATAATGCTTTGATGGATGCTGGATTAACAGCAAAATGCTTTTTTAAGTTAAAAGAATTAAATAAAGTTAAATGAACTATATTAAGAGGTGAATATAAAATATGGACAAAATTCTTGATTCTTTATACCAAAAATTCTTTCTACGAGATGTTTTGTCTATTATATTTTGTGGTTTTTTAGTTTTGACCACATTTTTAACTTTTGTAAAACTCGATATAAACATTGGGAGTTACAAGTATTTGGTAAAAATCATTTTCAATGATAAGTGGCTGTTCTCTTTCACAACATATTTTTGCATTACCGCATTTAGCTATGTAATTGGTCTTTTGATCAATATGATTAGAGATAGAATCCAATTTTATTTCTGGGGAGATGAAACTGATTTCTATAAGAAAGGCTGGAAACACCACAAAAACTTAAAGAACTTTTACAAAAAATACATCGAATTCAACAAAAAAATGGACAATAAAGCAGCAAATGAGAATATGATAGAGAGGATATCATTTATGTTTCAATTTAGTGGTAATTTTGCTCTTACAATAATAATATGCATTATAATCGTTTTAATTTTAGATTGGAAGTTTTTAATATGTAAAAATCTAAGCCTTTTAATCTTAGCTATACTAATGGTTTTATTGTCTATATGGATTTCCATTGCGAAGTTTATTGAGCGTAATATTTATATTCAAATTATAGTAGAAAAAGAAAAATAACGGGGTGAGCCGATTACAGCGTATAACACAAGCCAAAAGATTGACATCCAAATGCCATCGCACTTCTTTTGGCCTTGAACGTTATATGAAATTGCGCCCTTTAAAGATAAATTAGACTACAGAAAGGAGGCAAATATTATGAGAAATAAAAACTTCGCCATATCGCTGTCAGCATTGGTAGTCTTTCTAATAATTATGCTTTGGGGAGATAATAATCTATTCTCATTCTTAGTGCCTTTTGTTTTTGCACATTGCGATACAATGGATGGCCCTGTTATCAAAGATGCCCAAAAAGCATTAGAAACTGGGAATGTGAATCGCGTTCTTATTTGGGTTCAGAAAAAGGATGAGGCTGAAATAAAAAAGGCTTTTGAAAAAACTTTGGCTGTACGCAAATTAAGCAGCAATCCAAGGAACTTGCAGACATGTACTTCTTTGAAACACTTGTTCGCATTCATCGTGCTGGTGAAGGCGAACCATATATGGGCATAAAACCCACCGGAACCGAAGTTGAACCAGGGATAAGTGCTGCTGACAAAGCGATAGAAACTGGATCCGTTGATGATCTGGCTAAAGATGTTTCTGCACAAATTGCTAAAGGCATACTTGATCGTTTTAAAGTCGTGATGGAAAAGAAAAATCATGCAGATGAGAGTATCGAAGCAGGGCGTGAATATGTAGAGTCCTATGTTACATTTATTCATTATGTTGAAAAGCTTCATCTCGCCGTTTCAGGACAGGTTGTACATCACGGTGAGGCAAAAGAAGCAACACCAGAAGGACATCACAAGCATTGATTAAAGTATTTATTTTAGGGGCGCAACTTCACATAACAACAGGCTTTGTGGGCTTCTATTATTTGGATTGAGCATTGAGGTAGCGCCGTGCCGCCCCTTTATTATTGAGATTAAGTTCGATAAAGGAGGCGACACGGCGCAAACCCAAAACGTTAGCGTACATATGACCAATTTTTAAAAGAAAGAAGTATAATATTTTCTATAGAATTGATAAGGCCAAATGAAATTTAGCGAACTGGTTAGATTATTAGAAGAGAATGGATTTAGAATTGTGAAAAAGGTTCTATAAGATATTATGGAAAACCTGGCTGCAATAATTTAATTCGTGTTGATTATCACGGATCAAAGGAAGTTCCTAAAGACACTTGTCATGCCATATTGAAGGATGCAGGAATAAAGAAGTAAGAAAATTGGAGGTGGAATAGAGATGATCGAATTAGAGTATTCCTTAATAATTGAAGCAACGGAAGAACCTGATTATTTTGGATTTTATTCTCCGGACTTAGCAGGTTTTACAGGGATTGGGCATTCCATTGAGGATTGTATCTACAAGGCTAAATGGGGGATGATAGAACATGTTAATCTGCTCAAAGAACAAGGGCTGCCTGTTCCACCTAAAAATCCAAATCCTAAAATCATAATTCAGAATGAAGATAAATTAGTAGCTGCTTGAAAATTGGTCATATGTTCGCTAACACCGCAAAAGATACTGGTCGCAAAAAGATGCGGAAGAGACATTGAAAAATATCTAAAACCTTCCCTACCCCCTTATTTAAGAGGGGATTTAGTAAAGGATATATTACGCATGTCAAAAATCATCATGTGCATAGACATGGATGCGTTTTTTGCCTCTGTAGAGCAGCAGAGTAATCCGAAACTCATGGGGAAACCAATCGCTGTCATCGGGTCAGGTGGGAGGACGATTATCACGACCCGTTCATATGAGGCAAGAAAATATGGCGTAAAAACAGGGATGAATATCTATGAGGCAAAAAAGGTGTGTCCTCACATTATCTTTGTTATAGGGAATAACGAGAAATACACACACCTGTAAAGAATTGCAAAAAATCTATCTGCAATTCACCCCTGATATAGAAGTCTATTCCATTGATGAGGCGTTTCTTGATATAACCACAACCCGTCATCTTTTCGGAGGACCTGAAGCTCTCGGGGATTCAATTAAAACACAGATAAAGAAACAATTTGGGATCACCTGTACAGGCGGGATTGCGCCTAACATACTCATTGCAAAGCTTGCCAGTGATATAGCAAAACCTGATGGACTGAAGTGGATTAAGCCTGAACAGGTGGAATCCGTACTCGAAGATCTGCCGGTAAAAGAACTCCGGGGAATAGGTTCGAGGCTCACTGCAAAACTTGAAGCACTGGGAATAAGAACCTGCGGTGAACTGGGAAGGGCATCGGCAAGCCTTCTGAGAAATAAGTTTGGGATAATAGGTGAACATCTCAAAGCCATGGGAATGGGACTCTGTAACAGGCCGCTTATTGTTCAGGAGGAAGACCCCAAATCCATAGGGCACAGCATGACCTTCCCGAAAGATTTATCTGATAGAAAAGAGATAGAGGCAGAGATTTTAAAACTGAGTGAGCTGGTGGGAAGGAGGGCAAGAAGATATGGTTTTATCGGAAGAAAGGCATCCCTTACCGTAAGATATCCCGACTTCGAGACTTTTACAAAACAAACGGCACTCTATGATTACACAAACCACACCCATGAGATTTACAAAAATGCTATCTCTATATTGAACAGTATCAGATTAAAAGACAGCGTCAGATTACTTGGTGTGTGTCTATCAAGCCTTATCAAAGACTGCAATCAGATGCTTTTATTTGAAGACAAAAGAAGAGAGAAGGCACTTCTTCAGGCAATGGATGCTGTGAATGACAAGTATGGTGATTTTAAACTCATCTGGGCAACATACCTGAAACAGCTCGAACCACCACGCGTCATCTCCCTAGCCTGGAAACCGTCAGGGATAAGGAATATTCATGTAAGAATGTAAAAAGTGTAGATTCAAGACTTCACCCTGTAGGAAGAGGACACCTTCTTATCTCCTTCACATAGAAAGATGGATTTTAAGCAGGTTCAGAAATATCTTACTTTCTCACAGGAAGAAATACTGTCGGTCATCTATGCCATTCTGCGGAGTACAAGCGGTAATTGTTACAAAGGCAAAAACGACAACCATCCGCTGATTGCAGGAATGAAGATACGTTAATTTCTTGACTTGTTATACAATAAATGATAAGGTGTTTAACAAGATAATATAAATTGCATAACGATATGAATGAAAGTGTATTGAAAGAGTTTGTCCAGCAAGGTATCCATATGCAGGTTCTTATTCAAGAGGCGTTTCCTATCAAAGGTAAGCCAGCCCAAAAAAATCTTGGCTCAAAAACAGTTTATATCGTTAAAATAGTTCTCGGAGGAAAAGAAACACTTCTTGAGTCAGCAAGGGGTGGACCGAGAGAATGGGCTTCTCTCGATAAGTTAGCTAAATGGTTGAAATTATTTGGGATAAGGAATTACACAATCACGCACGCTGATAGCCAAGTGCTTCTTCAACAAAGCCTATTTCTCAATGGGGCTAATAATTGATGTATGCAAACTGTGAGCACTAAAGACAAAATAATAACTCAGCCTGTATTCGCTAGACATGAAACATTTCATCCTCGCTTCGGCTGGTTTAAAAAGGGCTTTGATAAATGCTCTGAGATAACTTCTCTTTTTTCTGAAGAATCTGCCCCTGCCATCCTTGGTGTGGGGAAGAACATGGTTAAAGCCATCAGGTATTGGTGTTTGGCATTTAAGTTACTTCAGGAGGATAAACACCAAAAGGGAAGTATGAGGGCTACACATTTTGGAAAACAGTTGATAGGTTGCGAAGGATGGGATCCATATCTTGAGGACACTGCCTCATTATGGATTCTGCACTGGAATCTACTCAAAATCCCCTGCCACGCCACAGCATGGTATTACGCGTTCAATATTTTTAATAAGCATATTTTTACAGTAGACGACCTTCTATATGGGCTCTCAGAATACAAAGATCGCACTTTCCCTCTAAACAGGATAGCTACATCTTCACTTGTCAGCGATGCAAATTGTTTCATCAGAATGTATGCTGCACAGGATGGACGAGAAGGGTTTCGGGAGGATTCAATAGATAGCCCATTTTGTGAGTTAAAGTTGATCAAGACTTATAGTGATGCAAAGCAGTTTACGATAAATGTTGGGCCGAAACCGGGATTGAATCCTGAGATTATTGTATCAGCATGTTTAGAATTTGCTGGCGCTTTTGACAAGGGAGCAAGAACAATATCCATTTCTCGGTTGCTTTACGAAGAGGGAAGTCCGGGGCTCTGTTTTAAGGTTAGAGAAAATGTGCTGTGCGATGCAATCGAAACTATATCTTCGCGTTTTGAAGGAGTTGCTCTTTCAGAGACTGCAGGTCTCATACAATTGTCATATAACGGAGACCCCTATCATTTAGCCATGAGAATTTTGTCGGACTTTTACCATAAACGAGGATGATCGTGTCTCTCTATGATTACATAAAAATAAGACGCAGATACACGCGGTCTGTCCAACTAGAGCGCGACCTTGAAATTGCAGACAGCGTGAATGGCTACATCCTAACTCCTAATGGCAAAGAGCTATTGCACCGTTTTTTTGATGCTCTTATGCAGCCTAATTCAGTGAGAGCTTGGACGCTAACCGGAGTTTATGGAACAGGGAAATCAGCCTTTGCTCACTTTTTAGCAGCCCTTTGTTCGGGGAAAGACGAAAAGATTAGAACAAATGCAACCGCAATTCTTAAGGATGTGGGCGGGACAATTAGTAGGGCGGCAAAGAATATGGGTGATAGGGGACTTATTAGAGCAGTTGCCACAGCTCACAAAGAAGCCATCTCTTACACATTGGTCCGCGCTTTAAAGGACGGAAGCGAGAAATTTTGGGAGCGTGTTCCGGGACCACGACCAGCGTTATTAAATGATATTGAGGAGGCCTTCAAGAGAGTAGTTGATGGGAAAGAGATTGATAATAAACAGGTACTGACTCTTATTAAAGAACTTTCGTCAACTTCAAAGTCAGGACTACTAATCATTATCGATGAACTTGGGAAAAATCTCGAATTCTCCGCTCAAAACCAAGGAGCAAGCGATCTGTTTATTCTACAGCAAATCGCCGAGCTTCCATCGGGCAGCAGTAATCCACGCGTATTTTTTATGGGCTTGTTACACCAGGCTTTTTATGAATATTCACATGGGTTGACATCTACATCTCGAAGCGAATGGGCCAAGATACAGGGTAGATTTGAAGATATACCATTTTCAGAGTCAACAGATCGTCTGTTGTATCTGCTTAAGGATGCCATCGAATATACAGATGCCAGGAGACTGACTCCTATAATAGAAAAGTGGGCCAATAAGTGGAAGGCGGCATTGAACGGCCAAGATATTTTAGCCGGAAGCGCTCTTAAAGACATGGCTGCACTATATCCTTTTAATCCAATTGCGGCAGTCTCCCTTCCTGTGCTCTGTAATAGGTTCTCACAAAACGATAGAACGTTATTCACCTTTCTGTCGAGTGAGGAGCCGCATTCTTTTAAGAATTTTTTGAAGCTAACCGAAGCGCCTGATGCCAATCTAATGACACTCAAGATCGATCAATTGTACGATTATTTTGTCGAGACGGCAGGTACAGCGTTATCTTCCCGCCCGCAATATCAGCGGTGGCTCGAAATTCAAGGAAGAATCTCCGAAGCACAAGATCTTGATTTGGATTCTATTAGGGCACTCAAGGCTATCGGTGTGCTTAATTTGATTTCTAATGCTGGAAAACTAAGGGCGTCTCGTAAAATAGTCGCCCTTTGCCTCAGCGACCTTCCGGATGAAAACAAATGGACACGACATTGGGATAATATTATCGATCTGTTAATTAAGAAAGGTTTTGTGACCTGGCGTAAGCAATTTGATGAATTGCGCATTTGGGAGGGCTCCGATTTTGATATTGAGCTTGCAATGACGGAGCAGGTCCATGTAAGGAAGACCTCTTTAGCAGAGCTACTGAACAGCCTCTATCCATTAAACCCCCTTATTGTCAGGCGTCATAGTTATGAGACTGGAACTGTGAGGTTCTTCGAGCGGAGATATTTTGATAAGGTTCCGACGATGGATGAGCCTCTGCGTAAGGATAGCGACGGCATAATCTGCTATGTGATTTCTAAGGTAAAACATGCAGGAGATATCCCTTCATTTATAGGTGATGGAAAGCCAATGGTTGTCATTATGGCTGAGGCAACGGATTCACTTCAGGCGGCATGCTATGAATACTCAGCTCTGCTAAACATTTCCAAGACGGCAAAGCAGCTTCAGTCAGACGGGGTGGCGCGTCGTGAAGTGGGACAAAGACTCTTTGAAGCCAGAACGCAGTTGGAAGAAGCCGTGTCGCGATCATTTGGCATAACTAGAAAACAATGTTACGTCGCTGGAACAAGAAAGATCGTCTCAAATGAAAGAGAGTTCAATACTAAACTGTCTTTACTTTGCGACCAGGTTTACTCCAAAGGCCCTCGCCTTTGGAACGAACTTATAAATAGACGGGAATTAACCTCCCAGGGAGCCAAAGCAAGACGTGAGCTCATCGAAGCGTTGATAAACAAGAATGATCAAGAACGACTTGGAATTATTGGCAACGGTCCTGAGTTTAGTATGTATGAAGCCTTGATTAAGAAAACAGGAATTCATAAATTTAATGGTGAGCGGTGGTATATCGACCGGCCATATAAGGAATCTGGTATTTACGATATCTGGAAAGCAGTTGAGGATTTTTGCATAGCTTCCACGGGCACTCCACGATCAGTTACAGAGATCTATGAGCGTATCCGAAAGCCCCCATATGGTGTGAAGATGGGGATCATGCCCATTCTAATTTTGTCTGTATTGCTCTATCACAATGAATATCTAAGCATTTATTTCGATGGATCATATGTGCCGGTGCTTGGTGCAGAGAATTTTGAACTATTAACGAAACGGCCAGAGAAATTTGCAGTTAAGTACTTTGAGATTACTGGACTTAGAGCTGAGCTTTTCAAAGAACTTGAAAATATTGTCACGGCCTCTGTCCCGAATAGAAAAGCCCTTCGCAACGTTACGGTGCTTAGCATAGTAAATCCTCTCATCCGTTTCATAAGAGGATTACCACAATATACTTTACAAATGGAGAGTATTAGCGAAGAGGCCAAGGCCGTTAGGAAGGCATTGCTCGGGGCGAAAGATCCCGATGTTTTACTGTTTGCGGATTTGCCTAGTGCCTGTGGTCTTTCGTTTATAGATCGTAATTCATCGAATGATTCTCGTCATATTAAGACGTTCAGAAAGAAGCTCGTTCAAGCTTTACAAGAGCTGCAAACGGCCTATGACGAAGTATTAAATAACTGTAAGGCACTAATTGGTCAAGGTTTTTCCGCAAGTTCCGATATTAAGGAATTAAGGTCCTATCTGAGGGCAATTGCGGCAAGGGTAAACGCTCACACTCGCGTAATAGAATTAACTCTTAAGAGACTCTTGAGCGCCTTAATGAATGGTGAACTTGACGACAAGGTGTGGCTTGAATCATTACTCATGGTGATTGCCGATAAGCCGGTTAGTTCATGGACTGATAATGATGCGCTTTCCTTTGAACTCAAACTCTGTGAAATTGTGCGAAGATTCAAGAATCTTGAAGCTCTCATTGATCTGAAGAGCGATATCAAGAAAGGTTTTGAAGCCCGTAAAATAACCGTTACCTATCCCACGGGGGAGGAAATTAATGAGATTGTTTGGTTGGATCATAAGGAGCGAGGCGAAGTAGATCATTTAGTAGATAAACTTTTTTCTGGAGAAATATTCAACAGAAACAATAAAATAAGCAAGGCAATACTGGCTGCCTTGCTTGAGCGGGTTTTCGGTCAGGAAAAAGAAGAGACACAAAGTAAGGGGACGAATCACATCAAGAAGCTGGGGTAATAACATGAGAAGACATATCCTCGGGTTGTCTGGGGGCAAAGATAGTGCTGCGCTTGCAGTTTATCTTCATGACAAGATTCCGAATATCGAGTATTTTTTTTGTGACACCGGCTGTGAACTTCCTGAGACGTATGAGTATCTAGATCGCTTGAAAGCGCGGTTAGGGATAGAAATAACATACTTAAACAGAGAATTAATCCCTAGAAACGACCCTGAAGCAATTTTTAGGCACTGGCTAAGTATATATAATGGTTTTCTCCCCTCGGCAAAAGCGCGGTGGTGTACCAAGCAACTGAAGATCATTCCTCTCGAAAAGTTTGTTGGAAATGATGAAACTATCAGTTATATTGCGATTAGAGCTGACGAAGAACGCGATGGCTATATATCATCAAAGGACAATATAAATCCAGTTTACCCCTTCAAAGAAAATGGGATTACAAAGAAAAAGGTATTTCACATTCTTGAAGAAAGTGGGATCGGTTTGCCGAAGTATTATGAGTGGCGGTCCCGTTCTGGATGCTACTTCTGTTTTTTCCAAAGAAAAATCGAATGGCTGGGGCTTTATGACCGGCATCGAGATCTATTTGAGAGAGCAGCAAAATACGAGGGTGAACACTCCGATGGGCGGAGATTTACGTGGAACGACAATGAGACGCTTTCGGAATTGCTCGAAAGAAGGGATGTTATTATCGGTGAGCACAAGAAAGCAGAAGTACGACTAAAGAAGGAAAAGCCTAATAAGACACTTTTGGATGTCCTTACCGAACTTGATGAAGTTGAAGGGGTTACTCATTGTTCAGTATGTCAATTGTGAGGTCGCCAAACACCTAATATGGCAAGATGTGATTTGATTAGTCAGGCAAAAGCACATCGGTATGAGTTTGCTCTCTGGCCAGCATTATGGCAGAAATTCAATCATGCCCGAAGATTTTCGTGGAGAAGAAAGCTTTTCTCAAAATCTTCTATAAATGAGATTCCTAAAAAATCTGGAGTGTATACTTTTGTAATTGAACCTCATCTTGCTGATCACCCATCCTGTGCCTTCTTGATTTATGTAGGGCAAACAAAGAATCTAAGGGAGCGTTTCAAACAGTATTTGGCGGTACAGGAAGGTAGAAGACGCCATAGCCCAAGGGTCGAATATGGTTTGAGCCAACATTCAGGTTATAAATATCTATTTTTTTATTATTCCTTTCATGACAAAGATTTGTTAGAAGAATATGAGCAAGCACTGCTTGCCGGATTCATTCCACCGTGGAATGATAGAAAGACCATTTCTTCAGAAGTTGGAGAGATTGTGAGGGCATTCTGATGTCAAAGAGTACGAAGTCGAAATCATCTCTTTACCTTCCAGCTCTTCGAGCACAAATGGGAGATTGGATTTATTATATTTCCAGCATGAGAATGGAAGATATAGCCAAGCGGATAAACTATGCTGAAGAAATCCATAAGACTAAGGAATTAAACGAATTATTGCAACGACAAGTATCGAATCGCAAAAAATATATTATTAAATACTTAGAGACTCAGAAGCAAAGATTTTTCAATTCTATTATCGTCGGAGTTTACAAAGGAAAGCCTGAATGGTATGAACTAGCAATAGGCAAGAATGAGAATTTCGATCCTGAGGATCTCCCTGAGTATATGAAGGGAGTAATTGGCCTTCTGAAGCTTAGTGGCAAAGAAAAGCTTTTTGCTATTGATGGTCAGCATAGAGTAGCTGCAATCAGAGATGCAGTGAAAAAAGATAAGAAATTTCTTAACGAAGAGGTGTCCACCATTTTTGTTTCCGCCCACATGAATGAGGAGGGCAAAAAAAGGACTAGACGCTTATTTAGTACCCTAAACAGGTACGCTAAACCTGTAAAGAGGTCTTACATTATTGCGTTGAGCGAGGATGATACCGTTGCAATTGTTGTAAGAAAATTAATTGAGGAGCATGTTTTTTTTGTTAATGCGAAGATATATATAGAGACCAAAAATCTAAGACAGCGGGATTATGAGAGCTTTTCGTCCATAGAAGCTCTTTACGACGGCATGGATGTTTGTCTCAGAGACAGAAAGCCTTCTGAATGGGAAAAGTTCAAAGGTATTTATCCCGGTGAAAGCGAGGTCGACAGGTACTACGTGGAAGCCGCTGCAGTCTGGGATTCCTTGCTGAAATCTTTCTCTTCTTTGGCTGAACTCAGAAATTCAAGTGATTCAATAAGCGTTATGAAGAAATATCGGGGTGACCATGGAGGGAATCTTCTATACAGGCCGATAGGTTTGATTATTGTGATGAACGCGATTAGATATGCTATTGACAGTGGGATAAACCTCAAGCGAACCTTAAGCCGACTGGCTGTTGTAAATTTAGATCTCAGCGAGGAGCCTTGGACAAGATTATTATGGGATAAGGCAAGGAAACGCATGTTTCCATATTTAGGAAAAGAACGGCAGGACGTTGCTGCGAAAATACTTTTTTTCATGATCCGCGGTGATTTAGGAAAGCTCAATCTAACCGAGAAAAGTTTAAAAGATGAGTATATGAAGGCAATCGGCTGGAACGAGGAAAAAGATGGCACTCTTGAATTGCCCAAGAGATCACCATATTTAATTCGGATTCGAAAAGATGGCCTTCATAGAGGATAGAGATTTAGGTGGAAAATATGAAGAAACTTTTTCATGAGCTCTTTTCAGCGCCAAATGAGGAGGCTATAGATTCTATTCTCGGCGCTAATCCTATCTTGCATAATCCGACAAATTGGCATCCTTACGGTGCAAATGAAAGCAATTTTAGCGTCGTAGAGAATCAACAGGCAAACCCGGTCGCTGCCCTCGTAGAAAAGCTAACAAATTCTATCGATGCCATGCTGATGAAAAAGTGCTATGAGCAAGGTATTGATCCGCGCTCCCACCAAGCACCGAGGAGCATGGGGGGAAGCGGTTCGTAAGTTTTATAAATATGAGAATTTTGACTTGCAGGCATACAGAAACGAAATGGCGCAAGACATTCAAATTTTGGCGGATCCAAATAGCCCCAAAATGGATACTTCACTAATCATATATGATAACGGCGAAGGTCAACACCCGCAGGACTTCCCCGATACTTTTCTTTCGCTCTTGCGTGGTAACAAGAACGATATCAAATTTGTCCAAGGCAAATATAATATGGGAGGCGCCGGTGCCATTGTCTATTGTGGAGAAGAGAGATATCAACTCATAGCCTCTAAGCGCTACGATAACACTGGAAATTTTGGGTTTACCTTAGTGAGAATGCATCCACTCACTAAAGAGGAAGAGGAAACCAAGAAGAATACATTCTATGAATACTTTTGCCCTGAGGAAAAAATTCCTGAATTTTCAATCGATGAGTTAGACTTAAATCTTTACCGTCGAAAGTTTAGGACGGGAACGATAATCAAACTTTACTCTTATGATCTTCCTGCGGGAAGCAGATCCGTTATTTCCAGGGATCTCAACCAGAGCCTAAATGAGTATTTGCATAATCCTGCTTTGCCAATGTACATAATTGATCGTAAGGAGCGTTATCCCCGTGATACTGGTCTTGAGCGTATTATGTATGGCTTATCAAATAGACTTATGGATCAGAAAGACAAATACATTGATAGACAGTTTTCTCTGGAAATAACAGGGAATAAAGAAGTGGGGAAAATTAGGGCAACGGTTACTGTTTTTAAAGTAAAGAACAATGAAAAGTCCGTTAAAGAATTTAAAGATACAATACAAAATGAGTTTTTCAAGAATAATATGAGTGTTGCGTTTAGCCTCAATGGACAGGTTCACGGCTCTTACTCATCTGAATTCATTACCCGAGCTCTAAAATACAAACTTCTGAAGGATTATCTTCTGGTCCACGTTGACTGCACAAACACAATACCCATTATTTGTGTAATTCAAATGGGTCAGTGGATCAGAATAAAAAGAATCCACACCAAGCTGTGTGACAACAATATCAGGTTTAAATTTCTTTACGAGTGGAGGGACAATCTCATTGAATGCATGGGCAAAGAGCTCATCGTTAGAAGAAGGAGGCACAGGGATATTTACAGAATAACCATTACCTTCGCCCCTGCCTGTAAAGATGCTCCTGTTACAAGCTTAGACCAGTCAAAAAGGCCATTAAAGATAGGATTATCACCTGGTCCGATGCCATAAGAATATACATTAGGCACCTCAATTCCAACGTTTGCAGCCTTTAAGGTCTCAATGTATTCTCTATCATGAAACAGCAATAACTCTTCCTCCTCTGCTTTTCTGGCCTCAATATAGCGGGTGCCGGGAAGGGATAGAAGTCCGTATGCCTTAATGAGCTCGTAAGTGAGTTTCAGTCTGAATATTTTAAGAGGATGGCTCGGACCATAATCGAATTTTGTGAATTCATCGGAATATATAAAAGCCGTCTTTGTTATTTTACCTCTGGGCACCTTTCCTCTTCAGACTCTCTATGTGAAATTTAAGGGGGGGGGGAGGGGCTTCCGGGGGGAGGAAGCCCCTCGTTGGAGGGAAACTTAAATTTCTTTTTGAGTCGCCTTCCTCAAAAAGGTGGGCATATCAATATGATCTTCGTATGACATAATATCTGTCGATACTACGTCCACACCGTAATTAGAATTAGATAAAAGACTCTTTGACAAAACTTTTTCTGAACCTCTGAAACTAACAGGCCGCTTAGCAGTTGTCCACTTTTTAATCTGCGGCAATTCTACCTTTTCTTTCTGATCAATAAAGCCTGTTGCAATTACAGTTACCCTAACCTCGTCACCAACATCAGGGTCTATAACTGCACCGAATATGAGATGCACCTCTTCGTGCGCAGAGTCGTATATAAGAGAAGCTGCCTCCTGAACGCTGTTTAACGAAAGTTCAAGGCCGCCTGTAATATTGATGAGAACGCCTTTTGCACCTTCGATCGAGGACTCCTCAAGCAAAGGATTTGATATGGCCTTTTTAGCTGCTTCGATCGCTCCGCCATCTCCTCTTCCCACACCAGAGCCCATAACTCCACGGCCTTTATCCTCTATAATTGTTCTAACATCGGCAAAGTCAACATTAATTAGTCCTGGAATCAGGATGATGTCAGATATCCCCTGAACTGCCTGCTTCAATACATCATTGGCTATAGCAAAGGACTTAAGCAGAGGAGTTCCCTTCTCGACAACAAGGCCTATCCGGTCATTTGGTATTACAATTATGGTGTCTACATTTTTCTTCAGTTCTTTTATCCCTTCTTCTGCATTAATCCACCTTTTCTTTCCTTCATAAAAAAAGGGCCTGGTAATAATAGCAACTGTAATAGCGCCGAGTTCTTTTGAAATGCCGGCAATCACAGGCCCGGCGCCTGTACCCGTGCCTCCGCCCATACCCGCAGTTATAAACACCATATCCGAGCCCTCAAGAGACTCAGCAATTGCTGACCTGTCCTCAAGCGCTGCATCTTTCCCGATCTGAGGGTTTGAACCTGCTCCAAGTCCCCTGGTAAGATTATTACCAATCTGTAATTTTACAGGCGCAAGGGAGGTTTCGAGTGCCTGCATGTCTGTGTTAATGGCTATAAATTCAACTCCGTGGAGGTTCGACGCGATCATATTATTGATAGCATTACCTCCAGCTCCTCCGACACCGATAACTTTTATTTTTGCCTTTTGTCCCCTTACTTCTTGAATCTCAAACATACACACCTCCTTTTTATCTAAAAATGCCTTTTACCCAATCCTTCATCTTTCCGAATATTCCTGTAAAAGCATCCGGGTAAAATACCCTGCTTGCTTCTGTCTCCAGCCCGTAAAGCACAAGTCCAACACCTGTGGCATACATTGGATTATTTATAATATCCTTGCAACCTTCTATGTCATTGGGAGATCCTAGCCTGACAGGGAGTCCTAATAACGCTTCTGCCATCCTGTCAAGGCCTTCGAGCAGGGAACCGCCTCCAGTAAAAACAACTCCTGTTGATGCAATATCGTAGCCGGAGCAGGACCTTAGCTCACCCTTTATTAAATCCAGCAATTCTTCAGTTCTTGGCTGTATAATCTCTGACAGGTACCTGCGCAAAATCTTCCTTCCCTGTCCTGTTTGAATAATATCTATTTCTTCGGAATCATCCACCATACTTGTTATTGCAAAGCCAAAGCTCTTTTTAACCCTTTCAGCCTCGGACACGGAAACCCTCAGACCTACAGCAATATCATTTGTGAAATGGTTCCCTCCGATGGCAAGAACTGATGTATGTCTCAGACAGCCATTTTTATAAAGAATGATATCAGTTGTACCACCGCCGATATCCACAATAGCAACACCGAGATCTTTCTCATCATCTGTAAGTATCGCCTCTGCCGATGCCAGGGGCTCAAAGACTATATCAACAACTTCGAGGCCTACCCTTTCACAACATTTGAGAAGGTTCTGCACTGAGGCAACAGCGCCTGTAACTATATAGACCTTTGCCTCGAGTCTCACCCCCATCATCCCGCTAGGATCTCTGATGCCATCCTGGCCATCGAGAATATACCCTGCTGGAATAACATGAAGCACCTCCCTGTCAAGCGGCACATAAACAGCCTTTGCAGAGTCTATTACGCGCTCTATATCCTTGCAAGTCACTTCTTTACCCCTTATCCCAACCGCGCCATAACTATTAAACCCTTTGATATGGCTGCCCGCGATACCGACATATACTGCATTTATTTCAACACCTGTAAAAGATTCCGCTGTCTTCACAGCGTTCTTTATTGACTCCACTGTTGATTCTATGTCTACAACCACACCTTTTCTGAGTCCTTTTGAAGCAGATGTGCTTACTCCGCGTATTTCTAACTCTCCATTTACTACTTCCCCAACGACCGCGCAAATCTTTGTGGTACCTACATCAAGCCCAACAATAAAACCTCGCTTCACTTAACCGCCTCGCTGGTTATAGGTTTTACGATCGCCTTATTTGCAAATCTTAAATCTATGTAATCAACGAAAATGCCCCTGTTCTTTATCTCATTTTCTAAATTAATCAACCTTTCGAGTTTTTCCTCATACCTTCCGGCCCCCATTTTCACAACAACTCCATCAATTGTTAAAGCAAGTTCATGTGGTTTTTGTATCATTATCTCAATGTGATCAGTCCCAGATAAAAATCCTCTAGCAGTCATAAACTTCGCAAGTTTAATAGCCTCTGAAAAACCGTCCCTCTCTTTAAACGGATCTCCTGTAATGACTGGAAGGAACGGGATTGAATCATCTTTAAGCTCTTCAAGAAATTCGCCTTTCTCATCTAATAGAAAAAGATGTCCATTCATATCAAGAAGTGCAAATGGCGCTGATTCTTCTATCACCACTGACAGTCTCTCAGGAAATTCTTTCCTCACACTTACAGATCTAATCCATGGAGATTTAAGCAGCCTTTGACTTACCTTTCTGTTCGAAATTGTAATCAGACTTTCACCTACATGAACCCCTGCAAGGGATATGAGTTCATCGTCTGTTAGATGTTTATTCCCGATAAAAACAATATGTTTTACAGGCAATATTGATATCCTTGGCCGTGAATAAATATATGCAACTATTGCGATTGCAAAGATGAACATAAAAAGAATGATAATCTGGGATTTGTTTGGGATATTTATCCTTCTGCCAGACCTTTTTAATCTATTGGCCTTCATCAATAACATCCTTGATTATCTCTTCTATTAATGCAGGAAAATCAAAACCTGCAAGGCTTGCTATCTTTGGCAGCAAGCTCGTCTCGGTCATACCAGGAATAGTATTGACTTCGAGTACATAAGGATTGCCTTCTATATCCAATCTTAGATCAACTCTCGTAGCGCCTTTGCAGCCGAGGGCAATATGAGCAGAAATAGCAGCAGCCTTTGTCCTTTCATAAGCCCTGCTGTCTATTTCCGGGGGGAGTATATACTCCGTGAGACCAGGGGTATACTTGGCTTCATAATTATAAAATTCAAGAGATGGTTTTACCTCAACCCCGCCTAAAACCTTATCATTGAGTATCCCTATATGGATCTCCTTGCCCTCAATATATTTTTCAACAATTGCCCTTGAACTATAGGAAAAGGCAGTCTCTACTGCTTGCTTAAAGCCCGTTTCAGACTTTACAATGCTCACACCTACACTTGAACCCTCTGTTGCAGGTTTGACAACCCAGGGCAGATCAAACTCTATGTTCTTTGCTCCATGCTCTTTGCTCAACACCACAAATGGCGGCACTGGTATCTTGTGATAGAGAAATATCTTCTTAGATGCCTCTTTGTCCATTGCAAGGGCAGATGCAAGTACCCCCGAGCCTGTATAAGAAATCCCGAGAACCTCAAGCATACCTTGTACAGAACCGTTTTCTCCATGTCCTCCATGAAGTGCAAGAAATACTAGCTCAACTTTCTTCTTATACAGTTCATTACAAATATCAGGGCCGGCATCTATATCAACCACGTTGTACCCCAACCTTTTCAGCGTATTATAAATTGCAGTTCCACTCCTGAGAGATACCTCTCTCTCAGCTGAAGTGCCACCCATTAAGACACCTAGGCATTTATTAGTTAGCACTGTCTCTCCCGACTATTTTTATCTCCGGCTCAAGCAACACTCCAAACCTTTCTTTAACCCTGTTTATAACCGCCTCCATAAGTCTGATAAAATCAGCAGAATTTGCTTTCCCTTTATTTATTAAAAAATTTGCATGTACAGTGCTTACCTCAGCATCGCCGGTCCTCATTCCCTTGCATCCTGCTTCATCTAGCAGCTTTCCAGCAGATAAACCAGGCGGATTTTTAAATATACAGCCGGCAGATTGCTCCCGGATGGGTTGTTTCTCCCGCTTCTTCTTTAAGAAATCGTCAACCCTTGCCAAAACATCGTTCTTCTTATCCTTTTTAAGTTTAATCTCTGCGTTAAGAAGTAATTCAGCAGGTGAAATATCTGAACTCCTGTACCCGAATTCAATTCCTTCAGCCTTTAAACTCCTGACACTGCCTTCGACATCCATTATTGCAACTGAAACAAGAACATCCTTCATCTCATAGCCGAATGCGCCTGCATTACCGCAGATTGCTCCGCCAACAAACCCTGGTATGCCTGCAAGACCCTCTAGGCCTGAATAACCATTTTCTCTCGAGAAATTCACAAGCCTCTGGAGAGGTGTTCCAGCCTCAACAAATAACTTCACCTCTTCATTGTCTTCGCTAATGATCTCTATTCTCCTGAAAGACCTGAAAGATATAACGCCGCCCTCTAGGCCTCCATCTTTCACTAAGATATTGGTTCCCCCACCCAGAGGGTAAAACGGTATTTGATTTCTTTTCAGACCTGCATGTATGTTTCTGAGCGAGGGAACGTCTTGAGGCACAATAAAGATATCTGCCGGGCCTCCGATCCTGAGCGAAGTATGGTTCCTCATTGGCTCCATAAATTTTACTT
>Ga0172375_10001050_pt1 | contig 44778 bp, 36 predicted proteins | sample LakKiv1m_FD_114537 | JGI IMG/M metagenome (GOLD analysis project Ga0172375, IMG submission 114537) | Freshwater microbial communities from Kabuno Bay, South-Kivu, Congo - kab_092012_11.1m | ecosystem: Environmental > Aquatic > Freshwater > Lake | place: Democratic Republic of the Congo... | reverse complement strand
GGGCACCGTCATGGCCAACTACGCGTTCAAGGAAGCCGGGGCCAAGAAAGCGGTCGTTATCAGGGAAGTCTCGAACGATTACTCCGTGGGCCTCGCGAAATTCTTCTCCGACGCCTTCAAGCAACTCACCGGCGATGAGAAAGCCATCCTCGCCGAGCTCAACTACAACACCGGCGACACCGACTTCGCCGCCCAGCTCACCGAGATCAAGAAATTCAAGCCCGATGTCATCTTCGCCCCCGGCAACTTCACCGAAAGCGCGCTCATCGTGAAGCAGGCCCGCGAACTCGGCATCAAGACGCCTTTCCTCGGCGGCGATACCTGGGAAACCCCCGAGTTCCTCGATGTGGGCAAGACGGCGGTCAACGGCGTCGTGTTCTCGACCTTCTTCGCGACCGAAGTGCCCATCACCGAGACCTCCAAGGTGTTCCTCGATGAGTATCGCAAAAAGTACAATAAAGAGCCGGCGGCGGTCACCGCCCTCGGTTTCGACGGCTACCTTGTGGCCCGCGCGGCGATCGAGAAGGCCGGCAGTCTCGACAAGTTGAAGCTTCGGGACGCTGTCGCCGCGACCAAGGATTTCCCGGGCGCGGCAGGCATGATCACCTTCGACGCCGAAGGCGACGCGGTCAAGAGCGCGGTCATCAAGACCGTCAAAGATGGAAAATTCACGTATTTGACGACTGTCCAGCCATGATCTGATGTTCGGGACCCCGGGGCTCTCATCGGTTTCGAGGTCTAGATCCCTAACGTAAAAAGAACCCGTCCGGAGCGCCTTGCGCTGCGGATGGGTTTCTTGCTCCAAACAAGCGGAATCGAGGACGAATGACCCTCGCATTGTTCTTACAGCATATCGCCAACGCCCTGTCGCTTGGCAGTCTCTACGCGCTCATAGCCATCGGCTATACGATGGTGTATGGCATACTCCGCCTCATCAACTTCGCCCATGGCGATGTATTCATGCTTGGCGCCTATGTAGCCTTCTATGGGACGGCACTGCTCGCCCTTCCCTGGTGGGCTTCCCTCATCCTGGCCATAGCCTGTACCTCGCTTTTCGGCATAGGCTTGGAAAAAGTGGCTTACCGACCGCTTCGGGATTCCCCGAAAATTTCCATCATGATCAGCGCCATCGGCGCGTCCTATCTCATCGAAAACCTTGCCGTCCTTCTCTTTGGAGGAAGGCCCAAGGGAGTGGAAGTTCCGGAGCTTATGGGACACGTGGTCAACTTCGGCTCCGTGTCCATCGTGGTGGTCAGCCTCGTCATACCCGTATTCACGTTCATTCTTCTCGCGATCCTTCTTTGGATCGTCCACAAGACGAAAACCGGCATGGCGATGCGCGCCGTATCCACCGATGTCGAAGCCGCCCGCCTCATGGCGGTAGACGTCAACGGCATAGTTTCCTTTACCTTTGGGATCGGATCCCTCTTGGCCGCGTTTGGCGGCATTCTCTGGTCCTTCAAATATCCCCAGCTCAACCCCCTCATGGGTGTTTTGCCTGGCCTCAAATGCTTCATAGCGGCGGTTATCGGCGGCATTGGGAGCATCGGGGGGGCCGTGCTGGGCGGATTCCTTCTCGGCATCATTGAAATCCTGACGGTAGCCCTCCTCCCCACCTTATCCGGCTATCGTGACGCCTTCGCCTTCGTGCTCCTCATCGTGGTGCTTCTCGTGAAACCCACCGGCTTGCTGGGCAAACGGCAGACCGAGAAGGTGTAGCCATGAAACTGACGAAAAATTACCAATATAGCATCGTCGCTCTCCTCGCCTTCGCGATTTTTCTCGTGCTGGCGAATTCCTTCTTCGACGCTTTCACGCTCAGGGTCTTCAATCTTTGCGCCATCTACGTGATTCTCGCCCTCTCTCTCAACCTCCTGAACGGTTTCACCGGGCTTTTCTCGCTCGGACACTCGGGCTTCATGGCGGTAGGCGCTTACGTCTGCGCGCTTCTCACCATGCCGCCCGAGCTCAAGGAGATGAATTATTTTCTCGTTCCCATCGTCCCTTTCCTGAAAAACCTGACCCTTCCTTTCATTCCCGCCCTGCTCTTGGGCGGGCTGGCGGCGGCTTTCGTCGGCTTCCTGATCGGAGCGCCGGTGCTGAGGCTCAAGGACGATTATCTGGCCATAGCGACGCTGGGCTTTTCCGAGATCATCAGGGTGCTCATCACGAACGCCCAGACGATAACCAACGGCGCGCAGGGGCTGAAGGGATTGCCGCGCTTCGCCACGACCTACGCCGTTTGGATAACGGCGGGTCTCGTGACGCTTTTCATGGCGCTCCTCATGCGCTCGAGCTACGGCAGGGCGATGAAGGCGGTGCGGGACGATGAGCTCGCGGCCGAAGCCATGGGCGTCAACGTGTTCAAGGTCAAGGTTACTTCCTTCACTGTTTCGAGTTTCATCGCCGGCGTCGGCGGCGCCCTTCTCGGCCACATGATAACGACGATCGACCCCAAGATGTTCACCTTTCTCCTCACCTTCAACATCCTTCTCATCGTCGTGCTTGGAGGCACCGGCTCCATTTCCGGATCGGTCATCGCCGCGATCGTCGTGACCATATTGATGGAAGCGTTGCGCTTCCTCGACGAGCCGATGAACCTTATATTCTTTCGGACCGCGGGACTGCCGGGTCTGCGGATGGTCGTCTTCTCGCTTATGCTCATGATCGTTGTCATTTTCCGCCAACGGGGGCTGATGGGCGGCAAGGAATTTTCCTGGGATATGCTGCGGAACGCTGGGGCGGTCCTCGCCAGGCTGGGGCGGAAGATTCGCCCGCGCAAGGGAGGACGGAATGCCTGAAATCATGCTGTCCACCCAGGGCGTCGTCATGAAATTCGGCGGCCTCACCGCGGTTTCCGATCTCAATATCGAAATAGGAAAGAATGAGATTGTAGGCCTCATCGGTCCCAACGGCGCGGGGAAGACGACGGCGTTCAACGTCATTACGGGCATGTACAGCCCGACGAGTGGCACGGTTCGATACAAGACCAAGGACATAACCGGCCACAAGCCGCATTCGATCACCGAGCTAGGCATCGCGCGCACCTTCCAGAACATCAGGCTCTTCAAAGAACTCACGGTGCTCGAGAATGTTCTCGTGGGCTGTCATATCGGCATCGGCACGGGGATCTTTGGCGCCACGCTCCACCTCCCCGCATACCGGCAGAGGGAAGCCGAGGCCCGAAAGTTCGCGATGGAACTTCTTTCGCAGGTCGGACTGGATGGGGCGGCCGGCGAAAAGGCGACGAGCCTGCCGTACGGAAAACAGCGGAGGCTTGAAATCGTGCGCGCCCTCGCGACCAGGCCGACGACCTTGCTTTTGGATGAGCCCGCCGCGGGCATGAATCCCCAGGAATCCCGGGAACTCATGGACCTCATTCACCGCCTGCGGGATGAATTCGATCTCACGATTTTTTTGATAGAACACCATATGCAAGTTGTCATGGGCGTCTGCGACCACATGTACGTGCTCGACTACGGCGTGACGATCGCGCACGGAGATCCGGCTTCGATCCAGAAGAACCAGAAAGTCATCGAAGCCTACCTGGGGGTGGAGTGATGCTCGAGATACGCGGCTTGTCGGTGCATTACGGTGGCATCCACGCGCTCCAGGGGATCGATATCAATGTGCCGGAAGGCAAAATAGTGACCCTCATCGGCGCCAACGGGGCAGGGAAGAGCACGACGCTCCGCAGCATCGTCGGCCTGGTCAAGACTTCGGGAGGCAAGGTGGTCTGGAACGGCGATACGCTCACCGGAATGGCCACGAAAGATATCGTTTCCAAGGGCGTTGTCCTTGTTCCGGAGGGACGCAGGATATTCCCGAACCTCACGGTTGAGGAAAACCTCATGCTCGGCGCCTATGCGCGCAGCGACAAGGCGGGCATAGCGGCCGACGAGGGAAAAGTCTTCGCGCTTTTCCCCCGGCTGAAGGAACGCATACACCAGAAGGGAGGAACCCTCTCGGGCGGCGAACAGCAGATGCTCGCCGTGGCGAGGGCTCTTATGACAAAGCCCAAACTTCTCATGATGGACGAACCTTCGCTGGGCCTCGCGCCTCTTGTCGTCAAGATGATTTTCGATATCATAAGGGCAATCAACAAGGAGGGCACGACGGTCCTTCTGATCGAGCAGAATGCCAAAGCCGCTCTCGAGATCGCCGATTACGGCTACGTGCTCGAGACCGGGAGGATTATCCTTGAGGGGAAGGGCAGGGAGTTGCTCGCCGACGACAGGGTACGAAAGGCATATCTGGGCGAAGTGTAGAGGGACTCGCCGGACGGCTGGCCTAGCCTCTCTGGAGATGGAAGAACCAGATGAGCCTGGATATATTCCTCAGAGCGCCCGTCGTCATGACAATGATGAAGAAGGCGGTTCCGCCGGGCTCCATCGTGAGCAGATCGTGGTAAATGAGCTGCCGTCCTATCAGTCTGCCGATGAGATAAGGCGCCGCGATAAGCAAGATGGCTCTCAAGATGATTCCGGACGAGGTTCTGATCATGATGAAGTGTTGGTAAGCATTGCTCTTGCCAGTTTCCCTGCGGTCGAGCATCGTCTTCGTCCATGAGAAGGCGGTCGCCGTCTGCAGCAGAAGACTCACCGTATAGACGAGAAGCGATATCCCCGCGATGAACATGACCCTGCTCAGGGGGAAAAGCCTTGGACTGGATCCGGAGAAAAGTATCTTCTCGGCGGCTGAGGTGAGGAGCGGCAGAACAATATTCGACTGCACTATCCCGCCCTGGGCCGAGAGAATCGCGATGCCGGCGTTTCGCTCAGGCCATATGACGACGCGCGAGGAAAAGCCTTCGACCGACCCGCCCTGGAAAACGAGGCGATCCCCCTCATTCGATACAATTCGCCAACCAAAGCCCGTATTCCCTCCAGGGATGAGGGGCTGGTAGAGCCCCGCGACCGATGAAGAGGGCAGGCTATTGATGCCTTTTCTGGGCGGCGCGGTGATATAGGAGAGGAATTTCGCGATATCGGCGGCTGTCGTCACGATTCCGTCCGCGGGGGCCGCGATATTGGGCACCCGGGAATCGTAGGGAAAGGAGAGACCAAAAAATAGGCCTGAGCCGATGGCGACGCCTTGGAGCGAATCGGGTATGGACGTTGTGCCGTGCATGCCAAGGGGGATGAGAAGGCGCGACTGGAGGAGATCGTCGAAACTTGTTCTCGTGGCGTTTTCCATGGCAGCCCCGAGTATTCGGTAGACGAGGCGGCTGCGGGAGAGCGCTCCACCGGCTTGGAGCCTGGATCTCAGGTACTTTTCCGGATCGAGTACGCCAGCTTCCAGGCCTGATATCTTCGATCCGAATTCCTTGAGACCCTGGTCGCTCAAGCTAAGGGAGTGCGATGCCAGCTGGCGGACGGTAATGGGCTCTTCCTGCCTGATGGGGCTGGGGGAGGGGAAGCGCTCCGGTTGCGGCGCGACTGTAAAACGCCGCACGCCCGAAAGGGGGAGTTCCGGGAGATATTCTCGTATGTCGTCGTCGAGCGAAATTTTCTTTTGCAGCGCCAATGAGTAGAGAAGGGCGCCCGAAAGTATCTCGGAACTGGGGCCGAGGTACATGGGCGTATCCTTGGCCAAGGGTTGTCCCAAGCCGTCATGGCCGAAGGATTCCTGGTAGACTACCGAACCTTTTTTGCAGATGGCGACGGAATATCCCGCGTTGGCTTGGCGGAGCCGCTCGTGTTTGAACATCGAGGAGAAATCCGTGTATTTTTCCGGGCCCAGGTCCGGGATATAGAGGATCACCGCGATTGAGGCGGCGATGACGATCCACGGCAGGAGTTTTCGTAGCCAGCGCATTGGGGGAAGTATAGCAGGATAGGGCGGTCTGTGCCAGCTTGCGAAAGCGGCGCGCCGATGGATCGGCGCGCCGCTCGCCGCTTGTCGGCGACGCCAGTCCCCCGCGGGTGCCCGGCGTCGGAGTCTTTACAGAGAGTAGAGCAGGTCCTCGTAGCTCGGGAAGGGCCAGTCGGACTTCGGCATGAGCCGCTCGAGCTCGTCGCAGACGATGCGCAGGGCATCCATTCTCGGGACGACGCTGTCGCGGTACGACTGCGCGCCCGCGAGCGGGTCTTCGACCCGCTGGGCGTCGCTCAGGGCGATCTCCAGCCTGTCCGATTCCTCGATGAGGTGGCCCGTGAGCGACGCCAGGCGGCGAGCCCGCTGCTCCTGCGCCACGCTCGGCGCTCCGACGGCCGCCAGGCTCGCCGCCGCGCGGGCGTAGACATCGGCGCTTTTCGATGCCGAAGGGAACACGTAGCGTCTGGCCATATCCAGCGCCACTCCCGCCTCGATGTTCACCTGCTTCGCGTAGCGCTCAAGATAGATGATGCAGCGCGATTCGGCTTCCGCCTTGGCCAGGATCCCCAGCATGGACAGCATCTCGACATTGGATTCCTTCATGAATTCCGGAATCGCCTCGACCGCTGACTTGAACATGGGCAGGCCGCGTACGGCCGCTTCCTTGATCCACTCCGCCGAGTAGCCATTGCCGTTGAACACGATGCGCTTGTGGGCTTTCCACGCCGCGCCGGCGATGGCCATAGCCGCCTCGATCGGCGAATCGCCTTTCGCTATAGCCTTTTCGAGCTTTTCGGCAAAATCGGTGAGACTTTCGGCGACCGCCGCGTTCAACACCATGGAAGGAGTCGATGCGGACTGGGAAGAAGCCACCATCCTGAATTCGAACTTGTTGCCCGTAAAGGCGAAGGGGCTCGTCCTGTTCCTGTCCGAAACATCTTTCGGCAGTTTGGGCAGGCTTTTCGCGCCCAGCTCCACGAGCCCGGCGACGAGGTTGGGCTTTTTCTTTCCATTGGCGAGAGAATCGAAGAGTTCGGTCAAAGGCTCGCCCAGGAAAACGGAGATAATGGTGGGAGGGGCTTCATGACCGCCCAGCCTCCTGTCATTGCCTGCTGTAGAGGCCGATGCCCTGATGAGGGCGGCTCTCGTATCGACGGCCTGTATGACGGCCATCGAAAAGAGGATAAATCGGGCTATCGCCCTGGATGTTTCATCTCCCTCGCTGGAGAGGGCTTTGGTGGGGTCCAGGAGGTTGATCCCGGTGTTCGTGCCCACCGACCAGTTGACATGCTTCCCTGATCCGTTGACGCCATCGAAGGGTTTCTCGTGCATGAGCGCCGCCATCCCGTGGCGTTCGGCCACCTTGCGGAGCGTCTCCATGACGAGCTGGTTGGCATCGGCCGCGATATTGGCTTGGGAGTAGAGAACGGCGAGCTCGAATTGATTGGGCGCGACCTCATTGTGCTGGGTCTTGGCGGGAACGCCCATGGACCACAGCTCCGAGTTCACTTCGCTCATAAAGGCGAAGACTTTTTCCTCGATTGCGCCGTAGTAATGGTCCTCCATCTCCTGCCCTTTCGCGGGCATGGAGCCGAAAACCGTCCTTCCGGTAAGCACGAGGTCGGGTCTTTTCCTGTAAAGCTCGGCATTGACGAGGAAGTATTCCTGCTCGGGACCGACCGTGGGAACGACTCTTTCCACATCGATGTCGCCGAGAAGATGAAGCACCTTGACCGCGGCTTTGTTGAGGGCTTCCATCGATCTCAAGAGAGGGACTTTCTTGTCGAGCGCGTGTCCGTTGTACGACACGAAAGCCGTGGGAATGCAGAGGGTCGTGCCTTTGGGGCTTGATTTCAGGAAGGCGGGGCTCGTCGCGTCCCAGGCGGTGTAACCGCGCGCCTCGAATGTCGCGCGCAATCCGCCCGAGGCGAAGCTGGAGGCATCGGGCTCGCCCTTCACCAGTTCCTTTCCCGAGAATTCCATGATGACCCCTCCCTCGGCGAGGGGGGAAACGAAGGATTCATGTTTTTCGGCGCTGAGTCCCGAAAGCGGATGGAACCAGTGGGTATAGTGGGTGGCTCCTTGTTCGGAAGCCCATTCCTTCATGGCGGCCGCGACGACTTCGGCGACTTCGAGGGTGAGTTCCTTCTTGCCCGCCTGGACCAGGAGGAGTTCCGAATAGATCGAGCGCGGCAGTCGCTCGCGCATCACGTCATTGGAAAAGCAGTGGTTTCCGTAGATATCCGACAGCATTTCGACAGATTTTTCCTTGCCGGAGTCGGCTTCGTTCATGGTTGTCTCCTTGAGCAACGTGAATTGCAGAATATGACCGTATAAGCAGCAAACGACGTGCCAAACCTTGAAAATATTGGATGGGAATTGTATGGAATCTACTATCTCCAGCGTGGCAGGTGAACTGCGCACGCACGAGGGTGAAAGGCAATTGTCCCGCTTGAAGTGGAGGCAATGTTTTATGGATAATAAAACAACAAATATGTAGTATTAAAAATATATTCCTACATCTTTGTTCTAAAACTGTGATAGTCTACTTTGTAATGTTGAAGCGCGAAGCGGAATCTCCTTTCGGTGATACCGAGTCGACGCGCGGCGGAAGCCGAATTCCCCCGCTCAATTTTCAGCGCTTCTACGAGCATCTCTTTTTCGAGCCTCGCGATCGCTCCATCGAAGGTCGAAGTGGGTTCGGTTCCCGTGGAGGTGGCCGATTGGAGGCTTGGCGGCAAGTTGTAGGAGTGGATGACCCCATCGGCCGTCACGATTCCCGCCCTGGAAACGCAGTTCTCGAGTTCTCGGACGTTTCCGGGCCAGTGGTAGATCATGAAGAGGTCGAGCGCCGGGCTCGATATCCGCTTGATGATTTTCCCCGAGCTCGCGCCGAATTTCTCGGCGAAATGGTCGGCAAGAAGAAGTATGTCCGCGCCCCTCTCCCTCAAGGGTGGGAGATGCACGGGGAAAACGTTCAATCGGAAATAGAGATCTTCCCTGAAATGGCCTTCCTTCACTTCCTGCTGGAGATCCCGGTGCGTGGCGACAATGATCCGCGCGTTTGTCTTTATTGGCCGGTTCCCACCGACTCTTTCGAAGCTACGTTCTTGTAGGATTCTGAGAAGCTTCACCTGGACCGTCGGAGAAAGATCCCCGATCTCGTCGAGGAAGAGCGTCCCGTTTTTCGCCGCTTCAAATCGTCCCTGCCGCGTTGCGATAGCGCCAGTGAAGGCACCCTTCTCGTGTCCGAAAAGCTCGCTCTCGATGATGCTCTCGGGAAGCGCCGAGCAGTTGATGGCGATGAAGGGTCCACCCGACCGCTTGCTGCATTCATGGATGGCTTTGGCCACCAGTTCCTTGCCCGTGCCGCTCTCGCCGGTGACGAGGACCGTCGCGTCGGTCCCCGCCACCTGGCCTATGAGCGTGTATACTTCCTTCATCCCGTCTGAGGTGCCGATTATGCCGTGGAACGATATCTCCTCGAGCTCTTTAGTCCGCCCTTGGCCGACCTCGTTTCCTGGAGCTTCGGTCGCGGCCTTCTGGCCGCTGACCGGTAGCTTCCGCGCGGGCTCCATGGTGGATTCTTTCGCCCTCCGCAGCAAGGCGGCTCTTAGCCCGAGCGCCTCCTCAATGAGAAAGCAGGTCCACTGCAGGAGGTCTCCGGCTTGGGCAAGCCTCGCTTCCGAGGCGTCCGCATCAAGAACGAGGCTGAGGGCTCCCGCGATTCTCTTCCCATCCCATATGGGCGATTCGACGCAGAGCCCACGCGCTTTGAGATCGACGCGAACGAGTTCCTCGCGTTCCAGGGCGAGTCCGCAGGGGAAGATCCCCAGGCGGATGGAAGCCTTTTCATACCGCGATCGGGCGCTTTCGGGAAATACCGAAACAATTCCTATTGCCTTATCGGCTTCCTCGGCGAATGCCACGACGATTTCGGCGGGGGAACAGGTTTCGAAGATTTTCTGCGCGCAGAGGGGGAGGGCGGGAAGAATATCGCTGTGCAGGGTGAGGGTTCTCTGGACGAAGAAGAGGGCCTGTAGAATGTCGGGGCTCGGCTGCTTTCTCAGAGAACTCATCGCGGTCATGTATTTCCCTCCATAGCTAATCATCCATTTCCGAAAGCCTTTGTCAATCGCCGCAACGAAGACGGAAAATTGAAAAAATGGCGAAAAGGGAAGACACCCCTTGATGCGAAAGAAAATACATGATACTTTCCGATCTACCGATGGAGGAGCGATTCCCAATAGTATGGTGGCGGAGGGTTGGGTCCCTTTGATGTCGCCCGAAAGGGGAGAATCGCCGAAGGGCAAAAAGCGCACCCAAAGCTTTTGCCTTGGACGTCCGGGCTAATACCCGGCGGCTGTCGCGGGAATCCAAAACCCGCGGAGAGCCAGACGTATCGCCTTCTAGCCCTGATGCGGTCATTGCCGCGACGTGTTGAAGGACTACTCTTGGGTCTTCCTTCGGATTGGAGGCACTCATGAGTGGCTTTCGATCCGTGGGGCGGAACGGTCTACAAAGCGCCGATTTCCGTATTTCCCCACAGAATGACGATGAATCCTCTGCGATCTCGTCCCAGTTTTCCGGTGATCTGTCTGCTTTAAGCGGCGCCGGCCGAAATCCCCCACGACCTAAACTGAAAGCGGCAGTTCTCGGAGCCACGGGTGTCGTAGGCCAACGCTTCGTGCGGAGGCTCGCGAACCACCCCAACTTCGAGCTCGTCGCCGTGGCGGCGAGCGAACGCTCGGTCGGCAAAACGTATCGCGACGCCTGTGTCTGGCACATCGATGGCGAGGAATACGCTGGCTGCGGGAACATGATTGTGCAGGCCTGCACGCCCGAGGCCGTGTCGGCCGACATAGTCTTCTCAGCCTTGGACAACGAGCCCGCGCGGCATATCGAACCCGCTTTCGCTCAGGCGGGGGCTTTCGTCTTCTCGAACGCGGCTTCCTTCAGGATGGAGGAAGATGTCCCCCTCCTCATCCCTGAGCTCAATGCCGCCCATCTCGGAATACTGGCCCATCAGCGGGCTCGCCGTGGATGGACGGGCGCCATCGTCACCAACCCCAACTGCACTACCGTCGTGCTCGCCAGCGCCCTCGCCCCGCTCGAAAGAGCCTTCGGCATCGAAGCGGTCATGATGACGAGCATGCAGGCGATATCGGGCGCCGGCTACCCGGGCGTGAGCGCCATGGACATTTCGGGCAACGTTATCCCGCATATAAGGAACGAGGAGCCCAAGGTCGAGGTGGAATCCGACAAGATTCTAGGGAAACTATTGGGAGAGGGCGCCGACGCGCGCCAGGAAGCGGCGAAATTTCCCGTATCGGCCACCTGCACGAGGGTTCCCGTCTCCGAAGGCCATACCCTGGCCGTTTCGGTGAGGCTCAAGGGCAACCCGTCCGTGGAAGAGGTGGAAGCGGCCTTCAGGAACTTCGTCCCCGATACGGCCGGCATGAACTTGCATAGCGCCCCGAGGCATTTCATAGCGGTGAGCGACAGCCCCGACAGGCCTCAGCCCAGAAGGGATGTCGAAGTGGACGGCGGCATGCGCATCACAATCGGAAGGATCAGATCCTGTCCGGTGATGGGGATCAAGTTCATCGCCCTCGGCCACAACACCGAAAGAGGCGCGGCCGGCGCATCGGTGCTGAACGCCGAGTTGGCCTATGCAATGGAGGTGTTGCGTTGGGTATCATAGTGATGAAATTCGGCGGCAAGGCTGTCGCCGACGCGGCGGGAATCCGATCGACCGCGGATCGCGTCCTCCAGGCCATTGAAGCTTCGAAGAAAAGCGAGACTCAATCCGCGCTCGATAGCGTTCTTGTCGTTGTCTCGGCGATGTCGGGCGTAACCGATTCGCTTTTCCAGGCGGCAAAGGCGGCTGAGGATGCCGATCTTTCAGTGGCCAAACGCGTCTGCGCCGAACTGAAGACGCGGCACGTTTCCGCCGCCCGCTCGCTCGCGCCCAAACAGAGCGCCGGAGCGGAAGCGGAAATCGAATCTATCATCGCGGCGCTCGATTCGCGGCTTCAGGGTGTGCGTCTCGTGGGCGAATTGAGCGACAGGAACATGGATGAGATAGCCGCGGCGGGGGAGAGGCTGAGCAGCATTCTCGTCGCGTTGACGCTTGGCGCTCCCTGCGTAGACGCCAGGACAATGCTCCGAACCGATTCGCGCTTTGGAAGGGCGAGGGCCGATGGGATCGTCACTTCGAAATTGGCCGCCGAACGCCTCCTTCCTCTCCTTGAGCCGGGCAGGATTGTCGTGACCCAAGGATATATCGGTTCGGACAGTCTCGGCAGCACGACCACGCTCGGCAGGGGTGGATCCGACTATTCGGCCAGTCTCTTCGGTGCGGCGCTCCACGCTTCGGAAATCAGGATCTGGACGGACTCGGAAGGCATACTCACCTGCGATCCCCAGGTCGTGCCCGAAGCCAGAACCGTGGAAGCCCTCGGCTATGAGGAAGCGTCGGAGCTGGTCGCCTATGGGGCGAAAATCCTCCATCCCGCGACCATCAGACCGGCTCTCGAAGCGGGGATTCCCGTTACCGTTCGCAGCAACCGAAAGCCCGAAGGGCTGTACTCGACCATAAGGCCGGGATCCTCCAGCGGGAAGGCTGTCGTCGCCATCGCCATGCGCCGGGATGTAGCGGTGATCAGCGTGCGCCAGGAAATGATGATGGAACAGGCCGGCTTCCTCGCGCGCCTCTTCGCCGCCTTCGGCAGACTCGGCGTGAGTGTCGATCTCGTTTCCACATCCGAAATCTGCGTTTCCGTTTCCCTCGACATGGACGCCCCTCTCGACAGGATCGCTACCGAGCTCGCTGAACTCGGCAGCGTGGACATCATGAGGGACAGGGCTGTCATCGCCGTCGTCGGCGATATGCTCAAGGAAACGCCAGCTCTCTTGAGGAAAACTTTCGACGCGCTTGGGGATGTGGACATCGACATGCTCAGTATGGGCGCGAACGACATAAATTTGAGCCTCGTTCTCAGAGCGAGCGAGGCTGAACAATCCTTGCGACGCCTGCACGCCACCTTCTTCGAGAACTCCCCTGAAACGGGCGTCCCTCGGGAGGGATCATGAGATTGGGCATCTTCGGAAGGGGGAGGCTGGGAGGAGCGATCGCGACCGAGATCGCCCGGTACACGGCTTCGCCCGATGCCCTTGAGCTCGCCTGGACCGAAGGCAGGGACGCGGGACCGAGGAGCCGCGTTGAAGTGGCTGTCGACGCGAGCAACGCGGCGGCGGTAGAGGAACACCTGAAATGGGCGCTGGAGAGCGGCACCGATCTCGTGATCGCGACGACCGGATGGAAGATTCCCGATCTCGCGCAGCGGGTAGGAGGGCGGATTGGCGTTCTCGTCGCGCCAAACTTAAGCACCGGTGTGGCGCTCATGCGGCGCCTGGCAGCCGTGCTCGGCGCCTATGCCGCGACGGATCAGGATGCCGATCTGGGAATCATAGAGCATCACCACAAGATGAAGGCCGACGCGCCGTCGGGCACGGCGATAAGCTTGGCCACAGCCATCCAGAAATCTTGCCCCCGCTATACAGGGTGGAACATGGGCTCCTGGGAGAAAGACAAAATCAACATTGCCTCGCTCCGCTCGGGTTTTGAGATAGGAAGACACGAGCTATCCCTCGATTCCACGTTCGAAAGCCTCACTATCACGCACCGCGCCAAGGACAGGAGAGTCTTCGCGGCGGGGGCGATGAGGGGGGCGAAATGGATCTGGGGGCGCAAAGGCGTCTTCACGATGGACGATTTTGCCGCCGAGGAATTCGGCGGCAAAAAGCCGGCGCGAAAGCCGGCGGGAGTATGAAATGACAGCAGCATTGCGTGGCTTGGGCGTCGCTGTCGCGACCCCCTTCGATGCCTCAGGGCGAGTGGACTATAAGGCTTTCGGCGAATTGCTCGAGTTTCTGGCGGTCGATGGGAGCGCCAGGTCGGCCGTGGCGGGTGCCGCGGGCAAATTGCCGACCATACCCGCAAGGACGACAACCGAATTCAAGTCCAATGAGAGCGGGGGCTGCGATTTTCTGGTTGTGCTGGGATCCACGGGCGAAGCCGCCACGGTCGAAGCCGATGAGCGGAAAGCCATTGTCGAATTTGCCGTCGCGCACGCGCATGGGCTTCCCCTCGTTATCGGCACCGGTTCGAACTCGACGGCGGCGAGCCTGCGCTTCACCGCTGAAGCCGTTTCCCTGGGAGCGGATGCCGTTCTCGTCGTGACACCCTTCTACAACAAACCCACACCCGACGGCCTTGTCGCCCACTATTCGGCGGTCGCTGAGGCCGCAGGCAAGGCGCCGGTCATCGTGTACAACGTGCCCGGCAGAACCGGCATCAATCTCATCCCGTCCAGCCTGGCGAGACTCTGGAGGATTCCCGGCATCCTCGCCGTCAAGGAATCGTCGGGCAATCTCGCGCAGATCGGCGAAATCGCGAGAACGCTGCCGGAAGGCAAGATTCTCTTCTCGGGCGATGACGCGCTGGCCCTTCCTGCCTTGGCCGTCGGGGCCTCGGGACTCATCAGCGTCGTCGGCAACGTGATGCCGCGGCGCACCAAGGCAATGCTGGACGCCGCGATGGCAGGCCGGCGCGAGGAATCCATCCGGATCCATCAATCCCTGCTCCCTCTCATGGATGCCCTTTTCCTGGAATCGAATCCCGTACCGCTCAAGGCGGCGCTTGCGTTGGCCGGGCTCACCGGTGCGAATCTCCGGCTTCCCCTCGCGCCGGCCTCGACGGCGACCCGGGTGGCGCTGGCCAAAGCCCTAAGCCCCTTTCTCGAGGCGAAGGCATGAGCCCCGCCGCGATTGAGGCTTTGGAAAGGGAGTTTGAGGCGAAAGGCCATCTTGAGGTCGACGAATGGGCTTCCTTCCTCGAGGCCCTGGAGTCCGGCGAGTTGGCGGCCACTCGCCTTGACGGAAACGGCGAATGGCTTGCGGTCTCCTGGGTCAAGAAGGCAATACTCTCCGGCTTCAAGGCCGGCGGCCTCTCAGCCTGGGACTGGCCGGGAGGCGCCTTCGACCGGCCGGCCTTCCCGCCGCGCCGCTTCGGGCCCGATGACGGCGTGCGCGTCGTCCCCGGCGGCAGCTCCTCGCGGCGTGGCGCTCACATCGCGGCCGGTGTCGTCATCATGCCGCCCTCCTATATAAACGTTGGCGCCTATATCGGCGCGGGAACCATGGTGGACAGCCATGTCCTGGTGGGATCCTGCGCGAGAGTCGGCCAGCGAGTCCATCTTTCGGCGGGAGTCCAGGTCGGCGGCGTCCTTGAGCCACCGCAAGCCCGACCCGTCGTCATCGAGGATGGGGCCTTCATCGGCGGCCTCTGTGGGATTTTCGAGGGAATCGTGATCAGGAAAAACGCTGTGCTCGCCCCTGGCGTCATCCTATCGAAGTCGACGCGGATATTCGATCTGGTGGAGGCCAGGGAATGGATAGGCGAGGTTCCCGCGTCCGCCGTCGTCGTCCCCGGAGCGCGTCCGACGCGCGGAGACTATGCCCATGAGCATGGGCTTTCCCTCCAGGCGCCGATCATCGTAAAATATAGGGACGAAGGCACCGAAGTATCGGTGACGCTTGAGGACGCCCTGCGCTGAGCCGCGGGACGCCGCCCGGCGAATGCTGTTTCCCCGCGTCGGCGCGCACCGTCTTTCGCGCAGCTTTTTCTTGGAGCAATGAAGTGAAATACAAACTCGGGATCATAGGGGCTGGGAAAATTGGTGAGGCTCTGTTGGCGGGCGCTTTCGCGAAGGGGCGCTTTGCCCCCGGAGAAGTGATACTTTCCGTCCGGACCGAAGCCCATCGAAAGGAACTGGCGCTGCGCTACAAGGTCGACGCCACGCTGGACAACCGTCTGGTCGCCGCGAACTCAGGCATTGTCCTTCTGGCGGTCAAGCCGAAGGCGATTGCGGACATCCTGAACACCATAGCCGACAGCCTTCAGCCCGGCACCCTCATCATATCGGCGGCGGCCGGCGTCTCCCTCGATGTGATCGAGTCGAGGGTGCCGGACTTCGTCCCGGTGATAAGGGCCATGCCCAACCTCGCCGTCGCCGTAGGCGAGGGGATGACCGTCCTTTCCCGCGGGAAGAACGTATCGCCGGAGCAAATTGAGACCGCGATGGGGCTTTTTGGATCCGTGGGAAGGGCCCTGACGCTCGAAGAACAACACATGGACGCCGTGACGGGGCTTTCCGGCTCCGGTCCAGCCTATATCTATATCGTCATCGAAGCGCTCGCGGATGGAGGCGTCAAAATGGGGCTGCCCAGAGACGTGGCCATCGAAATGGCGGCCCAAACCGTTCTGGGAGCGGCAAAGACCGTCCTCGTGACCGGTGAGCATCCCGCGAAGCTGAAGGACCAGGTTACCACTCCCGCGGGCGTTACCATAGACGGTATCATGGAATTGGAGGAAGGCGGACTCCGCGTCACCCTCATAAAAGCAGTGGTCAAAGCCACCGAAAGGGCCAGGCAACTCTTGCACAAATAGGCGCGATTTCGAGCTTGCCGGGCGAACGGATTATCGCCTGCGCTTTATTTCACTCTCTGCTGAGGATCGATGTCAGAAGCTCCCTGACTTTTGCCGGCAAAGGCAAGGACTTCCCCAATGTCTTGTTTTTCGGCGCGATCTCCGACAGGACTTTCTGGGCGAAAATCTGTGCCCGCCGGGTCAATTCATTGGTCGAAAGAGGAGTCGAGGCTTCCAGCGCATCCAGAATCTTCTTGCTCTTGTTTGAGGCTATGCTTGAAAAGAGCCTGTCGTGGGCTATCGGCTCCATGGCCTGGATGAGGGAGGCGGCGAGCTTCGGGTCGAGCCCCGAGATCACCGACCGCAGCACATGTTCATCCATCTCGAGTATGAGATTGCTGATATCGGATACGAGATCTTCATCGACATCCATCGGCCAATCCTCATCCTCGCGCCCCATCGCCGAGCCCGGCTCATTCTGGAATGAGGTCAGCAGTTCCAGGAAGGCGCTCTGGGCGTCGGAAAGTTCTTCCGATGAAAGCCTGCTCCTGGCTATCCTGATGTCCGAATCGAGGAGAATCCCTCCCAAATCACTGTACGCGAGCGATTTGAGGTAATCGATGGTCTCCCTGGGACAGCCTGCCAGCGCGGCCGCGACCAGCTGGGGACCCGCGAGGCGAACCGCCTGGGTTACCAAACCTGGATCGGTGCTTTTCGCGGGTATGATCTCAGGCAAATCGCCCGGTATGATCAGCACTTCGTCCTTGGCCTCGTCATGCCCAAATTGCTCGATGAGCCATTTTCCCACACTGTCGAAGACGGAAAAGCCAAGGAATGCCGTCATCGCTCTCATGATGACGATAGGGTGGGCATTCTTCAAGGCGAGTTGGGTACCGGTGATCAGCATCTCCGCCTCGCACTCATCCTGCGCCGCGGCCTTTCCCGACAAACCCGCGATCTCGAAGGCCGAACGAACATAGTCGACAGGCGAAGAGGAGGCGATAATGGAGTAGGCGAACTTGTGAAGCTTTCTTCTCTCGTCGTGCATCGTCGCCAGAAGCTGATCCTTCCCTTCCATCTGATAGTGTCTGATGGCGAGAACGAAACGTTTTGCCGATTCGAGATGAACGACGAACCTTCGCGGGTTCGAGCCGAAAATTGTCGGCCAGATGTCTTTTTGCTCATTGGGCCTTCGCTCGTCCGTCTTCTGTTTCCCTTCACGTTGCTCCTGGAAGGGGACCCGCCCTCGTCGGTAGAGCGTCCGATGGGCGCGGCACAACGGGTTGATGATCATAGGGGCTTTTCGCCGTTTTCGGAATCCAGGGCGAGAAGGAGGGAGAAGGCTTTTTCCGCGCCGCAGTAGGGGGCCAGCTTTCTCAGCAGCATTTCCCGTGAATCGCCGGAGGCTATGGCAAGAAGAGCTTCGGCGTAAACGCACTGCTTGAGGAATTCGAAGCCCGTAAACGTGCTTGTGGAAAGATAAACCGCCAGAATCTCCTCGAGCGCCTCGGTGGAAAGACCCTCCGCTATGAGGCGGAGCCCGTAGGTCAGCATCGTCGATTCGATCGCGGGCTTGGCCGCGATGAGTGGTTTTATTCCCTCTGCCCTGGCCTTGTCGGAAATCACCATCAATTCCGAAATGATGGGGGTGAGGGCCGCCTTTTCCTTGTCGGAACAGGAAAGTCGTTTCGTCAATTCAGCGTTCCACAGTATCATCCGAAACTCCGGAGTCCCGATAGAGCGGACTGTTTTAAAATTTTGTCGTTACTCATACTATATGGTTCCTTTTCGGTCCTGACAATGCCGGAAAACATCATCGGACATTGTTCCGAGCATTCGGTTGAACGTCGCCGCCCCCAAGGGGAAAACGCCGATAACGCTATCGCGCAATGAGGGTGGAAGCCTTGCCACGAAAGCTTCCTCGAGTTCCGGCCTGATGGTCACGAGCAGCGGGCAGGCGCCGTTTCCAATGACCCATGCGAGGGTCGCGAAAAATCCCCCTCCCTCGTTCGCTTCCAGGGGGCCGATCTCGTCGATCATCACCGGACCGCAACCCCCTGCGACCGCGGCCTTCACCCTGGCATCGGCCCAGCGAAAGGCTTCCCGCGAAAAAGAGAAGGCCGCGTAGGGGCGACCGGGGTGGGCAAGGCCTTCTCCCCGGGAGCCAAGAGCTATGGTCTCCCCCGTGCCCTGGTCGCGCAGGGCGAGCGATATCGGGACGCCCGCCGCGTCGCGCGTGTTCTCTTCGATGATGGAAAAAGGCGACAGGGATTCTTGCTTCAATATACTGAAAAGCGCTCGGCAAAACGTCGTTTTTCCCGATCGCATGGGGCCGGTGATCATCATGAGCTGGCGCATGGGTCATTTTCGCTTTTCTGGCGAGGCCTTGTCCAGTTCCCGCGGCCTCGGTTGCAGAAAAACCACAACGTTCAAAAATAACAACAGATGAAGAATGCGATATATTCATTAATTTTCATCAAAATGTTACTACATTCACTTGACAGAAATATACGCTTCTCGGTATGTTTCTAATTGAGAAAACGGCACGATGACGGCGGCGAAACGGCATCGGGTCTTTTTGATGGCAGCTTTGCTGTCATGAGCCTTTTGGGGTGTGCCTCCTTCCCCGAAAGGCTCTTTTATTTTATACTCGTTCCCATGAATATTGGCGAATTCGACACGTGGTGCAGGGCTCTCTTGCAGATCGACGCGCTCAAGGATATCGACGATTCGCTCAACGGGATACAAGTCGGGAGATCCTCCAATCCCCTTAAACGAATCGCCTTCGCCGTGGACGCTTGCGCCGAGTCCATCCGTCGATCCAGGGAAGCGGGCGCCGATCTTCTCTTCGTTCATCACGGCCTCTTCTGGGGCACACCGCTCAGAATCGAGGGCAGCCTCCTCGAGCGCGTCAGGATGCTCGTCACTTCCGATATCGGCCTTTACGCCTGCCACTTGCCTCTCGATATGCACCCCGAAGTCGGCAACAACGCGGTGCTCGCCAATCTTCTTTCGCTGCGCGACCGAAAGCCCTTCGGCGTTTATCATGCCGTACCGATCGGCGTCTCGGGCACTTTGGAGAAACCGCTCTCAATCCGCGATATCCTCGCCCTGGTCCTTCCCGATAATACCGAGCCGAGAGCCCTCATACTTCCCGGCAAGGAGAAAATCTCGTCGGTGGCCATCGTTTCGGGAGGCGCTCCCTTCGAGGCCTTCCAGGCATTCGGCAAGGATATTGATTTGTATCTTACCGGTGAGCCTTCGCATTCGGTGTATCACCAGGTGGTGGAGAACAAGCTGAATTTCCTGGCGGCAGGCCACTATGCTACCGAAGTGTGGGGCGTGAAGGCGGTCGCCGAGAGGTTGGCGAAGGAAAAAGGGCTCGAGACGATCTTCATCGATCTTCCGACAGGGCTTTGAGCTCTGTAGCCGGTAAAGGCGCGATCGGAATCGGAATGGGGATCAAGATCGTTTCGAAGTAGAGGACACATGGAGCAGGACATAGCGACAATAACCCGGAAACGCGTGCGTCTCGCCGCGCTTTTACCAGCCCTGTTGAGCGTCGCGCTGATCGTGGCGGATCAAATTTCAAAGAACTGGATCGTGGCGAACGTTCCGATGAACACGATCGCGTCCAGATATATGGGCGATTTCATTTGGATCGTCCACGCGCGCAATCTCGGCATAGCCTTTTCCATCGGCGATTCCATCTCGAGACTGCTCAGAATTCTTCTTTTCATAATCCTGCCAGCAGGCTTCATAACGGGAGCGGTCGTCTTCAGCATAGTGTCGAAAACGATCACCCTGCTCCAGCGTTATGCGATATCGCTGATAATCGCCGGTGGAGCCGGCAACCTCATCGACAGGATATTTCGCCCTGATGGGGTGATCGACTTCATCTCATTCTCGCTTTTCGGCATCCTCGGTCTCGACCGGTTCCCGACCTTCAACATCGCGGATCTATCGATCACCATAGGCGCGTCGATCTTGCTCATAAGCGGATTTCTGATGGAAGAAAAGGTGGTGAGCGATGACAAAAGGTAGCAAGGCGGCCATTTTCGTGATCGCTGCTTCATTGCTGAATATCGCCGTTACGGCGATATTCTTCGTCGCATGCCTCGGGCTTTATTCCCTGACTCTCGGGAGGATCCTTCCCCAGACCGCCGTCATGTGGGCGGTTGTCGCCAGCTTTGTTATAAGCCTGGCTGGCTCTTTCTTCTTCTACAAGAAATTTCTGTCCATTGCGCAGAAACGATATAATTTGGATGAAAAGCTGGGCTTCACCCCGGATAAAACGAAAAAACGATAGGAGCGACGCGATGTCAGCAGCGCGGGAAGAATTCCGGAAACTCGGCGTGCGTGTGCCCGAAATCTACCTCCCTTCCAAGAATCTCGATCATCAGGCTTGGGCGGTGGTCGCCTGTGACCAGTATTCCTCCGAGCGGGAATACTGGGAGAAGGTCGCCAGGACGGTCGGCGACAAGCCATCGACCCTGCGTTTGATTTACCCCGAATGCTATCTCGAGGACGCGGACAAGAATGAGAGGATCGCCAGGATCCAGACGACCATGACCGATTATAGTTCCAAAGGATATCTGGAATCGCCGGGCGAAGGCTTCATCCTCGTGGAGCGCTCGACACCGTACGAGAAGAAGCCGCGGATAGGTCTCGTTCTCTCCGTGGATCTCGAAAAGTATCAGTATGGAAAAGATTCCAGGAGCCTCATACGCCCGACGGAAGGCACGATCGTGGAGCGGCTGCCCCCGCGCATGGCGATACGTAGGGGCGCTCCGCTCGAATTGCCCCATATCATGATTCTCATGGACGATCCTTCCCGGATGGTGATCGAGCCTCTCTACGAGAGACGGAGTTATTTCAGGAAGTTGTACGATTTCGATTTGATGGCGGGTTCCGGCCATATCCGCGGCTGGCATGTCAAGGATGAAGGCAGCCTCGAGGCGATAGCGGCGGCGATCGGCCGGTTGGCTGATCCGGAGTTTTTCCGGGAGAAATACGGCAGCGACGATGTCCTGCTCTTCGCTGTCGGCGACGGCAACCACTCTCTCGCCACGGCGAAAGCGATATGGGAGGAGGTGAAGGCTTCCTGGGCGGGCAAACCTGAGGCCGCGGCCGCGCTTGCCGATCACCCGGCACGCTACGCTCTCGTCGAGCTTCTCAATGTCTACGACGAAGGATTACCCTTCCACCCCATCCACCGCGTGCTCTTCAATGTGGATGAAAAGACGTTTTTCTCGGCGCTCAAGGACTCCGGCGCGACAATCTCGATGATGCCGGGCCCAGGGGAAGCATTCGAAATCTGCGACCTGCCCGACCCCTCGGCTGGACATAGGCTCGCATGGACGAACGGCCGTGGCTCGGGACTGATCGTGTTTGGGCATCCCACCGCGAAATTGGCCGCGGGCACTATTCAGGAAGTACTTGATCGCTATCTGAAAGTCCATCCCGAAACGACGATCGATTACATCCACGGTTCGGGCAGCCTCGAATCCCTGGCCGCCAAGCCGAGGAATCTTGGCTTGTACCTGCCGCCAGTGGACAAGGCTTCGTTTTTCGCCACCGTGATCCAGAGTGGCGTGATGCCGCGCAAGACCTTCTCCATGGGGGAGGCACCCGAGAAGCGCTTCTATATAGAGGCACGCAAGATCGTTCCCTGATCGAGCCGCGGTTGATCGTTCTGAATAATGGAGATACTATTTCAGCGGACGAACTTGACAGGTGAATTTGCCATGTTACTATAAAAAAGTATCGAGACACGCGTTTTCTTTCACTCCGGATTTTCCGTCCGCGAGAACAGAGCAGGAGGATTCCATGGTTATTCTGTTGGCCGATGCCTTCGCCCCCGATCTTCCGAAGCGGCTTTCCGCGTTCGGCGAGGTCGCCAGCGATCTAAAACGCCTGGGCGATGCCGAAATCATCATCGTCCGCTCCAAGACGAAAGTCGACAAGGCCATGATCGACGCGGCCCCGAAGTTGAAATATATAATCCGCGGAGGCGTCGGCGTCGATACGATCGATGTCGATTACGCCAAAGCCAAGGGGGTTCTGGTGGACAATACACCCGAAGCCTCGAGCCTCGCGGTGGCCGAACTGACCTTTGCCCTCATGCTCGCCATGCCCAACCACCTCGTGAAAGCCGATGTCTCGATGAAGGAAGGCAAGTGGCTCAAGAAAGAGCTGGAGAGAACCGAACTCTCCGGGAAGACGCTTGGCCTTATCGGGATCGGGCGTATCGCGCGGGAAGTGGCGGTCCGCGCGCGGGCTTTTGGAATGAAGGTCGTCGCTTACGACAAGTATGTCGCTGTTTCCGATGTCGCCCAGATGACGAATCTGGATGAGGTGTTCGCGGTGGCCGACTACATAAGTCTCCACACGCCCCTCACCGACGAGACGCGCGGCATGATCAACGCCGGCAGCATCGCGAAGATGAAGGACGGGGTCCGACTCATCAACACCTGCCGCGGCCAGGTCGTCGTGGAAGCCGACGTCGCCGCGGCCCTCGCTTCCGGAAAGCTGGCCGGGTACGCCACCGACGTCTTCTACAAGGAGCCGCCGGAAGGATCGCCGCTCCTCGCCGCGGCCAATGTCCTCCTGACCCCCCACCTGGGCGCTTCGACGGAAGAAAACCTCCTGCGGCTCGGCGACAGCATCGAAAGCCGCGTCGCGAAATACGTTTCCAAATAAAGGGGAAAAAACCATGAAAAGAGTCATAAATTTCAACGCCGGCCCCGCCGCTATCCCCCTCGATGTCCTGAAACAAGCCCAGGAAGAGATGTTGGACTGGAACGGCACCGGCATGTCGGTCATGGAAGTCTCGCACCGCTCAAAAGAATACGAGGCCATGCACAACGAGGCGAAGGACCTCTTCAGGAAGCTGGCCAGCATGGGCCCCGAATGGAAGATACTCTTCCTCACGGGCGGCGCCTCCACCCAGTTCTTCCAGGTTCCGATGAACTATCTCTTCGACGGCAGGAAAGCCTCCTACCTCGTCACCGGTACCTGGGGCAAGAAGGCTCTCAAGGAAGCCAAACGCTTCGGCCCCTGCGATGCCTTGAGCACCGAGAACGTTGACGGCACTTTCACGAGGATCCTCAGGCCGGCCGAAATCAAGATCGATCCGGCTTCGACCTACGTCCACATGACCTCCAACAACACGCTCTTCGGATCCCAATGGCACGCTTGGCCCGAAACGGGCAAGGTCCCCCTCGTCTGCGACATGTCGAGCGACATTTTCTCCCGTCCCTTCCCGGCGGACAAGTTCGCGCTGATCTACGCGGGCGCGCAGAAGAACCTTGGACCCTCCGGCCTCACCATCGTGGCCGTGAAGGATAGCTTCTTCGAGCTTTGCCAGGAGCAGGCGAAGCTGCCGACCATGCTCTCCTACAGGACTCACGAGGAAGAGAATTCTCTCTACAACACCCCTCCCTGCTTCTCCATCTACATGCTCAGCCTCACGCTCAAATGGCTGGACAGGAACGGCGGCCTCGACGCGATGGCGAAAGTCAACGAGGAGAAGGGCAGGATCATCTACGGCGCGATCGACGCCTCGAACGGTTACTATCGCGGTCCGGTCGAGAAAGAGTCGCGCTCCAACATGAACGTGGTTTTCAGGCTCAAGGATGTCGAGTCGGAGGATCTTTTCGTAAAGGAAGCGAAGGCCGCCGGCATCGTGGGCGTGAAAGGCCACCGCTCGACGGGCGGCATCAGGTTCTCGATGTACAACGCCAACCTTGTGGACAACGTCAAGATCGCGGCCTCCTTCATGGAAGACTTCAGGAAAAAGCACGGCTAAGTCGCCAACGCTCTACGATTGAAATAAAAAGGCCGCCCAAAAGGGCGGCCTTTGCTATGGATGTTGTCTGGCAATCCGGCCACCCGCGCCGCTTTGGCTATGACCGGCAAGGAGGCTTTATTAGAACGGAAGCTCGTTCGGCATAGTAAGCTTTTCCTTAACGGCGCGGAACGCGTTCTTGAGAGGCGTGTTGAAGGGGACGCCCTTGTCCTTCCTGAAGAGCCAGGTTTCATATTCCTTCTCTCCGGGTGTGTAGATTCTCGTGGCGCCCGGAGCCTTCTTCGAAGCTCTGAGCTGTCGCGAAATCTCGCCCACCTGGCGCTTGAAGGCGTCGAGATCGCAGAATGCCTCGATCTTTATGGCCAGGAAGGAGTGTCCGAGTTCTATCGACGCGGGTTTGCCGTCCTTTCCGACGCCCATCAGCGCCTTCATGAAATTGGCCTGGGAAAGGGCGGAGGAGAGGAGTTCGACGACCATGGTGTTGCCGTAGCCCTTGTAGCCTCCGAGGTCTTCGCCGAGGCCTCCCAGGGGGGTGAGGGCGGCCTTGTCCTTGGTGAGGTCGATCAGTACCTGGTGGGTGTCGTGTCGGTAGTGGCCGTCCTCGCCGATGACCCAGCCGTCGGGGAGGTCCTTGCCGAGGCGGTCGTAGAGCTCGATTTTGCCGCGCTGGGTTACCGAGGTGGCGTAGTCGGGCATGAAGGGGAAGGCTTCATCGGAGGGCATGCCCCAGGTCATGGGGTTGGTGCCGAGCATGGGCTCGACGCCCCAGGTGGGGGCGATGGATGGTCGCGCCGAGGTTGAGGTCATGCCGATCATGCCGCGCTCGACGGCCATGTTGGGGTAGTAGAAGGCGGCGCCGTAGTGGGTGGAATTGCGCACCACTGTCATGCCAAGGCCGTTCTTCTCCGCCTTGTCGACCGCCATCTGCATGGCACGCTTGGCGATGTAGTGGCCCATGCCATTGTGTCCATCGATAACGGCGGTTGTCGGTGTTTCCCTCACCACTTCGAAATTTGTTTTCGGCAATTGGGTACCGGCCCAAATCCTGTCCAGATATATCGGCTTGAAGCGCCCGACGCCGTGGGAATCGACGCCCCGCTTATCAGCGGCGATGAGAACATTGGCGCAGACCGCGGCTTCTTCGGCGGGAACGCCGACGGCTTCGAAACCCGCGCGCATGAACGCTTCGACTTCGTCGAAATTCCACCAGGTAATACTCTCGTCCATTGGAAGCTCCTTATGAATAGAGGGCGCTACGGGAGCGCCCCAAGTGGGAAAAGTGCATAAGAAGCATAGTCCAATTTTGCTCGATTGGCAAAGGGTTTTTAAGGAGACCCGATGATTCAGGCTTGCGCGGTCACTCCCAACACATCCTTGATCGCCGATTGGAAGGTGGCTTTCGGGAGGGCTCCCATGGCCATCTGTGGTTGGTTGCCGACGGGGATGAAGAGAAAGGAAGGGATGCTCTGTATGCCGAATGCGGCGGAGAGCTCGGGTTCCTTGTCGGTATTCACTTTATATACTTTCAGCTTGCCTTCGAATTCCTTGGAGAGGGTTTCGAGGACAGGCGCCACCATTTTGCACGGGCCGCACCAGTCGGCGTAAAAATCGATGATGGCGGGGAGGTCGCCTTTGTACTCCCATTCCTTCTTTGTCTCAAAATCAAATACTTTTTCTATGAATGTGTCCTTCGTGAGGTGCTCGGTCATCGCTTACTCCTTATATTAGAAAATATATATATTTAATCCGATTTTGGCAATAGGTCAAAGCCTCGTGCCGGAGAGGTTGACCGAGCGAAAAATACAATCAAAAATCCTTGAAATAAAGTATAATGCATCCATGGGACTGGTCCATGGAGGAATGGTATATGAATCAAGCTGATGCGAAGAATATAGCCTTGGATATGGAAGGGCTGCCGCCCATGCCGGCTTTCGAGCCCGGCATCCGGAGAGCCCCTCGCAGGGAAGCGGACATGAGTCCCGCCCAGGAAAGGCTCGCCCTGAGGAACGCGCTCAGATATATTCCTCCCGAATGGCATGAAATCATGGCTCCCGAATTTCTCGCTGAATTGAGAGAGCGAGGCCGAATTTATGGCTATCGCTTCAGGCCGGAGGGACGGCTGCGCGGTCTTCCCATCGACGCATATCCCGGACGCTGTATCGAAGGCAAAGCCTTCAGGGTTATGATCGACAACAATCTCGACTTCGAGGTCGCCCTCTATCCCTATGAACTGGTCACCTATGGCGAAACCGGGCAGGTTTGCCAAAATTGGATGCAGTACAGGCTCATCTGCAAATACCTCGAAATCCTCGATCAGGACAGCACCCTTGTTGTCGAATCCGGCCATCCTCTTGGCCTCTTCGCGAGCCACGCTCTCGCTCCGCGCGTTATCATCACGAACGGCCTCATGATCGGCATGTTCGATAACCAAAAGGACTTCAACCTAGCGGCGGCCTTGGGCGTCGCCAACTATGGCCAGATGACGGCGGGCGGCTGGATGTACATAGGCCCGCAGGGTATCGTGCATGGGACCTTCAACACCTTGATGAACGCGGGCCGGCTCAAGTTGGGGATCCCTCATGGAGCCGACTTGGCGGGCAGGCTTTTCGTCTCCTCGGGCTTGGGAGGCATGTCGGGAGCCCAGGGCAAGGCGGCCATCATCGCTGGCGCCGCTTCGATCATCGCCGAAGTGGACAGTTCCCGCATCGAGACAAGGCACTCCCAAGGCTGGGTTTCCCGCGTCACCGATTCCATGGAGGAAGCTTTCAAGTTGGCGCAGGACGCGGCGGCTGGCCGCCGCCCGATCGCCGTGGCATATCATGGCAATATCGTCGACCTCCTCGAGTACGCGGCTGACCGCGGTCTTCCTATCGACCTTCTCTCTGACCAGACGAGCTGCCATGCGCCCTACGACGGAGGGTACTGCCCCGTCGGCCTCAGTTTCGCGGAGCGGACACGCCTCCTGGCCGAGGACAGGGCAAAATTCAGGATCCTCGTCGACCTTTCGCTCAAACGTCACTTCAAGGTTATCAAGAAACTTGTAGCCGCCGGTTCCTATTTCTTCGACTATGGGAACGCCTTCCTCAAATCCGTGTTCGACGCGGGCGTGCGCGAAATCTCCAAAAACGGCGTCGATGAAAAAGACGGCTTCATTTTTCCAAGCTACGTGGAGGATATCCTCGGTCCCGAGCTCTTCGACTACGGCTATGGCCCTTTCCGCTGGGTCTGCCTCTCGGGCAAGCCCGAGGATCTCCGCAGCACCGACGCGGCCGCCATGGACTGCATCGATCCGGACAGGCGCAGCCAGGATATGGACAACTGGAAATGGATCCGCGACGCGGAGAAGAACGCCCTCGTCGTCGGGACGCAGGCGAGGATTCTCTATCAGGATGCCCTGGGCAGGATGAGGATCGCCCTCAAATTCAACGAAATGGTCAGGAAGGGTGAAGTGGGTCCGATAATGTTGGGACGGGATCATCACGACACGGGCGGCACCGACAGCCCTTTCAGGGAAACGAGCAACATCAAGGACGGCTCCAACATGATGGCCGAAATGGCGACCCAGTGCTTCGCCGGGAACGCGGCGCGCGGCATGAGCCTCGTCGCCCTGCACAATGGCGGCGGCGTCGGCATAGGCAAGGCCATCAACGGCGGCTTCGGCCTCGTGCTGGACGGATCGGAGCGGATCGACGCGGTCATCGGGATGGCCATGCCTTGGGATGCCATGGGCGGCGTCGCGCGCCGCGCCTGGGCCTGCAATCCCCACGCGATGGAAGTATGCGCCGAATACAACAGCGAACATGGCAACCTAGGCAGAATCACCATGCCCTTTGAAGTTGATCCCGCCCTCCTGGCGAAAACCTTGCGGTAGAACGGGATTCGACCCTCATGGAGCTGACTCTTCGCTTGCCCGGGTGTTCGCGGGGCGGCCGGCTCTTTGAAGCGCCCTTGTCCTCAAAGCGCCTCGACTATCCTTCGCAGATCCTGTCGGAGTGATTCCATTTCATCTCGCGTCTTTTTCACGAAGGAGTTGTCGGCCGGATTGCCCACGACAGCCAGCATTTCGGCTTCAGACCTGAAGGTAGCCTTCCTGAAGCGGTTGTTCCAGTCCTTTGCCCTGGACTCATACACGCCTTCTTCCACGAAAGCGGCAAGTTTCTCGAGATCGCGGATGGCGGCCATCAGCCCCTCCCTCGATGGACCTTGCCCCTCGGTCCCGGCCTGCGCTTCATCCGGCCCATTCAATCCGGCCGATCGGGGGTAGAGGATGCCAAGCAGGGACCAAGCGTACCGCGACTTGTCTTTTGGGTAGAAATCGGACAGCGTTGTATACTCTTTATGGAATTCTCGCCATGTTGTGTACGATCCCGCCGCGGCTTTGCCGAGGATCTTGTCGAGACGGGGCTTGGAAGCAAGGAGCCCTCCCAGGTTTTCCCAATTAACACCCGCCAGAGAATACTTGTCAGGCCGAAGTTCGGCCTCCAGCCTTTCCCATATCATTGCCTGGGGCTTTTCGACCGCGAAACGGGCGACCTCCCTCCCCGCGAACCAGAGCAACATTTCCTTGTAGGCTCGCCAAGCTCGGACAGGTTTCCTGATCAGGCATTCTCGCGTCGAATTCTCGATATGATCGGCTTTTACTTCGAAAGGCAGAAGATCCCGGCCCGCGTTTAGGACCGCGCGGCCGAGCTTGGCGAAAGCCTCGCTTGCCCCTGATGTCATGGTTTCAATCCGCGCGGGGAGCGCCTCGATCAGCGTCGCAAAGGTTTCCGGGCTTTGTTCCGAGGGATTTTCCTCGCGATACGTTTTGAAGGACCTCCCCGTCAATTCCTCGATGAGGGCAATCGCCGATAGGATTTCCTCGGCCGTATCGGGCGCGAAGGGTGAATACTCGAAGCAGAGCGTTTTGTCGCACCTGTTGTCCCGCGCGAAAAATTTCGCCTCATTGCGCATGAGGGCATACATATTGCTTGTCCACCAGTAGCCGGGACTAAGGACCAGGCGGTCATGCTTGTAGTCGTTGTCGACCAGGCAGAAGGGGAAGGGAATATCGAGTTCGAATCGGTAGTCGCCTTTGGCGAGCAGGCAGAACGAAGCGAAGCGCGATGAATGCTTCACCGAGGTGCAGAGCCCCGGCCAGAAGCCACGTCCCGCCTCGATTTCGCCGTCGGGAGCCCTGGAGTTGTGATTCGATCCGATTGTGGCGCCCGCCGCCATGTTGGATTGGCCCTTTACGAGGCTCGCTATGAGGAAGCTGGTGTTGTGGTGCTGCTCATGGGCCGGGAAGATGAGGTTGTTGAGTATTTCGCAGCAGGAGACGGTGGAATTCTCCCCCAGCACGGAATGGATGAGCCTCGCCCCATATTTGAGCGAAGAATTGTCGCACATCACGAAGCGGACAGCCTTGCAGCCGTAGAAAATTTTGCATCCATACCCGATGATGCCGTTGACGAGCTCGACGCCTTCGCCGATCTGCGTTCGGGCATCCTCCCTCGACTTGATCGTCAGGTTCTTCAACTTATTTGAACCCTTGATATAGGCGCTTTCCCCAATGGCGACATCCTTGATGACGCCGTTCGATTTGATCACCGACCCCGTGCCTATGGTTCCGTAGCGGCCACGCCTGTTGTCGAACATCGCGTCGGTCATGCGGCGGAATTCCCGCATCAACTCGGCCTTGTCGCGGAAGCGCGCCCAGAGATAGGCATCGGCACAGGTCATGCCATTGAAAGGATAGATCCAGCGTCCACCACCTTCGTTCATGACATCAATGGTAATGCGCACTTCCTCGCCTTCGCCTTCGACGACATTGCCATTGCCGAATTTTGAATGGTTTGACACATGGACTTCCGCATTGTCGATCATCATGCAGTTGTCGCCGATAATGTAGTGCGCGATATAGGCGCAGTTGCTGATCACACAGTTGTCGCCAATATCGCAGGCGATGATCTGGGAGTTGAAGATGCCAGCGAAGAGGTGGAGATCGTGGTGCTCCAGCGATACGCGTTCCAGTCGTCCGATCCTCACCATGCCCGCAAATGAGGTATTGTGGATCAGCTCGGGAGTGAAGGGATCGGTCACGAGGATTTGCGACCAGTCGCTGCAGGTATTGTCCTGCCTTACGAGTGTTTCAAGTTCGAAAGGCTTTAGTCTCCTGTAGTTGTCGGGTTTCTTGCCCGATGCCGCGAATTGCTCGTTGCGTATCCTGTATTCGTCCTCATCGGGGCGCAAATAGTGAGGAGGCACAAAACCGGTACCTACATGAATATCACAGCTGAGTTTTATGTCATTATTCATGGGGAAAAGTATCTGGCATTTTCAATGCCCACGCAAGCCTGTGGGGGAGATCTTCCCTTGGTTCTCATCCTTTGAAAAGGATGTTTTTACCCCCCTTGACCAAAAGGTGTCCTTTTCGACATCGTACAGCTATGGATCATGCTGAAACGTCCATGTTGGATACCTATCTCACCGATTCTGAGAAAAGGACATTGGAGCTGTTCCATGCTCTCGTCACCGAAAAAAGCTCCCTGCGTGAATCGTACGCGATACGCTTGGCCGATGTCATAGGCAATCCAGGCGAGTTTTCCTTCTACATCCACTGCACTGAAGACCAAAAACTGATCCGAACCTTCCACCTGCTGCGCGTTTTCCGTGAAAACGTAGAACTCCTCGTTCACAAGACCTGGGTCAACGAAGCCGACGAAAAGCCCAAGCAGATCCTCTTCGAGGACCTCAAAGTGTTTGTCGAAGACTACAGGGCGGGCAAGATGGGGTCGGCATTCAGACGCTTCGTGAGCATCGCGCGCGCCATTCCCTCCCTGCTTTTCGGTTCCGCCGGCAGGGCCCCCGACTTCCTGGAGTATGCTTTCCGCATCGACCCGAAATTCGGCCTCTTCTTCTGGTACGTTGGGGAGCTGGAAAAGCAGATGCGTTCGACGGCGGAAATCGTCGACAAGGATGAGCTTTACAGGATCGAAACTCTTCTGGGCGCATACATCCTTTCCTGCTTTTGAGCCCTTTGCGCACAGAGTCAGGTACTTCAGGGAGCGCACGAAAACACCGCATCGCCTCGCGGCCCATTTCTCCCATCGAGCCTGAAGCGGGCGCCCGCGCGAAAAAGCATGCCTCCGGCTTGGATATACATGCCCAGTTCCAGTTTTCCCTCCCATTGCATCGGCGCCGAGCCATCCAGGTTGACGATGAAGGATTGCCCAAGTTCCGCGGTTCCGGCGAGCGAGGACGAAAACGCGCAAAGCGCCGACAACAAGGGGCGAATAGCCAAATTCCGCGCAGAAAGGCCCTCTTCGCTGGTTGAAATAGCGCCGGGCTGGAAAACCAACCCTGTCTCCAGCATACCTGTCAGAAGCCAAGGGTCGGCGACCGCCGAGTAGCGGAGTCGAAACCCTGGCTCGAAAAGACGGCATTTCAACGCGAAAGCGTCGAGGGTGTCTTCCTCGGCGCGCGTGGAAAAGATGAATTTTCCGGATTCAGCGGCTCCCCTGATGGCAAGCCCCAGGCTTTGACGTTCCCCCAGGGTTTCCCTGTGCCATTCCATCCCCGATTCGAGCCGAATTTCTCCCATCCATGGATCCGCGGGCTGAATCGCCAAGCTCGCCCCGAGCAGAAGCGTCAGCGCTTTGGACATGTTCCAGTCCCCTGAGAAGAAAAATGTGGTCGAGAATCGCTCAATGCCAGCTTGCCCAACAACGGATCCCGTCCTGGTGCCTATTTCCACGTGGAAATCCGATGCGGAGCCGCCGCTTCCTTCCGGTATTGTGTCCGCGCTTTTCGCCGTGGCTTCGAGGAATGCCCCGCGTTCCATCGCCTCTTGGATTGCGGCGTCGGCGGATTCGCGCGCGGCGGTGGCCGCCCTTGAGAGCACCGGCACAAGCACGAACCCGGAGGCCTTCTCCGTCAGTTCCCGCTCCGAGAGCGTGCCGAGTCCGCATGCAGGATCGGCGATCGCCGCGCGCTCGCCGTCGGCGCCAAGCCCGAGCGCGAAATGAAGCGTGGGCTTGTCGAAGTGGATGATCAGCGGCGCTCTTTGCCTCAACACATCGTCTATGGCGCCGGGATCGATCCTGAGCGGAATCGATGGGATGCCAAAATCCGCGAGAATCTCGATCATGCCTTTCATGCTGAGAGGCTGGATCGCGCCAAGGGTCTCAAGCTTGCCATATCTTTCTAGGAGTGACGATTCCGTGATTGTCGCGGTTCCGGATGCCGGACGAATGTCGCGATTTTGATCGATCCCGGCATACCGCAGCAAGCCGGCGAGGACAGCGTAGCCGCAGGAACGCGCCTCGCCCTGTCGTGGCACGATGGCAAAAGAAAGGCTTTCCGCTGTCTGTGGAGTCGATACATGGAGCATTGACGCGAGGGCGAAGGCCAATCCGAGATAATGCACTGCCCACCTCCCGTTTCTTCACAACGGGAGCGCGCGGCATTATCTTGGACGCTTCAAACTATTGGAAGGATTTTGAGGATTTGGGCTGGAAATGACTGAATTCCATTGAGAAAGAGGCTCGCCCCTGACTGACCGATCGCAAGGAAGTCGTGAAGCCGAACATGGTCGAGAGGGGGGCTTCGGCATGTACAACCTCGGTCGTGGTCTTTGAATCGGAGCCGTGGATCAAACCGCCGCGCTGCGACACGAGGCTCATCACTTCGCCGACGAAATCCTTGGGCGTCAGGATATCCACCTTCATGATCGGCTCGAGGAGGACGGGACCCGCCGCGCGGCAGGCCGAGTCGTAAGCCATGTTGGCGCATGCTTCGAAGGCGAAGGTGCTCGACGTCAGCTCGTCGTACTGGATGTCGATGAGGCTTATTCCGATGTCGACGGCTGGATAGCCGAACTGTATGCCCGAGCCGAAGGCCGAATTGATGCCGCGCTCGATCGCGTCGAAAATCTCATCGGGGACGGTGGGCGCGCGAACCGCTTTCTTGTACACATTGCCGGTGCCGCGGGGCAGGGGAGTCGCGACGATGGTGAGCTTGGCCGTGTTCTCCTTGCCGGCGAGTAGGCGGCGGAATTCCTCGGTGTGGGTGACTTCTTTCGTTATGGATTCGCGATAGGTGACTTGAGGATTTCCCACCTTGGCCTGAACCTTGAAATCGCGGATCATCCTCGTCACGAGCACGTCGATGTGGAGCTCACCCATGCCGGAGATCACCAGCTGGCCTGTCTCTTCATTGTCGCGGGTCAAAAAAGTGGGGTCTTCGCGGGACAGAATTTCCAGGGTTTCCTTGAGCTTCTCCCTGTCCGACAAGGTTTTTGGCTCGATCGAAACGGAGATCACTGGCTCGGGGAAATGCATACGCTCAAGCAGGACGGGCCAGCCTTCGGTGCCGATCGTGTCACCTGTTTGGGCTGTCTTGAGTCCCACGATGACGGCGATGTCGCCCGCGCCGGCGGATTCTATGGGCTCGCTTTTATTGGCGTGCATTCGCAGGAGTCGCGTGATGCGTTCCCTCTTCTTCTTCGAGACGTTATAGATGACGCTCGCGTTGTGTATGCTGCCCGAATACATGCGGACATAGCAGAGGGGGCCGGCCTCGCGATCCCATTGGACTTTGAAAACCAGACCCAAGGGGTAGCCGTTTGGCTTGCAAGGCACCTCGATTTCTTCTTCCTTCTTTGTATGAAAGGCTTTGGCGGGCTCGACTTCATCGGGGGCGGGCAAGTAATCGACGACCGCGTCGAGGAGTGGTTGCACGCCGATATTGCGCCGGGAGGCGCCGCAAAGAACGGGCACAAGCATCCTTGCGATGCAGGCCTTCCTTAGCTCCTTGCGCAGCAGCTCGGTGGGTATCTCCGCGCCCTCGAGATAAAGCCCCGTAATGGCGTCGGAGTGGGAGGACAGCGCGTCGATGAGGGCTTCCCTGCGCGAGAGCGCCAAGGCCCTTCTCTCTTCCGCTATGGGGGCAATCTCCATGTCATGGCCATCGCCGCTCCACCTGATTTCCACCATCGCGAGAAGATCGATCACGCCCTCGAAAGAACCTTCCGCCCCTATCGGCAGATTGACGGCGACCGGTGCCGCGGCGAGCTTGGCTCTCATGTCGGCCAGGACGGCGTCGAAATCGGCGCCAAGCCTGTCCATCTTGTTCACGTAGGCGATGCGGGGAACCCGGTACTTATCCGCCTGATGCCACACCGTCTCCGATTGCGGTTCGACGCCACCCACCGCGCAGAAGACCGCGACCGCGCCGTCGAGCACGCGGAGGGAGCGCTCCACTTCGGCGGTGAAGTCCACATGTCCCGGCGTATCGATGATATTGATCTGGTGATCCCGCCAAAAGGTAGTGGTGGCCGCGCTCTGGATCGTGATGCCTCGCTCCTGCTCCTGGTCCATCCAGTCCATCGTAGCTTCGCCGTCGTCAACCTCACCTATCTTGTAGGTTTTTCCGGAAAAATAGAGGATTCTTTCCGTGGTCGTCGTCTTGCCGGCATCGATATGTGCCATGATGCCGATATTTCTCGTGGTGTGAAGTTCCATCGAATGCTCCGCGGCGCAGGATAGTAGCAAATGACAATATATACAAAAATGGCCACGGTTTTCAACCATTCAGTGAGGTGAAAGACGCAAACCGGCGATATAGCCTGCAGCCATCTTGAAATAGAAGGTCTTTGCATCCTATAACATTGTTGTGAAAAGAGTAGAATTGCTTGCGCCGGCCGGTTCCCCGGAAGCGCTCGATGCGGCCCTCGGCGAGGGCGCTGACGCTGTGTATCTCGGACTTCGCACCTTCAATGCCAGGATGCGCTCGGCGAATTTCGCCTTCAACCAGTTCGAGGCTGGTGTCCAAACCATCCACGAACGCGGGAAAAAGGTGTATGTCACCGTCAATACGGTATTCGAGGAAAGGGAAACCGATCGCGTCTACCAGCTTCTCCAGTTCCTCAACAGGCTCAAACCGGATGGGATCATCGTCCAGGATCTGGGCGTCCTGAAAATGGCGCGGGACAATTTCCCCTCTCTGGCCTTGCATGCCTCGACGCAGATGAATGTCGCTTCCTCGCGCGGTTGTCATTTTCTCTCGCGCCAGGGTTTCAAGCGCGCCGTCCTCGCCAGGGAACTCACTCTTGAGGAAATCAGGGCAGTCCGCCAGAATACGCCCCTCGAACTGGAAGTCTTCGTGCACGGCGCCCTTTGCGTTTCGGCGTCGGGGGTCTGCCTCTTCTCATCGTATCTGGGGGGGAAGAGCGCCAATAGAGGTGCATGCACCCAAGCCTGCAGGAGGCTCTACGAGTCCGAGTCCAAGAAAGGATTCTTCTTCTCTCCCGACGACCTCCAGCTCATCGACTATGTGCCCGACCTCATCGAAATGGGCATTGATTCCTTCAAGATTGAAGGCCGGATGAAATCCGCCGAATATGTTGGCACGGTGGTGGCGGCATACCGGCACCTCATCGACAACTTCCAGCTCGACAAGGAGCGCGCCCTCGCCAAGGCGAAAGCCATGCTCCAATCCGACTTCGCCCGCAGAAAAACCACATTCTTCGTCGGCAGCGACAATCCGGAGTACATCCATCCCGACCAGGCGGGCGGCACAGGTATCCACCTCGGCAGGATAAAGGATATTAAGGCGATCGACGAGGAACGCTGGGCCGTGATGAACAGCTTCGACGGGCTTTCCGAAGGCGATTCCATCCGCATTCATCGTTCCGACGATTCAGGCAGGATCACGGCCAAGATCAGGGGCATCAAGAATCAGGTCAACGGAATGCTCCTGAAAATCGATGGCGATTGGCGCCAAAACGATGACATCTACCTCATACAGACGGCCTCCATGGCTCGCCGGTACAAGGGCGTGCTTCCTCATAGCCTGGATCGATATCGCGCCTTCCCTTCGAGGGATCAGGCGCCGATGCCGCAGTTTTCCCTCCCTCCCAAAAAGGACGCCACCTCACTTCCCGCGGGATACTACGCTCTCGTGGGCAAGGTGGCTGATTTGCACGCGGTGCTTGCCGCCGCGCCCCAGAAGGCTATGATCGTCTTCGACAAGCTCAACGCCGAGTCGATGCGCAAGAACGAGGCGACCATCCCCTATAAGCGTGACCGCCTGGTGCTCTGGCTGGACCCTTACTACTGCGAAAGCGATATCGCCTGGCTCGAGCCCGAACTCGATTACTGGATTTCCAAGGGCGTGCGTTATATCGTCGCGAACAACCTGGGCCATCTGGGCTACCTGCGAGGCAAGGATTTGGACGTCATAGCGGGGCCTTGGCTCTATGCTTTCAACCTCTGGGCGGCCGGATTCCTCTTCGATCAGGGCGTCAGGTACCTGATCCCGCCTCTGGAAATTTCCAAACAGAATTTCATGCGCCTGACGGAAAATATTCCGCCTTCGGCGATGATGCCCATAACGTTCTCCTATCCGCAGCTTTTCAGAATAAGGGGAGATCTCGCCTCGAAGTATGATTCGACCAGTTTCATGGACAGGGACGGCGCTTCCTATACGTTGAACGGCCGTCGGGATTACTCGGTGATCGTGCCGGACAGGCCCTTCTCGATCATCGACAGAACGCCCTTCCTTAGGAAAGAACATATCGACAAGTTCATCCTCGATCTGTCGAACGCCAACCCCGCAAGGGGCATGTTCAGGGATATCGCCAGGGCGGCGGCGGAAGCGAAAGTGCTTCCCGAAGCCTCCCGTTTCAACTGGAAGGATGGCTTTTATGTCGAGGATGAATCACCTCAATGCAAGGCCTGATCGGACTTTTAGCCCGTGCAGGGAAAAAATCGCTTGACGGCACCGCTACTGCGCTATATCCTGATTCGATTAATGAAATGACGTTTTATTGTAAGACCCTTGTATAAAAGGATATAGAAGCACAATGAGTGAATCAGCCGGAAAAGCGCTGGATATACTCTTCTACCTCGCGAAGGTAGGAGGGGAAGTGAGTCTCGCCCGCATGTCCAAGGAGACAGGGATGAATAAGGCGACGGCTCTTCGCTACCTGTCTGTCCTCGAATCACGCGGCGTCGTCGAAAGGCGCCAAGGCGGGTGGTCTCTTGGCCTTTCGCTTTTTGAGCTAGGGAGCAAGGTCCCCGTCAGGGCCTTGGTAGTCGAGAAAGTCCGCCCGATCATCGAGCGCCTCGCCCGTGAATCCGGTGAATCCTGCAATCTCGCCTGCCTGGCGGGCGACAGCGCCATCTACCTGGACAGGGCTGAGGCCAACCGGAGTTTACGCATGCGCTCCGCCCCCGGCGACAGACTCCCCCTTTACTGCACGGGTGTGGGCAAGGCCATCCTGTCCCAACTTCCGGAAGAGCGCATCCGCGCTTTGCTTGGGTCCAACCCCCTTCCCAAGATAAACGACACAACCCTTACCGAACCGGAAGATGTCATCAGGGAAGCCAAACGAGCTCATGAACAAGGCTATGGCGTGGACCGCGAGGAATATGAAATCGGTTTGACCTGCTATGCCATGCCGCTGCGGCTTCCCGGATCCGATTTTGCCGGCGCGGTGAGCGTTTCCGGACCATCGGCCCGCATGAAGAATCCCGAATCCAAGGAGCGCTTCCTGAACCTGCTGCGGGCCGCCACCCAGGAAGCGCTGCAGGCCATAAGTCCTTACGATCTGAGTCAGAACACGACGGGTCTTCCTGGGTCCTCCGCCTCTTCAACTTCCTGAGCCAGGGCCCCGGGACTCTCTTCGCCCTTCTCGCCGGGTTTCGCTGTCTTGAACTCGATATGTTCCGCCACTATCTTCACCTTCGCCCGCTGCTTCCCTTCGGGATCCATCCAGCGATCCTGCTTCAGGCGCCCAACGACGCGAACACCCCTGCCTTTCTTGAGATTCTGGGCGCAAGCGGCGCCGAGCCGTGCCCAAGCCTCCACATCGAAGTAGGACACCTCCTTCTCGAAACCCTCTTCCCCGTTTTTGTAGAAACGGTTGGTCGCGACGGTGAAATCGCAGACCTGATTGCCCGACGGCAGAGTCTTGGTGTTCGGGTCCTTGACGAGATTTCCTTCCACTAAAATGCTGTTGAGCGAATTCATAGAACCTCCTTGTCCTTTTCGGGGCAGAAAGGTCGCGCCGCGGCCGCCTCCCAACTGCCTTGCATAAACAAGACGCCCGCCGAGGCGGCATCCGATTCAAGCTCCAGGCCTTTCCCGTTAAGAGTTTTGAGAAAGCGTAAGCCAGTCGCAGAGAACTCGGACCGTGGCGCCGAGGAGTATTTGCAGCGTTTCCATATTCTGCTATAGTCGGACCATGGCAGATTATTCCGGATATCTCTCCCCCTTTTCGTGGCGCTACGGGACCGCGGAAATGCGTCGACTTTGGAGCGAAGTGCACAAGCGCGAGCTTTGGCGCGACATATGGGTCAGTCTCGCGAAGGTCGAATCTGAATTCGGCCTCACGACGATGGAGCAGGTCGCTGAACTGAAATCGCGGGCGCGCGATATCGATATCGATCATTCCCTCGCGATCGAAGCGGAAATCCGCCACGACCTCATGGCGGAAATCAAGGCTTTCGCCGAACAGTGCCCCAAGGCGGGCGGGGTGATTCACCTCGGAGCTACCTCGATGGATATCGAGGACAATGCCGACGCCCTCAGAATCCGCGAGGCCCTGACTCTTATCAATGCGAAACTGGCGGATCTTCTCTCGCTGCTCGCGGGGGTGATCAGGCGATATGCGGGATTGCCCGTGATGGCCTTCACCCATCTTCAGCCCGCCGAACCGACAACCTTCGGCTACCGATGCGCCGTTTGGGCCCAGGATCTTCTCACCGCCTACTCCGACTTGAAAGCCGTGCGGCGTTCGATCAAGGGCAAGGGCTTCAAAGGCGCCGTAGGAACTTCGGCTTCATACGCGGAGCTGGTGGGCGTGGAAAACCTGCCCTCCTTCGAAACCTCGCTCGAAAAAGAGCTAGGGATACGTTTTTATCCGGTGACGACGCAGACCTGCAGCAGGCTCCAGGAATACAAGGCGCTATCGGCCCTGGCCGAGCTGGGGGCGACGCTCCACAAGATGGCATTCGATCTCAGAATTCTCCAATCGCCGCCGATCGGTGAGGTATCGGAACCTTTTGCCAAAAAGCAGGTTGGCTCATCGGCTATGCCCTTCAAGCGCAACCCGATCGACGCGGAAAAAATTGACTCGCTGGCAAGACTCCTCGCAGGGTACCCCCAGGTCGCCTGGAGCAACGCGTCCCTTTCCCTTCTCGAGAGGACACTGGATGATTCCGCGAACAGGAGGACGATCCTCCCGGAAGCCTTCCTCATAGGCGACGAACTGCTCAGGACAGCCAAGAAAATCGTGGAGGGATTCGTGCTCGACGAAAAGGCCACCAGACGCACTTTTGAACGCTATGCGCCCTTTGCCTGTACTGAGCGAGTCCTCATGGCAATGGCGAAGCTTGGGGCTGACCGTCAGGAAACCCATGAGAGACTGCGGGGACACGCGCTCGCAGCCTGGGCGCAAATCAAGGAAGGGAAAGAAAATACACTCGCTGAGAATATCGAGGCCGATGGATTCTTCCTCTCGCGGATGGATAGGGCGGGGCTCGCCTCCCTCATGAAGATCGATGATTATCTGGGAGATGCGGCTGAACGAGCGGAAAACTTCGCTGATATCATCGCGAGGGAGATCGCGGTACTTGACTAAAATTTCCGCTCGGTGATATCCATTTGTATGGGTAATCAACTTCCTTCCTATCGCTTTACGATACGGGAGTCGCAGCCGGGGGCTCGATCTTCGGCGGTGATTGCGCGCGGCGCGCGGCGGCTGGGCCTCCAAAAGGTCAGCGCCGTACTGCGCTCGGAAATTTACTTTGTGCGCGGGAATATAGCGCCCGGGGAGCTCGACCTCCTCGGGCGCTTTCTTTTTTCTGACCCCGTCACCCAAACTTTCAGTGTCGAACCCTGTGCGGGTTCACTGAATCGTCAGGGCAACAATGTCGTCGAAGTCACCTACCATCCAGGCGTGACCGATCCCGTCGCGGACGAGATCCTGAGATCAGCCCGGGAGCTGGGCGTCACCGGCATCGACGCCGCCACGACAGGGCAGAGGTACGAAATCGTATGTTCGGGAGGCGCCGCGCTTGTCAGCGCAGAACTGAGACTCCTCGCCGCCAAGTTGCTTGCCAACCCCGTGACACAGCGCTATTCCATAGGCTGTGTCGAGCCCTCCTTCCCCGGATTGGACGAATCGCTGACATCGATCGAAAGGCTCCCCATACATCTGCTCGATGATGTGGGACTCAGAGCCCTCAATGAAGAACGTCGCGCCGCCCTCGACTTCGCGGAACTCCTTGCCTTGCGCGATTATTTCGCGACTGAGGGAAGGGCATGCACTGATGTCGAATTCGAAATGCTCGCCCAAACCTGGAGCGAACATTGCTTTCATAAAACCTTCAAGGCGATCATCGATGTCGAGGATGGCGAGAAGGCAGGGCTGCCCGCCCGCGTGGACAATATCCTCCGCTCCTACATAAAAGCCGCCACCGATGAAATCGCCGCGCCTTGGGTGGTTTCGGCTTTCAAGGATAATGCGGGCATCATCGAATTCGACGATGACTTCGATATTTCCATCAAAGTCGAAACCCACAACCATCCATCGGCGATAGAGCCTTTCGGTGGCGCGAACACGGGCGTTGGAGGCGTCATCAGGGATGTGATGGCCGTATCCGCCAAGCCGATCGCCGTGACCGACGTGCTCTGTTTCGGGATGCCTGAACAGGACGAAGGCGGCTTTGCCGCGGGGGGGCTCTCGATCGAGCATATCCGAAAAGGCGTCGTCGCCGGCGTCCAGGACTATGGCAACAAGATGGGAATCCCGACGGTAAACGGCGGGATTCACTATCATGAGAAATACGCCTCGAATCCCTTGGTCTATTGTGGCTGTGTCGGAATAGCCCCTAAGGGCGCTTTTTTCTCGAAACCCAGCGTTGGAGACAGAATCGTCGTTCTTGGGGGCAGGACAGGCCGCGACGGAATTCGCGGCGCCACCTTCTCCTCCATGACGATGGATGGCGCCACGTTCGATGTCGCGGGGACATCGGTGCAGATCGGCGCTCCCATCATCGAGAAACAGGTCGCGGAAGTCATCCTGAAAGCGCGCGACGCGGGACTTTACACGATGATCACTGACTGTGGGGCCGGCGGGCTTTCTTCGGCGGTGGGTGAAATGGCCTCCGAACTCGGAGCTGATATTGAGCTTTCAGAAGTGCGGCTTAAGTACTCGGGGCTTGCCCCTTGGGAGATCTGGCTTTCCGAGGCGCAGGAGCGGATGGTGATCGCCGTTCCGCCAGGGAAAATGGATCGGATCGAGGGACTCTGCCTCGGCAACGATGTCGAGTATTGCGATTTAGGATCCTTCACCGGGGATGGACGGCTCATCGTGCGTTACAGGGGCGAGACGATCATAGACCTTTCCTGCGAATTCCTGCACGGGGGAATGCCCCGCAGGCGCCTGACCGCCGCGGCTCCGAAGAAGAACGCGGCTGTGAACGGCACCGCTGCCGCAGACACCAGCATCGCCAAGTTTGGCGCTGTTCGCCCGGATGCCCTCGGCGAGCTGTTTCTCGCGATTTTGTCCCACCCCGCGGTGGCTTCGAAGGAGTGGGCGGTCAGACGCTACGACCATGAAGTGCAGGGCGCGACAAAGATCGGACCCTTCGCTGGGCCGGGGCAGGCTGGCCCCGGCGACGCCGCAGTCATAAAGCCCCTCGGGACGAAAGGAAATGGAGGTATCGCGATTTCCAACGGCTTCAATCCCCGCTACGGGGAAGCCGATTCATACAACGCCGCCGCGTCGGCGCTCGATGAGGCGGTGAGAAACGCCGTCGCTTCGGGTGCCGATCCCGACAGGATCGCTGTCGTCGATAATTTCTGCTGGGGCGACCCGCTCAAGCCGGAAAACATGTGGAGCCTCCTGCGGGCGGCGAAAGCGTGCCGCGACGCGGCGGTGGCGCACCGGACCCCCTTCATAAGCGGAAAAGACTCGTTCAATAATGAATTTGAGGGTCCCAATGGGGCCCGCGTCGCGATACCTCCTTCTCTCCTCATTTCAGCGATAGGCATCGTTCCCGATATCGCAGCATCCCCGACAACCGACCTCAAGGACGATTCTGGAATGCTCTACCTTATCGGAGAGTTCTCGCCTACATTCTGCGCTTCGGTTCTTCAAGATATTCAATTCGCGGGCAAGGGAAATGCCGGTTCCACCATTTCAGGGCACGGCGATCGTGGCGGCGCCGGACCGGCTTTCTCCCATGCCGCTCCAGCCGTCTATCGAAAATTCCATGCCGCGATCTGCCAATCTCTCGTGCTTTCCTGCCACGATCTTTCCGACGGCGGCCTGGGCGTGGCCCTCGCCGAGATGTGCATCGGCGGAAATCGCGGAGCCGAGCTGGACCTGGATGCCATCGAGAGCGCGGTATTCGCGCTTTCACCCAATGGAGAGCCAAAGATCCTTGGAAAGACCGGACAAGACCATGAAGCTGTTCTTCTCTTTGGCGAGACAAACGGCTGCTTTCTCGCGGAGGTCTCTGGAGCGAAGACGGAAGCGTTCGAGGCTGCCATGGAGGGAACTCCTTGCCGGAGAATAGGTAGGGCAGCGGGCGGCGTATGCGTGTCGATCAGGGCGCGCGGCAAGCAAATCGCTTCCATCGATATCGCCGAGCTCGGAAAAGCCTTCTTGGATGAAACGACGATCGCGCTCGATGATCTCGCGGAAGACAACGCCACAATCGGAGACGGAAGATGAAACCCAAAGCGCTCGTGCTGCATGCCGCCGGCATAAACAGGGATGTCGACGCCGCCTATGCCCTGGAAATGGCGGGGGCCGATGTCAGGATAACCCATGTCAACGAACTAAAGGCCAACAGGCACATCCTGGCCGACAGCGCTATTCTCGTCGTCCCCGGCGGGTTTTCCTACGCCGACGCGCTCGGCGCGGGTCGCCTCTTCGCCCTCGATATCGCTTCTTTCTTCAAGGCAGAGGTGGCGGAATTCGTGGGGAAGGGGAAGCCGGTGATTGGCATCTGCAATGGCTTTCAGACGCTCGTGAAGGCTGGAATCCTGCCCGGGCTTGCCATTCCCTCCTTGAAAGCGGGAGAGCGTTATGCGACACTTACCGACAATCTCAACGGGCGCTTTGAATGCAGATGGGTGACCATGAAGGCCGAGCGCGGCCCTTGCCTTTGGACCAGGGATATCGATGAGCCGATTGTCTGCCCGATCGCGCACGGGGAGGGACGTTTCGTCACGAAAGATCGATCCCAGCTCGAAGCGATCATCGCGGCCAATCTCGTCGCCCTCTGCTACGCCCGCCCCGATGGGAAGCCTGCCGACGGCCGCTATCCCGACAATCCGAATGGCTCGATGGCCGACATAGCTGGCATATGCAACCAGGCGGGGAATGTGCTTGGTCTCATGCCGCACCCCGAGGACAATATTTTCTCCGGTCCCGGATCAAGGTCTTACAGGGGCGGGAAGGCGGGTGGCGGACTTGACATTTTTATCAACGGTGTACGTTATGCGAAACAGATGTGACGCGTCTGGATTCGGCCCGAAGCGTCAAAGAATGCGGACAAAACACGCGAGCGGAAGGAGCGAACGATGATGGAACGCGAGACGATCCAGGCCATGCTTCCCAAAGCATTCATGGGTTTGGGCGAAGGGAAGAGGGCAAAGCATTCGGGCAAAGTGCGGGACTGGTATGCCCTCGGTGACTCCACCAGGCTCATGGTGACTACCGACAGGATTTCCGCCTTCGACAGGATCGTCTCGGCCGTGCCCTGGAAAGGGCAGGTACTCAACGAGCTTTCCGCGTGGTGGAATGAGCGGACAGCCGATATAGCGCCCAATCATCTTCTGTCGGTGCCTGATCCCAACGTCTCGATCGTGCGGGAAGCCTCACCCCTCTCCGTAGAAGTGGTCGTTCGAGGCTATATTACCGGCGTCACCTCTACCGCGCTCTGGCGCCGCTATGCCGAGGGCGAGCGCAGCATCTACGGCTACGGCTTTCCCGAGGGGCTGCTCAAGAACCAGCGCCTTCCTTCCCCAATAATTACCCCGACGACGAAAGCCGAGGCCGGTCAGCACGATGAGCGACTCACGATCGCCGAAGTTGTCGACAAAGGCCTCGTCGAAAAGAAAACATGGAATCGCGTGATGGGAATCGCTCTCGCCCTCTTCGCGCGAGGTTCGGAGATAGCCGAAAGGGCTGGGTTGATTCTCGTCGATACGAAATATGAGTTCGGCATCGGCGGCGACGGAAAGGTGATGCTCATCGACGAGATTCACACGCCCGATTCCTCCCGTTTTTGGCGGCTCGGAAGCTATGCGGAACGGTTCGCCGACGGCCGCGAACCGGAGCTTTTCGACAAGGAATTCGTTCGCATGCGCTACGCGGACATGGGATACAGGGGCGATGGGGGGATCCCTGTTTTGCCCGATTCCGTGTGGGCTGACGCCGGCGTGTTGTATCAGACCGCCTACGAGCTTCTGACAGGACGTGGCTTCATCCCTGGGGAATACCCTGTGGAGCCCAGGCTCAGAAAAAATCTCGAAACTGCGGGGATAGCATTATGAGGAAAAATCTGGCGATTATCGTGATGGGGGCCAAATCCGATTACGACCACGCCGCGCGCATCATCGAATGGCTCGACTATTTCGGCATCGCTCACGAGACGCG
>Ga0172375_10001049_pt1 | contig 44779 bp, 31 predicted proteins | sample LakKiv1m_FD_114537 | JGI IMG/M metagenome (GOLD analysis project Ga0172375, IMG submission 114537) | Freshwater microbial communities from Kabuno Bay, South-Kivu, Congo - kab_092012_11.1m | ecosystem: Environmental > Aquatic > Freshwater > Lake | place: Democratic Republic of the Congo... | reverse complement strand
GATGCCATTATCAAAGGAGCTCGCACCGGCAACATCGGTGACGGTAAAATCTTTATCCTGGATCTGGCCGAGTGCATCCGGATCAGAACTGGCGAGATTGGCAGCCCGGCCATTGGTTAATCATGATTGATGTTCATCGGATAAGATAGCTCCCTACCCTATCCCCTAAGCGAAAAAGTCCGAATTGCTCGGGCTTTTTCGGTTTTAAATCCAACTAATTTGAATTCGGCTGGAAACTTTTTTTCTCACTCCGCTTCTTCCGGTTCGGTGTGCAGAGATATGAAAGTTTCAGCGCCATAGCGTTTCCGCAAACGCTGTTCGACATCCGTGGCAATGTCATGGGCATCGCAGATAGATAAATTTTTATCGACGTAGACATGAATATCGATGGCGATATTATAACCGATCTTGCGGGTCCGCAATTCATGCGGCTTAATGACGCCCGGGCAGCCGGATACGATTGTCAGGATTTCGTTTTCGACCGTATCGTCCAGGGAACTCTCCGAAAGTTCTTTGAAGCTGACAACAACAATCGAGTAAGCCACTTTCACGATGAAAAAACTGACCACGACCGCCGCGATCGGATCCAATATCCGCCAACGTTCACCCAGCAGGATTGCGCCGCCGATGCCGATGGTTGTACCGATCGACGAAAAGGCATCCGAACGATGATGCCAGGCGTTGGCGACCACCGCCTGACTGCCGATTTCGTCCCCTACTTTAATCGTGTAGCGATACAGCCATTCCTTGAGAATTACCGAAACGACCGCGGCGATCAGGGCGATGTTACCGGGTTGATCAAGCGGAGTGCCGGAAATATTCAGGTAAATTTTCTTAGCGCCCTGCCAGAATATCCCGGCGCCCACAACCAAAAGCGCCAACCCAATGAAAGCCGTTGCCAGCGTCTCGAACTTGCCGTGACCGTAATCGTGTTCGCGATCAACCGGCTTACGGATAATTCGGAAACTGACCAACACGACAACATCCGTAACAAAATCGGATAACGAATGAACAGCATCGGCAATCATCGCCCCGCTTTGCCCGATGATACCGGCGATCAGTTTAACCGCCGTCAAAGAAAAATTAACAATAAAACCGATCCAGGTGATTCGATTGGCTTTATCTGCCCGGGTTTTTGCGGATTTCATTATAAAACACTCCTGTTAAAATATGCCCACCCTCCTGATAAAACGAGTAAGAAAAAATGATGAACTGAAGGAAAAAAAGATGTGCCAGTTAAATTCCCGAACCATACACCCCGGCCAAGGAAAACGCTGTAAAAAAACAGTGCGTGGGAGTTTACAGATAAATTGTTTAGAATGGAAGAAAAATGTCGTTCTCGTATAATTGCAGATTGCAGGGTTGAGGTTAAAAAATTGTAAATATCAAATTTCAAATGGAATAACCCAATGACTATCAATGACAATTAATGACCATCTCCCCTTAAAAGTCGTCCTACGATTATGGTTGTGCATGATAACTTAAAATTATAAATTTGGTTCGCATTTTTTGAATTAAAAGAAAAGCCTGATGGAACTTACAAAAATTCTGACACCCCGCCTGATTGTCTTTCCGCTCGCAGCTGAATCGAAGGAAGAGGTCATTGAAATCCTGATCGAAAGGTTGCACGACGAAGGTTTAATAACCAACCCGGAAGCTGCCCGCCAGGCGGTCATCGAGCGTGAAAAATTAATGACGACCGGAATCGGCAAAGGTGTGGCCCTGCCGCACGGCAAATTCCACGAAACCATGGAAGTGCTGATCGCGGCCGGCGTCTCCATCGAAGGCATCGATTTCGACTCCATCGACAATCAGCCGGTCCATATCTTCGTCCTCCTCCTGACTCCCGATCGATTTCCCAGCAAGCACCTTAAATTGCTGAGCAAACTTTCACGCATGCTGAACAATCCCGCCTGCCGCGAGGAAGTTCTCGCTGCTAATTCGTCCGAAGAAATCGCCCGCGTCTTTTATAAATACGATACCCAGACTTAGGAGCGAAAAATGCCCTTTTGCCCGCATTGTTTATATGAATTTGTCGATGGAACCAAAAAGTGCGTCGATTGCAACGCTAAATTAGTCGACCGGTTACCTGATGAAAAAATGACAATCGTCAAATGGCTTTACCTTGATACTCTGCCGGACGTAATTTTAGCAGAAATGGTTAAAGAAGCTCTGGAAAATAACGGCATCGAAACCATCCTGAAAACCGACCCGCTGCATACCACATTTTCCCTGCAAAGCACCGGATTAGCCGGCTCCTTTGCCAAATTATATGTTCCGCGCAATCAGAAAGAGGCGGCGTTGGAAATCCTGCAATCCATGACCAATAAAGAAGATTAACACCCATCGAAAGTTAATTACCGATATGCAATATCAGCGCGTTAAAGGCACCCGCGACATTCTCCCTTCCGAAGTTCACCAGTGGCAATACCTGGAGAATTTTCTGCGTGAATATTTCCGGCGCAATAATTACAAAGAAATCCGCACCCCGGCTTTCGAAGTGACGGAACTCTTTGCGCGCGGTATCGGCGGGGATACGGACGTGGTTTCCAAGGAAATGTACACTTTCCCCGATAAAGGCGGCACCAGCCTGACACTCAAACCCGAGCTGACCGCGCCCGTTATGCGGGCTTTCATCCAAAATAATCTGGAGCAGGTCGCGCCCCTGACCAAAGTATATTATATGGATGCCCTTTTCCGTCAGGAGCGTCCGCAGAAAGGCCGCCTGCGCCAGTTTCATCAGTTCGGTTTCGAAATTCTCGGCACGCCGCATCCGGAAGCCGACGCCGAAACCATCCAGACGACCTATGAACTTTATCGCGAGCTGGGTCTGAATGATCTGAAAATCCGGCTAAACAGCATCGGCAGCCGCAACAGCCGCGGTCAGTATCTGGAAGTTTTACGCAAAGCCATCGAACCTTTCCGCGACGAACTATGTGGCACCTGCCAGGAACGTTTGGAGAAAAATGTCCTGCGCCTTTTCGATTGTAAGGTCGAATCCTGTCAGCAGATCATGGCCGGCCACGCTCCGTCAATTCTGGAGCATCTGACAGACGAAGACCGCCGGCATTTTCAGACGGTTTGCCACCTGCTGGACGCCACCGGAGTCCCGTATACAATTGACAAAACCCTGGTACGCGGACTGGATTACTACACGCGAACAACTTTCGAAATTACCTCGCCCTTACTGGGCGCCCAGGATGCAATTTGTGGCGGCGGTCGCTATGATCACCTGATCGAAGACCTGGGCGGCAAACCGACTCCGGGCGTCGGCATGGCTTCCGGCATGGAACGGCTCCTGCTGATTCTGGAACAGATCGGCGGTTTTCCGGTTCCGGCCGCGAATCTTGTTTACATTATCGCGATGGGCGAAAGCGCCCGAACGGCCGGATTCCGCCTCGCAACCGAATTACGCCGCATGAAAATTAATGTCCAGATGGACTTCCTGCGCCGCTCGATCAAGGCCCAGCTGCGGGATGCCGATCGCGAACAGGCTGGCTGGGTGGTGATTATCGGCGATGACGAATTATCACGCGACTCGGCCGTCATAAAGCATATGAAAGACGGCCTTCAGACCGAATTACCACTGAATACGGCTGCCGCGCAGATTGCCAAGCTTCTGCAACAATAATTGTGAATTGATCGACCTTCCTCGAAATAAATATCAGCGGACGAGATTGATATGTCTTTTCTGAATCCCGGATTTCTCTGGTTATTGCCGTTAGTCGGCTTGCCGCTGCTGATTCATTTACTCGGACGGCGGCGGTTTCAGGTCGTGGAATTCAGCACCCTGCGCTTTCTTAAAAGCCTGCAAACCGATGTTTTACGACGCCTGAAAATTCGCCAGATAATCTTGCTGATCATCCGCACTTTATTGATCCTGGGACTGATCCTGATTTTCGCTCGGCCTTATCGCTCCGGCTTCACGCCCGGAATTTTCGTCGGTAAAGGCTCGAACCTCTACCTGATCGTCGATAATTCGGCTTCAATGAGTCTGAGCCGGCAGGGACAAACTCGTCTGGAAACCGGCCTGGAATTGATTTCCTCGGGCGCCCGTACCATTGATTATCCGGTCAATTTGAACCTTATCAGCCCAACCCGACCGGTAACAATTATCAGCCGTTCTTTGCTGACCAGTCCGATCGACTTACAGCGCGAATTAGCCCGCATAACCGCCACTAATTACGACGCAAAAATTTTACCGGCTCTGCAAGTCGCGGTAGACGATATCATTAAGAACAACGATCCGAATGGCATCATCTGGCTCGTCAGCGATTTCCAGCGCAGCCATTGGGGCGACGAACCGCTCAGTCAAAAGTTATTGGAAGAAACTCGCGCTCATAAAATACGCCTGGTGTTATTTCCGGTCAGCGGCGAAACTTACAATACCGCGATCGGCGGTCTGAATTTCGTCGAAGAGATCCACGCCCAGGGCAAGTCGGTGACTTTACAGATCAATCTGTTCAATTGGCGGGCGCGCGCGGCAGAAAATCCGGTCGCGCTGCTCATCGGGAATGAACGGGTCGGTCAGGCGCTGGTTGAAATTCCGCCCGCAAAAAACGCACCGGTGACCTTCGAGTTCATCCCGTTAACCACCGGAATCCTGAGCGGTCATCTCCAGACCGATGATGACGATCTGGCAACCGATAATCGCCGCTTCTTCGTGCTGAATATACCCGCGGTCCTGAAAATATTGGTCGTTGGCGGGCCGGCCACGGATGGTAATTTTATCCTGAAAGCCCTGCAGGCCAGTCCGGAGCAGACGGTCACCACCCGATATGTCACGACCGAATATCTCGGTAATGAAAGCCTCACCGACTACGACGGACTGATCTTTTCGAATGTCGCCAGCCTGAGCGTCGTAAATCAAAACGCGCTGAACGATTATCTGGGCAACGGCGGCGGGCTATTGCTTTTCGCCTGTCAATCTTGTACTCCGGACGATTTCAATGCGCTCTGGGCGGATCGGTTCGGTTTTCCGCGCTGGCACGGAACGCGGCGGGCCGATAACGGCGACTATCTCGGACCCGGAAAATTCGACTCCGGGCATCCGGTTTTTCGTGAGCTCTGGCCGAATGATATTGTTCCGGCCGGTTCGGTACATTTCTTCAATATTCCCGGCCTGGTTTGTGGCACAAAGCAGTCCGTACTGATGTCATTTGACGATGGAACACCTTTAATCGTCGAGGCACAGCGCGAGGCCGGTCGGACTGTGATGATGGCCACCGTTCCGGAAGGCGAATGGACTGATCTGCCGTTTTCCGGTTTCTTTCCGGTACTGTTGCGGCGTTTAGTCATGTACATTGCCGGGAATGCGGTCCAACCGTTTGATTATGCCACGGGCGATTCTCTGAAAATCGCAAAAATTCCGGGCGATAACGCCATTCCACAGGTTCAAACTCCTTCCGGCCGGCGTTTTACACCGCATCCGGACAACGACAAATACATCTTCAATGAAACGGGCGAAACCGGTATTTATACCGTTGTTCGCAACGGGATTCGGGCCGAGCATTTTGCGGTCAATTTGCCGGTAAGTGAAACCGCCGGTGAATTTTTCACGGAAAACGATTACAAAGCCCTGCTCACGGCCAATCCCGCCAACGTCGCGGTAATCAGCAATATCAGCAATGGTGAAATCAACCAACTGACTCTGAACCGCGAGTTTTCCACGGCTTTATTAATCATCGTATTGCTCTTAGCCGCGGCGGAAACTTACCTCGGCCGCCTGAATCGCACTGAATCCGGAGATCAACCAAACGTATGAGGACGCCTCGCCATAATCGCAAATATTTTCCGACCGGCGCGGCCGTCCCGCCGGAAAAAACCCTGCTGATCGGCATCGTCAATGCCAACCAGCCGCGGCATGTTGCGGAAGAACATTTGGCCGAACTAAAACTACTGATCGGCACGCTCGGCTATGAAACGACCGATCAACAGATCGTCACCCAAAGAGCCGTCGATCCGGCTTATTTCATCGGCATGGGCAAGGCGACTGAAATTCGCGACCTTTTAAAGGCGCGGGAAATCGGTGAAATCGTCTTCGATGACGATCTCTCGCCGACGCAAATGCGTAATTTGCAGGACTTGCTGGAAGTCGAAGTGCGCGACCGCACGGGCGTTATTCTGGAGATTTTTGCCAATCATGCCCGCAGTAACGAAGCCCGCACGCAGATCGAACTGGCGACTCTGGAATATCTCCTGCCGCGCCTGACCCGCCGCTGGACGCACCTTGAACGCCAGATCGGCGGAATTGGCGTCCGGGCCGGCTCCGGTGAAACCCAGATTGAAACCGACCGGCGCATGATCAAGACGCGCATCTCGAAACTCAAACGCGAGCTGGCGGCCATCGATCGTCAGTATACTACCCAGAGTAAGCGCCGCGTCGATTGCTTTAAAATCGCTTTGGCCGGATACACCAATGCCGGCAAATCGACTATCCTGAACCTTTTTACCGGCGCGGACGTTCTGGTAGAAGACAAATTATTCGCCACACTGGATACGACTGTCCGCCAGTTCAACCTCGACGGCTATCAGAATATCCTGCTGAGCGACACGATCGGATTTATCCGTAAATTGCCGCACAATCTGATCGCTTCCTTCCGCAGCACCTTGCGGGAAATGACGGATGCCGACCTGATAGTCAAAGTCGCTGACATCAGCTCTCCCCACTGCCTGCAGCAATTGCAAACCGTCAATGAAGTCCTGAACGAACTCGGGGTTGGCGACCGGCCGGCCTTAATCGTTTTCAATAAAATCGATCAGATGAACGCGCAAATTTTTAAAATTGCACAGAAAACCTATCCCGGGGCGGTTTTTATCTCGGCCTTGCGGCAGCTGCGAATTACCGATATGAAACAGGCCTTGGTGCAGGCTATTTCCCGGGAAGGCCGCCAGCTACGGATCAGCGTACCATTGAACGCCGTGGCGGACTGCGCCCTGATTCGCGATCATACGACCGTGCACCGGGAAATTTACCAGGACAATACTGTCATTTTCGAGTTTTTCTGCTATCATAATGTCTGGAACTGGCTTGCCCGGCAATTGAGCGAAAATGCAATCGTTTCCGAATTGAAATAATTGGCAGCTCTTGTCCGGACTTGACAAATCGCCGGCGTCTGTTTACTTTTTATTCAAAATGGAAAGGCGACGCAAATGAAAGACAACTCGGTACAAACTCCCTTAGTAGCCGGGACTTTTTACCCGGGAACGCCGACTGAACTCCGCAATACGGTCAGCAGTTTGCTGAACACAGCCCGGGACATTACGATCGATATCAAGCAGTTGTTCGGACTGATCTTGCCCCATGCCGGGTACATGGCTTCCGGTCCCGTAGCGGCGACCGGCTACAAATTTCTCCGGCAGTTCAAATACCCGAATGTGGTTGTGCTGGCTCCCAGCCACCGCGAATATTTTGTCGGCGCGTCGATTTTCCCCGGCGCAGCCTGGGAGACGCCGCTCGGCCGGATTCCAATCCCGGAGGAGCTGAGCGCCGAATTATCGGAAGGCGCCAAATTCATCCGTAAGTCGCACGAAGGTCATCGCGGCGGCGAAAACGGCCTGGAGGTGCATCTGCCATTTCTGCAAGTGATTTACCCGGACGGTTTCAATCTCATCCCGGTTGCGGTCGGCTACAGCCCGATCGAGGTGATTCATGAGTTGGCTGGGCGTTTGGCCGCACTGCGGAACAACCATGAGTTCATCGTCATCGCCAGCTCCGACCTTTCGCATTATCATCCTTATCAGGCGGCCGTTCGTTTGGATACCAGCTTCGTCAAATTACTCGACGCCTACGATCTCAAGACGCTGGAAGCCGGTTATCATAAAGAGAGCCTGGAAGCCTGCGGTTTCGGACCGATTCTGGCTTTGCTGAATTATGCCCGCCTGGCCGGCGCAGCGCAATGCCATTCGGTCGATTACCGCAATTCCGGCGATACCTGCGGCATGCGCGCTGAAGTCGTCGGGTACGTCACGGCGGTCGTCTATGAATAATGACCAGCCGGATAAAAGTTTCAGCCTGATCGGCGCCAGCCGGGTCGGGATTTCCCTGGCCTATCACCTGCATCGGATCGGCTACCGGCCGGAATTCGTCTGGAACCGCCGCCCGGAACGTTTAGCGCAAGCCCGCCAGTTTGTGCCCTTTCAGAATTATTCCACGGAGTTTGAACACGGTTGCCGCAATCATCCGCACTGGTTTATCATCGCCGTTAGTGATGATGCTGTTGCAGAAATGGCAGCCCGTTTGGCTGAACTCGAGATTGATTTTCAGGCTACCCGTGTCTTTCACACTTCCGGATTTTTGAATTCAAAATCACTGAGCAAATTAAAGCGCAAAGGCGCCGCCACTGGTTCTCTGCATCCGGTCGTCAGCGTTCCGGATATACCAGCCGGCATTAAGCTTCTGGGAAATTGCGTCTACACCTGCGAGGGTGAGATTAAAAAACCGCTGACGGAATTAGTCAGCGCAATCGGCGGTCAGCCTTTTCCACTCAACAGGCGTCAGAAAGAGGTCATTCACCTGTCGGCTGTGTTTCTGAATAATTATGTCGTCGCCCTGATCAATGCTATCAAGATACTAAGCGAGGATAATAACATCACACCCGAAAAAGCCCGCGCCATTCTCCGGCCGATTTCGCAGCAGGCCATCGGCAGCGGCTGGGAGAAAAGTGCGGCCGAAGCGCTGACCGGGCCGCTCATGCGCGGTGATAATAAAACCATCGAGAAGCATCTCGAGCTGCTCGGCAATTATCAGGAACTCAAACGACTATATCAGGGATTCATCGATCTGGCGATGCAAGTGGTGGCTCGTCCGCCGCTTTGATTCGTTCAGCCGGAAATTATACGGGAGGTATTATGAAAAAAACAGGGCTGCTGGCGATTTTACTCATCGGATTTACGCTGGGAGCCGCCCAGGAAACCAAACTGTTCTGGGATGGCAACGACTGGACGGCGATCGATAAAGTCTCGGCTCAATATCCGGAGTACACTTTTCAGATCAAAAATGCCTACCTGAGCGGTCTGTTTGACAGCAAACTCTTCTACCAGCTGCGAACGCGCGCCCTGAATCCTGCGCTTTCCGATACTGTCTTCAAAGATTTACTCGAACCGGCCGGCAGTCAGCGCCTGATTCAGGGAATCGACGCTTTTTACCGCGATCCGGCCCACCGCTACCTGCCGCTTCCGACGGCCATTATTGCCACTATCATGATTCAAAATGAACGGCCCGCCGACGAAATCGAGCGTTACGTCCTGGCCAGCAAAAAATGGATTAACGAGTTGTTGTATCGCCTGCCGGTGAGGTCAGGACATTAATCTTTCGGAATCAGTTCCCCGCAATTCGGACATACCTGATAAATATCCGTTTCCCCGAAGAAACGTAAAGTCGTTATCCGGAAACGAGCGTTGCCGGACATGTTCGGCCGCTGAGTTATGATTACATTCCGGGAGGCGGATTTTTGAGGTTTGAGCGGGACATCGCTTTTCAGGACGATTGCGACTTCCTGTTTCTCGATGACCGCGCCATTATTGTCTAAAATTTCAAGATAGCCAGCGACTTCGCTGATGGATTTGGTTGCGGTATTTTTCACTTCAACATCGATTTTGAGCAAATCGTTGCCAAGATCGGTTATATTAATATCGGAAACCTCCACAGCCTGCTGGGCAAATGCAATCGCGCAAAACATCCAGCCCAACGCTATTTTTTTTATGGAATGCATCGCTCTCCCCATTTTTACTTTCGCCAATATACATCAAATCAGTCTGTTAATCAAGAGTGCTGACAGCCCACGCCGGACATTTTGAAGTGAAAACCGGATTTGTTTAGAAATTTTTCCGGCGCTAATTTCTCAGTGCTATGAAAATTTCCTAATTTTTTGTAGGTTACTAAATGGTTGACCAAGTCATTCAATTCTTACGAAATCACCACACCGTAAAGCTGTCACCGTCCGCAATCCGGAGCGTCAAGTCCGCCCGGCAGGTCGTTCTCTCGGCCATTGAATCCGGGAAAACCATCTACGGGATTAACACCGGTTTCGGAAAACTCAGTCAGGTCAGAATCGCTCCCGAGGATTTGCAAACCCTGCAGGTCAATCTCCTGCGCAGTCACGCCTGTGGCGTCGGCGAACCAATCGATCCGGAGATCGTCCGCGCCATGCTTTATTTGAAAATCCGCAATCTGGCCCGCGGTTACTCCGGTTGCGATCCGAGTGTAATCGAGAAACTGGCTGAGCTATTCAACCAAAATTTATTACCGGTCGTACCGCGTCAGGGATCGGTCGGAGCCAGCGGCGATCTGGCGCCTCTGGCGCATCTGTCGCTGCCCTTGATCGGCGAAGGCGAACTGCTTTTTGAAAACAAGAAATATGCGGCCGCCGAATTGGTGAAAACCGGCCTGTACCAACCGGTCGAACTCGGCCCAAAGGATGGTTTATCGCTAATAAACGGCACGCAATATTCGACGGCTTTACTATTAACCGCCTACCGTCAGGCAGTCGAATTAATTTTATTATCAGAATTAGCCGCGGCCATGAGCATCGAAGCAATTCTGGCGACCGACACCCCTTTCCGACCGGAAATTCACCAGGTGCGCGGCCAATCCGGTCAGCAGGTGGTCGCCCGGCATCTGAGTGTTTTCGTCAAAGACAGCTCCATTATCCGTTCCCATCGCGATTGCCCGAAAGTTCAGGACCCTTACAGCTTCCGGTGCCTGCCACAGGTGCTTGGAGCGGTTCGCGATACTCTGGATTACGTCCGTCGGGTTTTGGATTGTGAAATCGATGCGGTGACCGATAATCCGTTAGTTTTCGCCGGAAAAAACGAAGTTCTATCGGGTGGTAATTTTCATGCTGAGCCGCTGGCGCTGGCCGCCGATTACCTGACGATCGCTCTGGCCGAAGCCGGCAATCTGGCCGAAAGACGCATCTCGGTACTGATGGACCCGGTTATGAGCAGTCTGCCGGCCTTCCTGACAACTAAAAGCGGACTGAACTCCGGTTTCATGATCGTTCATTGCACGGCTGCCGCTTTGGCCGCGGAAAACCGCACGCTCTCGATGCCGGCCTCGGTCGAAACCATCCCGACCTCCGCCAATCAGGAAGATCATGTCAGCATGGCGCCCAATGCCGGACTGAAACTATTACGAGTGATCGAAAATCTGCAAAAAATCATCTGGATCGAATTCCTGGCAGCCGCGCAGGGAATGGATTTACGTCGACCGTTAAAAGGCGGCCGCGGAACGCGCCTGGGTCTGGCTAAAGTCCGCGAGCTGGCGGCTTTTTTAGAAACCGACCGCGTTTTGTATCCTGACCTGGCCCAAGCCGGGAAACTTTTTAACGACCAGGCCTTTATTCGCAAAATTACCAATCTGGCCAATCATAATGAGGTTTTACATGAATAAAAAAATCACCCGGGAAGGTTTGACATTCGACGATGTCCTGCTGATTCCAGCCGAGTCGAAGTATGTTCCGAAACAGGTTAGTCTGGTTTCCAACCTGACCAAAAAAATACAACTTAACATTCCGATCCTCAGCGCCGCCATGGATACCGTTACGGAAGGTAAAATGGCCATCGCACTGGCCCGCGAAGGCGGCATCGGCATTCTGCATAAAAATATGAGCATCGATCAACAGGTCGCCGAAGTTGACAAAGTCAAACGCAGCGAAAGCGGCATGATCGTTAAACCAATTACCCTGGCCTCTCATAACACCCTCCGCGAGGCCCTGGCCATGATGGACCGCTATTCGATTTCCGGCATTCCGGTTGTCGACAACGGCCAGCTGAAAGGCATTCTGACCAACCGCGACATCCGGTTCGAAACCAATCTCGATCAACTGGTTTCCGAACGAATGACCAAGGAAAATCTGATTACCGCGCCCGAAGGCACTACGCTGGAAAAGGCCGAGGAAATTTTACAGCATCACCGGATCGAAAAACTCTTAGTAGTCGATAACGAAGGCCGCCTGAAAGGTTTAATCACCGTTAAAGATATATTGAAGAAAAAGCGCTTCCCGGATGCTGCCAAGGATGAGTTCGGACGTTTGCGGGTCGGTGCGGCGGTTGGAGTCGGAAAGGATTCGTTGCTGCGGGCCGAGAAACTTGCCGACGAGCAGGTGGATGTCCTGATAGTCGATACGTCCCACGGCCATTCAGCGAATGTCATTAATGCCGTGCGTGAGTTAAAACGCCGCTTCCCGCAGGTCGATTTGATTGCCGGAAATGTGGCTACTCCGGAAGCGGCCCTGGCATTAATCGATGCCGGCGCGGATTCTGTCAAAGTCGGCATCGGGCCGGGCGCGATTTGCACTACCCGCGTCATCGCCGGGGTTGGCGTTCCGCAGCTGACCGCGATTCTGGATTGCAGCGAAGCCGCCGCTAAAGCCGGCATACCGATTATTGCCGATGGCGGAATCCGCTATTCCGGGGACGTCGCCAAAGCTTTGGCCGCCGGCGCCAGCACCGTTATGCTTGGCTCTTTACTGGCCGGATTGGACGAGAGCCCGGGCGAAACCGTCTTATACGAAGGGCGCGTATATAAATCTTATCGCGGCATGGGTTCGATCGCCGCCATGAGCAAAGGCAGCAGCGACCGTTATTTCCAGGAAGGCGAAGCGACTGAAAAATTAGTACCGGAAGGCATCGAGGGCATCGTGCCTTACAAAGGTACGTTAGCCGACACGATTCATCAATTATCCGGCGGCTTGCGCTCGGCAATGGGTTATTGCGGAGTGGCAACGGTCGCTGATTTACAGAAAGAGGGGCGTTTTATCCGGGTAACGCAGGCTTCCATCCAGGAAAGCCATCCGCACAACGTGAAAATCAGCAAGGAAGCGCCGAATTACCGCGTGGAAAATTAAACGGGCGGAAGAAAAATTAATCCGTTATTTCAGGATAGTTTGGAGATATGTTTGGCCAGCGCCGATTTATTATGAGCGGCATTGTTCTTATGAATGACACCTTTGCCGGCGATCTTGTCGATCGTCGAAACGGCAGCCTTAAAAAGCGGTTCGGCTTCCGCCTTGGTCTGGGCGTTTCTGACCTTCTTAACCGAGGTTTTCATCATTGAGATATAGTGCTGATTCTGATCAGCGGCTTTTTCGGCCTGACGGGTCCGTTTTAAAACAGACATATTCTTTTTCATTGAGCTCCTTTCGGGATAATTATCAAAAAGTGCGCAAATTTATCTATATTGGGGCGGATTTTCAAATGAAAAAACCGCCGGAATAAACGATGATTTTATTAAAGATATTCCTCATCTTAATCGGCCTGCTCGTTTTACTGCTGCTCGGAATTCTCATTCCGAAAATCCGGCTGACCCTGAATTTACGTCTGGCGGACGACAAAAAAACCGGCACTGCTAGGGTTCAATTGGCCGGAAAACTGATCGGCGTTCTCGTCACTGTTGACTGGCCGGAAATTGACGTCAAAGGCGGGATTGGCGGTTTATATTTTGCGGTGTGGTCGCGGCAATCATCCCCAAAAACCGACAAGAAAAAGCCCGCCAAGCCTCCGAAACCCGAAAAACCCAAAACTAAAAAACGATCAAAACATACGACCGGCGATTGGGTCGGGTTTGGCAAAACGATGATCGTGCGTTTCTTCAAAATTCCGAAAATTGAAAGGTTCCGGGCTGACCTGGTCATCGGTTTGGGCAATCCGGCCGACACCGGCCTGCTAATGGGAGCCTATTATGCCATAAAAACAACATTGAACGTTTTCCGGTCGGTCCAGATTACACCGGATTTTGTCAACAATAAAATAAATGGCGAAATCGAATTTTGCAGTTCAATTAGATTGGTTAAAACAATTCCTTTGATTATTTTAACGCTGAGTTATTTATGGAAAAAGTAAACATCAAAACTGGAGGACATATGTTGGAAGGTTTAGTAGATACGCTGCTGAGTCGCCTGCGCGAGATCGTGGCTTCCGAAACAGTCATCGGGAAACCGATCAGCGCCGAGGGCGCCACGGTCATTCCGATTACGAAAATTTCACTGGGCTTCATGGCGGGCGGCGGCAACGGCCCGGAAGAAATCAAAAAAAGCGCTGGTGGAACCGGCCTGGGCGGCGGCGCTTCAATCGAGCCGCTGGCGATTATTACGATTCAAAAAGGTGAAGTAAAAATTCACCGGCTGAACGAAAAATCTTCCGGGATTGACAAGATTATGGAAGTCGTTCCGGAAGTAATTGAAAAATATATCAAACCCGGTAAAGAGCAAAAAGCCGCCGCGGAGAAAGCCTGATTGTTCACGGCTTCGCTACTGTAAAAAGTTTTTCTTGGATTTTTGCCGGACTGAACCTATTTTCCCAGAAATCATGAGAGTAGAAGTATGGAAACTCAAGTCTTAAAAAATATTCCTTTATTTGCCGACCTGAAGGATGAGATCATCCAAAAGATTTTCAACCTCATGCAGAAGCGGGTCTATAAAAAAGGCAATATAATTTTGATGGAAGAGGAATTCGGCGATACGTTGTTCATCCTCAATAAAGGCAGTGTCAAGATCACCCGCCTGAGCGATGACGGCCGCGAAGTCATTCTCTCCATCCTGGGTGAAGGCGATTTCTTCGGTGAAATGTCGATCTTTGACGGCGAAAACCGCTCGGCTAATGTGATCGCGCTGGAAGATACCGCGGTTCTGATCCTGAAACGAGGCGATTTCTTGGACCTGCTGGAAAAGCACCCGAAAATCGCCATTGTGCTCCTCCAGGAAATGGCCATGCGTTTGCGCCGCAGCGATCAGCAGATCGAAGGTCTCTCGCTGAGCGATGCCGAAAACCGGATCGCCATGAGCCTGTTACGGTTAGCTGAAGACCTGGGAATTATCAAGCAGGGACAGGTCGTGATCGACAACCTGCCCTACCAGCAGGACATTGCCAACATGGCCGGTACCTCGCGGGAAACCGTTTCGCGGATGCTGACGCTCCTGCAACGTAAAGGCTACATTCAGAAACGCGGCCGGCGCCTGACTATCACCAATTACGACGAATTCGTCAAGCAATTCAGCTAAAATTCAACTGGTAGTAAGAATACAAAGGCGTGCGAGTCACGCCTTTTTTATTCGGGATTGCGTTCGTAAACCACCTGACCGCCAACCACCGTCATCAATACCTGGGTGGAACGAAGTTCGGCCGCCGGAATCGTAAGCAAGTCGCGATCCAGCATGACAAAATCGGCTAATTTACCTTCCGTCAGACTACCGCGCTCACTTTCCTCGAAACCGGCATAGGCCGCGTCAATCGTATAGGCCCGCAGCGCCTCTTCCACGCTGATTTTCTGAGCCGGAATCCAGCCGTCAGGATTTTTATCGTCTAATGTACGACGCGTAACGGCGGCATAAATGCCTTCGAGCGGCGTCGGCGGTGCAACATACCAGTCACTGCCAAATGCCAGGCGCGCCCCGCTATCAAGCAGCGAGCGCCAGGCATACGACGATTCACAGCGTTCATGGCCGATGACTTCCTCCGCCCAACGTCCGTCGTCAATCGCATGGTAAGGCTGCATGCTGGCGATGATATTCAAAGCGCCGAAGCGTGGAATATCGGTCGGTTTAAGATGCTGGACGTGTTCGATACGGTCGCGCCGGTCGCGCGGACCGTTATCACGGACGATCTTTTCGTAAATATCGAGCATAATACGGTTGGCGCGATCGCCGATGGCATGTATGGCGATTTGCATTCCGGCGCTGTCCGCAGAGTGCAATATCGTATATAATTCTTCCGGCGAGTTAACCAGCAAGCCGGAATCCTGTTGAGTGTCACTGAACGGTTCTGAAAAGGCGGCGGTATGCGAACCTAAAGAACCGTCGACGAATCCTTTAAGCAGTCCCCAATGCAACCATTCATCGCCCGAACCATCCGCTTTTATTTTTTCGGATAAACGTTCCCAGGTGTAAATCGGAACGGCGGCATAGATGCGGGTTTGGAGATTTCCGGCCCGGCTGGCACGCGTAAAAACAGCCAGATCGTCCCAAGTGCCCATGTGATGGACGGAGGTCACGCCCTGCGCAGCGACGTATTTCATGGCAGCCGTTAGAGCCTGGTCTTTCATTCTGTCAGTCGGTTCCGGAATGGCTTTTTCGATCTGGTACATGGCATTGTCTTTAAAAATACCGGTCGGATTGCCGGACTTGTCGCGCACGATTGTACCGCCGTCAACATTCGGGGTATTACGGTCGATTCCGGCGGCTTTGAGCGCCAGACTGTTCGCCAGCGCCATGTGTCCGTCCAGACGGTTAATCCAGACCGGATTGTCAGGCGTGACGGCGTCGATCCACTGCCGGGTCGGCAACTCACCGCCCCAGAGCGAATGATCCCAATCGCCGCCAACGATCCAGGTGCCGGGTTCACACTGAGCAGCATATTTCTGAATCCGGTTCACGAATTCCGATTTACTGGACGCGGCGCGCAGTTGCACGGAAGTCAGCCGAAAACCGCCTTCAATTAAATGCAAATGAGCATCGTAAAAACCGGGAGTGATCAGATGCCCGCCGGCATCGACAACCGTTGTCTGCCCGTCGACCATTTTACAAATCGCTGCCGTCTTACCGATGGCCACAATCCGTTCGCCGCTAATGGCTATAGCTTCCGCCAGTGGCTTTGCCGAATCGCCAGTCCAGACTTTGGCGTTGATGACCGCCATCGTAACCGGCGCTTTGTTTGAACAATCAGACCAATTGAGTGTGCTTAATGCCATAAGTCCTGCTAATGCTAAGAATTTTCCCTTATTCATAATCTCCGTGTAGTAAACTGTCGAAATATAGCCTAATTCAGCGAAAAAACAGCGGGAGAATTATCACGCCATAAGTGCTCAACATCACTCGTCCCGAGATACGCCTGAACAAAATATATTTCTTTTGTCAGTAGGATTAATAATCCCATTTCCGGAGATTCTCGGTAAGCATTAGAATAGAAAATTTATTGTCAATCTTGTTAAAAATCATTCTGTCGCTACGCGCGCGCAAGGATTTTCTTGACAATCTCTGAAAGTAGACCTATCTTGTAGCCGAGTATGGATACGGTTGAGGAATCATTAATTCGACAAATAAAGGATTAATCAATGCGCAAATGCCATTCCTTTTGGGTGCTGTTATTGATATTAATTCTCCGGCCCGGCTGGCTGGCCGCTGAGGATTATCGCTGGATAATCACTTATCCGAATGCTTCCAATGATTGGGGCCGACAGGTCGCTTCCGGTGAAAATAAGGTCGCCCTGAAAGCCCAGTTCATCAAAATCAATGAAGCCGATTACAAGCTGATTAAGTTTGCAGTGCGGCCATTGCAGGAAGTGCCCATCCCATTATCTTACCCGGACGATTGGCTGATAGACTCTGTACAACTATGGAGAAATACCGATGAATATCCCGGAAGTCTGGATCAGAGCAATGATTCTCTAATCAGCACCGCCAATATTATAATTGATCCTCAATCGTCGCCGCTCAATACGATTATTTTCAATTTGCCGGAATCTGAAATTGAATTAGACGACACCACAACTTTTTTCGTCACCATGATATTTCATAATTTTCATGACACAGTACCGGATAACCGAGAGATTTCTTACCAGAACGGCTACAGTTTTGGTATCACCGTGGTGAACGACCCGGCCGATAATAACAATGACGACCTGATCGTCACGCCCTCCGCTAAAATCGCCAATAACTGGAACGGCAGCACCGCCCTGCCATATAAATTTCGTGCGGTAAATTTACCGGTGGTCATTTTTAACAAAAACAAATCGTCTGCGGAAGACAGTGTCCGCTTTTATCCGAATTATCTGCCCATTTCCGGAACAGTCCCAAGTCAAAATGAAATCATTACCGACCTGAGTTTTTCGGCTTACATCAGTCTGCCGCATTCCAATCTGCAGAACGAGGGGGCCGAAGACCGCCTTTCATACGCATCTTTCAAGGTCAAATGGGACAATTCTATCCTGCAGCTCGACAGCCTGAGATACGGTGACATCTGGCAGGGTAAAGCCTACAGCTCAGAAGGAAGCGGCTTCGGAGCAGTAGAAATAGACAGCGATCCGAAATACTCGATTATCCGCTTCGAGGGATTGGTCATGGACGACACTAATTATGTTGACATTGATTACAATAACTTGGCGATTCTGGATTTCCGGGTCATCAAACCCGGCGTCAGTCCGATTATGCTCAGTGATATTCAAATCATTGACCAGTGGGGCATCCCTTATCATGTTTACCAAAACCTATCCAATGAAACCGAAAGCGCCACGCCGCTTTGCGATGCCTGGGTCAAGTTCATTATCGGCGATTTCGCCGCCGCAGTCAGTTCCGATCTTTTAAATGGAATGGGCGACGGACAGATCGATATGACCGACATCAGTCTGTTTTCCAATTACATCTGGCTCAACCCCGATTCGGCAAATTGGTACGAACGTTTCGACATCGGTTCAGCCGAAAGTCACGACCCGGACGAACTCAGCCCGGACGACACGACCAATTTCTATGACCTGATGATATTGGCAACCAATTATTTCCGCAGTTATACCGGCGTTTTTGCCCAGAAAACCGGCGCTCCGAAACAGCTCGCTATTGGCTTGCAGAAATCGGCCGGTAGCGATTGCGAATATTTTGTCAGCCTCAATTTTCAGAATCTGTCAAAACTCGCCGCCGCTCAATTCAAACTCGGGTTCGATCCGGCCACAACTGAGTTCCTCGGTCTGCAACCCGGCGGATTGGTAAAAAGTTCGTCGCCGGAAAACCTGTTGATCTGCCATGAGCCGTCGCTCGCAAATGGCATTATCGACCTAAATTTCATGGCGCTTTCCGGGCCGGTTACCGGCGATGGCGAATTCGCAGTCATCCGCCTGAAAAAACTTACCGCGGGCGCTCCGGCCCTGCAGCTGCTTAAGGCCGATTGCCGCGACATTAACGGCCGACAGATCGATGCTCAAATTGAAGCAGCCCCGGCCATTTTACCTGAAAAATTTCTGACGCTGACCAATTATCCCAATCCGTTCAATGCCACTACGGCGATTCGATTTACCATTCCTATAGATAAGGCCGGCGATTTTTCGCTGAAGATATTCGACCTGCGCGGCAATCTTGTCCAAACATTTCAGCACGGACCAATGGAATCCGGTTCGTATTATATCGTTTGGGACGGAAAGGATCAATTCGGGCAGGCGGTCAGTAGCGGGATTTACCTTCTCAGCCTGAAAAGTAAAAACGCACACCAGTTCTGTAAAGTCACTCTGATTCGTTAACAGGAAACGCGGCCGGTTTGAACAAAAATCTTACAGGGAATTCCTCACTAATACTCGCTAAGCGGCTGAGCCTTATCCTGATTTTGTTATTTCTCATGCCGCGCGAATCGAATGCCCAGTATGGCTGGAATTTCCGGTATCTGACCGATAAAACGACTCACTGGGGCCATCTGGCTTCCGGCGATACCCTGGCAATTGCCCGCCTGCGCTTTTCTAAATCCATTGTAACCGATCCGACCGAATATCATTTGACCAATTTCGGCATCCGGCCGCTTACCAATCATACCAGCACCTGGTTCGTCCACCGTCTGCAGCTTTGGATGGATAACGGCGACAGTAAATTTACTTCGGCCGATTCGCTGCTGCTGACGCTTAATCCGGGCGAAATCCCGCTTCAATCGATCCCGACCTATTCCGTTTCAGTCGCCACTGACATAACTCTGATTGATAACCAGATGCTTTTTATCGTAGCCGTAATGCCGGACTGGCAAAATGAAGATCCTGAAAATATTGAAGTCGACACATCTTCCGCCGGCCCTGATGGAATCTGGTTCAGTGTGGTCGATTCACTCGGCGATCTGACGGTTACGCCGAATGTCAGTAAAAACCTGAACGCCTACACGGTCAAATATTTTCCGATCCAGGCTGTCAATCTGCCGCTGACGGTGCGCAACCCGTCACCGACTTCCGCCGAGGACGACAGCAGTAAACTGAACATGTTCTATCCGGGATTCCTGTCGCGCAACGGTTCGGAAGCCGCCAAACAGCAGCGGTTAGACGACCAGAGCTTTTCGGCCGTGGTTTATCTGCCGAACGAATTCAGCGGTTCCGATCACAAAATCGAGTCCGCCGAATTTGATTTCGGTTTCGACAATACCATCCTTGAACTGACCTCGCTCGAATTTGGCGATGTCTGGGGCGCCAGCGCCTTTTTCTATGTCAGTGACACGCTTTACAGCATCGATCAGGCCATAACCGGATCGCCGAATTATTCCGTTTATCACTTTGCCGTTTCTTTAAATGATGCGGCAACCGACACAACCACTTATCGCTTTTACAACAGCGACACCGCCACGCTCGCCTTCCTGAATTTCAAACTGCTGAAGCCCGGCATCAGTCCGCTTTTCATTATGAATGAGAATATTCGCGACCATTACGGCATCCGTTACCATACTTACCGCAGCTTGCAGAATTATGCCGACGAAAACCTTTCACCGACCACCGAACGCTATGATGCCTGGGCTAAATTCGTGCTCGGCGACTGGACCCATTCGACCGGCGGACGCAAGGCCGGCCTAGACGATTTCGGCGACGGTTATATAACGATCGAGGATATTACGCTTTTTTCGAATTACATCTGGCTTAACTCCGACGACGACCAGTGGTATGATCGTTTCGACATCGGCGCGGCTGCCAGCCACGATCCGGACGAGATCATCCCCGACGACACGACCAATTTCTACGATCTGATGGTCGTGGCGAAAAATTACAATCGCACCAACAACGGCGCTTTCAATCAGAAGATCACGGTCACGCCACAACCCCGCGCGGTCGAACTGGTTCCGGAGATTGGCAACAACACCCGCTACACATTAAAGATCAGCGACGCCGATCGGCTTCAGGCCGTGCATGCCTACCTGCACTTCGATCCGTTGCGGACTACCTTGGTAGATGTCGAAGCGCTGACGAATTCCGGAAGCAATCCGCTCCTGCTTTATCCGGCCGAACTGACTGCCGACGGCATTCTCGATCTTAATCTTTTCCGACTCGATGGCGCGCTTGGTGTCGACGACCAAATTGTGCAAATCGCCCTGCAAAGCATTGACGGAAATGGCGTGCAGTTAATCCTGGATTCGCTTGATATTCGCGGAACCAACTGGGAATCGGAAACCTACCAGACCGGCGATGCTTCCGGACCGGCGACGTTTCCGGACGACCTGTGCCTGTTGGCCTGTTACCCGAATCCATTCAACAATTCGACCCGCATTAATTATCATATTCCACCGAGTGCTGCCGGACCGGTTCATTTAAAAATTTTTGACCTGCTCGGCCATCGAATTAAAACCCTGGTGAATCAGCCGCTGGAATCCGGACCATATTCCCTGATCTGGAACGGCTCCAATGAAGACGGAAATCCGCTGAGCAGCGGCATTTATTTCCTGCAACTCAGTGCGCCGAATTTACGACGCACTCAAAAAATTATTCTTTTACGCTAACAGAAGAATCCTGACAACAGAGAGAAAATGAAACTGAATCCTAATAAATCAAGACCTTTTTTTCTGATCGCAACCCTGATGTTCAGCCTGTCCGGCCGCCCGATTTTTTCTCAGATTACGCCTCACATTTACATTGAGATTAATTCCGATGAAGTCACCCTTGGCGATACGATTGCGCTGGTGTTGGGAGCCGATACAGGTGATTCGATGAAGACGGTTTCGATTTTAATGAATTACGATGAAAGCCGTTATCGCTATCTGAATGGTTCGGCCGGGGCGCTTTTCCAGGGCGCGACTTTCACGGATATTCACATCGAGAATTCGGCCGCTGATTCCGCGATCTATATGGTCGGCATAATGCTGGGCGCCGGGCGTTATGTGACTGCGCCGGGGATTTGCTTCAACCTTAATTTTGTAGCTATTGACACCGGCATGGCGCTCTTCAAAGTTGATTCGCTGACATTTATGACGCCGGACTTGAATTATTTTGCCGGCACGGCTGACAGTTTAATTTCGGAAATCGCTGCGGTTGATACTTTCCCGCCGGGACAAATCAGTGATTTCCGGGTGCGGGAAAATGGCAGCAGTCAGTTGCAATTCGAGTGGCGTAATCCCAACGATATCGATTTTATAGCCGTGGCAATTTACCGGAGTACCGTTGGATTCCTTGATTCCGTCAATGATGACCTGGCGCCGGTTTACAACGGCAACGCCACCTCGTATCTGGATAATGATTTAATCAACAGCAAGATTTACTATTATTCAGCCTTCACCTACGATGAAATTCCCAATTATTCCCGCCCGGTTTACCTGAAAGCCGAGCCGAAAAATAAATATGTTTTCGCTTACCCCAATCCTTTCAACCCGGCGGAAGGCGTCAATTTCAGGACAATTTTTCCCAATGAGATCACCCTCGACCTGACGATCTACGACCTGGCCGGTCAAAAAGTGATCAATCTTTATAAAAACGAAACTGTCACCGCCAACGACCAGAACCATGCTCTGACCTGGGACGGCAAGAACTCCGACGGAACAGTCGTTGCCAATGGGGTTTATTACTATGTGGTCAAAACGCTTCAAGGAGACAAAATAATTGGAAAAGTGGCTGTTCTGCGCTGATTTGCATTCTTTGATTCGCATCAAATCGCTGACCTTCGGGAAAAGCATCCGGGCTATCACCGCGCTTCTCATACTCACAGCTTTCAGTCTTCAGGCGCAAACCGGCGGCGATGCGGGCACCTTGTTTTATTTTAATGCGGGAGCCCGCGCTTACGGAATGGGCGGTACGGCGCTGGCCATTACCGACGATCCTTCTGCAATTTTCGTCAATCCCGGTATGCTGGGAATCCAGACCGACGTTCAGCTTAATGCAACCCTTTCCCGCCTGAAATTTGACCGAAAATATTACGATTTTTCCTTTATATATCCGTATGGTAATCTGGGTAGTTTCGGGATCGGCTGGACGCAGTTGGGCGTCGATAATATTCCCGGCCGCGATCAATCCGGCTACATTACCCAGAATTTTTCCGACCTGCAAAGCGCTTTCACACTCAGCTATGCGCACATGATCGGGGATGTTTTTTCGCTCGGAATCAGTGGAAAGTTCCTCTCGCACAGTCTGGCCGGCAGCGCCGCCAAAGGCAACGGCTTCGACCTTGGTATGGCGCTTTATCTCGGCGATTACATCACCATCGGCGGCGCGATCAAAAATGTCGGCACTTCCGTCACCTGGAATACCGCTTCAAAAACCGAGGAGACTATTCCGACCCAGATCGGCTTCGGAGCGGCTTATTACGATCCGCTCGGATTGAAGGGCTTATTACTGTCCGGCGATTTCAGTTTAACTGGCGGAAATGATATAACCTACGGAGTAGGCACTGAATATATTTTCCGCGACCTGCTGATCGCCCGAACGGGATTTTGCAAGGAAGGTTTGACTTTCGGCGGCGGGATCATGTACGGCGCCTTTAAATTGGACTGCGGCTACACGCCCGAGAAATTCAGCGATGGCGCGCGTCTGCATTTTACGCTTAACTGGCTGATCAGTCCCGGCGAAGTGGTGTACGAAACACCGGCTCCCGTAAGTTATCCGCCGCCCGCCGCGCCAGCGCCGACCCGCCCGGAATCGTCTGCCAGCCGGCGGATGGTCGTCATTACGCAAGGACCTTTGACCTCGGAACAGGCTGAGGTCATCCGGATCGATGAAGCCAATCGCACGATTGTCGTGCGGCTGATTTCCCTGCCGGGTTCGGAGCCGATCACGCTCAATCTCGACCAGGTCAAATTCATTGAATGAACGATGATTCAAATCACTATCGCTACCAATTGGAATATTATTTTATGAAGTATATGCCGGTTTCCCGAAAAAAAACATTTAAGTACTGCCTGATATTGCTCTGCATCTTAGAAATGATCTGGGGATTCGGCAGTCCGACATTTGCACAGCGCAGCCGGCGCACATCCGCCGTCCCGGTCAGAAAATCCGGTACCACCTTGAAAGGTAAAGGTTCCGCTTCGGCTCAGACTACGACCGAACTGGAAGAACGCAACAAAGAGCTGCTCAAGCAAATCATGGATTTGCAATACGAACGTGATTTTTATATGCGTAAAATTTCCGAGTGGACGGAAAGTCAGCGGGCCCTTCCGGGCAAACCACAACCTGAGCAAAAAGCCGAACCGGAGCCTAAAGCACCGCTATACGTTCCGGTTCCGATGACCGGTTTTCAAAGCTACGACGGCCGGCCGGCTCATTTTCAGGTGGATTTGCCAGCCGATTCGCTGCTCAACCGCATCCGAATTAATCTGGGGCGGGGTTATTATGATGAAGCTCTGCGGGCCGGTGAAAAACTCGTCGCTTCCGCCGGCTGCGGCGACCGGCATTATTTCGAGTACGGCAGCCTGCTATATAAACTTGGGGATTATAAGCAGGCCTTGGACATCCTGAGCTGTGTCAGTCAGAACGACAGTTTAATTGCCATTGCAGCTTTTTACAAAGGCCGGATTTACCAGGAACAAAATTCATTTAAAGTCGCCGAAGTCGAATTCCAGCGCAGCCGGGTCCTTGGACCGGGTTTGAACAGCCACATAGTCGCACGCGGTTATCAGTTCCTCGTCGAACGGCAACCCGATTCGGCCGCGATCGCGTTCGGGCAAGCCCTGTCAACCCGGAGCCGGGCGTTGCGGGCGGAAATTTATGCCGGCCTGGCGGAAGTGAGTTTTTTAAAGGGAGACCGCAGTGAGGAAATTAAACAATTACAACAAAGTCTGGTCTATGACCCGGTTTACATTCTCACTAATTTCAATCTCGGCGTGGCGCTTTACGAAGCCGGCGAATACCAGTCGGCCCTGTTTTTTCTCCTGCGGGTTGAAAACTACAGTCTGACTGATATAAATGTCCACCTTTATCTCGGGCAGACTTATTACCATCTGCAGCAATGGGATCAGGCTCTGACGCAATTACTGCGCATTGACCGTCAAAAATGGCCGGAAGACACCGGGCTTTTCACCTGGTTGCCGAAAACTTATTATATAAAAAGTCTCCGGGCCAAGGCCGAAGGTAATTACTTTGACGCGACCAATTATTTCCGTAAAGCACGGGAAGTCAATGCCGACGCCAACAGTTGGATGCAGGCGGCGCTGACCGACCTGGCTGAGATTTATCAGGAGGGTAAAAACTTCAATTCCGCTCTCGATTTTTATTCACACAAACTGCGGCTCGATCCGAACGATGGTCAGACTTTAGTAAAAATGGGAATTACTTATTATCAGGCCGGAGATCTGCAGGCCGCGCGGGAAGTGTTGCTAAAAGCCTTAAAAAATCCGACGGTCGCCGGCCAGGCTGAAAACTGGTTAAAACAAATCAGTCTTTATTCCGTGAATTAAGATAAATGGAGGAAGAATTCGTTACCCGGTCATGAGGACACCGTTAACTTACCGGTAAAACGGAAAACATTTTAATGCGACGTGGGCATAAAATATTATTTTTAGCGGCGTTTCTGTCGGCAACCTGGCTATCTGCGAACACACCGCCCTATTTTACGGCGACGGTTACGGACACCTTGCCGCGGGAAGACGAATTCTGGAACGTCTGGCTGGAAGCCGCCGATGATGACGACGATAACCTGACTTTCGCGCTTTCCGCCGGAGCACCGTCCGGCATGAATGTCAATTCCGTTTCGGGATTATTAACCTGGACGCCCGACAACAGCCAGGTCGGTTCGCATGAAGTTACGGTATCGGTTTCGGATGGCAGCGTCTCGAATTATATGACTTTTTCTTTGCGCGTTCTTAATGTCAACGATTCACCGGTCTGGACTCAAACGCCGGATGATCTAATTAATCTGCAGGAAGACAGCCTGTTGACTGTGCAGTTAATCGCCACGGACGATGACGCCGTCTGGGGTGACGAAATTACCTATATCCTCAAACTCGGCCCCGGCAACGCCACTCTCAATTCTTCGACCGGTACCCTGACCTGGCGTCCAAACAACGCCAATGTCAGTTATCAATCCTTTTCGGTTTGGGCGCAGGACGATTCGGGCGCCACGATTCAAAAAGACTGGTCGGTCAATGTCAGCAACAGTCCGGTTATCTTCACTAATTCACCGGTCACTGCGGTCACTGAAGACCACACCTACAACAGCGACCTGCAATCTTCGGACGAAAGCCAGGGCAACACGGTTTACGCCTTCGTTACCGGATATAAACCAACCTGGCTGACCCTGAATGCCACCACGGGCGTTCTGAACGGTACTCCCGATAATCTGGATGTCGGCTCCGACTCGGTCAAGATTACCGTATCGGATGGCAACGGCAGTACGGCCTCACTCGCCTTTAAAATTGATATCATTAATAACAAACCAACCATCACTACGGCTTTACTGGCCGAGGCGACCGAAGACGTGGCCTATTCCTTTGACATCAGCGCCGATGATGAAGGCATCGGCAACACATCCTATCAGTTTTTAACTTCTCTGGAAACTCCTCCGGTCTGGCTAAGTCTGGATATTGAGAACGGCACGGTTTCCGGCACACCGGATAATTCCAATGTCGGCGCCAACACTTTTACAATTGAATTCGACGATGGCAACGGTGGCAAGGACACCAGCCAGTTATCCATTACGGTTGTCAACCTCGCGCCCTTGATTGACGAATCTGACATCCGAACCTCGATTACGGAAGATACCGAATATTCAATGGATTTTGACTGCACTGACGACGGACAGGGCACCATAACCTATTTTGGCATTAACCTTCCGGCCTGGTTGACGATGAATGCTTCTACCGGCGTTTTAAGCGGCACGCCGACCAATGAATACAACGGTACCTATTCCATCGAGGTTTATGTTTCCGATGGCAATGTCAGCGGTCACGATACGGTGTCTTACAACCTCACGGTCAACAACCGCATTCCGCAACTCGCATCGGTCGCGCTTACAAATGTCACGGAAGATAATCTCTACTCCTATGACATTAACTACGACGATGAAAGTCATGGCGCCATTTACTCCATGGCGGTCAATCCCGGCTGGCTGAGTGTTGATGCCAGCAGCGGCTTGCTGACTGGTACGCCGACTAACTCAGCTGTCGGCAGCAGTGCGGTCAGCGTCAAAATTGATGACGGTTTCGGCGGAATTGTATATCATGAATTCAGCATAACCGTCGCGAATCGATCGCCGGTATTTACGGCTCTTAATGATACGACCGTACTCGAAGATGCGATTTTTTCCATTAATGTGAATTGTGACGACGAAGGTGATCCGAGCGTAATCTATTCCCTGAATGCACCACCGGACGAAATGACAATAAATTCTTCAACCGGCGCCCTTTCCTGGACACCCGATAATAGTCAGGTGGGTTCCTATACTATCAGTGTCACAGCGACCGATAATAATGGAGGCGCGACCGCGACCACTTTCGACCTGACGGTTACCAATGTTGCTCCCACAATGGCGATATCGCCGCCGACTACGATACAGGAAAACACGCTTTATAGTTACGACGTCGATTGCAGCGATGAAGAGGTCGGCAATACAGTCTATTCACTGACTACCAATCCTGGCTGGCTGAGCATCAACGCCAGTACCGGATTATTAACCGGAACACCGGGAGATGAGTATGTCGGCAGTAACAATGTAACCGTCAGGGCCGATGACGGTAATGGCGGAATTGCATCCTACTCCTGGATAATCATCGTAACCAATCTGGCCCCTGAAATCACTACAACCGTCATCGGCTCCGCCACGGAAGATGCCGCCTATACCAGCCCGATCGCGGTCGAACCGGAAAATACCGGTGAATACGTCTTCACTTTCGTCGGTGACAAACCGGACTGGCTGGCTATTAATTCCGCAACCGGCACATTATCCGGAACTCCATCCAATTCTGACGTCGGCCGGGTAACAATTACCGTGCGCGTCACCGACGGTCACGGCGCCTACGACGAACAGGAACTAATTTTAGACATTGTCAATATCGCTCCCACATTCACGACAACGGATGCAATCTACATCGCAGAAGACAGTGATCTGTCCTTCGATCTAAATACCAATGATGAAGGCGATGAAGGCAATGGTGAAAGCGGCTACTCTTTAATAACCTATCCGGCCTGGTTGAGTATCAATGCTACTACCGGAATGCTCTCCGGCACCCCGCGCGATACCGATGTAGGCACCACCGCCATCGAAATACGTTACAAAGACGGCAATACTGGCTCGGCAATTCTGAACACCAGTATTATCATTTCGAATGTCAATCCCGTAATAACCACGACCGATCCGCCCGCGACTGGCACCGAAGATCAGCCTTACACTTCCTACCAGTTCGCCAGCGATGATGACGCCTGGGGCGCAGTTACCTATTCTTCGTTGTACACTTTGCCGACCAATCTGGTCCTGACGTCCGCCGGTTTGCTGAGCGGCAATCTCAAAAATGCCGACGTCGGTGTCCATAATATCGGCGTCATCGCCACCGATAATAATGGTGGCAAAGATACGCTCGAATTCGCCCTGACAATTACCAATGTGGCTCCGGTCATCAGTGGACTGGCAGTGACGGTTTCAGCCCACACTCAAAATGGCGACACACTGATAATGACCGAAGATAAATCGTATCAATTCGACCTGACTGCCAGCGATGAAAGTGACGGTGCCACGGCAAAATATACATTCACCCATAAACCGGACTGGCTGACCGTCAGCAATCTGGTAACCGGGATTTTGACCGGCACGCCTACCAATCTCCATGTCGGATTGGACTCCCTCCAGGTTACTTTCAGCGACGGGAATGGCGGCACTGCTACGAAAAAATATTACATGCGGGTCGCCAACGTTGCGGTTCGGTTCACGACGTCAGGTGGCACCGAGGATGTCTACGAAGATCAGTCCTATTCTCTCGATTTAAACAGCACCGATGACGGTCAGGGCAGCATTACCTATTCGATTCTTTCCGGCAATCCCGGCTGGCTGGAGTTAAATGCTTCAAGCGGGTTGATTGCCAGCCTGACTGGCCGCCCGGATAATGCTGATGTCTCCGATGGTGATATCGTGGAATTTAAAGTCACGGACGGAAATGGCGGCAGCGATACTCTGGCGATTGTTTTCGTGGTGCATAACACCAACGACGCCCCGGCCTGGACCTCGATACCCAGCGGTATCGTTACAACCGCGGAAGATTCAGCTTACAGTACCACTCTTACGGTTAATGACGTAGATGTCGGCGATAACATCACTTTTACTTTACTGGAAAATCCGATCGGCATGGCGATCAATTCTTCGACCGGCCAAATTGATTGGGCACCGGATAATAGTCAGGTAGACGATTTTACAGTTTCGGTTCGTGCTACCGACGACGCGGCGGCCAGCATCACCGGCAGCTGGACGGTAAGAGTTACCAATACCGCTTCGCCTGTTACGGCTCTGACAACTACGAATTTTTCACCAACCGCGGCAGTCAGTGCAGTGGCCGATACTTTTTATATTTACGAAGATACAACCTATACGCTCAATTTTTCGGCTCCGGATGAAGGGATCGGTTCAGCCGAGACCGTGAAATATTCCTTCGACGAATTCCCAAATCCGGATTGGACGACCCTGAGCAATGCCGTCACCGGAATCGTAACCCTGACACCTTCCAATAATGACGTCGGTCTGGATAATTTCAAAATATTCTTCACCGACCAGCCCGGCTCGGCCGACACTACCACAATTTATCTCCGGATTCAAAATGTTGCCCCGATCATTACCACGACCGGACCGTTTACGGCTACCGAAGACCAATACTTCGAAGACTCGATCCGCTGCAGCGACCATGGCGACGGTGTCATCGCTTACAGCTTCGTGTCCGGACAACCCACCTGGCTGGCGCTGGACGCCTCGACCGGCATCATCAGCGGAACCCCGACGAACGCCAACGTCACCGCTAATTCGTCGTTCACGGTTCAGGCAACCGATGGAAACGGCGGCACGGCCAGCCGGTCTATTAATTATTCGGTGACAAACGCCAATGATGCCCCGGTCTGGAGCAGTGCCCCGAGCGGAACCGTCACTATTCCCGAAGATGCCGTTTACACCACGACTCTGAACGCCACGGATGCCGATGCCGGCGATATCGTCACTTACTCGCTAACCTCCCAACCTAGCGGCATGACCGTTAACTCTTCATCCGGTGTGATCACCTGGACGCCGGATAACAGTCAGGTTGGCGATCATAGTATCACCGCCCGTGCTTCGGACAACGCCGGGGCGTTTGCCAGTCGAACCTGGACAGTCACTGTGACTAATGTCGCCTCGCCGATTAACGCGATTGCGACAACCGATTTTTCACCATCGGACGCCGTCAGCGCCACGGCCGATACTTTTTATATCTACGAGGATACCGTTTATACTCTCAGTTTTTCGTCATCTGATGAAAGAATCGGCGATGACAGCCGTTACTTTATTACTGGGTTGGGCAATTCGGACTGGGTGACTTTGTCGGATGCAGATAATGGCGTCGTCCGGCTTGCTCCGGAAAACGCCGACGTCGGACTTGAAATGATTCAGATTGCCTTTACCGACCAGCCGACTTCATCCGACACTCTTCAAATCTACCTCCGGATCGTTAACCTGCCGCCCGCCCTGACCGCCGCCGGACCTTTCAATGCTACTGAGGAGATCGCCTTCGAGTACGACCTGAGTTGCTCGGATGAAGGCAGCGGCACCATGGCTTACAGCTTTTTCAATGGTCACCCAGCCTGGCTGAATATCGCCGCCGCCACCGGTATCCTGAGCGGCACACCCACCAACGCAGACGTTGGCAGCCGTGATTTTACGATTGTGGTCAGCGACGGCAATGGCGGCACCGCCAATCGGGTTTATTCGATTACGGTGGCAAATGTCAACGACGCTCCGGCCATTACAGCAATTAACGACACGACCATCAACGAAGATGTGGCGTTCATTTATTCCGTCAGCGCCTCCGACGAAGATGCCGAGGACGAACTGACCTATTCGTTACCGACCTTTCCGTCTGGCATGACAATCAATCCGACCACCGGTCAGATTGCCTGGACGCCGAATAACAGCCATGTCGGCCTTCAGTCAGTCTTAGTAAAAGTCGAAGACAGCGCCGGTGCATTTGTGACTGAAGCCTTCACCATAACAGTTAACAATGTTCTGCCGACTTTCGAAACAATTACCGTCAACAGTCTTACCGAAGATGCTGCTTTCAGTTACAATGTCAATTGTTCGGATGAAAACCAGGGAACCGTCACCTACTCGCTGACCACTCCGCCAGCCTGGCTGTCCATCAATCAATTAACCGGTCTGCTGTCCGGCACTCCCAATAATCTCTACGTCGGCGGTCATTCTCAAACAATTACTGTCAACGATGGCACCGGCGATGCCAGCGTGGTATGGAATTACACGATTGTGAATGTATCGCCGGTTTTCACGACGGAGGCCGACACCACCGCGGTCGAAGACCAACTTTATTCCTACGATGCCGACTGTTCGGACGACGACCAGGGCGTCATCACCTATTCGGCTACGACTTTGCCGGGTTGGCTGACACTGAATAATTCGACCGGAGTTCTCTCAGGCACACCGCAAAACTCTCAGGTTGGCGATACGATTGTCGTGCTGAAAGTTACGGACGGCAATGGCGGCACGGCGACTCAGTCTTTTACCCTGCATATCGCCAACACCAACGATGCGCCGTCGATTACCTCCACCGCCGCAACGACTGCCACGGAAGACTCACAGTATCAATACGATCTAAACGCCAGCGATCCGGACGGCGATGTCCTGACTTTCAGTTTAATAAACTTTCCGGACGGGATGGCCATCAACAGCAGTACCGGTCTGATTGCCTGGACGCCGGACAATTCCAACGTCGGACAGGTCGTCAACATTCAGGCCCGGGTCAGCGACGGCAATGGCGGGGCGGCCGACCAAAACTGGACTATCACGACTGCCAACCGTATTCCGCTGATCACCAGCACCAATGCCGTCTTGTATGCGACTGAGGATTCCGGGTTCAGTTACGATATCGCAGCCGACGACGAAGGTCTGGGTATCACTACCTATCGCCTGCTCGTCTACCCGGACTGGCTGACTTTGAGCAATGCTTCCAGCGGGGTACTATCCGGCACTCCGGATAATTCCAATGTCACGACCGGCGACTCGCTCGTCGTCGAATTTTCGGATGGAAACGGCGGCAAAGACACTCTCTTTACTGTGGTGGCGGTCAATAATGTTGCTCCGGTTTTTTCAGCGCAAGCCGATACGACGGCGACTGAAGGCGCGGCTTTTACGCTGGATTTGCATTGCAGCGACGAAGGCCAGGGGCGCATGACCTACGTCTCGACCGGTGCGCTGCCTGGCTGGCTGACCTTAAACGATTCGACCGGCGTTTTGAGCGGCACTCCGGCCAATGAAAACGTTGCCACAACGACAATCTCCGTCCGGGTACATGATGGACATGGCGGCTATGCCAATTTAAGTTTTGCATTGGAGGTCGAAAATATCGCACCGACTCTGACTGGTACGCCGACTGCCGGCATTGCAGAGGATAATGCCTACAGTTATACTTTGCACCTCACCGACGAAACCGGAACCAATACTTATGCACTTGACATTAATCCCGGCTGGTTGTCGCTTAATTCCTCCAGCGGAGTTCTGTCCGGCACGCCGCGCAACAATCATGTCGGCGACAACACCGTCCGCGTAATCGCCAACGACGGACACAATGGCAAAGACTCTCTTGAATTTATTATCTCGGTCAGCAATGTCGCCCCGGTCATTACGACTACGCCGGTCACTTCCGCCCAGGAAGACATCGCCTATTCACTCGACATCGATTGCACAGACGACGGCTACGGCACTATGACATATTCCGCTCTGCAGAAGCCGACCTGGCTGTCTCTCAACCAGTCGACCGGTGTTTTATCCGGAACCCCGAAAAACAATAATGTCACAGCCGCCGTAGCTATTGAAATAAAAGTCGATGACGGACACAGCGGTTATGATACGCTGGCCTTCGACCTGGCGGTTATCAATACCGCACCGACCTTCGCCAGTGTGTTTACCGATACAGTTATAATCGAAGACGACGCTTTTACATACGACCTGTACACCAATGACGAAAATCAGGGCTCGGCAACCCGTTATCAAATGGTCGTCAATCCGCTGACCTGGCTGACCATCGACAGCCTGAGCGGGATTCTATCGGGCACCCCACTCAATAATCATGTCGCCGAATCGCAATCCGTCCAGGTTCGTTTCAGCGACGGGAACGGCGGCACGGCTGCGGTGACTTTTTTCATTGAGGTTGACAATAATCCGCCGATCTTCACTTCCACTCCGGACGATACTATCGCCACCGAAAATGAGTTTTTCAGTTACGATGCCACCGCAAGTGACGAAAGCCAGGGTTCGGTGGCATATTCCATTATCGGTTCAATCCCGGATTGGCTCACCTTAGATGATTCTTCCGGGGTGCTTTCAGGAACTCCCGATAACAGTCAAATCGACACTTCGCTGATTGTCATCCGTTTTAATGACGGCAACGGCGGTCAGGTCGACCAGAGTTTCCATTTAATCGTCGAAAATGTCAATGATGCGCCGTACCTGACGACCACACCGGACAGCGTCTCAACTTTTGAAGACCAGAACTGGGTTCTGACTTTCACGGCCGGTGACAGCGATCTGGTCTACGGCGATTCTTTCGCATTCCTGCTGGCCGAAGCGCCGGACGGGATGACCGGTAATTCAACCACCGGTCAGGTTTCCTGGACGCCGGATAACGCTTTCGTCGGCAACAACCGTTTTTACGTTATCGCGGAAGACCAGACTGGCGACCGCGACAGCCTGCAATTCACTTTGACCGTCATTAATGTCAATGACGCTCCGACGCTGGCCGCGGTCAGCGATACGACCATTTACGAGGACAGCGCCTTCAATATTTCCGTTGGCTACACTGAAATCGATATCGGCGATACAGCCTATTTCACTTTACTGGCAGCCCCGGCGGCCATGACGATTGATTCGCTCAGCGGAGCCATCGCCTGGACGCCGACCAATGACGACCGCGACCGCACTTTCGAAATTATCATCCGGATAAATGACTTAGCCGGAGCGATCGACCGCGATACATTTTTCGTCCACGTCAATAATGTCAACGATGCTCCGGTACTCGCGGCGCTGACTGAAATCACATTCAAGGAAGATTCGATCCGGCAGCAACTGTTTACGGATTGGTACGACCGGGTCACTGATATTGACCATCCCGATTCGCTAATGAATTGGGAAATCATCGACCTTTCAAAGGTAATCGCTAGTTTCGGTTTTACAGGCAAGTACCTCACTTTTTCGGCGCCGGCGGACTGGTTCGGCAATGACACCGGAAAGGTGGTCGTCAGCGATGGGATTTTGAGCGATACGAGCGACCTCGTGATTCACGTTTTGCCCGTTAATGACGCTCCGGTTATCAGTGCGGCTTTCCCGGATACGATCGAATTTGCCGAAGATGACACGACCCGCCTGCATTTGAATCAACTCGTTACCGACGTGGATAATGACACAACCGAATTGGCCTGGTCGGTAGAAGCCGTGGTTTCAGATGGTACCGGAAATAAAAACTCAAATGAAATAAAACGGTTCACAATAAAATCGGTCGAATTTAAAAAATCGTTCCCGCGTCAGGTTACGGCGAAATACCTGCTCAATTCGACCGGCGATAGCCTTTACATCGAAATTAATCACGTCACCAACGTCGCCAAATTCTACGCCCGGCCGGATTTCTTCACGGATGGCCTGGCGTTCCGCTTCATCGTAGCGGATGGCGCCGCTCCGGCGGCTTTCCTGGCCGACAGTGTCATCGCCGGGGTCAAGGTTGCACCGGTCAACGACGTGCCAGTCCTTGGCACTCTGCCGGATTACAGCCTTCCGGAAGATTCGGTGTTGCATATCGAATTCGCCGACTGGTACAGTTACGTTTCCGATGTAGATAATCCGGACAGTTCCTTGGTTTGGAGCATTAAGCAAGGTCGGCATTTGTTTAAAACCGCTCAGACTGAAACTAGTTTTACGATTACACCGGATGCCAATTGGTTCGGCGCCGACACTCTGCGCGTAGTAGTTTCTGACGATCTGAAACAGGATACGACCGATCTGGTAGTCCATTTTCTCTCCGTAAATGACCGACCGGTTTTCAATGCGCTGCCCGACACGAGTTTTAATGAAGACGACACCGTCTACGTCGCTCTCAATCCGTTCATCGGTGATGTTGAAAACAGCGATGCCGAACTGACCCTGACCGCCCGGCGGATTTCGGCATTGACCACGCCCGCGGACAGCATTGTCGTCAGCATCAATCCGGAAACGCATTTGGCCACAATTTGCGGGACGCCAAATTACTTCTGCACGGCGACAACTTATGCTTTTTATGTTTATGACGACAGTTCGGCCTGCGACAGTGTTCTTATCAATATTACCATCGAATCGGTGAATGATCCGCCGGTACTGGCGCCAATCCCGGCCATCACCTTCCGCGAAGATTCCTCTTATCAGGTCGCACTTTCGGATTGGGACGATTTGGTCAGCGATGTCGAAACCCCCGACGATTCCCTGCGCTGGAATTTTAGCATCGACACCGGCGTCATCGTCCATTTCGATACAACGCAACGCAAACTGGTTTTGACGGCAGCTTCCGACTGGTTCGGAGCAGCGAATTTGACAGCAATTATAACCGATTTGGATAATGCTGCCGATACATCCGTTATTACGGTAACCGTGTTGCCGAAGAACGATCCGCCGGCGATTGACAGCAGCCTGCTCGCCATTCATTTTTATCAAAACGACACTCTGAGCTTTCATCTGGCCGATTATGTCGCCGACCCGGACAACCCTGATAATTCACTGCGTTGGAGCTTTATATTTGGTGAAAATGTCAATTCAACCTACAATGACACCACGCAGGTTTTGCAATTTTGGGTCGGTTATGAGTGGTTCGGTCAGGACACGATCGCGGTCAGCGTCAGCGATCCGGACGGTTTGACTGACAGCAAAGCGATTATCGTGACCGTCGCCGATACGACCCGGCCGCATCTGACCTATGAATTTTTCCAGAATCAGCAGGACAGCAAATTGGTCGGCATCCGTTTTTATCCGTCCGAGCAGCTGGCCGGCCTGCCTTTCCTGATGTTCAACAGCGATACCAGTGATATGGCCGAAATCGCTACCGATACGACGATTTATTACAATACGACTTATCGGATCGATTCGACTTGCACGGTAACGATGCTGACATCCGCTGACGATCTGGCCGGCAATCGTGGCCGGCAAACTTACCGCTTCATCGTCGCTAAAATTTCCGTAACGGGTGGTGGATTATTAAACGACCCGGACAGCATTCTGACGTTCATCGTCCCGGCCAAAGCTGTCGAGCGTGACCTTTGCATGCTGTTCCTGCCCAACCAGGATGCCGACATGACTATAAATTTAGGTAAGCGAAATGTCCTGGGAGTGAGCAATCAGCCGGTTGCGCCGGAAGTGGAATTTGTGGCAACTGTCGGAACACTTTCTGCCGATATGCGGATTATTTTTAATGTTGAAAAACTCTCGATGGACCAGGAGGCCGCCGCTTATCTGGGCCTTTATCATTATGAAAACGGAAAATGGAAATATCTGACAACCTATACCAGCCTGGAAACCGGAACGTTCTGGGCTTATTCCCGCCAAACCGGCAAATATCAGATTCGCACTTCGCCCGATCATCCGGCGGTGGTTCTGCCCGATCAATACTCAATTGCTCAGAATTATCCCAATCCGTTTAATTCCAGCACCGTCATTAATTATATCGTCGGAGCCGAGACTTTCGACAGTTACGAGGAAGCGGTCATCAATCTTCAGCCCGTGCGCTCTACTATTAAAATCTATAATTTACTCGGTCAGGAAGTTCGCACTTTGGTCAATGAACCCAAACTGCCCGGCAAATATCAGATTTTCTGGGATGCCCGCAATGCTGCCGGGGTTCCGGTCGCCAGCGGGCCGTATTTCCTGCAGGCCATACTGGGCGACAAAGTCTTTAATAAAAAAATGATGGTAATAAAATAAACGGGATGTATTCAAATCGGACCTATCTCGTTTTTTTAGGCGACATCAAAGCAAGAATTACCGCCGCCAGAATAAAAGCTGCCCGTTCGGTCAATAGCGAACTCATCCAGTTGTATTGGGATATTGGACGCCGGATTGTCGAAAATCAGCAAGAACAGGGTTGGGGAAAATCGGTCGTAGAAATGCTTTCAAGAGACCTAAAAAAAGCATTCCCGGAAGTGACCGGATTTTCGGCGGATAACCTCTGGCGAATGCGTCAATTTTTTCTTAATTACAGTCTTCCGGAATTTCTGGAACAGGTTGTTCCAGAAACAGAAACCAGAAATGACCAAAATCTGGAACAGAATGTTCCAGAAACCGCTGAACAACCAGCCAAATCAATTCCGGGTGTAATTTCCGAACGAATACACGAAATTTTAGGCAACGTACCATGGGGACATCACCTTGAAATCTTAAAAAAACCGACGATATTCAAGCCCAAATATATTATCTGCGCGCCACCGCTAAATTCGGCTGGAGCCGGAATGTTCTGCTTAACCAGATTAAGGCGAACGCTTATGAACGGGTTTACAAAGGAAAAAAGACGCATAATTTTCCCGCCGTTTTACCTGAATATTTAGCCAATCAAGCCGACGAAGCCTTAAAGAGTACTTATAATTTAGAATTTCTCGGTATTCATCGCGAAATCAAAGAGCGTGAACTGGAAGAGCGCTTACTTGACCGACTGCGAGATTTTATTCTCGAGCTTGGTTACGGATTCTGTTTTATCGGACGGCAATATCGGATATCAATAGGAATAAAAGAATATTTCATTGATCTGCTTTTTTACCACCGTTTCCTCAAATCATTAATCGCCGTGGAGTTAAAGATCGGTTCTTTTGAGCCCGAATATGCCGGAAAAATGGATTTTTATTTAAATATTTTAAATGAAACTGAAAAATCTCCTGATGATAATCCCACCATTGGCATTATCTTATGCGCCGAAAAAGATGATTTGGTAGTAGAATTTTCACTGAAATCAAAAACTAATCCTATCGGTGTCTCTGAATATCAGTTGACCAATAAATTACCTGGGGAATTCAATGGTAAATTGCCAAATGAAAGTGAATTATGCGCAGCAGTACGAATCGAAATGGAAATGAATAAATGACCAGATTTTCTCCTTCTCTGGTGGTCTCGGATGGTAAGGGCCACGTTTTTGAACTCGAAGAATACCAGGCCATCGGGGTCTCCGGCGAAAATATCGTCGAAATCCCGGCTGACGAATGGATTCCTCTGCCTGAAGGCAGTCAACTGATGGAATTGCCCGGTCGCCTGCCGGTCGCCAAGGATCGCCAAACCGGCGAAGTCGTGACTCTGACGGAAACCGGTGATGAAAAAGTGCTGGCGGTTTCGGCTTTTGTGGCCCCGGCTTATACGGTTTTCTATCACGCCGCCTGGGAAAAGCAACCGCGCGCCCGTCGGCTTTCGCTCTATGCCTACTCCGCCGTTGGTTGGAGCGATGGACGTTTCTATGTGCCGGCGATACGCATCGATCCGGATATTCGCCAGGACCCGCCGAACTTCAATCAGAGCGAAATCGCCCGTTCCGCCCGGCGGATTTTAAAACGCTTTCCGCATAACCGGCTGGCCGCTCATTTAGTCAATAATTGTGCTCTGACCTATGGTTGCCCGGCCGCCTTGAATTACCTCTTGAATCGCTGGGAAATGCCCTTACCGACGGCGCGTACCTGCAACTCGGCCTGCATTGGTTGTCTGTCGCTGCAGAAGGATTCCGACGTTTGTAGCGCCCAGCATCGGATTTCTTTAACGCCGACCGCCGCCGAAATCATCGAACTGGCCGTACCGCACCTGGAAACTGCGCCCAACCCGGTAGTCAGCTTCGGGCAGGGTTGTGAAGGCGAACCGCTCTCCAATCCGCAATTGCTTTACGATGCCATAAAAGGCATGCGCCGGCAAACCGCCCAAGGCACGATCAATCTCAACAGCAACGCCAGCCGGCCGGACGTTGTCGCTAAATTAGTTGAAGCCGGTCTCGATTCCCTGCGGATTTCCCTGAACTCCGCCCGACCGGAGTTTTACACGCGCTATTTCCGGCCAAAGAATTACACCTTCGATAATGTGCTGGAATCGATCCGCGTCATGAAAAACGCCGGCCGGTTCGTCTCGGTCAATTACTTCGTCTTCGCCGGCTTCACCGACCAGCCGTCCGAGATCGCCGCTTTTGAGAAATTACTCGCCGATTATGCCATCGACCTGATCCAGTGGCGCAACCTGAATATTGACCCGGAATGGTACTGGGACGAACTCGCTCCGCCGGAAGAAACCGGCCTCGGCATCCGGCAACTGATTGAATACTATAAAACCAGATTTCCGCGCCTGCGGCACGGCTATTTCAATCCGTATTTAGGATGATTAAATCCGCTAAAAACTTTATTCGTACCTGAGAGCTTCGATCGGGTCGAGTTTGGCGGCCTTCATGGCCGGATAGGTTCCGAAAATTACACCGATCAGCAATGAAAAGCCCATGCCGACTAAAATTGACCAAACCGGAATTACCGGCGGCAGTTTGAGCGCCTGAGCGATTAATAGCCCGATTACCACACCCAGCAGGATGCCGATGATCCCGCCGAACAGGCAGATGCCGACCGCTTCGGTCATAAACTGCGTCAGAATGTGGCGTTTCTTGGCGCCGATGGCTTTGCGAATCCCGATCTCGCGTGTCCTTTCCGTGACCGAAACCAGCATGATGTTCATGATGCCGATGCCGCCGACTAAGAGCGAAATCGCGCAAATGATTACCGCCGCGATAAACACAAAACCGGTAATATTGCGTAAAGTGTCCATGATCGAATCGGCGGTTACGATTTCGAAGTCGTTCTCCTCACCGGGCGGAACCTTGCGGGCAATCCTTAGAACCGCAGTCACCTGATCCATAGCATCCAGGATTAACTCCGGTTTTTTGGCTTTGATGGCAATATTGATCGAGCCCCAATCCCCGTAAGTTTTAATAAATGTCGAATTGGGAATGGTCACGATATTATCCTGGTTACCCATCATAGCCTGTCCCATTTTTTCCATAATCCCGATGACTTCGTAGCGGATACCGTCAATTTTTACTTCCTCGCCGATCGGGTAGGAAAAAGGAAAGAGCTTTTCGACGATGTCGGTTCCCAATACGACGACCGGCCGGCGGTGCTGGACATCCATGCGGCTGATTGCCCGACCTTCGCTGATATTCCGGCCGTTGACATCCATCCAGTATTCATCGCCGCCATAAACCAGCACATTGGCATTGGTCGCCAGTTCTTTATACTTGATAGTCTTGCCCCAGCGGTAATATTCCGCTGAAACGGCCGAAACTAACGTGGCATTGCGCATTATAGCCTCGGCATGTTCATATTTCAAATCCTTGCGCATACGATATTTGGGATCGAGATGACCCATCTGCACAGCCGGATATTTCTGTATCCAAAATACGTTGCCGCCGATGGCGCTCAGAGCATTAGCCATATAGCGGTCAAGGGCATTGATGATCGACATCATACCGATCACCGACATTACGCCGATAACGATGCCCAGTGTCGTCAGGAACGAGCGCATTTTATTGGCCTTCACGGTCTGAAAGGCGAGTTTGATACCTTCGTCAAAATTCATATTGATTTCCAACCGTGGATGGATAGAAATAGATGCCGATTATTATGGCATTGATCGTCATTAGTGGTCATTGATGGTCGTTCGTTGTCATGTATTGTATTTCAATTTGATATCTGATATTTCCAATTAGAAATCTCCAATCTCCAATTATTCCATCATTCATACCGGAGACATTCAATCGGATTAAGGCGCGCCGCTTTACTCGCCGGGTAAATTCCGAAAAACAGACCGATCAGGGCCGAAAAACCCAGTCCCATAAAGACCGACCAGGCCGGAACCGCTGACGGAAATGGCGTGATTTTACTGATTATGATCGACACAATAAAACTTAGAAGAATAGCAATAACTCCCCCAACGCCGCAAATGATTACCGATTCGACCAGAAACTGGAAGGTAATGACCTTGCGTTTAGCGCCCAGGGCTTTCCGGATTCCAATCTCCTTGCGCCGCTCCGTGACCGAAACCAGCATGATGTTCATGATGCCGATGCCGCCGACGAGCAGAGATAATGTCCCGATTCCAAAAGCGGCCGTATAAAGTCCACCGGTCAGTTTATTATACATCTCGGTTAGCAATTCCTGCTGATTGATTGAAAAGTCATCCTCTTCGGTAGGGGTCAATTTCCGGATAGTCCGCATCAGAAAACGTAATTCATCTTTAGCTGCCTCGACTTTGGCCGGATCGTTGACTTTGACCGCAATGGTTAGGCTGCGGTGCCACCCAAAGTTTTTAAAAACCGTCCCAAGCGGAACGTAAACTTCCGCGTCCAGACTTTCACCGAGAAAATTACCGCGCTTCTCGGTTATGCCGATCACGGTGTAGGTTGTCGTTCCGATTCTGATTTTCTCGCCAATGGGATTCCGGTTTTCAAATAATTTATCCTTGATTTCCCAACCGATCACGACATTATTTTTCTCACGCTCGATTTCCGAGTAAGAAAAAAATCGACCTTCTTCAATAACCAGTCCGGTGACCACATCATAGCGATCCGAAACCCCGGTGACTGAGATGCCGTTCAGAGTTTTATTGCGATAACGGACATCCTGACGCGTACCGGTCGAAGGCGAAACTGCTTCGGCTGACTTCATGCGTTCGCGGATAAAGTCAGCTTCCTTCAGGGTCAAGTTCGGACGATTACGAAATTTTGAGAAATCTTCCATGGATACCCAGGGATATTTCTGAACGTAAAGGGCGTTACCACCGAGGGTCGCGATCTGACCGGCTATTCCGCGATTCAGGCCTTCAATGATCGAGGCCACCGAAACCACCGTCAGGACACCGATCACAATTCCGATCGTGGTCAGGACCGAACGCATTTTACTTTGCATAAGCGCCCGCAGAGCAATCTTGATATTTTCCCAGAGTTTGATCAGAAAAGCAGTCATAATTATCTGTTTTGAATATCTTCGGCAATATTTCCGTCGCGGATATGGACAATCCGATTAGCCTGTTCAGCGACTTCTCTTTCATGAGTAATGAGTACGACCGTATTGCCGGCAGCATGCAGGGATCTGAAAATCTGCATGATTTCCTCGCCGGTTGTCGAATCCAGGTTGCCGGTGGGTTCGTCCGCTAAAATCAGGGACGGATTGTTAACCAGGGCTCGTGCAATCGCAACCCGCTGGCGCTGGCCGCCGGATAGTTCATTTGGTTTGTGGTTTTTACGGTCAGAAAGCCCAACCCGTTCAATCGCAGCTTCCGCTAAAATTTTTCGTTTGGCGGCCGGGACGCCGCTGTAGATCAATGGCAGTTCGACATTATGCAGAGCGTTAGCCCGCGGCAGCAGATTAAAGGTCTGAAAAACAAAGCCGATCTTACGGTTGCGGATTTCCGCCAATTGATTATCATCCATTTCGTGCACGGGTACATTTTCCAGCTCATAGCGCCCGGATGTCGGGGTATCCAGACAACCGATGATATTCATCAGGGTTGATTTGCCCGAACCGGAAGGCCCCATGATTGAGATATATTCATTCGGCCGGATTAAGAGGTTCACGCCCCGCAGGGCATGAACCTCTTCCGCACCGACTTTATAAGTTTTTACAATATCCTTCAGCTCAATTAATGATTCCATCAACCACCAAAGTAAAAGTTGATCCGGTATATCACGTTATTGAAATCAAGGTCCGGCATATTTTCGATCCGCTTATGATCCATTTGCCAGCCTTCCTGATCCATAATGGTATAAACATAACCAACATTCGCGCCGACTGCAAACCAACGCAAGATATTATACCGGAATCCCAAAGTAGGCAGCAAGGTGAAAAAATCGGTCGACATTGTACTGCGATAATCGTGAAAAGCCAGGGCTGTATCCTGATAATCGACCGAATATCCATCAATAATATCATTCCAATCAACATTCTCGCCATGCTGAACAAAATCCAGAGTGGCGTGTCCGCCACCGGTCATTAATCCCAGATAAAGTTCGGTTTTGCTGAACGGATGGAATACTTTATCGATCGTAAAACCGCCGAAGCCTAAAGAATACTTGACCTCTTTCTGAATTTCATGCGGTTTACCGTGCGCGATCACTTCACCGCCGGCGCCAATCCCACCGATCCGGATACCTTTACCGATATAACCCCAGCCGCCACCGCCATTCAGGATCATATAGTTATCGAATCCACCGATTCCGGTGACATTCAGAGCATCATTCAACGGATCGATTTTAAGTGGTAAATAATAAACATCCCAGCCGCCGGCACCGCCGCGGAAATAACCGCGTTTGCCACCTTTGCCATGCTCTATTTTCTTATCTTCGTCCCAGTTCCATTCAAAATCCCAATCGGTCATGGGGATTCGTCTCTTCCAGTTTTCATCTTCGACAATTTCGTCCAAAGATTTCTCTTCGTCCTGGCTGATTTTATCGCGCAGCGTATCCTGATTACTGACGGATTTCAATTCGTTAAATGAATCGTTATATTTCGTCGAATCGGCCGCGTTCAAAATAACAGCAAAGCAGAATACACCTAGTATAATGAACAATTTTTTCATTTTTTTGCTCCTTTTTCATTTTGTGCGTTAGTGATTTTCAACAATGAACCGTCCTTAATATCCTTGCTAATGACTTTGTAAGGGCCGGTAACGATTTCATCGCCTTCGCTGAGGCCTTCCATAATCTCGAAATGCGTGTCCGAACTTATTCCTATTTTAACCGTGCGCTGTTCGGCAGTCGGACTGGCCTGAGTCTTGAAAAGACGCCTGGTTTTAATATTGGTGGTATCGCTGAATTGGGGCGCTTTCACCACAAAGACAACTTCTTCGGCCTTGGCTTTTCCGAATGGGACGGAAATGTTACCCGGATTAGCCGGTTTTTTACCAGGATTAACTTCCGCCGAATCCTCCGGAGTCGGTTTTGGAACAGGCGTTCGGGCGGTCAGCGCCTGGATTGGCACCGCCACAACATTTTCTTTGGTTTCGGTCGTAATGTCGACGGTAGCCGACATCCCGGGTCTGAAACGGACATCCTGGCCCAGAACGGCGATCTCAACCACAAAATTAGTAATCTGCTCCTGGGTTCCTGCTCCGGTTGTGGTCGCCGAATGGGCGATTTCCGAGACTGTTCCTTTAAATTTGGTATTGGGAATTGCATCCAGTTCGATTTGGCTCGTATCGCCAATGGCGACATTCACGACGTCAGTCTCGTCGACTTCAACCTTTACCTCCACTTTCGACATATCCGAAATGATGAGAATAACGTCTTCCTGGAAAACGGAGCCGAGGGCGATTTCACCGGTCTCTTTCTTTAGGCTGGTGACAATGCCACTCATTGGAGCCGTAATACGGGTTTTGTCCAGGTCGTCTTTTGCTTGTTTCAAGACCGCTTCCGCCTGGACGACCTGACTCTCGGCCAATTCCATTTGGGCTTCGGCGGCTTCCATATCGGCCTCGGATGCCAAATTCCCCCTGAACAATGCTTTCGTCCGTTTCAGCTCGCTGGTGACTTTCTTGCGGCTGGCTTTGGCAGACTGAACCGTCGAGACGGCTTTTTCATAAGAAGCTTCATACTGGGTTTTATCCAATTCCACCAACAAGTCACCTTTGGAGACAACATCTCCTTCCTTAACGGCGATATTGGTGATCCGGGCGCT
>Ga0172375_10001047_pt1 | contig 44810 bp, 37 predicted proteins | sample LakKiv1m_FD_114537 | JGI IMG/M metagenome (GOLD analysis project Ga0172375, IMG submission 114537) | Freshwater microbial communities from Kabuno Bay, South-Kivu, Congo - kab_092012_11.1m | ecosystem: Environmental > Aquatic > Freshwater > Lake | place: Democratic Republic of the Congo... | reverse complement strand
GATCGTCTGCCCACGAATGCACGCGAATCAACGCGAATTAAATCAAAGTTCTTTATTCGTGTTCATTCGCGTGCATTCGTGGGCAAATAAGATTGGGTTGCGGGCTTTGCCCGCATTGGGATTTAGGAGCTAAGAGACGGGAACACTTCCTAAATCCTAACTTCTAAATCCTAAATGCGAGGTACGAGATGAGCACCGCAGTCTTGGAGAAACGCCGCAGGCAAGTCGCAACCGTCAGCAACGGCAAGGCCGCCATCGACTGTGCCAAGCCGAGCTTGGCCGGATCGGTGAGTCAGCGCGCGTGCGTTTTCTGCGGCTCCCGCGTGGTGCTCTATCCCATCGTCGACGCCGTCCATCTCATACACGGCCCGGCCGGTTGCGCCTCCTACACGTGGGACATCCGCGGCACGGTTTCCTCCGGCCCCGAATTGCACCGGCTCAGTTTCACCACCGACCTGCGCGAGAAGGACGTGATCTTCGGCGGCGCGGAGAAGCTTGAGCGCGCGTTGCGCGCGCTGATCGCCCGCTACAATCCCCGCGCCGCCTTCGTCTACACCACCTGCATCGTGGGCGTCATCGGCGACGACGTCGACAGTGTCTGCAAAAAGGTGGGCGCGGAAGTCGGCATCCCCGTGATTCCCGTTCGTTCCGAAGGCTTTCGCGGAACCAAGAAGGACGGCTATGCGGCGGCTTGCGACGCGCTCGCGCAGCTCATCGGCACGTTGGAGCCGAGCGAACCGGTGCCGCCCTACAGCATCAACATCCTCGGCGACTTCAACCTCGCGGGCGAACTCTGGATTCTGGAGGACTACTACCGCCGCATGGGCGTCAACATCCAGGCGCGCATCACCGGCGACGGCCGCGTGGACGACATCCGCAAGGCCCACCGCGCCAAGCTCAACGTCGTGCAGTGCTCCGGCTCCATGATCCACCTCGCCAAGCACATGAAGGAGAAGTACGGCGTTCCGTTCAAACAGGTCTCCTATTTCGGTATCGAAGACATGTCCGCCGCGCTCTACGACGTGGCCTCGTTTTTCAACGCGCCGGAACTTCACGAGCGCGCCGCCGAACTGGTGCGCGACGAGGTCTCCCGCCTCCTGCCGATGATCGAGTTCTACCGCGCACGCCTCAGCGGACGCAAAGCCGTGATCTACGTGGGCGGTGCCTTCAAGACCATTTCGCTCATCAAGGTCCTGCGTCTCATCGGCATCGAGACCGTGGTGTGTGGCTCCCAGACCGGACGCCCCGAAGACTACGAGACGATGGCCGGCCTCTGCAACCCCGGTACGATCATCGTCGACGACTCCAATCCCGTCGAGCTGAGCACCTTCGCCCGCGAGCGCGGCGCGGACCTCTTCATCGGCGGCGTCAAGGAGCGGCCGATCGCCTTCAAAATGGGCATGGCCTTCTGCGACCACAACCACGAGCGCAAACTGCCGCTCGCGGGCTACGAGGGCATGAAGAACTTCGTCGAAGAAGTCTACGGCAGCGTCATGACGCCTGTCTGGCAATATGCCAGAAGCCGGAAGGCGGAGGTCGGAGGTCGGAAGCCGGAAGAAACGGTTGTCGCTCCGTCTCCGCGTGTCGAGCGTCAAGCGCCGGGCGTCGAAAACCTTCGACCTCCGGCTTCCGACCCCCGCGCGCCCAATCCCGACGCCGTCACGGTCAATCCCTGCAAAGTCTGTGCGCCGCTCGGTGCCTGCGTGGCTTTTCGCGGCGTGGCGGGCTGCATCCCGTTGATACATGGATCCCAGGGGTGCGCCACCTACATCCGGCGCTACACGATCAGCCATTTCCGCGAGCCGATGGACATCGCCTCCAGCAGCATCAGCGAAGACTCCACCGTCTTCGGAGGCACCCGTCATTTCAGTACCGCGCTCGACAACATCATCCGGCAATACAGCCCCGCCGCGGTCGGCGTCTGCACGTCCTGCCTGAGCGAAACCATCGGCGACGACGTGAGCCTCTTCGTTCGCGAATACGAGGCGGCCCACAAGGGGCGGCCGATGCCCGCGCTGATCCGCGCCTCCACGCCGAGCTACAAGGGAACGCACACAGACGGCTTCCATGCCGCCGTGCGCGCCATGCTCTCCTGCACCGTCAAAGAAAAAAACACCACCGTTGCGAATCGGGTCTCGCTGCTGCCCGGATTCGTTTCGCCCGCCGACCTGCGTTACCTCAAGACGATCATGGCGGATTTCGGGCTCGATGGCATTCTGGTGCCGGACTATTCCGAGACGCTGGACGGGCCGTCTTGGGACGAATACCACCGTCTACCAAAAGGCGGCACGCCGGTCGAACGGATCGCCGCGTCGGCCGACTCCGCAGCCGTTGTACAGCTCGGACGCGTGCTTCGCGACGGCGGCGGCGATTGGCTGGAGGCGGCCTTCGGCACGCCCTGTCGGCGGCTCGGCCTGCCGATCGGCCTGCGCGAGAGCGACGCGCTCTTCGGCGCGCTCGCCGAACTGAGCGGTCGGCCGGTGCCGCGCGAACACGCGCTCGAGCGCGGTCGGCTGCTCGACAGTTTCGTGGACGGCCACAAGTATCTTTTCGGCAAGCGCGCAGTGGTCTACGGCGAAGAGGACTTCGTCGTCGGCATCGCTTCGTTCCTCAACGAAATCGGCATCAACCCGGTGCTCAAGACACTGGAGCTGATCCACGCGGCCTATCCGGACCTGATCTTCTGCCTCTCGACCAACGGGCTGAATCTCTACGACCACATCGACCGGTTGGCGGAGGTCGGCGTGAGCCACGTGACGATCACGATCAACGCGGTCGATCCGATGATCGGTGCCCAGATCTACGCGTGGGTGCGCCACAAGAAGCGTGTACTGCGGGGCCTCGACGCGGCGAAAACCCTGCTCGACGAGCAGCTCCGGTGCATTCCCAAACTCAAGGCCGCAGGCATGCTGGTGAAGATCAACAGCATCCTCATCTCCGGTATCAACGAGGCGCATATTCCCGAGGTGGCCAAGAAGGTTAAGGAGCTGGGTGCCGACATCATGAATGTGATCCCGGTGCTGATCACCGAGGGAACCGCGTTCGCGGACCGCATGCCGCCGAGTTCCAGCGTGACCGAGAAAGTGCGGACGCAGGTTGCCGAATGCATCACGCTGATGTCGCACTGTCGACGCTGCCGCGCCGACGCGGTTGGGCTCTTGGGGCAAGACGATCCAAGCCTACACGCGGAACTCGGCAAGGTGGTGGGCGAGCGCACGTGGATCGTTCCGGGCAAGCCCTATGTGGCGGTGGCGACGCACGAGCGGCTACTGATCAACGGCCATCTGGGGGACGCCAAGGAGTTGCACATCTTCGAGAAACGCTCCGAGGGGCGCTTCGGTTGTGTGGGCGTGAGAAAGATGCCCGAGCCCGGCAGTGGCGACAACCGGTGGCGGGCGATGGCCGCGGTCCTGCGCGACTGCAGCGCGATCATGGTGGCCGATGCGGGCGTGCGACCCGAAGAGGTCCTCGCCGAGGAAGGGATTCTGCTGGTGCGCGCCTCAGGACTGATCGACGGCTGTCTGAACGCCATCTACACCGGAAGCGATCTCAAGAAAATCGAGCCCGCGCGCGCGCGTCAGTGCGGCGGCGGGACCACTTGCGGCGGCAACGGCATGGGCTGTTGCGCGTGACAAACATTTCGATTCTTTCGAGTGAATCGAATGGATCGATGCAAAACACCAAGGAGAACTGAAATGAAAAAGCCCACTTACCACATCCTCGTCTGCAACTCATTCCGCATGGCAGGCGCGCCGCAGGGCGTGTGCCGCACGAAGGGCGCGCCCGGCCTCATGCAGACGCTCGAAGAAGAAATTCTGGATCGCGGGTTGGACGCGGCGGTCACCGCGACAGGCTGTTTGAAAGTTTGCGATCGTGGTCCGGCTATGGTAATTTACCCGCAAAATTACTGGTACGGCAACGTGACCGAAGACGCGATCGGGGAGATTCTCGACGCGCTTGAGGCCGGCGGGCCGTGCGAGAAGTACCTCATCGCGTGAGTGCGCGGAGCGGGGTGCGTCAAGAGGGTGTCGCCATCGGGCGGCTTGATGGACAAAGGAGGCCAACCATGATCCTGAGCGCGAGAAACCAACTGAAGGGCGTCGTGAAGTCGATCACGAAGGGCGCCATCAACAACGAGGTCGTCATCGAGTTGCCCGGCGGCACGCTGATCACCTCGATCATCACACAGGGCGCGTGCAAGGCGTTGAAGCTCAAGAAGGGCAAGACCGCCTACGCGATCATCAAGGCGTCGAACGTCTTGATCGGCGTCGACGAATAAGCGTGGCGCGAGGGGAGGGCGCGCCGGGTCGGTTCTCCCCTTTGCGCGCGTCGGAAGGTTGGAGACATGCCCGCAGTTCAGAAGCGCGATCATCAGCTCTATTTTCTCTATGGGTCGAACGCGAACCCCAAGCAGATCGCGGCGCGCGGAGGCCAAGCCGTCCGGGTCGGCGTGGCACGGCTGGCCGACCACCGACTGGCTTTCTTCGGACACTCCGGCACCTGGGACAGCGGCGAGGAAACGCTCGTCGAATCGCCGGGCGACGACGCGTGGGGCGTGCTCTACGAATTGACTTTCGGCGACGCCGAGCGGTTGGACGGTTGGCAAGGCGTACGGTTGGACGGAAGCGGCCCTTATTTCCATTTTCCCGTGGAGGTGGAAGAGCTCGGCGGACACCGCCATGCGGCGCTCGTCTACCGGAAAGATTCGTGCCGCGAGGCGAGCCTGCCGAGCAGCGAACTGCTGTCGTTCATCGTCGAAGGTGCGCTGGTGCAAGGTCTGCCGCCTGCGTACATCGCCCGACTCAGGGCGCTCGAAAGTCGGCGCGCCGCCTATCCCGTGCCCAAGCCCGGAAACGCACCGGGCGCTTTCACCTGCAACGGATGCGGCTGAACCGGCCAGAAGCGTCTGACGCACTGGTCAGTCGATGCCCTTGAAGACCTTCATCATGCGCAGCAGGGTGGATTGCGTCATTCGGATGGCACCGACCGGGCAGACCTCGTGGCAGCAACTGCAACTGATGCAGCGCCGACGGTCGAGCGCGGGACGCTTGGGCTCTCCCGACATCGCGATTGCGTGCGCCGGGCAGGCGTTCGCGCACTTGCCGCAGCCCACGCAGGTCTCGGCCGAAAAGGCGGGCCGCACCCAGACGAGCGCGCCGGCGCGGCGCACCAGCCAGTCGGGCACGAGCTTCAGGAGGTGGGCACCCGAAGGCACTTCGAACGCGCCGACCGCTACGGGGTCGCCCGTGCGCGCATAACTTTCGGCCTCGGCGTCCGCTTCGGAGCAGGCGAGATAGGGGACGCGCCGCACGTCGATGTGCAGCACGTCGCACAGCGCGCGGTCCAGCGCGAACGGGTTGTCCGACGCTGCGAGGAACTCCAGTGCGATGGGCCGTCCGTTGGCGGGGCCCTGGCCTTCCATGCCGACCACGGCGTCGGCCAGTGTCCACGAAGGCGGCACGACCTGCCAGAGCGTGCGTACGAGGCGGCCGAAAATTTCCGGTTTCGGGTGCAGGCGGTGAAGGGTTGTCTTGGCGTAGCCGGGCACCGAGCCGTAGATGTTTTTGACGGCGGCCGTGAGCATGGTGAGAGAGTGGCTTTTGACCTTCGGCAAGTTGACCACAAGGTCCGCCGCCAGCACTGGCGCGGCGACCGAGAACGCGAAGCCATCGCGCTCGAACGAGCGCACACCGGCCTGCTCGAACGAAATGAGCGGCACCTGTTCTTCGGCGCAAACCGCCGCCAGCCCCGACGCTTGCCACACGTTGTGCAGGTTTGCCGTGCTGGCCGGACTGTCGCCCACGCTCACCTGCGCGCCTGCGGCCTTGAAGCGCCGGATCACGTGCCGAACCACCTCCGGGTGGGTGGTCACGGCTTGTTCCGGCTTGCGCTCGGTGAGCAGGTTGGGCTTCAGCAGGACCCGCTTGCCGGCGACGGGCCGCTGGCCGCCCCAGCCGGCATGGGCGAAGACGCGGTCCACGGCCTCGGCAAGCGCAGGCCCGTAATCGGCGCAGCGGGCGAAGAATACGTCGGTTGGCATGAGTTCAGAATAGCAAAGCGGCTTTGGCTGGGCGAGTGCCGGTCTGGAAAAATCACACGGCGACTCAACGACTAACGGGCGGGACAAAGGCGCGCACGCGGCTAAGGAACATTCGATAGTCTTTTTGCTGACTGTGGCTCTGCGCGCTGACGATCAGATAGAAGCGTTGCTGGGCGGCGATTTCCGGCACGTAAGGGGCGGTGGCGCTCATCTGGCGCACGCCGTCGAGCCACCACGTGGCGGTCTGCGTGCGCGGGTCGTAACTCGCGCCGAAGGTATGCGTCACGCTGCGGTCGATCGGTTCCTTGCGCACGTTGTTGGGGTTCTGCACGTGCTTGTATTTCGGCCAGATGCCTTCCGAACTATGGACGGTTCCCGTCAGGCCCGGGCCGAATCCGCCTTCGTCCACATCGAGTTCCATGAAGCGTTCGAAACCTTTCGGGTCGCCCGAATAGTGGTCCTCTTGGCGGCCGTTGTGCTCGAACGGCATGAGCCAGACGGCGGGCCAGTGGTCGGGATCGTTGTCGGAGAGGCGCACGTCGAATTCGACGTAGAAGCCCGTGTCGCCGGGGAGGGCGGGCAGAAGGCCCGGTGTCTTCAGGTCGCGCGGCGCGCTCACGAGGTCGCCGCCGAGCGAAAGCGCGAGGACGACGGCGACGAAGAGAGCCGGGCGCGTGTGTCTCATGGGGAACTCCGGATTGGATTGACGGTTTTGAGTGAAAGGGTCTTCGGACGCGGTCAGTCTGTCAGTGTGTGGTACCACGTTTCCTGAAGCAGGAAGTACAGGCGGGCGTAGGCCTTGTCGGCGAGGCACGCCTTGGCCTTGTCGAGGTACGGCTTGACGACGGCGGGGGCTTCGCCCTTGGCCGTGCGTTCGCGAAGGCGCGTTTCGGCTTCCGCCACGCGTCGGGCGAGGTCGGCGGCGACGTTCGCGGGGACGGTGGCCGAGCCGCCGGTCACGCGGCCCTTGGCGTCGGGCTGGCGGAGCGCACGCAGGTCGTAGGGGCGGAGCTTGAGGGCGAGTCTGCCATTCGCCGACGTTTCCCCGCTGACGAGGTCGGCCGCGTCCGCGCCGCTCAGCGCGAACACGTGGTTCTCAAGGCCGTGGAACGTGTTGCCGTTGAGCGCCGAAACGCGCCAACCGCACTCCTGCGTCTTGCCGCCGAGGTCTTTCAGCGGTGACTTCCGCGCTGCGTCGTTCTCGAAGTAGCGGTCGTGCATGTTGACGCTGGCGGAGGGCGTGAGGGCGATGGGGGCGACCATCTCGGGCGCGGAGTCGACGGTGCGCGTGGCGTAGACCTCGGGGTCGGTCGCGCCGTGGCCGCGCCGCCAGCGCAGGTCGGCGGGAACCATGGAGTAACGGAAGACGATCTCGGGATCGTTCACGTAGAGCGCGGGGTCGATTCCTTGTTCGCGGGCCCACTCCAGCACGCGCCGCACTCTTTGCGCAGGTTTTTGTCCTCTGGATAGCGCAGCGCTTGGCGCGGGCCGAACTGCGCGGCTTGGCCTGCGACGCCCGGCACGAGCGTCGGGCGGTTGACGTTGGTGGGGGCCTTGTCGCCCTTCGCCTCGACCGCGTCGAAACCGTTGTCGAAGTCGAGGTGGAAAAGCGTTTCGAGCGGTTCGCGCTCGCGCGGGGGCGGCGACTTCTTGAGCGCCGCGATCTGCGCAGGGGTGGCTTTCGGGGCGGGGGTGAGCGTGAGGCGGTCTGCGAAATCCGCTTGGATCTCCTCGGCCGTGAGCGGGCGGTCGAAGATTTTGAGTTCGTCGAGCGCGCCGCCTGCGGCGCGGGCGTTACAGGGGGAGTTTCCCGTGCCGATGAGGATGGGTTCAAGAGGGGCGAGCGGTTTCCACGTCGTTTCGCGCTCGGCTTTACCCTCTCAACAGAACTGCCATGCGCCCGCCGATCCTGCCGCCGACGAATCGCGCTGGACGTTCCGGCGGTCCGTAGTATACGCTGTTCATGCGGTTTTCGATGATGGCGAAGGGAGGGGGCGTGAAAACAGTTTGGGGACTCGTGCTGGGGTTGCTCGGCGCGTTCGCAACCGTTGCGCAGGAGGAGAAGTTGGCCGACGTCGCGCCGAAGACGGGGTGGGACTCGCTTCCGCCTTTGAAAATTTCCGTCGACGATTGGCCGTGGTGGCGTGGGCCGCATTTCGACAATGTCGCGCCCGCCGGACAGCATCCGCCGCTGACGTGGGGAGTTGGCAGCAACGTCGTGTGGTGCGTCCGCGTTCCCGGCACCGGCCACTCGTCGCCCTGCGTTGTCGGCGACCGCATCTATGTGACGTCCGGCGAAAAAACCAAGGAGCGGGCGGCGGTGTGGCTTTTCTGCCTCGACCGGACGACCGGCAAAACCCGATGGCGCACCGAGATCTACAATGGTCCGCCGCCGAAAATGCACCCCGACAACTCGGTGGCGTCCGCGACGCCCGCCTGCGACGGCGAGCGCGTGTTCGTGCCGGTTCAGGAACACGCGTCGGTCTCGCTGACTGCGGTCGGGGCGGACGGTTCGGTGCTGTGGAAGGCACCGGTCTCGCCGTACAGCACCATTCAGGGCTTTTCGGCTTCCCCGACCCTTTACCGTTCCGCCGTGATCGTGCCGGTCGAAGGGCCGAAAGGGTGCTATCTGACGGCGTTCCACCGGAAGACCGGCGAAGTGACGTGGCGGCGGACGCTCCGCACGTCGATCGAGAGCTACGCTCCAGTCGTGGTCGGCCGCGTGGCGGGCCGCGAGCAACTGCTGCTGATCGGCGGCACGAGCACGCGCGGCTACGATCCGTCGAACGGCGACTTGCTGTGGGAGTGCGAAGGCCCCGCGCGGACTTGCGTGGCCGCGCCGGTTTTCGACGACGGGAAGGTCTATGCGACGGGCGGGTATCCCGGTCGCCAGTTCCTTGCCATCCGCGCGGACGGCAAGGGCGACGTCACGAAAAGCCATTTGGCGTGGTCGGCGGACGCCAAGGTGGGGTATGTGCCGTCGCCCGTGCTGCGCGATGGTCTGGTGTACGCGGTGGCCGACCAGGGGCTGATGCGGTGTTACGATACGGCCGACGGGCATATCCTCTGGGAGCACGACTTCAAGGCCCCCTTCTATTCGTCGCCGGCGCTGGTGGGCGGCTCGCTTCTCCTGTTCGACCGCAAAGGCAAGGGATACGTGGTGCCTGCGGGACGTCTGGCGGGGCCCATCGCGACCAACGAGTTGCCCTCCGGGGTGTTCGCCACGCCGGTGGTGTTGGAGAGCCGCATTTATCTGCGGACGCTGACTGATTTTTATTGTTTGGGACGCTGATTGTCGGTAGCGGTGGCACGCATCAAAGGAGCGCGCGTTGAAGATTGCAATTGTTCCGAATGCGTTCAAGGGAAGTCTGACGGCTTCCGAGGCGGCCGCCTGCATGGAGCGGGGGTTGCTGAGGGCACTGCCCGGCTGCGAAGTCGTCAAGGTCCCGGTTGCGGACGGCGGGGACGGCACGGCGCGGGCGGTTGCGGAGGCCACCGGCGGCCGGTGGGTGGCGTGCGAGGCGCGCGATCCGCTGGGCCGGCCGATCGAGTCTGGGTTCGGGCTGTCGGGCGACGGGCGCACGGCGGTGATCGAGATGGCGCTCGCGAGCGGGTTGGCGTTGCTGAAGCCTTCGGAGCGGGATCCGCTTCTGACGAACACGGTCGGCACGGGCGATCTGATCCGCGCGGCGCTCGACCTCGGCGCGACGCGTCTGCTGATCGGGATTGGCGGCAGCGCGACGAACGACGGCGGGATGGGCATGGCGCGCGCACTGGGCTATCGCTTCCTGGACGCGGACGGCGGCGAGCTGGACGGCACCGGCGCGTCGCTCGCCCGCGTGGTCCGCATCGACCGGAGCGGCGTCGACGCGCGCCTCGGAGCCGTCGCGGTTGAGGCGGCCTGCGATGTGGACAATCCGCTTTTCGGACCGCACGGCGCGGCCTGCGTGTAGGCGCCGCAAAAAGGCGCGACACCCGAGACGGTTGCGATTCTGGACGACGGTTTGCGTCGCTTGGCGGACGCCGTGCGCGCGGACTTGGGCGTCGACGTGTCGGCGTTGCCGGGCGGAGGCGCGGCGGGGGGCTTGGGCGCGGGGCTGGTGGCGTTTCTCGGCGGTCGACTGATGCCCGGCGCAGATTTGGTGATCGGCGTGTGCGGCGTGGCGTCGAGGATCGAGGGCTGCGACTTGGTGATCACCGGCGAGGGACGGTTGGACGGTCAGACGGTTTTCGGCAAGGCGCCGGCGGGCGTGGCCAAGGTCGCGAAGCCGCGCGGCATTCCGGTGATCGCGATCTGTGGTTGTCTGGGTCCGGACGTCGAGAAGGTGCGCGAGGTCGGCATCGACGCCTACTTCTCGGCCCTGGAGGAGCCGGTCGCCGAGGCCGACCTGCCTGTCCACGGGCCGGGGATGCTCGAACGGTGCGCGGAGCAGGTAGGGCGGCTTCTGGCGCTGGGGAAGGCGCTGTAAGTTCGGCGCGGGTGCAAGGAGGGCGGGGAGCGTATGGGCGAGTGGGGCGTGATGGCGTGCGTGACGGCGAGCATCGTGTTGATGATCGCGCTGACGTCGAAGTTCAAGTTCAACATTTTTCTGTCGATGTTCGTCGTTTCGCTGTTCTTGGGGCTCGCGACGCTGCCTGCGGCCGATGTGGTGCCGGCGGTGAAGGAGGGCTTCGGGGGCACGATGAAGTCCATCGGCGTGATCATCGTGCTGGGGATCATGATCGGCTTGCTGCTGGAGAAGACGTCTGCGACGACGAGCCTGGCGCTGGCGATTCTGCGGCTGACCGGCAGGCGGCGGGCCGACTTGGCTGTCGGGCTCACGGGGTTTGTGACGGGCATCCCGATTTTCTGCGACTCGGGCTTCGTGGTGCTGAGCGGGTTGAACAAATCCCTCGTCGCCCGGACGGGGCGGCCTCCGGCATATCTGGCGACGCTTTTGGCGGTCGGCCTCTATTCGGTTCACTGCCTGATTCCGCCGCATCCCGGCGCGTTGGCGGCGGCCGGGATCATGAAGGCGGGGGTGGGGTCGCTACTCGGCCTGGGGCTGTTGCTCGCGGTGCCGGGGGCGCTGGCGATGGGCGCGGGGTCGATGGTCGTGTCGCACGCCAACGATTCGTATTTCTGGGTGGTGACGCGTTTCTCGGGCATCCGGCCCGACCAGACGCTGAAGACGTTTACGACGGCCACGGCCGTCGTGGGCGCGACCGTGTTCGCGGCGGTGCTGGCCTGCGCCAAGGTGATGTTGTAGGCCTTATGGAAAAAGAACGGCCCGGTCGACGCGCGTCGGCCGGGCCCGATCATTTGTGCCGCACGGCGGCCGGGCTCACTTGTTCTCGGACTTGCTTCCGCGCCACGCGCCGACGAGCATGAAGGCGCCGAAGACGAGGAGCACGAGGCCCCAGATCAAGTTGATGTTGATGCCCAGCGAGACCGAGGCGGACGCTTTGATCGCGCCGTAGCCGGTGAGCAGCAGACCGATGAGGGTGAACATAAGGCCGATCGGCCAACGAATGTCGAGTCCCATAACTTCAGTTTCCTTTCAGTGGCGAGGCTTACCAGAACAGAAGGTTCAGAATCGCGCAGCAGATGAGGAGCGCGATGCCAACGACGGCCGGTTTCTGCCAGAACGGCTGGTCGTGGTCGACGATCTTCGGCGTGAGCGAATAGACGAGGCCCTTGAGTTCTCCGTCGGTCTTGGTCGACTTGGTGGCGAGCGAGATCACGAGCGTCAGCACGAAGCAGACGGTAAAGGCGACGGCCGCCAGCCAGAAGTTCTGGGCCATTTCGCTCGGGTACTCTTGCAGGACGGCGAGGTAACCGCCCTTGACGCCGGGCGCGTTGCCGTGGGCGATCGTAAGGGCGTGGAAGACCGCCGAGCCCGCGATGCCGCCGAAGAGGCCGAGGAAGGCACCGGTGCCGGTGGCGCGCTTCCAGAACATGCCGAGCAGGAAGGTCGCGAAGAGCGGGGCGTTCACGAAGCCAAACACGAGCTGGATGATGTCCATCGCGTTGTTGTACATGGCGGCGAAATAGGCGGCGGCGATGCTGAGCAGAATGCCCGCGACGGTCGTCGCCTTGCCGACCCAGAAGTAATGCTTGTCGCTCTTGCCGGGCGCGAAGTAAGCCTGGTAGAGGTCGTAGGTCCAGACGGTGTTGAAGGCCGTGACGTTGCCTGCCATGCCGGACATGAAGGAGGCGAGCAGGGCGGTGAGGGCGAGGCCGAGCAGACCGGCCGGGCAGTACTTCTTGACGAGCGAGAGGATCACGCCGTCGTAGTCGTACTCCTTGATGCTGTTGTAGACGGCCTTCTCGATCTGCTGGTCGTCCCTTTTGGCCTTGTCGGCGAGCGCGGCGGCGAGCTTCGTGGCGTCGACCTGCTTGCCGAGCGCTTTGTCGACGGTGGCCGCGAGGGCGGCGGGATCGGCCGTGTCGGCGGCTTTGACGGCGGCAACGGCCTTGACGTAGCACTCATGGGAGATGACCGGCGGCGGGACGCGGTAGTCCTTGTTGGGCAGCGAGGTGAGGGCGATGGCGATCATGCCGGGGACAATGACGAGGAAGGGGAAGAGCATCTTGGGCACGGCGGCCACGAGCGGCGTGTTGCGCGCGGCGGTCATGTTCTTCGCAGCCATGGCGCGCTGAACGACGAGGAAGTTGGTGCACCAGTAGCCGAAACTCAGCACGAAACCGAGACCGAAGACCATGGCGAAAACGTCCACGCCCATAGGATTTGCGGCGGGACCTGCGAGCAGGGGCTTCCAGGCGCTCGTCCAAGCGTCGGAGGCGTAGTGCATGCCGGTGGCGGCAGCGGTGGAGGTGGCGACGCCCTGCAGGGCGTTGTTCATGGCGTGCCAGCCGCCGACGTCCTTGAGGCCGAGGTAGACGACCGGCGCGAAACCGAGAACGATCATGAAGAACTGCAGCACCTCCGTGTAGATGGCCGAGGTCAAGCCGCCCTTGAGCACGTAGAGCAGCACCACGCCGGAACAGACCCAGAGGGCGAGATCGTAGTTCCATCCCAAGAGCTGGTTCAGCAGTTTGGCGAGCGCGTTCATCGAGATGCCGGAGGCGAAGATGGTCATCACGGCGAAGGCGACCGAATTGAGCGCGCGGACGCGTTCGTCGAAGCGCATCTTCAGATATTCGGGCACGGGGCGCGCCTTCGAACCGTAATAGAACGGCATCATGAAGATGGCGAGGAAGATCATTGCGGGTATGGCGCCGACCCAGTAGAAATGGGCCGTAGCGATGCCGTACTTGGCTCCGCTGGCGGCCATGCCGACCAGCTCCAGCGCACCGAGGTTGGCCGAAATGAAGGCCAGGCCGGTAACCCAAGTGGGGATCGAGCGGGCGGAGGTCAGGAAGTCCGCCGAGGTTTTCATGTATCGGGCGAGCGCCCAGCCGATGCCGAGCACGAAGACGACGTACGCGATCAAGACGGTGAAGTCGATCCACTGGAGTTGGATGGGTTGCATAGATTGTGGCGCCACTGAAACCATGGCTTCGGTCGGGACGTTGCGCACGCCATCAAGGCGTAACCCCGCAGTGTCTCGTCACGCATGGTTGGTCCTCATTATGGGAGGGAGGGGGCAAAAGTCAACCACCAAGATGTCGCGGTGAAGGACGGTTCTGTTTTCGTTTGACGCGTCGCGACAGTCAGCGATAATAAAAAACGAAAGTGAGGAAGCCGATGAAAATTTCGTGGCGGAAGGTGATGGTGATCGCGTGGTTGGCGGTTGGGTGGGGATGCGGGGGAATATGCGCGGACGTGCCGCTCGACAACAATCTCGTGGCGCTGTTTTCGGACATTCACGTGAATCCCGATCCGAACGTGCGGCATCAGAGGGACGGCCTCACCCGATGCGTTCGCGAGGTGTTGGCATGCAATCCGCGTCCGGCCAACGTGCTGTTCTATGGCGACCTGTCCATCGACCATGGCGAAACGAACGACTACCGTGTGCTCCGGGCATTGGTCAAGCCGCTCGAGGAGGCGGGCATCGCGTGGCATGTGTGTTTCGGAAATCACGACCGCCGAGCCGCCTTCTTTTCGGTTTTTCCCGATCGACGGAGTGCGGTCGTGGCTATTACGAACCGGCTGGTTTCTGTGATTCCCACGCCGCACGCAGACTTCATTCTTTTAGATTCGTGCCTCGAGGGGCCGGTCTACGGCGCAATCGACGACGCGCAGCGCGAATGGCTGAGGGCGACGCTGGCGTCTTCCCGGAAACCGGTGTTCGTGGGGGCGCACCATCCGATCCGCGAAACGAAGGTGGCCGATCTGTTGGTTGGGTGCGGACACTGCGCGGGCTATATTTATGGGCACAACCATGTCTGGCGGCCGCAGCGGGAACAGGACGTCGAGACGCTCGGACTTCCATCCACTGGCCATTGGGGCGACATCGGCTATGTGTTGGTGTCGATCGACGCCGATGCGGCGACATTTACGCTTCACCAGTTCGACTATTACGCACCCCGTCCGGCCGCGAAGCCCGAGGACGCGAAACCGGAATGGCAGGAGCGCACGCGCAAAAACGATGGACTCCAATGGCGGGTGCCGCTTCGTCCATGACCGGCGCGGCGCGTCCGGCGCAGGCTCGGAATCGCACGCGCGACGGAGCGGGTTGCGCGCGCGTGCGCTTCCACGATAAATCGAATTGACCGGGGAGAGTCACAAACGGTAACATGAACAAACCATGAGCGAGAACGAAGAGTCGAAGCCTGAAGAGCAGGACAACGGCGGAATTGTGCTGGATCTGAACTTTGCTCCGAGTTGGGCGCGGACATCCCCGGATGCGAATATCCAGCGCTATCGTGATGAACGGTTCGGGGGGGGCGACGAGGGCGAGGGACGTCGCGGTGGTCGCGACGGATACCGCGAACCGCGCGCTCACCGCGACTTTGGCGATCAGGATCGCCGCCGCTCCGAGCGCAAGCCGCGCCGGGAGTTGGAGCGCGGGCCGCGCTTGGATATGCCGCGTCCCGAGTCGCGAGGGGCCGTCGCCGATCTGCGCGGACCGCGTCCGGATGGCGGTGCCCGTCCCGAGCGGTTTGATCGTCGCAGTGTCCGTCCGCCTCGTCCGGAATTCCCGCCGCTTCCCCTTGAGATTCGCGTGCTGCCTGAGCAGAAGGCGCTCGGTGCCGTCATCCGACGCATTCAGACGTCGCACCGCGCGTTTCCTCTCCGCGACATTGCCTGGCTGTTTCTCGACAATCCCGCCTCCTGCCTGGTTCGCGTCGAACCGCAGAAGGATCAACAAGTTCCGCTTTTCCAGTGCAAGGTGTGCGGCATGCCCGCGCTCTCCGAAGAGGAGGTCCGCGCGCATCTCGTCAACCGCCACATGGACGATTTCTTCGAGGTTGAGGAGGTCGACTGCGAGCCCCCCAGCGGCGCGTTCGTCTGCGTGGCGCGCTGCGGCATGAGCGGCGAGCTGCTGGGACCGCCCAACCACCACAGTTTCAACGCCAAGGTTCAGGAACTGCTTCGAACGCGTTTCCCGAACATGACCGAGGAGAGCTATCGGTCGCGGATCGAGACGGTGCGCGAGCCGGAGGTCATCGAGCAGTGGCGCCAGCAGTGTACGCGCAAAAAGATCTACCGCCGCAAGGGGGCGGCCCCGACGGTGGTAGAGCCTGTGGCCGCGCCGGTCGAAGGTGCGGCGTCGGACCAGGAGGCGAGTGCTCCGGTTGAGGCTGAGCCTGCGCCCAAGGCTCCGCCCATGGAGCGCGACGTCGCCGAATTGGTCTTCATGCGGGAAATCCTGCCCGAGCAAATTGCGAGCGTCCGCCACCTGATCTGTACGGCGGCGGTCGCGACGCAGACGACGAGTCGGCCACTTTTCTATGCGCTCCGCGACACGCTGAACCGCGAGCGCCGTTTCCCCGCGTCGCTCTTCTTCGCACTGCGCGGCGCGTTCCGCCACCGCAACCTGCACCTTTTCCGCGTGAACGATCCCAAGGGGCAGGACTTCGTGATGCTCAAGACGCCGTCGGTGTTGGACCCGGCCCATACGGTGCAGACGCTGCGGGACGTGCTGGCCTACGTCAACGAACACGCGGCGTGTACCAAAGCCGAACTGGTGTCCGCGTTGGCGGGCACCGACGAGGCCAAGATCAAGGAAACGCTTGTTCAATTGGCTTGGTTGGTCGAGAAGGGCCATGTCGTCGAATTCTACAACGACGTGCTGAGCGCGCCGCTCGACTATCCGGCGTTCCGTTTCCTGCCCGGCGAGAAGCAGGGGCAGGGGGGCGCGGGCAGTCGGCGTCCGGAGACTTCGGTGACCGCGCCTGATGCGTCGGCCCAACCGGCAGCGTCCGTTTCGGTACCCGAGACCCAGCCGGAGAACGACGCAGGGGAAAAATCCGACGCGGGCGTTGAGGACTCGGCTGTTGTCGCTGAATCCTCGCTCGTCGCCGAGGTTCCTCCCGTAGAATCCGTTCTTCCTGCGGAACCGGTGTCTGCCGAGGCCGTGGCGTCGGCTGCGGAGCCTCCTGCGCCGATCATTGAGTGACGGCGGCGCGTGCCGCTTGCCTCTGGACCGAGGCGAATCGAACGGGGTGTCCGCGCCTGACCTGTGAGGTCGCGGGCACCCTTCTTCTTGATCAGGGCTTTGCGATAATGACGCGTCGCCCCTCGACGCGCAGTCGGCCGTCGGACAGCAGCCGCAGCGCCTCGGGATACGCCAGATGCTCTTGGACTTGGATGCGCGCGTGCAGCGTCTCGGGCGTGTCGTCGTCGAGGACGGGCACGCTGCGTTGGACGATGATCGGCCCCGTGTCGGTTCCTTCGTCGACGAAATGCACCGTGCAGCCGGCCACCTTGGCCCCGTAGTCGAGAGCCTGCTTCCACGCCTCCAATCCGGGGAAGGCCGGAAGCAGGGCGGGATGAATGTTCAGGACCCTGTTCGGGAACGCGTTGAGGAGGCCTGGCTTCACGATGCGCATGAAGCCCGCAAGCACGACGATATCGACGCCGTGCTCCTTCAGGAGGTCGATGCCTCGCTGCTGAGCTTCGCCGTCCAGCTTGGTTTTGAACGGGGCGCAGTCCAGCCATGCGCAAGGAACGCCGTGCGCCCGGGCGCGATCCAAGATTTTGGCGTCTGGCACGTCCGAGAGCACGAGACGCATTTCGGCGTTGAGCGAGCCCGCTTGGATGGCATCCAGCAGGGACTGCATGTTCGAACCCGAACCCGAACCCAACACGCCGATTCGAAGCGGTGCGGAGAGTGTAGTCATGAGAAAAAGTATAGCGGGATTGGTCGGTCGACGAAACCACAAAAAAGCCGACGGCGGTTTCCGCCGTCGGCTTGTGCCTGATTTGCAACGGCTTGCCCGTTCGTTATTTTTTCAGCGCGTTGTCGAGCTTCTTCTGCAGGTCGGTCGCCGTTTTGTCGGCGTCCTTGCTGGCGTCTTGGGACGTCTGCTGCGCCTGCTTGATGGCGCTGTCGAGCTGAGCGCCCGGCGTAGGCTCTTTTTTCTTGCAGCCGGCAAAGGCGATCGCGACGGCGACCGCGAGTGTGAACATCGTCATGCGTTTCATGTGGGTCTCCTTTCGTTTCGCGCAACATGCGCGCAACTTGCTGAAAGCTTCAATATCAAAAAAAGCGTTCCCTAACAAGCGCGAACGCCCGCTATTAGTGCGGCAGCGGCTCGACGTAGACGTTTCGGAATTCGACCGGTCCGCCCTCGCTCTGGAGGCAAATCTGGCCGGCTGGGGCATAGGTGTCTTTGCCTCGATTCTGCAAGACGCCATTGACACTGGACTCGATTGTGGTGCCGCGGACGACGATGTCGACGCTGTTCCATTCTCCGTCTGGCTTTTCAGAGCTGGCGGCCAGTTTCTTGACGGAACGGTGCTTGGGATTGTCGAGGCCGTTCAGCGTGGCCTGCGAAAGTAGCACGAAATCGCCCGCGCTGCCTTTCTTGAGCTGGGTCTCGATAGCCTTGGGAAGGAAGAAGGTGTCGGGACCGGTCTTGAGGACGAATATCCCGCTGTTCATCTGCTCGGCGCTAGCGTACCACCGGTATTCGACATGGAGCTTGAAGTCGGCGTAGTTCGCGACGGTGGCGAGATATCCGAACGGTTTGCCGGTGCAACGGACCACGCCATCCGCGACGGTCCACGTTTTGTCGGGGTCGCTGCCGGGTTCGGCCGTTACCATCTTTGTCCAGCCGGTGAAGTCTCTGCCGTTGAAAAGAACGGTCTTTTGTGTCGGGCGGATGGCGGCAGTCGGGGCCGATGTTTCCGCAGCGGTGGCGCTCAAGGCGCAAAGCAATGCAAACACGGCGACAGATCTCATGAATGGTCCTCCAAGAATGATGAATGCCTTTTTTATATTTAAGCAAAGGCGAGCCTTCCGACCAAGCTCATTCTGCATCCATGTGCCGCGGCGGGCGCGATTCAGTTTTGTTGGAACTGAATCGCGCCATTTAGGATTAGGATTAGGATTACGATTACGATTAGGATTACGATAAAGAAGGGTATCCACCAACAGAACTGCCATGCGCCCCCCCGAAGGTTTCTTAAAGACGATGGGTCGTCCGTTTGCTATACTGCCGTTTGGCTGGTATAGACAGGGTAGTAAATTAAGGAGCGGGTCGTGACAAGCCATACTGGGTGGAATTGGCGATTGGGCTTACGTGCGTTCGGGACTATGGGGGCGCTGTTTCTCGCGATGGAACTTCCTCTGCTTGCCGACGACACGCTCGTAGCGACCGGAGCGGCATGCCGGTATCAGGTGCCGACGAGCGACGCGGACGGCAAGAACTGGACAACTGTCGCGTTCGACGACTCGTCGTGGGAGCTGGGCACGAGCGGAATCGGCTATGAAAACGGGTCTGGCTACGCGTCGCTGTTCGGCGCGACTGTGCCGTCTAAAACGGTGACGTTCTGTGCGCGCTTTGCCTTCAACATTGCAGCATTGACGAACTACGACAGCCTCATCTTGAGCATGAAATACGATGATGGTTTTGTCGCCTATCTGAACGGCGTCGAGGTCGCACGGGCGAATGCGCCGGAGACTCTGCTCTACAGTTCAACGGCGACCGCGTTGCACGCCGATACCGAAGCCGTGGTTTTCCAAGACTATGATATCAGCGCCTATTTACCGCTGCTCCAAACGGGGACGAACGTGTTGGCGGTCCATGCGCTGAATGACAGCAGCAGCAGCTCGGACTTTCTCATGCTTCCGGAACTGACCGCCACGCAGCCCAGCCTCTTCACGAACGTCGTGATCAACGAGTTCATGGCGGTCAACGATTCGACGGTAAAGAACTCGCTCGGCAAATACGGGGACTGGGTGGAGCTGTATAACCCCTTTTCGACCAACGTGAATTTGGCCGGGTGGTATCTGACGGACAACGCCTCCAAGCTCACGAAGTGGCAGTTCCCCAGCGGGTCCGCTTCGACAATCTCCGCCAAGAGCTATCTGCTGGTCTGGACAGACGACAAGTCGTACTCGCTGACGAACAGCGAACTGCACACGAGCTTCTCGCTGAAAGGCGAAGGGGAGTATCTCGGACTTGTGCGCCCCGACGGCGTGACGGTCGTGCATCAGTACGCGCCGACGTTTCCGGAACAGTACGGCGACATCTCTTACGGTCTCGGAGAGACGGGGGAGAACCGTTATTTCGCGACGCCGACGCCGGGCGCGGCGAACGCGTTCGATGGCGGGAGCAACGAAGTCGGCGGCGTTAAGTTCAGCCCCAAGCGCGGCGTCTACACCAACGCGATGCCGCAGGTCGCGGTCACGGCGTCGACCGAAGGCTCCGTAATCCGCTACACGACCGACTGCGAGGCACCGACCGAGGCGGGCGCGCTTTATTCCTCGCCGTTCGACCTGTCGCATACGACGGTCTTTCGCGCCGCCGCCTACAAGAGCGGGTTCGCGCCGTCGGCCGTTTCGATTGCCACCTACACCAACGTCCCGACTTTCTCCGCCGGGCAGGATCAGTCGATCAATCTCACGGTGACGGACAGCGTCAACCTCTACGCCTCGGTCGAGAACCCGGGCGGTGCGACAAACGAGGTGCATTATGTCTGGTCGTGTTCGTCCGCCGACGGTTCCGTCACGTTCGCCAACGCGACGCAAAGCGTGGCGACGGCCACGTTCACGCAGGCAGGCGTGTACGAGTTGGTTCTGACTCTCTCCTACGGGCAGTTGGTGACGAACCGCTCCATCATCGTCACGGTTTCGACGACGAACACGCTGAATCAGATTCCGTACAAGGAGGGCTTCGAGTCGTATGCGCTCAATTCGACGCTGATCGGCGTTCACGGTTGGTACGGAGCCGACGCCGAGTTCGCCGTGATCGCGACTAACCGGTTTGCATCGGCTCCGGGCGGCACGCCCCTGTCGTGCGCACATACGCAGAGTTTGGGATACAGCGGCAGCGTGACGAACGAATTCGCCGAAATGGCCGGATTGACCAACATCTGCATGGACATGCTCATCGGCACTCAACAAGGGGATGACGATCAGCCCGTGCTCGACTCGGATGTGCAATTAGGCCTCCGCTTCAACGAGGCCCGGCATCTGGTCGTGTGGCATGGCGTGCCCGGCAGCACCAACCAGTGGACGGAAATTACCGATGTGGCAGCACAATCCAACGCATTCGTCCGGCTGACGGTCATGGCCGATTACGCCCGCGACGTTTCGGGGTCCTTCAAGTTCCGGGTATGGGTCGACCGCGTGGCCGTGACGAATCCGACCGTCTGGTTCGAGAGCGCGTGTACGAACCGGAACTATCTCAGCAGAATCGTGTTTCAGGGCGAGGGACAGGTCGACGATCTGGTGGTCGACGACTACAACTCGATGTTGTACCGCCGCATCGTCGCCTCGTCCGGCGCGCACGGGTGTGTGGATCCGTCCGGTGAGCTGTACGTCCCCGTCGGGACTTCGACGAACATCGCGGTGTTGCCCGACACATTCTATGGCGTCCGTTCCGTATTTGTCGACGGTCAGAACATCGGCTCGACGGGAAACTACACCTTTACGAACGTCTGTGACGAGCACACGCTGGCGGCCGATTTTGCGGCGCGCCTGACCGCGTCCGGCGTGCCGGAACTCTGGCTCAACGGGCTGAATCCTGCTTGGGTGGACAATTTCGAAGCCCACGCGCGGGAGGATTCTGGCGGCGACGGCATCGACAATGGTCAGGAATACGAGGCTGGGACCGACGCCACGAACGCGCAGAGTGTGTTCATGATCGACCTGCGGATGGACGACGGTGCGTCCGTTCTTTCGTTCCCGACGGTGCCTTTCGTGGATGCCTTCGGATTGAGTCGGAGGCGGCACTATGCGCTCGAAGAGTCGGAAGACTTGACGGCGGACGGATGGCGGGACGTCGAGGGGTGGACCGACGTCGTGGGAGACGGCCAGCCGGTCGTCTACACGAACAACTTTGTGGGAACGATCCGGTTCTTCCGCGGCCGTGTCTGGTTGGAGCCTTAAAAATGGTTTGTTCGCAAACGGGCGGCATGGTTTTGGCGTCTCCCGCGAAACGCGTGCGCGCGGAATTGTCCGTCGAAACGATTTGGATCGGGACGACGGTGTGTCCGGAATGTCCGGTCTGGCGTGTGTGGTACGACGACCGGCTGATGGTGGATGCCTCGACGATCGGCCTCGCGGGCGAGCGCGGCCCGCTCGCGTATGGCCTGAGCCTCGTCAAGGCGGCGCGGCATCGTTCTCAAACCGGTATCGGACCGGCGCGGTCGCTGGTCGCGCGGTTCGCGGCCCGCGACGGTCGCGAGCTGGAGGTGACGTTGCGCGTGACGGACCAGAGCGCGTTCTGCGCGGCGCGGATTCCCCGTCGGCGCAAGCCGCCAATCGGCGACCTGTCCGTCACGCGTTTCCCCGAAGGCTCGGTGCTGCTGGGAAAAGAAGAAACGCTCAACGTCCAACGCTCAACGCTCAACGCTCAAGGTTTAAATCCGCCCTCCGCCCTCCGGCCTCCGACCTCCGATCTCCGCCCTCCGCCCTCCGATGCCGTCGGCCCGCAGGTGCGTTTCACGCCGAGCGGCAAGTTGGCGGCGTGGTGGCGGCACGGGGCGGAGCAGCACGCGGTTTTTTTCGACCGGCCGGGCGACTTGGCGGTGCGGCGGTTTGGGGCGCTGGAGAAGATCGACGCGCTGCCGGTGGCGGACGGGCGGCAGGGATGCGGGCACCTCTTCCTGACGGTGCCGTTCACCAAGGCCGCTCTGCCCGCGCCGATTTACGGCGAGGTGCTGACCCCGGCGTTCTGCGCGGCGTTCGAGACGATCATGGGCCGTGGCGACGCGGGCGAGGATTTCTGGATGATGCGCGGCGAGCCGGGGGAGTTCGCGGTGGCTGCGCGGCGGCAAGGCGGCGCGTGGCGCGTGGCAGGCGTGACGGCGCTTGCGCAGACGTTGACCGTGCGCTTCGAGGATTTGTGGCTGCGGACGCCGCCTGAGTTGCGGGCGCTGCGCTACGCGGTCGACATTCAGCGTGATCCGGTTGGTGACGAGGCGGGCAACTGCGTGGAGGAATCGTTCGCAAACCAGGCACCGGACGTGCGGGTGGCGCTGGACCTCGCGGCAAATGGCGGCTTCCTGCTGACGTTCCGACCGCAAGCAAACTAGATGAAGTGGGGGGGGCGATGCGGAAGACGTGCGGAATCTCGATGGTGCTGTGTGCGACGCTGGCGGGTTGGGCGACCGCAGCGGAAACTCCTCTGGCGTGGCCGACGGTCACTCGCGACAGTAAGCCGTGGGCGTACAACCACTGGCCCGGGTCGGCGGTGGACCCGCAGAGCATCAGCAACGAGTTCCGGCGCTACGCCGAGGCGGGGCTGGGCGGCGTACACATCATTCCGATCTACGGCGTGAAGGGCACAGCGGCGCGGCAGATCGCGTATCTGAGCCCGAAGTGGATGGAGATGTTCGCGTGCGCGGCTGAGACCGCCCGGTCGCTGGAATTGGGCGTGGACATGACGACCGGTTCGGGCTGGTGTTTCGGCGGGCCGCAGGTGACGCCCGAGCACGGCGGCTGGACGTTTTCCGTGAAGACGTATGCGGCGCGCGCGGGCGAACGGCTTACGAACGCGTTCGACCGGTCGACGCTGCAGGCGCTGCGCGCGGTCGGGCCGGACGGCGCGGCGACCGACCTGCTGCCGCGGCTCGGCTCGGACGGACATGTGGCATGGGAGGCCCCCGGCGCGGGCTATCGCGCGGTGGCGCTGACGGCGGGGCCGGCGAAAGGTCCGGCGGTGAAGCGGGCGGGGCTTGGCGGCAAGGGCCTCATGATCAACCCGTTCGACGCGGCGGCGATGGCGCAGTATCTGGAATCCTTCACGAAGGTTTTTCCCTTGGGTGGCACGGGGCCGTTGCCGCGCGCGATGTACCACGATTCGTACGAGTACTACGGCACGTCGTGGTGCGCGGGCTTTCTGGAGGCGTTCGCGAAACGGCGCGGCTATCGGCTGGAGGACGAGCTGGATGCGTTCGCGGGGTTGGGCGACGCCGACCGCGCGGCGCGGGTCATGGCCGACTACCGCGAGACGCTTTCCGACTTGATGGTGGAGGATGTCTTTCCGCAGTGGATCGACTGGTGCCGGGCGCGCGGCATCCTGACGCGCAACGAGGCGCACGGCGCGCCTGCGAATCTTCTCGACCTCTACGCGCTGGCGGACATTCCCGAGACCGAGATGTTCGGGCACGGCGGGGCCGATCCGCTGGTGTCGCGCTACGACGCGGACTTCGGCAAGGCGGACCGCAATCCGTTCATCGCCAAAATGGCGTCGTCGTCGGCGCACGTGAAGGGTACGACGCTGGCGTCAGCCGAGTTCGGCACGTGGCTGGCGGAGCACTTCCACGAGACGCCAGAGGAAATCAAGTGCTTGGCGGACTTGATGTTCGTGAGCGGCATCAACCATCTTCTCTATCACGGCACCTGTTTTTCTGCGGACGACGCGGCGTGGCCGGGCTGGCTCTTTTACGCTTCGACTCAGATGAACCCGCGCAATCCAATTTGGCACGACGTGCCGCTGCTCAACGCGTATCTCGCCCGGACGCAGGCGGTGTTGCAGTCCGGCAGGCCGTCGAACGACGTGCTGGTGTACTGGCCGATCCACGATTTCTGGGCCGAGAAGGGGGCACCGGTGCGGCAGTTGACGGTGCATGATGCGGCATGGATGACCAACCAGCCGATCGGGCGGACGTCGGCTTCGCTATGGCGGCTGGGGATCGGTTTCGACTACGTGTCCGACCGGCTGCTGGATCGGCTGACGGTGAAAGGCGGGCGGCTGGCGACGGCCGAGGGCGCGGCGTACGAGGCGCTGGTGGTGCCGTCGTCGCGGCTGATGCCGGCGGCGACGTTCGGACACCTGATGCGGCTGGCGGAGGCCGGCGCGAAGGTGGTTTTCTGCGACCGTCTGCCGGGCGATGTGCCGGGATGGGGCGACCTCGCGGCGCGGCGCGCACGGCTGGCGTCGGAAACGGGGCGGCTGGCGTTCAGCGCCGCAGGCGCGCCGGGCGTGCGACGCGCCGTCGTGGGCGCGGGCGCGGTCTATGCGGGCCGGGGCGACGAGGCGTTGCGGCTGTGCGGCGTGCGGTGCGAGCTGGAGGGCGCACCGGCGGGCGTGCGGTTCATCCGGCGGCGGGTCGCGGACGGCTATTTCTATCTGGTCGTCAACCACGGCATGAAGACGTTGAACGGCTGGGTGCGGCTGGCGGTCCCGGCGGCGGGCGTGGCGGCGATGGACGCGATGGACGGCCGGATCGGCGCGGCGGAGTCGCGGCCGGCGGTCGGCGGCGGCACGGACGTGCGGCTTTTCGTGGAACCGGCCGGTTCGCTGATTCTGCGCACGTTCGACGCACGTCCGGCAACGGGCGGGGCGTTCCGTTTCGTGCGTGCGGGGCGGACGCTGCAGGAGGTCGCGGGGCCGTGGCGGGTGCGCTTCGCCGAGGGCGGACCGACGTTGCCGAAAACGTTCGAGACGGCGGTGCCAGGATCGTGGACGGCCAACGGCGACCCGGAAACGGTGCGTTTCGGCGGCACGGCGGTGTATCGGACGAGCGTCGAAGCGGTGGAGGCGTGTGTGGGACGTCCCGTGACGCTCGACCTCGGACGCGTGGAGGTGAGCGCGCGCGTGCGGCTGAACGGAAAGCCGGTCGGCGCGGCGCTGATGACGCCGTACCGCGTGCTGTTGCCGGACGGGCTGCGGGCCGGGCGGAACGAGCTGGAGGTGGAGGTGACCAACCTCGGCGCGAACCGCATTCGCGATTTGGACGAACGCGGCGTGGCGTGGCGAATCTTTGAGGACATCAATTTCGTCGATATCCGTTACAAGGGGTTTGACGCGCGGCGGTGGCCTGTGCAAGACTCTGGATTGATCGGGCCGGTGAGGTTCACCGCGTGCGGCGAGTGACGCAGACGGACGGAACAGAGGAGAGGACATGACGACAACGGTCAATGGGATGGCGGTCGCGGAGGACAAGATCGCCGAAGAGGTCGGGCGGATGCGCGAGAACTACGAGGCGTACGTTCGGGAGAACGGCGGAGAGCCGGGCGAGGCCGAGTTGCGGGAGTGGGCCGAAGAAAATCTGATCGAGGCCGAGCTGTTCCGCCAAGAGGCGGCGGCTCGTTTTCCAGAGCCGTCGGACGCGCGCGCGCAACAGTTCATTCGCGAAAACGCGGATGCGTTCGAGGCGGTGCCCGAGGCCGAACGGCTGATGCAGAGCAAAGACGCGCTGCGCGCCCGCGCGCTGATGAAGGAAATCCGCAAGGGGGTCGTCCATCCGGATGCGGACGAGGTGCGCCGCTACTACGATGAGAATCCGGAAGAGTTCGTGATGCCGGAGGTGCTCCGCCTGTCGCACATCTGCCGCATCATCGGAGTGGGCGGAAGCAAGGCCGAGTTGTTTTTGGATCTGTTGCGGCTGAAGTCCGAGATCGACAATTACCAGATTCCTTGGGTCGAGGCGGTCGAGCAATATTCCGACACATTCGAGCGTGACCGCGGTGTGTTCGAGCCGGTCTCGCGGGGCGAGTTTCCGCAGGATATCGAAGACAAACTGTTTGCACTCGAGCCGGGGACCGTCAGCGACGTGATCGAGTTCGGCGAACGCACGCTGCACCTGTTCAAGCTGCTGGCGAAAGACCCGCCCGCGCCGATGCCGTTCAAGGAGTTCCGCGACTCCATCGCTTCGATGCTCTTCAACCGGAAGTGCCAGACGGCGCTGGAGGCGTTCTACGACGCGCTGAAAGCCAAGGCGGTTATTCGGCGGGAGGCGTGACGGTCGGCGCGCGTTCGAGAGCTTGTAACAGCGCTTCCGACACGAGGGGGCAGCCAGCCGCTCGGGCATGAATTTCGTCGCGCCTGGACGAGTGCAGCAAGAGGAGGCAGTAGGCGAGCGTGCGGGGCGCATCGCGGGGAACTTCCGTCCAGCGCAGTTTCTCGTCGGGCGTAAGTTTGTCCAGCGGCAGGTCGGCACCCCGCCCGTTGGCTTCGAGCTGAACGGTTCCGTTATCCACGCCGCGCGGAATGACGGTCCGTTCTTTGCCGTTGTGCTCGAAGGTCAGCGGTTTGCCGATGTTGGCGCGAAGGAAGTCGGCCACGAGTTCGTCGAAGGCGGGCGACTGGTCGAGCAACGCCTGAAGGGCTTCGCGTTCCTTGAACTTTTCCGGCGCATCCCGGACGATCTTGCGAGCGGCTTGGATGTCGCCGTTCAGAAAGGCCTGGGTCAAACCGTCGAGAATGGGGGTGGGCGTCCCTTCCGGCAGCGGAGCCGACGGGGGTTCGGTCGGCGCGGCAACGGGGGCGGGGGACGGAGCGGGCGTCGGCTGGGACACGACGGGCACGGCAGTGCCGGGCGCCGGAGCGGGCGGCTGAGAAGGCGAGTCGACGGAGGGCTGGGCGGCATCGGCGTTGACGCGGATGTCACCCGCCGGGTCGGCGGCGCGGTCGATATCCGCCGCGAACGCGGTGTTTGCGGACGGTGAGTCGACCTGATAGACGGCTCGGAACCAGAAAACCAATATCAGCCAGCCGGCCAGCACGCCCCAGCAGACCATGCTGCGCAAAAAGTCCTCGCGGCGGATTTCGTTGGCGTGCTCGTCGGCGAGGCGTTTGCTGTGGTAGGCGGCGCTTTGGTCGCTTTTCCCAGACAGTCGACTGTGCTTGGCCCGCAACTGATCGGCGGCATGGGCCAGCGTCGTGTCGGAGCTGAAATCGTTGGCGATTGTGCTGAGGTACTTTTCGCCGGGCACCACACAGGAGGGAGGCGAGCCTGCGAGCAGAAGGCGGATGTCGTGAAGAACGCTGTCCCAGTCCGCATACCGGTTGTTCGGGTTCTTCATCATCAGGCGGTGAACAAACCACGAGAAGGCGATGGGGACCTTTTTGTTGAAGCGGTGCGGCGGGGGGAGCTGCTGTTTGACGTGCGATTCGAGGATCGTGTAAACGTCGTTCCCCTCGAACGGTGCCCGGCCGGTCGTGAGGTGGTAGAGGACGGCACCCAAGGCGTACATGTCCGACTGGGTGGTGAGAGTGCGCGCGCCTTGCGCTTGTTCGGGAGAGAGAAAACAGGGGGTCCCGACGATATTGCCGTCGTCGCGGGCCGTCGCGTCGATGCCGGGGCCCGCGACGACGGCCAGACTGAAGTCGGTGATCTTCGCGACGCCACGGGGATCGAGGCGAATGGTGGTGCTCTTGAGATTCCGGTGAACGATGTGGGCGCTTGACCACATTTGGTCGAGGCTCGTCACCAGCGAGGCGGCGATGCGCAGGGTCTTGTCCAAAGGAACGGGGCCGTGTTGATCGATGAGGTCATCGAGCGTGGGACCGTCGACATGCTCCATGACCACGTAATGGAGACCTTCCGCGCTGACGATGTCGAAGATGGCGGCAATGGTGTCGCTTTTGATGCGGGCAAACAGACGCGCCGTCGTCAGGAAGTGGTCGACCTCGGCGGGGTCGGAGGAAACCTCCGATTTCAGTATTTGGATGATGACCGTTCGGTCAAGCGCCGTTTGCAAAGCTTTCCAAATAACGGTGCGGCTGGTGTTATCCACCTGTTCCAGCAACTGGAACCCGTTCTGTTCTATGCGTTGTGTGTCCACGTCGCGGTCTTGGCTGTCGCAAAATTTTACTAGAATAACAGAACGACATGGCCCTTGGAAGCGTCGGTTTGGGAAGAAAACGGCGCGGGTGTTCGAATGCGGATTCGACAAAGTAGACGCAGCCCGTCTGCGGTTGCGCTTGATTTCAAGGGCGGCTTTATGCGAAACTGATTTTCCTTTCAACGGAAGGATGCTTGCATGTTGTACTATGGACGCGGTGCGGTCGACGAATCGTTGACGTCCGCACAGATGAGGCTGGCGCTTTTCGAGGCGTTGGACAGGCTGGGGCCCCGGAAGAAGGTGCTGGTGCTGCCTCCGGATTTCACGCGGTTCCACTCGCAGGCCGGCGTCCTGACGCGCTACGTGTGGGACTATTACGGCGACTGTCTGACCGCCGTTCTGCCGGCTTTGGGCACGCACTCGCCGATGACGGAGGGCCAGATTCGCGAGATGTTCGGCGACATGCCGCTCTCGCTCTTCAGGCCGCACGACTGGCGTCACGATGTCGTGACGCTGGGCACGGTGCCGCCGGCCTACGTACGCGAGATCACCGAGGGCAAGCTGGACTTCGACTGGCCGGTGCAGGTGAACCGGCTGTTGGTCGAGGGCGGGTTCGACCTGATCCTGTCCGTCGGCCAGGTGGTGCCGCATGAAGTCATCGGCATGGCCAACTACAACAAGAACCTCTTCGTGGGCACGGGCGGCGCGGTGGCGATCAACCGGAGCCACTTCGTGGGCGCGGTGTACGGCATGGAGCGCATCATGGGTCGCGCGGACACGCCGGTGCGCAAGCTCTTCAACTACGGGTCGGACCACTTCGGCCATCTGATGCCGCAGGTCGTGTACGTGCAGACTGTGGTCGGACGTGCGCAGGGCGGCGGCATGGCGGTGCGGGGGCTGTTCGCGGGCGACGACATCGAGGTCTTCAACCGCGCCGCGGCGCTCTCGCTCGAGGTGAACTTCGAGATGGTGCCGAAGCCCTTCAAGAAGTGCGTCGTCTATCTCGATCCGTCGGAGTTCAAAAGCACGTGGCTCGGCAACAAAGCGATCTACCGCACGCGCATGGCGATGGCCGACGGCGGTGAGCTGCTGATTCTGGCGCCGGGAGTGAAGGAGTTCGGCGAGGACGCGCAGATCGACGCGCTGATCCGCAAGTACGGCTATTTCGGCACGCCGAAGACGCTGGCGGCGGTGAAGGCGAACGCGGATTTGCAGGAGAATCTGGGCGCGGCGGCGCACCTGATCCACGGCTCCTCCGAGGGCCGTTTCGGCATCACTTACGCGCCGGGCCATCTCACGCAGGCCGAGGTCGAGGGCGCGGGCTTTAAGTTCGCCGACGTGAAGGCGGCGATGGCGCGTTACAACCCCGAGACGCTCAAGGACGGGGTCAATGTGATGCCCGACGGCGAAGAGATTTTCTATATCAGCAACCCGGCGATCGGCCTGTGGGCGGTGCGCGAGCGGTTTCAATCATAACGCAGGGGCGGGCTGGTGTGCCTGCCCCCCAAAAAAACAAAGGAGAAGGAAAATGTCGGTTCCATTCAAAGTGGATTTGAGCGGTAAGGTGGCGGTTGTGACGGGCGGCGGTGGCGTGCTGTGCAGCGCGATGGCCAAGGCTTTGGCGGAGTGCGGCGCGGCGGTGGCGGTGGCCGATCTGAAGCTTGAGGCGGCGCAGAAAGTGGCGGACGCGATCAAGGCGGCGGGCGGCACGGCGATGGCGGTGGCGTGCAACGCGCTCGACAAGGAAAGTCTCGAAGCGGCGAACACGGAGGTCGAGAAGACGCTCGGCCCCGTGTCGATCCTGATCAACGGCGCGGGCGGCAACCACCCGAAGGGCACGACGGCGATGGAGTACCTGAATCCGGACGACCTGCTCAAGGCGGACCGCGACTTCGTGACCTTCTACGACCTCGACCCCAAGGGCATCGAGTTCGTGTTCAATCTGAACTTCCTCGGTACGCTGCTGCCCACGCAGGCCTTCACGAAGAAGATGGCGCTGAACCGTTCGGGCGTGATCATCAACATCTCGTCGATGAACGCGTTCCGTCCTCTGACCAAGATTCCCGCCTACAGCGGCGCCAAGGCGGCGGTGAGCAACTTCACGCAGTGGATGGCGGTCCACATGGCCAAGGCGGGGATCCGCGTCAACGCGATCGCCCCGGGCTTCTTCCTGACGGATCAGAACCGCGCGCTGCTGACCAACGCGGACGGCTCGCTGACGCCGCGCTCCGAGAAGATCATGGCGCACACGCCGATGGGGCACTTCGGCGAGGCGGGCGACCTGCTCGGCGCGCTGCTGTGGCTGGTCTCGGACAAGGCCGCCGGCTTCGTGACGGGCGTGGTGGTGCCGATCGACGGCGGCTTCGCGGCGTATAGCGGGGTATGAGAAGCAATCGCGACGGAATCGAGCGAATCGAAAGATTCGAAAGATTCGAGACTCGATTCAATCGATTATCCGATTTTCTCGAATCATTCAAAAGGAAAACACATGGCGAAGAAAATGAAAAAGGCCGACCTCGGGTTGATCGGCTTGGCGGTGATGGGCAAGAACCTCATTCTGAACGCAGAGAGCAAGGGCTATACGGTGGCGTGCTTCAACCGTACGGTCGAGAAAGTGGACGTGTTCATCAACGGCCGCGGGGCCGGTAAGAAGCTCATCGGCTGCCACTCTCTCAAAGAACTGGCCGACAGCCTCAAAAAGCCGCGCCGCGTGATGATGATGGTCAAGGCCGGCTCGGCCGTCGACCAGACGATCGAGTCGCTGATCCCCGTTCTTGAAAAGGGCGACATCATCATCGACGGCGGCAACAGCCACTATCCCGACACCGTGCGCCGCACGAAGTATCTGGCCGAAAAGGGCCTGCGCTTCATCGGCACGGGCGTCTCGGGCGGCGAGGAGGGCGCGCTGAAGGGACCGGCGATCATGCCCGGCGGCGACCCCAAGGCGTGGCCCCATGTGAAGGACATCTTCCAGGACGTGGCGGCGAAGGTCGACGACGGCACGCCGTGCTGCGCGTGGATCGGCAGCGATGGCGCGGGCCACTTTGTCAAGATGGTCCACAACGGCATCGAATACGGCGACATGCAGCTCATCTGCGAGGCGTACGACCTGATGGCGCGCGGCCTCGGCATGACCGCCAAGGAAATGCAGAAGGTCTTCGCCAAGTGGAACACGGGCGACCTCGACAGCTACCTGATCGACATCACGGCCGACATCCTCACGCAGTACGACGACGAGACGGGCAAGCCGATCGTGGACATCATCCTCGACACGGCCGGGCAGAAGGGCACGGGCAAGTGGACGTCGCAGGCGGGACTCGATCTCGGCATCGGCATTCCGCAGATCGCCGAGGCCGTGTTCGCACGTTGCCTCTCGGCCATCAAGGAAGAGCGCGTCGCCGCGTCCAAGGTGCTCAAGGGACCGGACGCCAAAAAGGCCGCGGTCGACAAGAAGCTTTTCGTGAAGCAGCTCGAACAGGCGGTCTACGCGTCGAAGATCTGCTCGTACGCACAGGGCTATCAGCTCATGCGCGCGGCGGCGAAGGAGTACAAGTGGGATCTGCACTACGGCGAGATCGCGCTGGTATGGCGCCAGGGCTGCATCATTCGCGCCCAGTTCCTCGGCAAGATCAAGGAGGCGTTCGACGCCGATCCTCAGCTCGCGAATCTGCTGCTCGACCCGTACTTCAAGAAGGTTGTGGCCAAGGCGCAGAACGCGTGGCGTTCGGTCATCAAGACGGCGGTCGATCTGGGCGTTCCGGTGCCGGCCATGAGCACGGCGCTGAACTATTTCGACGCCTACCGCAGTGCGCGTCTACCGGCGAACCTCTTACAGGCGCAGCGCGACTACTTCGGCGCACACACGTATGAGCGCGTCGACAAGCCGCGCGGCGAGTTCTATCACCACATCTGGACGGAGAGCGGAGGCAACACCGCCGCGTCGACGTACACGGTGTGATCGGTGTGCGGGGCGCATCGGACCGCGCGTCTGATGCGTTCCCGCTGAACGTGGACAGAGGAGGCTGAACGAGATGAAGAAAGTGGCGAAGATTCTGATCGGTATCGTGGTGGCGATTGTGGCGCTGTTGGTGGTGGCGATTGTGACGCTTCCGCTGACGATCGCACCGATCGTCAAGACGGCGGCTTCGGTTGGCGGTCCCAAAGTGTTGGGCGTCCAAGTCTCGGTCGGTGACGTCAAGCTCAGTCCGCTCGCGGGAACGCTGGTGGTCTCCAAGCTTGTGGTCGGCAATCCCAAGGGCTACTCGGAGAAGCCTTCGTTCGCGGTGGACAAGGTGGACGTCGAACTCAACATCCGGTCGTTGTTGAGCGACACGATCATCGTGAAGAAGATCCAGGTGGACGCGCCCGCCATCTCGTATGAGACCAAGGACGGGACCGCGAACTTCGACGCGATTCTTGCGAACGCCAAGAAGTCCGAGAGCGAGGAGAAGGCCAAGAAGGCGGAGACGAAGGATGAGAAGAAGGCCGGCAAGAAAGTGGTGATCGAGCTGTTTGCGCTGAATGGAGCCAAGCTGTCGTATGCGTCGGCGATCACGTTCGGGAAATCGATCACGCTGCCGCTCCCGTCGTTGACGCTCAAGGACATCGGCAAGGAGTCGGGCGGCACGTCGCCGGTCGAAGCGGTCACCGAAATCGTCAACAAAATCGTGAGCAGCGTCGGCGAGGCCGTCAGTTCTGTTGCCAACAAGACGGGCGATCTGCTGAAGGATGCGGCCAGCGGCACGACGAACGCCGCGAAAGACGCGGTCGGCAGCCTGAAGAAGCTGTTCAAGTAACGGCGTGGCAGAAAATGGCTGACGTTGTTTGTTCGGCTTTCTTAATTTCTAAATCCCCTCTCTCCCGTCGGGTGTCGATTCAATAAAGGTGGATCGACGCCCGTGAGGGACGCGCTTGACCGCGACCATGAGGCACGGTAAAGTATGCGACTGTTTGACGGAGAATGTGGTTCTGAACACCGAGGAGTTTGTGATGAGTATTTCGACTGGCGCGCAACTGCAGCGTGGCGTGATTGTGGAGTTCGATTTCGCGGTATTGCCGGGGCACCGTCTGTTGCTGGACGTCTGCGGCTCGCGGTTCGCTCAGGAGGGTGTCACGTTGGATGCGAGTCGGATGGTCCGGCTCATGGTCGGCAAATCGTTCTCGGCTGGACTGAACGCGCTCTGCAACCGGCAGCAGAAGACGGTCGACGTTCCGGCCGTGGTCGCGGATTGCCAGGAGAAATTTGCGGCTGCCCTCAAGGATAACATGACGGCCGTTCCCCCTGGATTCATGGCGTTCGTGCAGGCGCTGCTGGCCAAGGGAATCAAGGTCGTCTTGATTTCGCGGCTCGACGCCGAGACGCTGAAGGCGCTTTTCCCCGATCAGGACAAGTTGGTGGCGCAGCACGAAGCGGCGAACAGTTTCGGGTTCTGCAGTTGGGACGACTGGCGCCGGGCGGCCCGCAAGAACGACCTGCACGAGCGGCTGTGCGTCGCCGTCGCGGGCTGCGGTTGTTCCGTGAAGGGCGCGCTGGCGGCAGGCATGGGCGTTTTCGTGAAGACGAACCCGTTGACGGAATATCAGGACGTCGGCGGAAGCGACTGCGTGGTCGAGACGTTCTCGGCCGGTCTGGTGGATGACGTCGTGCGCATTTTGCGTGCGTGAGCCTGCTGGACGCATCCGGCTTGCGCGTTGCGTTTCGGCTCCGTTTCCGAGAGGACGGAGCCTTTCTTGTTTCGGAGAACTTGAGAATGTCTGAGAAGTTGGACGGCGTGGAACGGTTGATCGGTGTGATGCGCCGCCTGCGCGCGCCGGGCGGGTGCCCGTGGGACCGCGAGCAGACGCTCCACTCCCTGAAGCCCTGCCTGCTCGAGGAAACCTACGAACTGCTCGAAGCCATGGACGGCGACGATCTGGCGCTCCACGTGGAAGAGCTTGGGGACGTGTTGCTGCAGGTGGTCTTCCAGTGCGCGATCCGCGAGGAGGAGGGGCGCTTCACGTTCGACAAGGTCGCGGCGGCGCTCGCCGACAAACTGGTGCGGCGGCATCCGCACGTCTTCGGCGAAACGACCGTGGCCGGTTCCGGCGAGGTGCTCCGCAACTGGGAGGCGATCAAGCAGACGGAGAAGGGCAAGCGCCCCGACCGCTCCGCGCTCGACGGCGTTCCCGCTACGCTTCCCGCACTGCTGAAAGCCCAGCGCATGCAGGCCAAGGCGTCCCGCGTCGGCTTCGACTGGCCCGACGCCGCCGGGGCCGCCGACAAAGTGGCCGAGGAGTTCGGGGAACTGCGCGCGGCGGTTGAGGCGGGCGACAAACGGGCGTCGGCCGAGGAGGCGGGCGACCTGTTCTTCTCGCTCGTCAACTACTGCCGTTTCCTCGACGTGGACGCCGAGGAAGCGCTGGAGGGCACGAACAAGAAGTTCGCGCGGCGGTTCCGCGAAGTCGAGCGGCGCGTTCGCGAAACGGGCAAATCGCTCAAGGACTGCACGTTGAGGGAACTCGACGCCGTGTGGAATGCGGTGAAGGCCGAAGAGCGGGGGACGGCGCCCGCCGAAGCGTGACGCGGTGAAGGGTTTCCTTGCCTCCGGTGCGCCGAGATGGCAGAATATGCGATCATGAAGACCGGATTTTTTCATTGGAGAAGTTGATGTCTGTTCAACAAACGGCTGACGGCACGGCGGGATGTCCGCACCCGGTGATCGATGCCGACGAATGCAAGAGTTGCGGACGATGTGTCGCGGCTTGTCCCAGGAATTGCCTGCGCCTTGCGGAAAGGCTGAACAAGCGGGGCGTGCGGCCGGTCGAGTATGTCGGCGAAGGCTGCACGGGATGTGCCATGTGCTTTTACAACTGTCCCGAACCGTACGCCATCATGGTGGAAAGGCCGTAGGGGAATCGCCGTCCGGGCCGGGGTTCCGGGCCGACGGGAAAGGTCGCAGGTTTTAGAATGACGAAGTTTGTCAAAGGCAACGAGGCCGTCATCATCGGCGCGCTGTACGCGGGGTGCGACGTCTATTTCGGATATCCCATCACGCCGGCGAGCGAAATCGCCCATGCGGCGGCCGAATGGTTTCCCGCGGTGGGGCGGGACTTTCTCCAGGCCGAGTGCGAGACGGCCTCGATCAACATGGTCTATGGCGCGGCGGCTGCAGGCCGCCTGGCGATGACGGCTTCTTCGGGGCCGGGCATCAGCCTGATGCAGGAGGGCATCTCCTACATGGCCGGCGCGCAGTTGCCGGGCGTGATCGTTAATGTCATGCGGGCCGGGCCCGGCTTGGGCAACGTGTTTCCCGAGCAGGGCGACTACAATCAGGCGGTCAAGGGCGGTGGCCACGGCAACTACCGGTGCGTGGTGTTGGCCCCCGGCAACGTGCAGGAAATGTGCGATCTGACGATCCGGGCCTTCCAAATGTCGTTCGCGCATCGGACGCCTGCGCTCGTTCTGGCCGACGGATTGCTGGGGCAGATGATGGAGACGCTCGTGCTTCCCGACCGCGAATGGCCGCGGCCGGACACGCGCGCGTGGGCCGTCCAAGGCACACCCGAGACGCGCGGCAACCTCATCACTTCGATCTTTCTCGACGTGCAGGCGCAGGAGGCCCACAACCGGAGGCTGCTCGCCAAGTACACGGCGATGGACCGGGAGGCCTATCACGAGGCCTATCTGTGCGACGACGCGGATGTGGTGTTTGTCGGATACGGCATTTCGAGCCGGGTGGCGCGCACGGCGACGGAGGCGTTGCGTGCGCAGGGCGTTCGCGCGGGTCTGTTCCGTCCGGTTTCCCTGAGCCCGTTCCCCACGGAGGCGCTCTGCGCCGTGACGGCGGGTCGCCGCGTGTTGGTCGTCGAGCACAGTTTCGGGCAATTCCGCGACGACGTGCAGTTCCATTTGGCCAGGGATGGAAAGCGCTACCAGGAGGTCGACCTCGTCAACCGGATGGGCGGCGTCATCGTGACTGTGGACGAAGTGGTCGAGGCGGCGAAGCAGTGTCTCGCCGGCCGGCGGGCGGGCTGACGGCCCGAGGGGGCGTGAGAGGAATTTCGGTATGTCGCAGAAGAAGACCATCGGTATGTACGAGTCGTTCGTGAGGAGCGGACGCGAAACGCGGGCGACTCACTATTGTCCGGGATGCGGGCATGGCATCATCCACAAGTTGCTCGCCGAGGCGCTCGCCGAGATGGGGTTGCAGGACCGAACGATCATCGTCAACCCCATCGGTTGCGGTGTGTTCGGCTACTATTATTGGGACAGTGGCAATATCGGCGCGGCACACGGTCGCGCGCAGGCTGTCGGAACGGCCGTGAACCGGCTGCAACGCGACGCGGTGACGGTTGTCTATCAGGGCGACGGCGATCTCGCAGCCATCGGCTTCAACAACACGTTCCAAGCCGCGAACCGCGGCGAGCACATGGCGGTGTTCTTCGTGAACAACGCGATTTACGGCATGACGGGCGGGCAGATGGCTCCCACGACGCTGCGGGGCATGCGCACCACGACCTCGCCGAAGGGCCGCGATCCGCAGGTGGCGGGCTATCCGCTGCGCGTGTGCGAGGTGCTGAACCAGCTCAAGGCACCGGTCTATATCGAGCGTGTCTCCGTGGCGGATTCATCCCGCATCATGCAGGCCCGGCGGGCCGTCCGTAAGGCCTTGGAAATTCAGCGCGACGGCAAGGGCTATGCGTTCGTCGAGTTCCTCTCGCCGTGTCCGACGAGCATGGGCGCCGACCCGCTCAAGGCTGCTCTGTTCTGCGTGGAGGCGATGGAAAAGGAATTCCCCCTCGGGTGTCTTCGGGACGAGAGCGACGCGGTGTCGGCGCGCCCGCCGCGCCCGGCCGCGCCGACGGTGCCGGCGCTGTTCGCGGAGCTGGCGGACCACGAGGTTCTGCCGGCCCGGCTCGACGAGTCGTTCCGTGAAGTGCGCCTCAAGTTCGCGGGTTTCGGCGGCCAGGGCATCATGAGCCTCGGCGTCTGCGTGGCGGAGGCGGCGCGCAGCGAGCGGCGCTTCACGACGTGGTTCCCCAGCTATGGGCCCGAGCAGCGCGGTGGGGCAGCCGCTTGTTCGGTCGTTCTTTCGGGGCGTCCAATCGGGTCGCCCATGGTCGACCGCCCGGACGTGCTGGTCTGCATGAATCAGCCTTCGTACGAACGCTACGCCGGCTCGGTCAAAGAAGGCGGACTCATCATCGCGGACGCCACTGTGCCGCTCAACGACCGCCCGTCCCAGGGGGTCCGCCTGGCGGCGCTTCCGGCCATCGATCTCTCGCTCAAGCTCGGCGTGCCCAAGGCCGCCAATACCATGATGCTGGCGGCGCTGACGCGGCTGGGGGTGACGGGGCTCTCCCGCGACCATCTGTTGGCGGTGTTGGACGCCAGTTTCAAGCAGCGGCCCGCGCTGGTGGAGAAGAACCGGCTGCTCTTCCGCGAGGCGGAAACGTGGCTGGAGACTCACAATCTGGGCCGGGTGGAATAGTAGCGTCGGCGGGGATGTGCGGCCTGCGGCCGGGGCCGTCTTTCGAGGAGCCGGTTGAGATGCGCGAAACCGACGAGTCTGACCGTCTGCCGGTCGTGGCCGTCTTCTGCGGTTCGTTCCTGTTGTTCATGGTGCAGCCGCTGCTGGGGCGGACGCTCTTGCCTGTTTTCGGCGGCGGGGCGGCCGTCTGGTGCGTGTGTCTCGCGACGTTTCAGACGCTGTTGTTGGTCGGCTACGCGTATGCCCATGGAATCGAGATTCTGCGCGGACGGTTGCACCGCGCGCATGTCGTTTTCGTCGCGTGCGCGACGCTCTGGGCATGGGCGGCGGCATTGTTCCGGACGCGGCTGACCGCCTCTCTGGGCGCGGACGGCGGAAACGCGGCGTGGGTGTTGGTTGGCGTCGTCATGCTGGTCGGCCTTCCCTATGTGGCGCTCGCCGCCGGCAGCACGCTGGTCCAGGCTTGGCTGGCGCGGACGTCGCGTGCGTCGGGCGGCGTTTACCGGCTGTATGCGGTTTCGAACGTGGGCTCGCTCTCCGGGTTGCTGTCGTATCCGCTGCTGCTGGAGCCGTTCGTGCCGCTCACGGTGCAATGGCTGGGCTTGGCCTTCGGGCTCACCGGTTATGCGGCTCTGATTGGCATCCTCGCTTGGCGTTGTCCGGCGACGGCTTGTCCGACCTCATCCTCCGCGCACGCGTCGTCGGGCGGTGTGTCGTTCCGAGCGGCGGTGCTGTGGTTTCTTCTGCCGGGGCTCACCGCGTTTCTGCTGAACGCGGCAACCGCGCATTTGCTCATCGATGTCACGCCGATGCCGCTCGTGTGGGTCGTTTTGCTCGCAGCTTTTCTCTTGAGTTATGTGCTGGGCTTTTCTTCCGTCGGCGAGCGGTATCGGTTGGGCTGGTCGCTCGCGGCCGGTGGCGCGCTGGTTGCGGCGGCCTTCGCGCGCGGCAAGTGGGGTACGGGCAGCTTTTTCCCGAACTTGGGTGCCTCTGTCGCGGTGCTGGTTTGCGTTGGAACGCTGTTGCACGGCTGGCTGTACGCATTGCGTCCCTCGGCGGTCTTCCTGACGCGCTACTATCTGTCGGTGGCTGCGGGCGGCGCGGTGGGGGGACTATTGGCTGCGCTGGTGGCACCGCTGGTCTTCACGCGCATCACGGAGTATCCGCTGGCGCTCTTTCTCTGCGCCGTGCTGACGGCGTGGCGCGCGCCCAAGCCTGCGGCGTTGACGGGCAATCGGCGCGCGGGTGTTTTTTCTCTTGCCGCAGGTGCCGCGTGGCTGGCGCTGGCGCACGCCACCGCGCATTCGTCGTTGTCGCAGACGCTGTACCGCAGCCGCAACTTTTACGGGTGCCTCGCCGTTACGCAGACGTTCGAGCAGATCGCCGGACAGGGCGTGCTGCCGGTGCATTATCTGTGGTGCGGGCAGACCACGCACGGCGTGCAAATCTGTTCCGCCACGCGCGCGGTTCGAGATCGGGCGGTCTCCTACTACGGTCCGATAGCCGGTGGGCTGGCTCTGTCGTCGCATCCGAAGTACCTCGCGGGCCAACCGATGAAGGTCGGCGTCGTGGGCCTCGGCGCGGGCGCGATGGCCCGCTACGGCCGCGTCGGCGACCTCTATCGGTTCTATGAGATCAACCCCGACGTGGTCAAGATCGCCACCGATCCGCGACTCTTCACCTTTCTGCCGGACGCATCCATGCCGATCGATTTGGTGGCGGGCGACGCGCGGCGGATGCTCGAAAAAGAGCGCGGCGCGAACGATCCGCGCTACGACGTGCTGATCGTCGACGCCTATAACGGCGACGCGGTTCCGTACCATCTGGCCACGCGCGAGGCGTTCCGGTTGTATTTCGACCGGATCGAGGAGGATGGCATTCTGGCGGTACACGTCAGCAACTGGCACATCGACCTGCTGCCGCTCTGCAAAGCCATGTCTTCCGCGTTGGACGTGTGCGCGTACGGCGTCGTGAGCCGTCCGACGGACGGGCTCACCGCCGGCGCGGTATGGGTTTTCATGACGCGCCATCCGATCGCCTACCATTACGCGGGCAAAGACCACGTCATGGAGATCGACTGGCGGAAGGTCCGCACCATCGCCGCGCCCACGGACGAGCGGGGCAGCCTGATTTCGCTGATCCGCTATTGATGGCGGCTCATACCACTGCCGAAAAGTATCTCCACCATAAAACGGCCACCAGACACACGGGAGGGGCAAGCGTCTGCTTGCCCTTGGACGAGCGGACGCTCGTCCCTCCCTGTGTGTGAAATGGCCCGTTTCGTATGGTTACTTTTCGGCGGTGGTATCAGTCGGCGGGGGTCACGCGCCATTCGAGCACGCCGCCGGAGACGTCGGGACGGAGCTGCACGGCCAGTCGCACGGCGCGCGCCGTGACGGGTTTCTCAAACGTTGCGCCGCAGAACCGGTCTTTGGCGACGGGATAGTCGGGCGCGGGCACGTCGACCCACTTGCCTGCGGCGTCCTGCGCCTGGATTTTCCAGGCGGCGGGGATGCGGCAAGCGCCTTTGCCGGTGTCGTCGAACCAGTAGACCTCGCAACCCTTGAGCGTCTCCGGTTGCGCAAAGTCGTACTGCAACCATTCGGCGGTGCCCTTGTGGTCCCACCAGGTCATGCGCTTGATGTCGTGGTCGCACGAATTCTTGGGCAGGACACCGTCGTTCGCGGCGGCCAGCGCGTCGCCTGCGTGGCCGTGCGAGGCGGAGACCTTGATGTTGCTGACGGCGTCGGCATTTTCGATTGAGGTCGGAAACCACGTCTGCATCTCGCCCGCGCCGCGGTGGCACCAGGCGAAGTAGGGCACGAGCGTCGTGGTCGCGGGCTGCGCCGCGCGCTTGCCGTGCAGGTCGGCGGAGACGCGGAGCGCCGGCGCGGCGAGCGAGACGAACGTGTGGCCGAGGACCGAGACGGCGCCTTGGGTGAAGGCGGCATCGGAGAGGATCGCGAGGTTGAGCGCGCGGCCGTCGTTGTCGACGCCCTCGGCGCAGTAGACGAGCGGGCCGCGCTCGACGGCGAGGCGTCCGACGTCGTCCTTGACCGCCGGGTTCGCTCGGATGCGGCGCACGGGCATGGCGAGCGTCAGTGCGACGGTGTCGCCTTTGCGCCAGGTGCGGCTGAGAGTGGCGTAGCCCTTGTCGAGGGCGAGCGGAACGGACTTGCCGTTGAGGGAAAGCGCGACGTCTTTCAGTGAGGCGGACGAGGTCTGTTCGTAAAGGTCGGAGGGGACGGGGCGGCCGGTCGCCCAGCCGGGGATGCGTATCTTGAGGACGAATGCCGCGCCGTCGACGGCCGGATCGACGGCGATGCGGATGTCGCCCGTCCACGGATAGTCGGTCGTCTGGGTGAGCGCCACATCGCCAGCAGGGGTCTTGAGGGTGGCGCGGCTGGCGACGAAAAGGTTGACGTAAACGTCGGCGTCGCGCTGGGCGTAGGCGAACTGGGCGAGCTGCGGGATGAAGCGCACGATGTTGACGGGGCAGCAGGAACAGCCGAACCACTTGGAGCGGGCGTAACCACCGCGGCTGGCGAGCGGGTTGGGGTAGAAAAACTCGTCGCCGGAGATGGAGATGCCGGAGAGGAATCCGTTGTAGGCGATGCGCTCCAGAACATCGATGTGCTTCGCGTCGCCGTGGAGCAGAAACATGCGCTGGTTCCAAAGCGCGTTGGCGATGGCGGCGCAGGTTTCGAGGTAGGCGCTCTCGTTGGGCAGCTCATAGTTGTCGCCGAAGGCTTCGCCTTTGTGGCGCGCGCCGATGCCGCCGTTGAGGTGCAGTTTCTTCGAGACGACGTTTTCCCAGAGCCGGTCGATGGCCGCGATATAGGCGGGGTCGCCGGTGAGGGCCGCGACGTCGGCCATGCCGCAGTAGAGGTAGCCGGCGCGGACCGCGTGACCAACCGCCTCGATCTGTTCTGTCACGGGGAGGTGGTCTTGGTTGTACTCGCCGTAGAGCGGGCGCAGGTCCTTGCGTCCGCGCATGTCGATGAAGAACTTGGCGAGGTCGAGGTAACGCCGCTCGCCGGTGGCGCGGTAGAGTTTGCAGAGGCCGATTTCGACCTCCTCGTGGCCGGAGGTGCGCTTGAGTTGGCCTTCGGCGGGGCCGAAGGTCTTGCAGAGATAATCGGCGTTCTTGCAGGCGACGTCGAGCAGCGTGCGCTTGCCGGTGACGGCATAGTGCGCGACGGCGGCTTCATAAAGGTGGCCAACGTTGTAGAGTTCGTGGCTGCCCCCCATGCTGCTCCAACGCTCTTTGCCCGTCATGCTGTTGATGAATCCGAGCGTGCGGGCGGTGTAGAGATAGCCGTCGGGCTCCTGCGCGGCAGCGAACTTGGCGATCAGGGCGTCGAGGTAGGCGTCGAGCTTCGGATCTGGGTGCGTGGCGAGGGTGTAGGCTGCGCCTTCGACGATTTTGTAGACGTCGGAGTCATCGAAGGGAATGCCGCGGAATGGACCGGGTTCGAGTTTGCCCGCACGGGCGAAATTCGAAATGCGTCCGGTTTCCTCGCTCTTTCTGAAATCGGCCCAGACCGTGACGAGACGGTTGGTCTCGAAGCGGGAGAGCCAAAAACCGTCGAGTACGGCGACGCTGTTGAGCGGAACTGGGCGGAACGGATAGTCGTTCGCGGCGAAACCGAGACCTGCGGTAAAAAGAAAAACAAGTGTTGGAAACATGTGGTGCATAATGGATCCCCTCTTGTGCGTCCCGGCGACGATTTTAATTGTCAGGACAAATGAGATTGTAGGCGATGCGTCCGGCGAAGTCCACGCGGAAAATGCGATTGTCATTTGTCCGGTTTGAGACGGCTGAAACTACCGCGCCGTTTCGTCAACGGCGGCGCCGAGGGCGCGGAGGTCGGAAACAAAGCAGGGGAACGATTCGTTCAGGATCTCCGCTTGGCGGACGACGACAGGTTTCGGCGCGGCGAGACCGGCGAGGGCGAGCGACATGGCGAGCCGGTGGTCGCCGCGGGCTTCGCATTCGCCGCCGGCGAGCGTGCCGCCGCGGATCGCGAAACCGTCCGGGCGCTCTTCGATTTTGACCCCGAGCCGCCGCAGTTCGCCGCAGAGGATCGAAATGCGGTCGGTCTCCTTGTAGCGCAGCTCCTCGGCGTCGCTGACTTCGGTGTCGCCTTCGGCGAAACAGGCAGCCACGGCGAAAACGGGGAATTCGTCGATCATGCGGACGACGGTCTCGCCGGCGACACGGACGGCTTTGAGCGGCGCGGCGTCGAGGCGGATGTCGCCCACGGGTTCGCCTGCGACTTCGCGCGGGTTTTCAACGCGGATGCGGGCACCCATTTCGCCGAGGACGTCGAGGAATCCAGTGCGCGTGGGATTGAGTCCAACGTCCCGAACCAGGACCGACGAGCCGGGAACGAGTGCGGCGGCCGCGAGCAGAAAGGCAGCGGAGGAGATGTCGCAGGGAAGTTCGATGCGCAGTGGCGCGAGTGGGCGGGCGAGCGGCGCGACGCGCACGGCGAGCGGTTCGTCGGCACGGACGTCGGCACCCATCGCGGCGAGCATGCGTTCGGTGTGGTCGCGCGAAGGGCCGGGTTCGCGGATGGTCGTGACGCCGTCGGCAGCGAGGGCGGCGAGGATGAGGCACGATTTCACTTGGGCGCTGGCGATGGGAAGCATGTAGTCGAATGCGTGAAGAGGCGTGTCGGCAATGCGCGCGCCGAGCGCGAGCGGCGCACAGCCGTTGGGCGTGGAAATCGGGACGCCCATGCCGCGAAGCGGCTCGGTGATGCGGCCCATGGGGCGCTTGCGGAGTCCCTCCGAACCGTCGAGCGTACAGGGCGTGCCCGCGGCTGCGAGCGCCCCGGCCAACATGCGGATCGTCGTGGCGGAATTGCCGCAGAAAATCGGGCCGGAGGGCGGACGGAGACCGTGCAGGCCGACGCCGGAAACGGTCAGGCGCGAACCGTCGAGATGCCAGGGCACGCCGAGTGCGGTGAGGGCGTTGAGCATGGCGCGGGTGACGCCCGAGACGAGGAACCGGTCGACCTTGCTCTCACCCTCGGCCAGCGCCGCGAACAGGGCGGCGCGATGGGAGAGCGACTTGTCGCCGGGCAGCAGAATCTCGCCGGCGAGTGGACCCGGAGTGGAAACGCAGAGGTCGAGTGCGTGTTGCATGGCCGTAGTTTTAACACATTCGCATTCGGGACGCGAAGGGGAAAATGGAAGAGGAAGACCAGAACGAGCGGTTCGGACCTTCGCCGTTTCGATCACCAATAGATGCGCGGCATCAGATCGAGGGGCAGAGGCATCTTGGGCGCGGGCTTGCCTTTCATCAGAGCCTTGCGAATGATGGAGGGGGCGTTTCCGAAATGCTTTGTGAAGCAACGCGAAAAATAAAATGGGCTCTCAAAACCACAACGTTCGGTGATCGCGTTGAGCGATAGCGCCGACTGGGAAAGCAGAGCCAGCGCCACCTGCAGACGCATGAGTCCCAGCATCCGCATCGGCGTCATGCCGAAGGTGGACTGGAACAACCGGGTCAGATGTTGCGGGGAAACGCCGGTTATCGCGGCCAACTCGCCGAGCCTGATGGTGCGAGGCGGTTGTCGGTTGAACACCTGCCGCATGCGGTGAACCGCGCGCTGGACGGGTTCGGAACGGGTGAATTCGTCGTTCGCTTCCGCGACGGCTTCGGAGTCGAGGAGCACTTCGCCGATCAGGGATTCGAACAGACGCGTGACGTGCGGTTTGGGCGGCGTCATGGGGCGTTGCATGCCGGAGGACAACTGCCGCACGATGCAATGCACGAGAGGGGCGACGACGGCGGGGGGTTCTTGGATCAGGACGGGCCATCGCTTAAAAGCCGTGTGCGCGGGTTCGAGGACCATTCGAATGTTTCGGTGAAACCGGGGCGCGGCATGATGAGTGTGCCGGGGGTGGCCAGGTACGACTGCCGGTTGACGGTGTACGTCGCGACGCCCTCCAGCATGAAAAACAACTCATAGTCCGGAAGACGCCGCGGACCCAGAATTTCGCCCGCGTGGTAATAGGAGATGCCGCCGTAGAGGTATTTCAATTCGAGCATGGAGCCACGGTGGATGCTTTTCATGCGCACAGTCTAACTGCATACGCACACGACGCAGAGTGACGGCGTGTTTGCGCCCCAGCAGGCGGTCGATCAATATCATGCGCACGGTTACAGTGTGCTGGCGCTGACGGACCACAACAAAGTGACCTACCCGTGG